>Ga0224510_10000989_pt1 | contig 19603 bp, 15 predicted proteins | sample SF_May12_sed_USG_FD_170161 | JGI IMG/M metagenome (GOLD analysis project Ga0224510, IMG submission 170161) | Sediment microbial communities from San Francisco Bay, California, United States - SF_May12_sed_USGS_4_1 | ecosystem: Environmental > Aquatic > Marine > Sediment | place: USA: California... | reverse complement strand
CGGGGTATGTCAATGAAGATAACGTGGCATTCACATTGGCATATCTCCTCTTCCCTGCTCTTACGACAGGGGACATCAATTTTACGACATCCCCAGAATTATTCTCGAATACGAGCGTACAACCAGCATTTTCATGCAATACCACTGATAGAATCGTTAGTGCGTATTTTGCACGAACAACTTCAACTAGTGATAAGACGCTTACCATTTTCATTGGTGGATCATCACACTATTCATATATCCAGACACCCCTATCTTTGAGACACAATCAACTTCTAGGTGTTCAGGGTGGAACCGCCGATGAGTACTATCATTTGACAGCAACGGAGTATTCTAAACTGGACGGATCATATGCAACGGCCAATGGCGCTTTCGCGCAGGCGAATATCGCCACGACCAATGCTGATGCGGCGTTTGCTCGTGCCAATGCTGCCTATAGCAATGCGAATACGGCAATCTATACGGCTGGACAAATTCGGGCGAACATCAGTAACACCGCGCCAATCAGATACGATTCCACCACTGGAATCGTCTCCCATGCCACGTCCGGAGTCACAGCAACCGGATATGGAGATTCTTCTCATATTCCTGTATTTGTGGTGGACGATAAGGGACATGTCACCTCAGTAAGCAACGTGGCAATTGATACTGGAGTGGGGGCTACCGATGCGTGGGCGAGGGATCAGGCAAATGCCGCTTTCAATCAGGCCAACACCGCGAATGTTACGGGGCAAGCCGCTTACAATCAGGCCAATGCAGGAGTCTCATTAGCCACCACCGCCAACACCGTAGCGGCGTCAGCGTATGCTCAAGCCAACATCGCCACGACTAATGCAGATGCGGCCTTTGCTCGTGCCAATGCTGCCTTCAGCAATGCGAACACCGCGATCTATACCGCATCACAGATACGCGCAAATATTTCAAATACCTCTCCGATTCTGTATAATGTCACAACGGGTGCAGTGTCGCTCCTCGCTCCTACTGCGAACGGTCAATTGCTTATCGGGAATACCGTATCGGGTAACTATGACCTCAACACACTGACGCAAGGGACAGGAATTCTTATCACGAACGATAAGGGTTCAATCACCATCGCGGCAACAGGTGGATCAGCGGTTGATGATTTTGCTCGTGCTCACGCCAATGGCGCGTTCGATCAAGCAAACGCAGCCAATGTGTTGGCTCAAACCGCAAGGAATCACGCGAACGGGGCCTATGTTCAGGCGAACATCGCTACCACCAATGCGGATGCCGCATTTCTACAGGCGAATGCAGGATTTACTCTTGCAACTACTGCCAACACCGTGGCGGCGTCAGCGTATGCCCAAGCGAATGCAGGTTTCTCATTAGCCACCACCGCCAACACCGTGGCGGCGTCAGCGTATGCTCAAGCAAACATCGCCACCACGAATGCTGATGCGGCCTTCGCAAGAGCAAATGCCGCTTATTCTAATGCTAATACGGCAATCTATACAGCGGGACAAATTCGGGCGAACATCAGTAACACTGCACCCGTTAACTATGACCCTTCTACAGGCATTATCTCCCATGCTACGTCCGGAGTCGCCGCGACAACCTATGGCAATGCATCGTTCGTTCCCACTACAACCATCAATGATAAAGGGCATGTCACCAGTGTTACGAATACTGCGATTGCATTAGATGCCTCCGCGATTATTTCTGGAACCCTAACAGTCGCCCGTGGAGGTACGGGGCAAACCACCTATGCAAATGGGGACTTGTTGATTGGTAATACCATGTCTGGGGGATTAGATAAGGCGAACCTCACCCAGGGATATGGCATCATTATTACCAATACAGCAGGAAACATCAAGGTCGATGCGGCAACGGGAAGAACGTATTATCTCATACTCTCCCAAGCCTCGGATATACCGACGTACAATGTCGCATTGCAAACCCCATCGTCGGGGGCTGAAGTCAACACCTCTGCCATATACACAGGAACCTCCTATAGCCTGGTAACAGTATTTGCAACCGCTGTGGGAGATCCAGGAACATCACTTCTTCCAGCAGGAACCTATGGGCGACATTACCACGCCACGACAGATGGGGTCAACAACGACGCACAAATTCGTGTTGATTTGTATAAGTATGCGGCGAACACCCTCGAAACATTACTCCGTTCAAATGAATCTCCTATTTTCAATAGCGGAGATGCATCGGCAGTATTGTTGAACTGGAATGTCACTGATTCATCTAGTTATGAACTAGCAGAAACAGATCGGTTAGTGTGGAAAGTCTATGTTCGTCGCGTAAGTGGAGGTTCTGGTTCGGTACGTGTGACTCTCTTCTACGAAGGAAGTTCTCAGGCATCGTATTTCCCCACAACAATTTTAGCCGCAGGTGCCGATGTCTTTGCTAGGACACAAGCGAATGCCGCGTTTGCTCGTGCCAATGCAGCATACAGCAATGCGAACACCGCGATCTATACAGCGGGACAAATTCGGGCGAACATTAGTAACACAGCACCCGTTAACTATGACCCTTCTACAGGCATTATTTCCCATGCCGCGTCAGGAGTCACTGCGACAACCTATGGCAATGCAACTTTTATTTCTCAAATTACAGTAGATTCTAGAGGTCATCTTACAAGCGCGTCCAATATTGCAATAGATCAATCGTTGGCACAGACTGCGAGGGACCAGGCGAATGCCGCCTTCAATCAGGCCAATACCGCCAACACTGTCGCCGCCTCTGCCTATACCCAAGCGAACATCGCCACGACCAATGCTGATGCGGCGTTTGCAAAAGCCAATTCTGCCGTATTGACTGCGGCACAGATACGCGCCAACATTTCCAATACGGCTCCTGTCAATTATGACCCTTCTACAGGCATTATTTCCCATGCCGCGTCAGGAGTCACTGCGACAACGTATGGTAGCAGTGCGCTCATTCCAGTCATTACAGTAGATGCGAATGGACATATCACCGCCGCGTCAAATGCCGCTGTCGCTGGACTTCCCGCCGCAACGGCAAATGGTCAAACGCTTATTGGAAATACTGTTTCTGGTTCATTTGATGTTGCACTCATCGCACAAACCGCCCCGGTCATTGTCACGAATGGTAAAGGGACCATTACATTATCCCATGCGTCGAGTGGTGTGACGGCAACGGGATATGGAACTTCTTCTCAAATTCCTGTGTTTGTGGTTGATACCTTTGGACATATTACAGGGGTTACGAATACTGCAATTGCTATTACTACGGCATCTGTGTCAGAAGCCGCGGGCGGTCCGTTCTATCACACCGCAGCACGAGTGCGCGGCAATGTGACCAATACGACTCCCATCAACTATGATGCCTCAACAGGTATCTTCAGTCATGCGCTTTCGGGAGTCTCCGCCACAGGATATGGTGATGCTGCGACTATTCCTAAAGTTGTTGTAGATGATAAAGGTCATGTCACTAGTGTCACGAATACGGCTATCGCCATAGCCGCTACCCAAATCACGTCTGGAACTCTTGTTCAGGCACGTGGAGGAACGGGATATACTGGTTCTTCAGCGAATGGGCAAACCCTGATTGGTAATACTGTCAGTGGTGGATTTGATCTTGCGACGTTGACCGCAGGCACCGGAATCGCTATCAATAATCTCAAGGGATCGATTGAGATTGTGTCACTTGGAGGGTCGGCGACTGATCAATTTGCACGCGATACCGCAAATGGGGCATTCCTACAGGCGAACATCGCTACAACGAATGCGGATGCCGCCTTTGCACGTGCCAATGCTGCCTATAGTAACGCGAACACCGCGATCTACACTGCCAGCCAAATTCGAGCGAACATCTCTAATACGGCTCCAATCAACTACGATCCGACGACAGGTATTATTAGCCATGCGCTTTCGGGAGTCTCCGCCACAGGATATGGTGATGGTGCGACTATTCCAGTCTTCGTAGTCGATGATAAAGGTCATGTCACCTCCGTTACAAATACTGCGGTTGCAATTGGGGCCTCACAAATTACAACTGGAACCCTTATTGTAAATCGCGGAGGAACTGGACAAACCGCCACATCTTTGGTGAATGGCGCAGTCCTAATTGGGAATACCGTATCGGGTGGATATGATTTGAATACTCTCACCCAGGGATCAGGCATCCTTATTACCAACGACAAAGGTTCTATCACTATTGCTTCGACATCTACAGGCGGAAATAGCTTTGGAATTATCCAAGTGTTTGATTCTACCGGAACAGCAGTCGGGAATGTCTACGCCGAGGGGGCAAATACTTCTCTCAAAATCCTGGCAGGGAACAATGTGACTCTGACCTCAGATGATGCAACAAATGCCGTAACCATATCTGTACAAACCGGAATCATGTATGCTGCAATGCAGGGGTATCTTACACCGTACTAAATATCACAAAGGGTAACCGATGCCAATCAATCAACAACCAATTTTCATTCTCCAAGGTGATCCGTCTTCTAATAATGGAGTTGTGAGCACTGCTAATATGGCGACCGTGGCACTGACCGCCACTGGTGATTATACCGGGGTGTCCACGAACCATAAATTGGTATTTACCGCAGACTCAACGAACGGAGCATTCTTACATAAACTTCGGTTCAAAGCAATCGGAACGAATGTCGTAACAGTAGCTCGCATCTATATCAACAATGGTGGAAGCCAGATAGTCGCAGTCAATAATTCTTTCTTTGGGGAAGTCACCCTACCGCCATCCTTATCAAGTACTAATGGACCGTCATCTTCTGATATTGATGTGATCATGAATCTGCCATTACCGCCCGGCTTTCGTGTCTATGTGGGGCTTGCGACAACGGTAGCGGCAGGAGTTTCTATTTTTCCATTCGCAGGAGCGTATTAATATGGCACCAAATCAACAACCAATTTTCATACGTCAAGGTGACCTATCCTCGAATAATGGAACCGGGGCCACGGCTAATATGGCGAGCATTCTTACCAATGGACTGGTTGCAGATTTCAATGGCACAGGAACATCCTACAGACTTGTTTTTACCGCAGATCCAACGTATGGTTCATTCTTACAACGTCTACGAATTAAAGCAAATTGCACTGGAGCGAACATCGCCGCCGGTGGCGTACTACGTGTTTTTATTAATAATGGCGGAGACCAGACCATAGCCGTCAATAATGCCTTTTTTGGTGAAATCTCGGCTCCGGCTGTACAAGCAACAAACATTGCATCCACTGTGGATCTGGATTATTGGATGAATTTGCCATTACCACCCGGCTTTCGTGTCTATGTAGGTTGGGCAGCGGGTTATCTTCCTGGAGGGACAGAGGGTTGGGCGGTGACCCCGGTGGGAGGAGTATACTAAAATCATGTCAATCAACCAACAACCAATCTTCACACGACAAGGCGATTTATCTTCCAATAACGGTGTACTTATTACGGCGCTCATGTCGCCGACAATTCTTACTGCCACGGGTGATTATACCGGGGTGTCCGCAAATTATAAGTTGGTTTTTACGGCCGATCCTACCTATGGAAGTTTCCTGAATCGATTGCGGTTCAAAGCAATCGGCACAAATACGGCATCGGTTGCTCGGATTTTTATCAATAACGGTGGGTTGCAAACTCTCGTCCCCAACAATACTTTCTATGGCGAACAGGATCTTCCTGGAACAACGGCCATCAATACAACTTCAACCGTTACACTTGACTATCCTATGAACCTGTTTCTTCCACCGGGATTTTGCATTTATGTTGGAGTTGCCACCACAGTAGCAGCAGGATGGGATGTTACGCCGATTGCGGGGAGTTACTAACATGATAGATAATTTTTTTCTCCCGACAAACACCAATTCAACAGACATACAAATCTTTAATATTCCCTCAACTGTCGGAAATCTTCAATGGCATACCTGGAATAAACCTCGTGGTAAAACGATGTGTAATATTATTTGTATTGGCGGTGGAGGTGGTGGAGGTGGAGGGTTTACACGGGCCGCGGCCGCGGCCGGGGGTGGTGGCGGGGGAGGGGGAAGTTCTGGGGTAACAACATATGTTGGTCCTCTCTTTTTTCTACCTGATGTATTGTATATTTCTGTCGGTGCTGGCGGCGCCGGGGTGGGTTCGGGTGGTGGTGTGGCCGGATCAGGACTTCTTTCTCATGTCAGTATCTTTCCAGATCTAGGCCAAACGAACGTCAACGTTGTAATAGTCTCAGGAACGATTGTAGCAACAGGCGGGGGGACAGGTACCGGTGCGGCGGTAGGAGCGGCTGGTGCGGCGTCAACAATAGCAACCATAGCAAATATGCCATTAGCAGGCGTCGGTCAGTATACATTTATTGCGGGTCAAATCGGAATAGCAGGAGGCGCTGTCGCCGGCGCGGCAGGTGGAAATACGACTATCGCTGTTACATCATGTTTAACCCAAGGGGGAGCAGGTGGCGGAGGAACCACTTCAGCGGACTTTGCAGGTGGGGGTGTCACCACATTGACTACATCACTTCTTCATCGATGGGCGCCTAACCGCGCCGGCGCTGGAGGCATACCTGGAGCATCTGGATATTTACTACAAAAGCCATTTTTCTCGTACGCAGGATTGGGGGGAGGGTCGTCTAATGCCTCGGCGGGAGGGAAAGGGGGGCATGGGGGTCCAGGTTCGGGTGGTGGTGGCGGAGGCGCGGGCACGACTGGTGGTATTGGGGGTACTGGAGGCAATGGACTCGTCATTATCATGTGTTGGTAATAATGCTATAAATAGACAATAGAGTGACAGTGACCACTCCCATCTTCAAGCGTATGATATTGGTCGAACATAAGGAATCACATGTCAACACCAAGTACACGAGCACAATTTATTGCATATTGTAAACGCCGTCTCGGCCATCCGGTCATCGAAATCAATGTCGATGATGACCAAGTGGAGGACCGCGTCGAGGAAGCCTTGGAATTTTGGCAAGACTATCATTTTGATGGATCTGAAAAACTCTACCTGAAGCACCAATTAACCCAAGAGGATTTCAATAGAAAATATATTCACATTCCCGATAAAATCTTTGGAGTGACTGGGGTCCTCCCGTTTCAGGGTGCGTCCTCTTCCGTCAACATGTTCGACCTTCGCTATCAATTGAGATTGCATGACCTCTATGATTTCACAAGCGTAAGTTATGTCAGTTATGAAATCACAATGCAGCATCTACGCACCATTGAGATGTTATTCAGTGGCGCCCCACAATTCAGATTCCACCGACACCGTAATCGGCTACACCTTGATATCAATTGGAACCTGGATCTCAAGGTAGGTGACTGGATTGTTATAGAATGTTACGGAAAAATCAGTCCAGATCGGGTAAACCTAACAGGCACCTATAACATCACCACATCGTCTAATGTCATTACGTCATCCGTCACGTCACTTGATGCAGAAGTAATCACCGGCGATGAAGCCTATATTACGACTGCCAATGGAGATGTGGCGTTTACCATTGGCGGAATTACTCCCACCTCCATGAATACTAACTATACGTTCAGCACCACAGAAACAGGACTGACAGCGTATATGTTGGGGAATGTGGATGTGTGGAATGATCGTGTCCTAAAGGACTTGGGTACAGCATTGATCAAGTTACAATGGGGCTCAAACATGAAGAAATTCTCCGGTGTTCAGATGCCCGGAGGTGTAACGTTAAATGGTCAAGTGATCTATGATGAAGCCGTCGAAGAAATCAAGGCGATGAAGCAGGAATTCTTAAGCTGGAACACCCTCCAATCAGATTGGTTTGTAGGGTAGGAAGAAGATCGAAAAGGGGTAACCGCATGTCGCTCAAACCGTTCAAACACTATATTGCAGAAGCCTCTCTGGTCCGAAAGAAGAACAATCTCTCGGTAATCTCACTGGATACGTTCCTGAAGAGCACCATGTTACAGGAATGGGCACCGTTGGGGGCATCCACCCGACCCTTCCCACATTCAGATCTTCAGGATTACTTAAAACGTACCAAGGAAGGCACAAAGGGAAAACTTGAAAAGTATGCGAAGCCCTATATCCACGGCAGCAACATTGAAATCAAGGGGGAACATGGACAAGAATATGACCTGGAGAAGTTACGGTCGCTTGTCACGGAACGCCCAAAGAAGATCATGAAGCAGAACGAGAAAATGCAACACTCCGACGGCACGAGTAGTATTTTCTTCAACATCGGGCTGCCGGCACTCAAAGGTCTTGCGGTTGATGAAAAGACCGGAGAGTTTGTGATTGTTGATACGTGCCCAGGCGCGGGCATCTGCAAAACATTTTGCTATGCGATGAAAGGTGGTTATATTCAGTATCCCGTAGCCAGTTTAGGAACGACCCGGGTCTTAAATTTCTTACTTAATGATCCTGATGGGTTCAAACACATGCTCTCAACAGAATTGTCTGATGCCGAGCGCAAATATGGTAAGAAGGGCACGAAGGTCATTGTGCGATGGCATGATGCTGGAGATTTCTTCAGCCCCGAATATATGGAAGCCGCATTCGATGTAGCGCGACGGTTCCCGGCAATTAATTTCTACGCTTATACCAAGATTGCAGCCGTGGCGCAATCCACAACCAAGCCAACAAACTTCTTATTTAACTTCAGTGGAGGGGCGCAACCCTCACAAGAGAAGATGGTCAATTTTGCTACGACCAAGCATAGCCGCGTGGTTCCAAAAGAATTATTTGTTGATTTGATTTTGAAGAAAGGTAAGACCCTTGTGAAGGATGCAACTGGACGTTGGCAATTCAAAGATGCGGGCGCACTTACGGAATTCAAACATCGTCTTGCCCACAAATATGCGATTGCCGATATCAGCACCATCATTACCTATGATGAAATGATACAAAAGCCTGTAGGCACAACTCCGCACTGGAATGTGCTGGTGTGGCCGGGTCATGGAGATGACAGTGCTACGCGCCGAGATGTGCATGGAACATATCTCTTAATACATTAAGGTAGACTATGCCTACGAACCCCTACTTCAACTTTTTCCCCGTACAGGTCACCAGCGAGCAATTGCTCGTTGAGGATTTGGTTATTGAATCCCTGGGTATGCATGGTATGGACGTATACTATCTACCACGGGAATCCCGCGATCAAATTGATCGTCTGATGGGTGAAGATCAACTCAAAACATTCTCCCAAGCCTACATCATCGAGATGTACCTAGAGAATGTCATGGGGATGGAAGGTGAAGGGGACCTAATCAGTCGTTTTGGTTTAGAAATTCGGGATGAGATGACACTGTTGGTCAGTCGGCGCCGTTTTAACTTTGCCCTACCGCAACTCATTCGACCGCGAGAAGGGGATTTAATTTATATTCCCCTTGTGCAAAATTTCTTTGAGATTATGCATGTAGAGCACGAAAACAGTCAAGCGATGTTCTATACCTTGGGCCGCGGCCGCGGGGGAAATGTCTATGTGTATGCCTTGCGTTTGAAGCAATTCGTCTTCTCAAATGAACAAATCCAAACTGGGGTGGATGAAGTGGACCAACAAATCTTCGAGAGCTATCAATTAACCAATTTGGTGCTCACGTCAGGCACCGGATCATTCGATGTGGCGAATAATGAGATAGTCTATCAGGGGGCCTCCTTAGCGACAGCTAACGCCTTTGGAACGGTCCACACTTGGGATAGTGGCAACACTACTCTCAGTATTGCCTTGGTGAATGGTCTGTTCTCCAATACGGCAGATGTCATCGGAGCGAATAGTGGTGCCGTGTGGGCCATGGCAACCGTTGATACTGACACCCCATTGGACAACCAATTCGAGGACATCGTTGACAATAAAACCATTGAAACGGAATCAAATCAATTGTTGGATTTTGATGAGCAGAATCCGTTCGGGACACCGTAATGCTAGGACATCGACCATACTATCATAGGACTATTCGCAAGTATGTGAGCCTTTTTGGTTCGCTCTTCAATGATATTACCTATGTGCGTGAAACGCAAGATCGGGTACAGAAAGAACGCCAGAAGTGTCCACTGATCTATGCACCGAAAGAAAAGTTTATCACCAAGCTCTTCAGTGATCCAACTCTGACAAAATCGATTGCCACAACTCTTCCGCGTATCTCATTTGAGATGACCGGCATGCGATACGATCAATCCCGTAAACAACAATCTTCCATTCGGCATAGAAATACCAATCCGTTGAGTTCTTCCCAACCCCAGACGCAATACATGGGCACCCCCTATGAATTCGATTTCTCTTTGTCGGTCTATGTCAGAAACATCGAAGATGGTTTGCAGATCATCGAACAGATTCTCCCCTTCTTTTTGCCTGATTACACTATCACTGCCCAGGTGTCCCAGGAAATGGATATCAAGAAAGATATCCCGATCATCCTGAAGAGCGTGAATGAAAAGATAGATTTTGAAGGGAAATTTGAGGACGGCACCCGACTCATCACCTGGGATCTAGAATTTGTGATGAAAGGGTGGCTCTTTGGACCTGTCAGTAACACCTCAATTATCATGGGCGTGTCTGCTAACACCGCTGATCCGAATGCTGCGGTGCATGGAGGTGTATTGGTCAATCTCTATCATGATATTAATAACAAACCGATCCAGAAGATTGTGGTCACCGGGGGTACTATCAACTTCCGCGAATCCGAACCCGTCAAGATACCTGAAGGAGATCTCAGGGGAATCGTGACCGCATGGAATCCCACCACCAATACACTATATCTCTCAGATGTGTCTGGAGTGCTTCGAGCCAATGATAACGTATGGGGGCTAGACACCTCAGCGCATTGGTCGGTGCTCTCGGTGGAAAATATCAGTCAACCGACTGCCAATATTTGGATTTATCAGAATCCTATCACAGCAAATGCCGATAGTGACTATGGATACACTACCCATATTACGGAGTTCCCTGACGCTTAACTAGGAGTTTATCATGGCAAACCTTTCCCAGATCCTTGACGTACAACTACCCGAATTCCCGCCAGTCGCGGCCAACACCATCATTGTATCTCCTGATGTCTCGGCGAGTAAAAATAACACCGTGTCAGATGACGCCTCTGAGGCCCGCAATAATGTGCGCCTCATGATTGCCCAAGGTACACAGGCAATCACCGAATTACTCACACTGGCAAGGGAACTGAAAACTCCACGAGCCTATGAAGTTGCCGCAGGGATGCTCAAGACTATGGCAGAACTCAACCATGATTTGCTCCATGTACACGAACAGGAACTTAGCATGGTGGACCCCGAACCTGTCACCCCTCACTTGACCGGCAATGTCACGATTGAACAAGCGGTGTTTGTTGGGTCGACCAATGATCTCCAGGAAATGATTCGCATGAAGCGCGAAGAAAAGAAACGTGCAACGGAGTTAAAGACGCTGAATGCCAGCCCTAAAGCCTAAACCAAAAAAAGAAAATTTCAAGATCGTCAAGGTCGCTGAACGATTCTACCTCAAGAACCCCCGGCTCAAGCGGGTGGGGGTACAGGAACAGTTCACTCAAGAGCAAATCTCTGAGTGGGTTAAGTGCAGCCAAGATCCGGTCTACTTCATCAAAACGTACTGTAAAATTGTGCATGTAGACCGAGGAATCATCACATTTGAAATGTATGATTTTCAGGAAGAGATTATCGAAAATTACTTCCTTGAACGTAAAGTTATTGTGAAGCTCCCTCGGCAGATGGGAAAGACTACCACCACCGCAGCATTCTTCTTGTGGTATGTATTGTTTCAGACACACAAAGTCTGTGCAATTCTAGCGAACAAGGCCCCTATTGCGCAAGAAATCCTAAACCGTATTCAGATCATGTACGAAAACATCCCTTCCTTCATCCAGCAGGGGATAGTTGAATGGAATAAACGATCTATCACCTTAGAGAATGGATCTCGTATCCTCGCCGCGGCCACTAGTTCAAGCGCAATCCGCGGTTACTCACTGTCATTGGTATTCATGGATGAATTTGCGCACGTCCCAAACAACATCGCAGAAGAATTCTTTACCTCCACCTTCCCTACTCTTTCGTCTGGTAAAGAAACCAAAATTCTTATGGCTAGTACCCCCAATGGCCTCAACCACTTCTGTAAATTTTGGGAAGATGCGCTCAGTAAGCGCAATGACTTTATTCCGTTGGAATATCCATGGGATAAGATTCCTGAACGCGATCTTGCCTGGTTTGAAGAACAGCGTCGAACCCTGGGTGAACAGAAGTTCCGGCAAGAAGTGCTCTGCGAATTCCTGGGATCATCTGATACCCTCATTTCAGGTGCCAAACTCTCTATGTTGGTGCGCCAAATCCAAGAACCGATTGTCTCCGAGGGTGGTTGGAATGTCTTTGAACATCCACAACAGGATCATGCCTATGTCATTTGTGTCGATCCTTCCCGCGGTCTCGATCAAGATGACAGTGCCTTCTGGGTCGTAGACATTTCACAAATTCCATATCGGGGAGTCGCACAATACCATAGTTCTTCTGTGGCCCCCATGGTCTTCCCGAACATGATCTATAATGCGGCGATCAAATACAATAAGGCCTTTGTCCTTATTGAAATCAACGACAATGGACAGCAGATCGTCGATATGCTCCATTATGACTTGGAATATGAGAACATTTTCAAATTAGAGTCTGCACAAAAGACTGGTGCCAAAATTGCCGCTGGACACAAGAAATCGATGCGCTTGGGATTGCGCATGACCGAATCCGTCAAACGGATCGGATGCCTGAACCTCAAGACACTGGTAGAAGCGGATAAACTCCTGATCAAAGATTTTGCCACGATCTCACAAATGAGTACCTTCACCCAGCAACTTCAGACATTCAAGGCCGAAGAAGGGAAGCATGACGACTTGGTGATGTGTCTAGTGATGTTCTCCTGGCTCACCACCCAAAAGTATTTCAGGGAAGCCCAGGGGGCAAGTCTGAATATCATGAAGGCCCTGGAAACTGAACAGACCCGTATGGTGGAGGATGATATTGTGCCTTTTGGTCTTATCGACAATGGGTTAGATGATCCTTTTGAGGTGTCCGATGGGGATTTGTGGGTACAAACACGAAATATGGACCCTCAAGAGCTGCAAGCAGCCCTCAAACGGTATGTTGAACGAGCCCATGGACTTTAGAAATCCGTGAATTCATAAATAACTCACTGAATGCATCTCATTTGACCAAGCAATCTGTTCAATCATCTTTGTAAGGAGTTCACCATGTCATTTCAACTCAGCCCAGGTGTGAATGTTAGCGAAATTGATCTCACCACAGTTGTTCCTACTGTTTCAACAAGCGTAGGCGCAACCGTTGGTCAATTTGTGTGGGGACCAGTCGAAACACGGTTTCTCTGTGATTCAGAAGTTAAGTTAGCTGACCGTTTCGGAAAGCCGAACTCTAATACCTTTTTGTCATTCTTTTCAGCAGCAAACTTCCTTGCCTACGGCAATCAATTGCGCGTGACTCGTGCTGCCAACAACAGCACCTTGAACGCCACGGCTAACGGTGCTGCGGCACTTCAAATCAAGAATGAAACTCTCTACGAAGCCAACTACTTCGCCGGTCAGGGTAACTTCGGTTCGTTCGCAGCCCGCTATCCTGGAGCACTCGGAAATAACTTGAAAGTATCCGTATGCGGCAGTGCGAATGTCTATTCCAGCAATGCGACTGCACAAGGCGGGGCCACGGCCAATGCAGCCAACATCGGAGATTTGACCGTTAATGTCACAGGTACGGCTAACACCTACGTGAAGCCTGGAGATTATGTTAAGTTGGGCACCAACCCATACCTACAAGTCTCTAGTTCCAACACTAGTGCATTCGTTTTGGCAGACGCACTCACGGTGGCAGTTACTTCCAACACCTCCATCCTTCGCAAATGGGAGTATGCTGATCAGTTCGATAGAGCGCCAGGCACGTCATCCTATGCGCTTGGAAAGAGCGGGGCAAACGATGAACTGCATGTCATCGTGGTGGATGAAGATGGTGGTATTTCAGGTGTTGCTGGGCAGGTGCTTGAGAAATACCCATTCCTTTCAAAAGGTAGCGATGTCAAGAAAGACGACGGTTCTTCCATCTACTATCCACAAGTGATCTTTAACAACTCCCGATTCGTCTACTGGGCGGACCACGACACAAACGGAACCAATTGGGGTAACACTGTAACAGGCACCACCTTCACAGATGTTACTCTCGCTGAACGATTGAGCCTGTCAGGTGGTACTGATGCTACGGTCACCGCAGGAGATTTCCAGAGCGGTTGGGATCTCTATGCCAATGGTGATGATGTTGATGTGTCCCTTCTTGTCACTGGGGAAGCCTCTAATGTGGTGTCCACCTATGTGATCAATAACGTTGCTGAAGTGCGGCGAGATTGTATGGCGTTTGTCAGTCCATCAAGCACGACCGTGGTCAACAACGTCGGCTCCGAAGCAGACAGTCTAGTAACCTTTCGCAACACCCTTCCATCATCCAGCTACGCGGTCTTGGACGGAAATTGGAAGTATCAGTACGATAAGTATAATGACACATATCGCTGGTTGCCACTCAACGGTGATATCGCGGGACTCTGTGTGCGCACGGATACCAACCGGGACCCATGGTTCTCCCCGGCGGGATTGGACCGCGGTCAAATTAAGAATGTGGTGCGATTGGCGTGGATACCAAGCAAAACTTATCGGGATACGCTCTATAAGAGCGAAATCAACCCGGTGGTTACCTTCCCAGGTGATGGTACGGTATTGTATGGAGACAAGACCTTGTTGAGCAGGCCTAGTGCGTTTGACCGAATCAATGTGCGACGTTTGTTCATCGTACTCGAAAAAGCCATTGCTCGTGCTGCAAAGTACAGCTTGTTTGAATTTAACGACGAATTCACTCGTGCAGGATTCCTTGCATTGGTCGAACCATTCTTGCGTGATGTGCAGGGTCGCCGGGGTATCTTTGATTACCGCGTGGTATGCGACGAAACCAACAACACTGCGCAAGTCATCGATAACAACCAATTTGTTGGCGACATCTACATCAAGCCAGCACGAAGCATCAACTTTATCCAGTTGAACTTTGTCGCCGTCCGATCAGGTGTCAGTTTCGATGAAGTGGTCGGAAAGTTCTAAGTGCCACTAAATAGTTGTAACTAAGGAGACAACCATCATGCCATTCAATGTCTACGAGTTTCGCTCACAACTCCAAGGTGACGGCGCACGTCCGAATCTCTTTGAAGTACAATTGACCTTCCCAACATTTATTAATCCAGGCGCCGCGGCTCGTAAATTGACCTTTATGGCAAAGACGGCCTCATTGCCTGGTTCGACCATCGGGCATGTTCCGGTGTTTTACTTTGGCCGCGAGTTCAAACTCGCTGGCAACCGCACCTTCCCTGAATGGACCCTCTCTATTCTGAATGACGAAGACTTTGCTATTCGCAACGCCTTCGAGAAGTGGATGAACGGGATCAATCGCCATGTTAGCAATATCCGTGATGCATGGGCCGGAAATTCCCTGGGCTACGCCACACAAGCCTCGGTCAAACAATACGGCAAAACTGGAGATGTACTCAAGCATTACACCTTTGAAGGAATATTCCCGGTGGATGTGAGCCAGATCGATCTCGATTGGGGTAGCAACGACACGATTGAAGAATACTCCGTTACCCTAGCGTATCAGTATTTCACCAGCGTGGCTAAAGATAACACTGTCATCGGCTAACAGTTCGGGGCGTCTCAAAGACGCCCCTTTTTTGTGAATATATAATGATATTCCAACACACAACAAAGGTGGAAGTATAATGGCGTGGACCCTCTTCGGATATTCATTAGGCAAGACGCCTGATGTCACAAAAATAGAGAACCCTTCCCAACAAACACTCACGATTCCCCAAGACAAAATCGATGATGGTGCCATAACAATCACTCAGGGCGCCTACTACGGTACGTATGTTGACTTAGAAGGTTCCGTTCGCAACGAACTTGAACTCATTACCCGCTATCGTGAAATGTCCCTCCATCCGGAATGCTCTGAGGCCATCGAAGAAATCATCACCGAAGCTGTGACCCAGGACGAAGATGGGGAAACGGTTACTCTCAATCTCGATAAACTCGATGTACCTGCGGTGATCAAGAAGAAAATGCAGGAGAGTTTCAAAAAGATCAAGTCATTGCTCTCTTTTCAAGACCTAGGCGAAGATTTATTCAAGCGGTGGTACATCGACGGTCGCCTATATTTCCAGGTGGTGATCAATAAAGAGCATCCGAAGGATGGGATACTTGAACTGCGCTACATCGACCCTCGTAAGATCCGCAAAGTCCGTGAAATCCTCAAGGATCGTGATCCGAAGACTGGTGTAGAGTATATCAAGGCTACTTCCGAATACTATATTTTCAATGACCGCGGATTGACTGCACAATCCCATACCGCCAGTGTGAACCAAGGCACCCGTATTGCAACGGATAGTATTGTGTTCGTTCCATCAGGCCTATTGGATGCCAAAAGCACCATGGTCATTGGTTGGCTACATAAGGCGATCAAGTCGCTGAATAACCTTCGCATGATCGAAGACGCGCTGGTCATCTATCGTCTATCCCGCGCCCCAGAACGCCGCATATTCTACATCGATGTCGGCACCCTTCCAAAATTGAAAGCCGAGCAATATCTTAAAGATGTTATGACGAAGTATCGTAACAAATTGGTCTATGATGCGAACACCGGAGAACTCCGTGATGAACGCAAGCATATGTCCATGTTGGAAGATATCTGGCTCCCGCGTCGTGAAGGATCAAAAGGCACCGAAATCAGCACTTTACCAGGCGGCGAAAACTTAGGTAAAATGGAGGATGCGGAGTATTTCCAGCGAAAATTATACAAATCCTTGAATGTCCCTATCGGGCGTCTTGATGCACAACAAGCTGGTGGAGGAATGGTTGGTCTGGGACGTGTTGCGGAAATTACCCGCGATGAAGTCAAGTTCAATAAATTCATCCATCGTATCCGTAACAAGTTCACCAGACTCTTTGATGAAGCCCTGAGGCAGGATCTTGTACTCACGGGGGTTTGCTCTCTGGACGAATGGAAGACCTTTCGTGAAAATATCTCCTATGAATTCAAGAATGATAACAACTTCGCAGAAATGCGCGATGCAGAATTGCTCCGAGAACGACTCACCCTCTTGCAGCAAATCCAACCGTTCATTGGTGTCTACTTCTCAAATACTTGGACCAAACGACATGTCTTGCAGCATGATGATGACCTCATTGAAGAGATGCAGGATGAAATCGAGGAAGAAACCAAACGTGGTGAACTTCCGTTGGCAATCCCAGGAATGGACCCTAATGCACAAGGTGGAATGCCTGGTGGAATGCCTGGTGGAATGCCTGGTGGAGCACCTGGGGGAATGCCTGCCCCACCTCCGGAAGACAATACACAGGATTCAGTTGAGCAACCGACCGGCTCAATGACCCCAGGGTTAGACAGCAGTGTAGAACAAAGTTTGATCGGCAAGCGACGTTAGAAAATGCATAAATACAACTAACAAGAGGTTCATATGTCGAATAAAGACTATTCCCAGGGTACACTCAACGAAGAAACACATGCCTATAAGGTGTACCACAATAGAAAGCATATTGATACCATATTTTATGGTGCTCATGAAGATCCTGCCGAAGTCAAGCGTTCCTTGGTGAATCATGACGGCTACCATCCGGACATTAAAGTTGTGAAAGAACGTCGAAAGAAAGTAACACAAGGAGTCCCCATGAAAGAAGAACATGCCGCCATTGCTGATCTCATTACCCTCATTGCACAAGAGAATTTTTCAGATGCCACCCCTCTCACCAATGATTTGTTGAGCGCCAGAATTGCTGGTGCGTTAGATGGGGCCAAGCAATTGATTGCCCAGAACTTGTTTGTTCCAGGTGTGGATAGTTTGTCAGAAGAGATTGTACAAGAGGAACACGAATCGGTCGAAGACTTCCTCAAGCGTGGGGGAAAGATAAAGAAGGCGGCACCAGGGAAAGCCCACGGTGCTCAAAAGTCACAGAAAATTAAGGTTCCGTTCCGCATGGGGAAGAAGGCTGTCTAACCATGAAATCCATCAAAGGGTTCTCTCCAGAAGCCGTACGGGATCGGTCACTCCAAGTTCGTCGTGAACTGGATGCGGCCGCTCGGTCTAAACAAGCCAAGCGTACCCTGGATGCTGCGTCTGCACAGAAACAACAAACATCTTTGAAAGAATTCTCCGAGTTGCGTCAAGCATTAGGCGAGCATAATGAGATTACCCACGCCAACATGCCTCCAAACATTCTCGTCCTGAGGAGAAAGACTGTACGACAATTTCCAGGTGGGTTGATGGTCGCTCTCTACTACAATGACAAACTCCATCAGTATTTCAGCATTCCTTATGGGAGCCCACAAGACAGCGACGACCAAGTCATCACCCCCACGTCCTTAAAAGAAAGCGAAATGATTCATGAGCGTGTAGTATCAACGCCCCAATTGATTAAACTTTATCGTCAACATTTGAGCAATCCAAAAGATAAAGCGGCACATTCAGCGTATCGTAAAGCGTACAAACAACATGCTGCTCATCATGAGAAGTTGGCTGATAATATGAATCTTGCTAAGGGTTGGGAAAAGGTAGAAGAATCGTCTCAAGACGTATTGAATGAACTCTCCGGCGAGACCCTACGGGCTGTCTTGCGCGCCGGCAAGACCCTCCGTACATATAGAGATAAACGAGGGGAACAAGATGGAAAATCTAAATCTACACATTTTCTAGGTCTTGGAAAAGCGGGGAAGAAGTCAGTTTCCGAAGAATCTGAGCAACTCGATGAAATTTCTATCCCATTAGCCACCGCGGCGATGCGTGAACGTACTAAACGCGGGAAAGAAGCAATCAAGAAGGGTGATTATCGCAGTGCCACACAGCACCTCAAAAAGGCAACGAAAACCCTTGATCGTCGTTCAGAAAAATATAGGAGAGAAGATCGCGGTGAAGTAGTGCAAGAAGGCCGTCGTCGTGAGACCAGAGAAGAAGCTACAGCTCGATTTGAGCGGGAGCGAAAGGATTTCATAAAAAAAGATAAAGAGGAAAGACGAATCGCCGCTCTACCTAAAAAAATAAATCAAGCCCCTCTAAAAGAAGAAGAGTTGAGCGAAGATGCGATTAGCCACCTTCAAAGAGTCAAGGAGTTCCACACCAATCTACCATTAAAGCACAAAGATGGCACCCAGACGCAGGTGGACCCTACAACGGCTCATGCTTTATTAACTGTGCATCAGGCGTTGCACCCAGACAATCGGAAGAAATACGCTGATGCCCTGGAACACAGCAAATCCAAGTTTCACAAAATGCTTGATTTTGCCTGGAGCAATGTAAAATAACATGCGTGCTGTGGCATTGGTGGCCGAAGGGCGATTATCCGAAGCGAAGATAGAGATCACTAACGCACTTACCAAGTTGGTTGAAACGAGGCTTTCAAAGCTGCGCACCGCGATGGGATTGATTATGTTCGGGGAAGCGAACCGTATGCGTCAAGGACGTACCGTGCTGATCCGCCGGCGTATACGGAAAGGTAAGGTGCAACGCAACATTCGGAAATCCGCGGTCAAAGGGTTCACGTTACGGAAGGGGAAAATCACTAGAATCCCGGTGGCAAAACGGATACGTGCCAGGATC
>Ga0224510_10000987_pt1 | contig 19611 bp, 16 predicted proteins | sample SF_May12_sed_USG_FD_170161 | JGI IMG/M metagenome (GOLD analysis project Ga0224510, IMG submission 170161) | Sediment microbial communities from San Francisco Bay, California, United States - SF_May12_sed_USGS_4_1 | ecosystem: Environmental > Aquatic > Marine > Sediment | place: USA: California... | reverse complement strand
CACCTGAGCGAAAAGTAGCGATTATCATTGCCGTAAAAGATCCGGCCAAGCGAGGATATCACAAGCAGTTTAATATTGACACAGTAACGTTTACCACAGACGTTGGTGCTAACATTCCAGGAGCTGAAAGAAAGACCAGGGCCTATCGGGATATTCAGTTCAAGTACTATACCCGAGACTATAATTTAAGAATCCTTAGCCAACGCGTATTTATAAGGCCGAAGGATGACTATAGCCGGTCAAAAACACTCAATACACAGCGACAATTAGGTAACGTGGAAGCTTTCAAGTTTGTAAACATTAACTATGATACGTCCGACGGAAAGTTCATTGCCAACATCTTCGCAAGCCCATTAACACGATATGAGTGGACGAATGAGGTGGGGGTAAATGTAACACAAGGATTTCCCGGACCATTCTATATTATGTCCCTTAAAAAGCGAAATGTCTTTAAAGGCATGGCGACTTTTGGTCTTAGCGGACGGTTTGGGTTCGAAGGAGTCGCCTCCGCAACTGAGTCAAATAATGTGTATAAGAGTACCGAGGCCGGTATTGATGCATCGTTGACCTTCCCCCAATTTATCTGGCCTCTCAAAGAGGAGCGCAGAATCAAAGTTGCACCCTATAATCCCAAAACCAAATTTACAGCCGGCATTTCATATTCCGACCGTCCCGAATACCGAAGAACGGTTGCCGCAGTAAACGGTACCTATACCTGGCAAAACCTAAAGAAGACATCCTACTCGCTGACACCGATAAATGTGGGTGTCATCGATACTTCCAATCTTTCGCCCGAATTCAGAGACTTGCTTAAGCAGCAAGCGGACCTTGGCAATAATAGTCTGATCAATGCCTTTAGACCCTCTTTTGTCAACAGTATAATTTTTAGTGTGACCTGGAATCTGCGTAACTATGGAAACAAAGAAAATGATTCGGGATTTATTAAAGCTCAAATAGAAAGTGGTGGCACGATTTGGAACTTAATAAACCCGCAGTTTATTACTGACCTGGAATTAGAGTATTACAAATACATTCGTGTTGGACTGGATGTAAGACGCATTAATCCGATTAACAAAAACACAACAATTGCTTACAGGTTCAATTCGGGATTTGCATACTCCTATGCTGCAAACAAAAGCTTACCCTACGAAAAATTCTTTTTTGCAGGCGGTAGTAACAGTATTCGTGCCTGGAGACCACGCCGCCTGGGAACAGGATCTGCCAAACCCAGGCTCAGTGAAAATCCCGTAGCAGATGGATTATTCGATTACAGTATCGAAAGACCATCTGAAATTTTGCTGGAGGGAAGTATTGAGTTACGTCAAAGACTGTTTGGCTTCGTGTACGGTGCTGTTTTTATCGACGCCGGAAATGTTTGGAATTTCAGACCTTTTAATGTTAAAGATCAGGACGGAATCATTACACAGGATAACAGTTCACAATTTAAGCTTAACAGATTTTACAAGGAATTTGGCGTAGGTACAGGCTTCGGGCTCCGGTTTGACTTCACCTTCCTGATTCTACGATTTGATGTTGGGTTAAAAGCCTATGATCCCGCCCGGGATAAAGGTGATAAATTTGTATTGGACAATGTTCGCTTCTGGAAACCCTATGCCACCGAAAGAAGTGACGGTACATACTATAACTATAAAGAACCTGTTATCTACAATGTAGGTATCGGCTTTCCTTTCTAACGGCACTGCTTGAAGTCTTGTCCAATGTGGAAAACTCAGAAATCCAATAGGGAACGCAAGGCTTCAGCAACTTTGTCTGCATTCGGAAGCATCATTTTCTCCAGCGCTGCATTCAGTGGAACTGCGGGCAAGTCGGCTGAACCCAACGTCCAGACTGGGGCATCCAGGTCCGTAAAACATTCCTTTTGGATTCTTCCCGCCAGCGATTCTGCAAATGAATTCAGGAGTGGCTCTTCCGTCAGAACAAAGGCCCTGTTGTGCTTCTCCACTAATGATTTTATCATTTCCCAGTCGATTGGATTGAGGGTTCGCAAATCCAGGATCTCTACCTGCCCCGCAAAAGCGCCTGAAGCCTCTTTCGCCCAATAAACGCCCATCCCATACGTGATGATCACGCACGACATGCCCATGCTTACCTTTTCTTCCTGAGCATACTGCACAATGTTTGCTTTTCCCAACGGAATGATATAATTCGAATCCGGTTCAATCATCTTTGCTTCTTTGGTACCCGGAATTTTGGACCAGTACAACCCCTTATGCTCCAGGATTATGACTGGATTGGGATCGTAGAAAGAAGCTTTCAGCAACCCCTTCATATCTGCTGCATTAGAGGGGTACACTATCTTAATACCACGGATCCTCAGCAAGGCTGATTCAATACTGCCGGAATGATACGGGCCACCTCCACCATAAGCGCCTATCGGTACCCTGATTAAAGCCTGGATCGGAAATTTTCCCTTCGACAGGTAACAACTTTTTGAAAGTTCCTCCACCAACTGATTCATGCCTGCCCAGATATAATCTGCAAACTGAATTTCAACGATGGGCTTAGCGCCAACCGCGCACATACCTGCCGTTGATCCGATAATATAGGCTTCCTGAATCGGGGTATTGAAAACCCTATTGTCGCCGTATTTTTCGGCCAGTGTTGCCGCCTCCCGGAACACGCCGCCTAACCTTCTGCCTACATCCTGCCCATAAAATAAGGCTTCCTGATGTTCATGTAAGATTTCATCGACAGCATGCAACGCAGCATCCACCATCACCACCTTTTCACCATTTTCCGGAGCACGCTCACCTTTTTCTGTTATCACCGGGGTTGGTGCAAATTCATGAGAATCAAAGTCTTCCGGATTGGGATCAGGAGACTCAAGGGCCTTTCGATAGTCATCAGATACTTTGTTGGCTGCGAGAAGCTGAATTTGCAGCAGGACTTCTTCCGACTCACCATGCTGCCGCAGATACGTCTCAAGTCGTTCAATGGGATCATTCTTTAACGCCATTGCATGGGCATCCCCGCCGCGGTACCACTCCATTCGAACCCCTGATGTATGATGCCCGAGAAGAGAACACCTGGCATGAACAAGAATAGGTGCCCGTTTCTTTCGAACAAAATCGATTGCTTTCTTTACACCCAGGTAAGCATCGATAAAGTCCGCTCCGTCAACTGCCATGCGTTCCAAACCACTGAAGCCAGCGGCATAGGCATAAGCGTCCATCGCACGCATTTCTTTCCCCGTAGCGGAAATTCCCCAATCATTATCCTGAACCAAGTAAAGTATGGGAAGTCGTTTAAGAACGGCCATCTGAAAAGCCTCTGACACTTCACCTTCTGTGACTGATCCATCCCCCATTGAACACAATACCACAGGCGGATTTTCCAGTTTTAACCCAAGCCCCTCAAAGTAAGAAAGTCCGTGTGCCATCCCTGTCGCTGGAATAGCCTGCATTCCGGTAGCTGAACTTTGGTGCGGGATTGTCGGAAAACCTTTTTGCTTCAGGGAAGGATGTCCATAATAGGTCCGTCCACCCGAAAAAGGATCATCGCGTTTCGCCATAAGTTGCAGCATGAGTTCATATGGTTCCAGTCCAATTCCCAGCAGCATGGAATCGTCACGATAGTATGGTGAAACATAATCCCAGGGCTTTAATTGCAGCCCGGCAGCAACCTGAATGGCTTCGTGCCCACGCGAGGTACTGTGGACATATCTGCTGCAAATCTCACGGTTCTCATCGTATGTCTCGGACATTCGCTTAGCGGTAAGCATCAGTTCGTATGCCTTGAGCAGAATTTCCCGTTCAATGTCGGGCTTTACGTTTCGTTTTGCTTTTGCGGTCTTTTCAACAGCCATCCTTGTTTATTGACTTGGTTAAAGATAGGTATTTATGATTTTTCAAACGATTGTAATGGAGTGATTCTCTTTTCAGCATGACCAGTGTGGCAACCCCTCAGGCGATGAGCAGGAACATGCAGCGGCGAAAAACCTAACTTTTGCCAGCTGTGTTCCATGTATTACTATTTTCTCTTAATCACCACCCAACGCCATCCGCTACGGCAGAATCTTCCCGTTTATTTTAATATCAAAATCAGCGCATCGCATACGGTGTTAATACCTATTTTTGAAAGCCTGAAATTGCGGATTTCACAACTGATTGGTGCTCCCATGACAAGGCCGAGATAGTTAATCACTATATGATCGCAAAAGAAGAAATACGAGATTGGTTTACCAGCCTGCAACTTGATATTTGCAAGCAGCTGGAAGAGACGGATGGCAAGGGAGAATTCAAAAACGATCCCTGGGAAAGGCCTGGTGGTGGCGGTGGTGTCTCCCGCGTGCTTACCCACGGTAACATCATTGAAAAAGGAGGAGTGAATTTTTCTGCTGTTTGGGGAAAAACCCCTGAACCCGTATTAAAATCCATGAAACTTCAATCAGGTGAACATCCGGATTTTTTCGCGACGGGTGTATCCATTGTAATCCACCCTTTTAATCCGATGGTGCCAATCATCCACATGAATGTCCGTTATTTTGAAATGAGCAATGGCGCCTGGTGGTTCGGCGGGGGCATCGATCTGACGCCGCATTACATACAAGAAGCCGATGCAAAGTATTTTCATCTGCAGCTCAAATCCGTATGCGACAAACATGATCCCTCCTACTATCCGGAATTCAAGAAATGGGCTGATGACTATTTCTTCATCAGGCATCGAAATGAAACCCGTGGTATTGGCGGAATATTTTTCGATTACCTAAAAGACGAAGCGCCTTTCAACAAAGCCTCACGATTCGAATTTATCAAAAGCGTAGGATCATCTTTTGCATCCATATACACATATTTCATGAAAAAGAATCATCTGTTGCCCTTCACGGATAAACAGAAACACTGGCAGCATCTCCGCAGGGGACGTTACGTTGAATTTAACCTGGTATGGGACCGCGGGACTAAGTTTGGGTTGGATACCGAAGGCAGAACTGAGTCAATTTTGATGAGTCTTCCCCCGATGGCTGAGTGGATATACCGGTTTGAGGCTGAACCTTCATCGGAAGAGGAAAAAACGCTGGGACTATTGAGAAAAGGGATTGATTGGATTCATGCGTGAATCCAGGATTCACACCCGCTTATAAAAAAGCTTTTTCATAGCCGGCTTCATCGAAGCCCAGCGCCAGAACTTTGCCGTTATCTTCAATCAATGGACGCTTGATGACACTAGTCTTCTCTGCCATTAACGAAATTGCCGCAGCTTCATTTTTAACCTTTGATTGAACAGATGCATCCAATTGACGCCATGTAGTACCTTTCTTGTTAACAAGACTCTCCCAACCCACCTGCTTGCTCCAGATCTTTAATTTTTCTTTTGTTATTCCTGCCCGCTTATAATCGTGAAATTCAAAATCAATTTGATTTCGGTTTAACCAATCAAGTGCACGTTTTACCGTGTTGCAATTCTTCATGCCATAGACAGTCATAGGAATAGGGGATTAGGTTTTGGGCATAAGGTACAGGGTGCCAGAATTTCAGTTTAGAAGCTTTCCCGAAGCGCATACACTTTCTTTAGCTTGTCAATCAAACGCGCAGATTCCTCAAAGTCAAGGGTTTGCTGCCCATCAGAAGCAGCTTCCTCAGGTTTTTGATGGGTTTCGTAAATCACCCCATCGGCACCTGCTATCACAGCGGCCAGCGCAATGGGATCCACATATTCGCGAATACCTATGCCGTGGGATGGATCTGCGATCACCGGTAAATGGGTTTTCTCTTTGAGAATCGGAATAGCATTCAGATCCATGGTATTGCGACTTGCTTTTTCGTACGTACGGATTCCACGCTCACAGAGCATAAGCTTTTCATTACCTGCAGCAAAGACATACTCCGCAGAATATAGCAATTCTTCTATGGTTCCTGAAATACCGCGCTTAATCATGATTGCTTTATCTACTTTGCCAAGCTCATCCAGCAAATTAAAGTTTTGCGTATTCCTCGCCCCCACCTGAAATACATCCACGTAATCATACATCTCCGCGATCTGGCTTACCTGCATCACTTCCGTGATGATCTTGATACCAGCCTTTCGCGCAAGGGTATACCACATCTTCAGTCCGTCGATACCCAGACCGCGAAATGCATAAGGCGAACTTCTGGGCTTAAAAACCCCGCCCCGCATGATTCTTATGCCATGCTTCACAAGATGATCAATGGTCTGCTGAACCTGTCCCTCGTCTTCAATAGAGCACGGACCGGCCATAAGCGACAAGGAACCATTTCCAATAATCACCTGATCTCCAAGATCAATGTGTGTTCGTTCAACTTTCCACTTGCGGGAAACAAGCTTATAATCGTCAGACACACGATGGATATCTTCGATGCCTTTCATCTGGCCCAGCAAGCGAATGTCAAAGTCCTTTTTGCCAATGCCGATGATGTACAGTTTCTCCTGCGTTTTTACTTCAGTAGCCTTATACCCCAGGCTTTTCACATTACCAACAATGGCCTCCTTGTCGGCCGCTGCAATGTTCGGATCTAATTGAATAATCATGCTTTTGCTAATATACCCTATACCGTTTACCCTATACCCTATACCCTATACCCCCTCCCCCTTCCTAATCCCAATTACAAAATCGGAAACATCATTCACAACATCACTGGAATTACGCAGCATATTGATAAAAGCGCTACCGACAATTGCCCCTGCGCCATATTTGCACGCCGTGGTAAAAGTATCGTGGTTTGAAATTCCAAAGCCTATAAGATATGGGTTCTTAAGCTTCATGGATTGCAGGCGCTTGAAATATTCAAGCTGTTCATTTGCAAATGATCCCTTGGCTCCTGTAATGCTGGAAGCCGCTACGGCATAGATAAACCCATCAGTCACAGCATCAATTTTACTTATACGCGCCGCTGACGTAGTCGGCGAAATCAGAAACGCATTGTGCAGATTTACCGCGGCAAATATTTCTTTATACTCCTCCAGGTAAGCGTCCATGGGCAGATCCGGTAAAATGACACCGTCTACTCCTGCCGTGGATACGTCACGCGCAAATTCTTCTATTCCGTATTGCATCACCGGATTGACATATCCCATTAAGATTATGGGTATGCTTACACGTTGTCGAATGACTTTGACCTGGTCTATGATCAACGCGAGGTTAATTCCATTTTCCAACGCTATCTTATTACTTTCCTGTATGGTGGGACCGTCAGCAACAGGATCAGAGTAAGGAATTCCGATTTCAATAATATCAGCGCCTGCATTTGACAGTGCCTCGGCAATCAATACCGTGCTGTGCAATGTTGGAAAACCCGCTGTATAGAAAACTGAGAGAATATTCTTTTTCTTCGTTTCAAACAGGCTATTAATTCTATTTTTCATTTATTTCCTTGAAGTAGTCCCCTAAAATCCATTGTCGTCGAGCTTAGTATTTTCCCCATTTGATATATGTCTCCAGGTCCTTGTCACCGCGACCGGAAAGGTTAATGACAACAACATCATCCTTCTGAAATTCAAATTGACGCAACGCTGCTATAGCGTGCGCTGTTTCAATGGCAGGGATAATTCCTTCTGTGCGACTCAACTCAATCCCTGCATGCATAGCCTCATCATCGGTTGCGCTAACAAATTTTACCCGGCCCACATCAAACAAATGCGCATGAATGGGTCCGATGCCGGGATAATCCAATCCGGCAGATATAGAGTAAGGCTCAACCACTTGCCCATCTGCTGTTTGCATAAGCAAGGTTTTGCTGCCATGCAATACGCCTGGTTTACCCAGGACTGTAGTAGCCGCCGATTCCCCGGAGTCTAATCCCAGTCCGGCAGCCTCAACCCCAACAAGATTGACATGTTCATCGTCAAGGAAATGATAAAATGCACCTGCCGCATTGCTTCCCCCTCCAACGCAGGCAAAAACATAATCAGGATAAGGATTGCCAACTTTCTCATTCAATTGCTTTCTGATTTCTTCACTGATTACGGATTGAAACCTCGCTACCATATCCGGATAAGGATGGGGTCCAACCACGGATCCGATTATATAATGTGTATCCGTAGGATGATTAATCCAATGACGCATGGCTTCATTGGTCGCATCTTTTAACGTCATACTGCCACTCAGCGCCGGAATTACCTTCGTACCCAGAATGCGCATGCGTTCAACATTTGGCCGTTGACGTTCCATATCAACTTTCCCCATATAAACGATACATTCCATGCCCATCAGTGCACAGACTGTAGCTGTAGCAACACCGTGCTGCCCGGCGCCTGTCTCTGCTATGATTTTTTGCTTACCCAGTCGCCTGGCCAGCAAAATCTGACCTATTGTATTGTTGATCTTGTGTGCTCCTGTATGGCAAAGGTCTTCCCGTTTCAGGTAGATTTCAGCGCCATATCTTTCAGAAAGCCGTTTTGCCAAATACAAAGGCGTGGGCCTTCCTACATAGTCCCGGAGCAACTGTTGAAACTCCTCCTGAAATCCGGCATCGTGTACAATATCAAGGTATTTCGTGCGAAGCTCTTCCACGTTCGGATACAGCATTTCAGGAATGTATGCACCTCCGAATTTTCCATAATAACCATGTTCATTTACTGCATATTTCATTTGGAAGTTGTTTTGTTCATGCTGGCCGATTAATCATTTCCAAAATTTATACAAACCGTAGATTTGTCAGTAGTGCTTTAAGTTTTTCAGTGCTCTTCATTCCTGGACGCTCTTCCACACCACTGTTAATGTCCAGCGCATGTATATTCATACCTTTGATGGAGGAGACGTGCGCAACATTTTCCGCAGACAGCCCTCCACTTAAGAAAAATGGAACTTCCTGGTCGTATTGATTCAAAACTTCCCAGTTAAAGGTCTTGGCATTCCCCCCAAAATATTGCCCTTTCGTGTCGAATAAGAAATAGTCTACTGCAGAAACAAACGGCTTTGTGCTCGCAAAGTCAAAAGCATCGTCTACTGAAAAAACCTTAATGACCCGAATACCGTGGTCTTTCAATTCCAAACATTGGTCTGGTGTCTCCTTTCCATGGAGTTGAACATAATTGAAGCCTATTGTTCTTGTTTTTTGCAGTATATTTTCAGTAGTATCGTTAACAAAAACACCTACGCGCTGTATAGATGGTGCTAAAGTTGCCGGCATCCTGAAATCATCACCAATGAATCGAGGTGAATCCGGATATGCTATGAAACCCAAATAATCCGGATCAAAGGAAGCCACTTGTGCAATGTTATCCGGATCACGCATGCCACAGATTTTAATGCCTATATCGCGTCTCGTGTTCATCTTTTATTGACCTTACATTACTTACTCACTTTATTAAGTTCATCGATGAACGCTTTGCATGCTACTTCAGGACGGCTGTGCTGCATGAAGTTTTGACCCATCAGAAACCCTTCAAATCCATGCCCTTTTAATTCAACAATCGTGTTGACAGATTCAATTCCGCTTTCCGATACCTTGACTGTATTTTCCGGGATAAGTTCCGCCAACTGCTTTGATATTTCAATGCTCACTTCAAACGTTTTGAGATTACGGTTGTTCACGCCAATCAAATCAGCCCCAGCCTCTAAATTAGCTTTCAGTTCCTCTTCATCGTGAACTTCCAACAAGACTTCCAACCCAAAAGAATGTGCAAGATTTGACAAGGATTTCAGTCGCGCGGGCGCTAGTACTGCCGCAATCAACAAGATTGCATCAGCGCCAATTGATTTTGCTTCAATAATTTGGTACTCATCAATGGTAAAATCTTTCCGGAGTATTGGACAAAAGTTAAACTTCCTGGCCAACGACAGGTCATCATTGCTTCCGCCAAAGAAATGCTTGTCGGTCAACACCGAGAGGGCCGAGGCACCCGCCTGCATATAGCCAATAGAAGTTCGCTCGATGGAAACATGTTGGTTGATAACACCTTTCGACGGAGACTTTCGTTTTATCTCCGCTATGATGCCGGACTTATCTTCGCGCTGAATATATTTCCTTAACGAAACAGTTTGCGTGCCAAAGTAGATGCTTTGTTCCAGCAGCTTGGTCGGATAAAGACTTTTGCTGCTCGATACCTCAGTTAGCTTATGGGCGATGATCTGATCTAAAATATTCATGGATAAAATTCAATACTCTTTTAATCAACTGCCATTAATTTGGTGAAAGATTCCAGGGCTCTGCCTGATACTAATGCTTCATTGGCCTGTTCAATTGCCTTGAGGATACCTTCCTGTTGATTTGCCGCATACAAGGCCATCCCTGCATTACCAACAACGGCTGCATTTTGAGATGCAGTGCCTTTACCTTCAAGCACATCCATAAATACCTTTGCTGATTCTTCTACCGTGCTGCCACCGCGAATATCCTCAAATGACAATTGTGGCAATCCCAGGTCCATAGGCTCAAGAACACTTTCACCACCGTTGAAAAAGTACTTAAATGATCCTGTAAGGGACACCTCGTCGTATCCATCAAGCGAATGGAGTATTACAAATTTCTTGTCCGTGTTCTGGTACAGGTATCCGTACTGACGTGCCAGTTCAAGACTAAAAACCCCTACTAGCTGACGCGTTGGGAAAGCCGGATTCACCATAGGTCCAAGCATGTTGAAGAATGTCTTCACGCCAAGCTCTTTCCGAATAGGTGCCACATTCTTCATGGCTGGATGGAACAGCGGTGCATGCATAAAACAAATATTCGCGCGATCAAGACTCCGCTTCAGCACATCAACGTTGTTGGTAAACTTATACCCAAAAAATTCCAGCAAATTAGAGGATCCACAAGCGGATGAAACACCATAATTTCCATGCTTTGCCACGGGTTGCCCTGCTGCTGCCACTACAAATGAAGAAAGTGTAGAAATGTTAAACGTATTTTTCCCATCGCCGCCCGTACCACACACATCCATAACGGGCAAGTCAAATCGTGCCGGCACACATAGTTCAAGCATAGCATCCCGAAACCCAAGCAATTCTTCAACCGTAATACTGCGCATCATGTAGACCGTCATGAACGCAGTCATTTGACTCGGGTTGTACTTACCTGAGGCCAGTTCAACCAAGACATTTCTTGCTGATTCTTTTGTAAGCGATCGATGATCAATCAGTTCATTCAATATTTCTTTCATGCGATGTAATGATGTGTTTATATCAGGTATTTCGGATACGGTCAATGGTTCAGCCAGTTTTCAATCATGGTCGGTCCTTCAGGGGTCATGATCGACTCCGGATGGAACTGCAACCCTTTTACGTCATATCGTACATGGCTAAGGCCCATCATAAGTCCTTCGCTGTTTACGGCAGTCACTTTCAAGTCGGGGGTGACACTCTCCGGCAAAACCGCCCATGAATGATAATGTGTTGCCTGAAAACTATCAGACACATTCTTAAAAAGGTACTCACTCCTGTCATTTACCAATCCTGTGGAAGTAACACCATGAAGGACTTTCGGTATATTGAAGAGTTTAGCACCATAAACTTCGGCGATACCCTGATGGCCAAGGCAAATACCGAGAATACTCTTAACGGCTCCATATTCCATGACTACGCTTTTCATTATCCCGGCTTCATCCGGAATTCCTGGCCCGGGACTGAGTAATATCTTGTCGTACTTCTTCACTTCCTCAAGCGCGATCTTGTCATTCCGGTAGATATCCATCGGATACCCCAGCGCACGGATGATATGGACCAGGTTATAGGTAAACGAATCGTAATTATCAATCACCAGTATTTTTACAGACATAAGAAATTCCGAAAATTAAAAATTTGACGATTACAGCTCTGCTTTACGAAGGCGCGCAGACACTTTCTAAAGCCCTCAATATCTTTGGAGAGTCTCAACAGGTTTTCTCTCATTGGATTGAATTCTCCTTCTTTAAGCAGACCAGCTTCCTTCAATAAAAAAAATTGACTTATAAGCTTCTCCTGCAGATCCATTCGCATATCTCAAAAATCTAATGAATATTTTATTACATCTTCTCCGCCAGCAACACAGCAGTTCTCAACGCGCCTAACTTATTGTTTACTTCCTGCAATTCACTCTCTGCATTTGATTTCGAAACAACTCCTGCTCCAGCCTGGTATACCAGTTTATTTTCGTAGCTCAGGAAAGTTCTGATCATTATCGCATGATTGAAGGAGCCATCAAAACCTATAAACCCTATTGCGCCACCATAGAAACTCCTGTTGACATTTTCGTATTTATTGATCAACGTCATAGCCATGTGCTTGGGTGCTCCTGACAATGTTCCGGCCGGAAAGGTGTTGGCGGCCATACCTACGACCGACGTATTCTCCCGAAGTGTCCCGGTAACTTTGGAAACCAGGTGAATCACGTGTGAGTAAAACTGAATTTCCTTGAACACTTCAACCGTCACGCGCTCGGCATTTCGACTCATATCATTGCGCGCTAAATCGACAAGCATAACGTGCTCAGCATTCTCCTTTTCGTCTGCTGCCAGACTAGCTGCAATGGCAGCATCTTCCTGATCATTCCCTGACCGCCTGAACGTTCCTGCTATTGGATAGATATGCGCCTTACCATCGCTTACCTGCAGTTGCGCCTCTGGTGAAGATCCAAAAAGCTTGAAGCTTCCATAATCAAAATAGAAAAGATACGGCGAAGGATTGATAGAGCGCAACGACCGGTAAACGTTAAATTCATCACCTTTGAACCCAGCCGTATATCGTCTGGAGAGCACAATCTGGAACACGTCACCCCGATAGCAGTGCGCCTTTCCTTTTTCAATCAACTTCAAAAATTCTTCATCGCCAATGTTTGATGTTTCAGTCTCCGTTTGTCTGAATTTATAGGTAGAAAACCGATTGCTGAATATAATCTGTTCAACTTTATCCAGTGCGCTTTGGTGATTGATGATACCTTCGTAGTTATGCTCAAAGAGGTTTAGTTCATTTGAGAAGTGATCCACAATGATGACAAACCGATAAAGCTTGTACAGGATATCAGGGATGTTTTGATCCGTTTTTGTAATGACAACATCATCAAAAAACCGAACTGCATCGTAGGCCATGTATCCAAATAAACCACAGTTGGCATATTTGGATGAAACGGCTTGCGGTACGAATGCATTCCGAAAATCCTCCAACATGGTAGTAACCTGACCCGGCTTCGTAATGGTCTCGGCTACTCTTTTGCCATCCGGATATCTTCTGTCAACGGTATTTCCTTTCACCTCGAACGAAGCAATCGGATCAAAACATATAAATGAAAGACTATTTTCATGACCATGGTAGTCAGAACTTTCAAGGAGTATAGTTCCTGCGTAAACATCCCTGAGCTTCAGGTAAATATTAACGGGTGTCAGCGTATCTGCCAGGAGCTTTTTTGAAGAAGTTTTTAATTTGTATTTCATTTGAAAAAACTCTTGTTACAATTCAATTATAAAAACGAAGGCCTGCTGTGAACAGCAGGCCTTTGGCATATCGTAAAGTTATAACAAGGCTGTTCACACATCAACATTTGATTTGTGCCACCACCATGCAATTTTTGTAAATCTTACCATAATCAATTAGGCGTCTGTTTTCTTCTTGGCCGCAGCTCTTTTCGGCTTAACTTCTGTCTCCACCACAACTGCTGCTGTAACTGCCTTAGCAGAAACCGAGCGCTTCAGTTTATCCTTGCGCGCTTTTCTTTTTCTGGAATTCCCATAGGAGCCCATGCTGATTTTGCCTTTTTTTGATTTTTTGTCTCCTTTTCCCATGATATCCTATGTTGCGATGGCAATATTAGCAAAGTCTGGATGTATTACAAAAACTGCCAAAAAAAAGTACCCTGATTCCTACTGATATTACCCCGGCCAACACTGCGGCAAATAGCTACCAAATTTTTACCCGATCGCTAACCGGTCTGAACAAGGAGTCGCCCGCAACGACATGAAATGTCTCATAAAACGGCTCAAAGTTTGACAATGGACCATTAATCCGATAGACGGCTGGGGAATGAGGATCAGTCAGGATTTGGGTCCTTAACGTTTCATCCCGGGATTTGGTGCGCCAAATGGTACCAAACGACATAAAGAAGCGCTCCTCAGGTGTAAGATTATCTATTTTATCTGGTCTTCCGTGCTGCTTGAAATATCGCTGTAGCCCATCAAAAGCTATCGTTAAACCTGCCAGGTCGCCAATGTTTTCACCCAACGTAAACTCTCCCTGAACAAACACGCCCGGGAGTGGCTCGTATGCGCTAAACTGATCAGCATAGGCTTTCCCTTTTGCTCTAAACTTCTCCAGGTCACTTTCGGCCCACCAATTCTTCAGGTTACCCTCACCGTCAAACTGGCTCCCCTGGTCATCAAAACCATGTGTTATTTCATGACCTATCCCCGCTCCTATGCCGCCATAGTTTACAGCTTCATCGGCACGGTAGTCATAAAACGGAGGCTGGAGTATACCCGCTGGAAATACAATCTCGTTAAACAACGGGTTGTAATATGCATTCACCGTTTGAGGCGTCATATCCCATTCGCTTTTATCCACTGGCTTGCCTAGTTTCTGAATTTGATCCTGAAAATGAAAGCTTGCTGCGTTAATGACGTTGGTAAAGTAAGAAGCTTGCTCCGGCGACTTTTCAATCACAAGGCCAGAATAACTCTTCCATACATCCGGATAACCAATTTTTACTGAAAAGGTACTCAATTTGGCAAGCGCCATGTGCTTGGTGGAATCAGACATCCAATCCAACAGTTTAATTCTATCGGCGAAAGCCAATTTGATATTTTCAACCATTTCAAGCGCCTTTTCCTTTGCCTCAGCTGGAAACGCTTCCTCAACATAGAGTTTCCCTATGGCTTCCCCCAGGTACTTATCAGTAACGGCGAGCACGCGTTTCCATCGGGGTAACATCTTATCCGTTCCCTTCAAGTATTTAGTATTAAAGTCAAACGATTCCTGAACGAAAGCATGATGGAGAAACGGCGCTGATCTCCTGAGCACAGCAGCTTTCAGGTAGGTCTTGATGTCATCCAGCGAATACGCATGAACCACATTTTCACATGCCTTCAGGTATTCAGGTTCGGACACGATGATGGTGTCTGCTGGCGCTTGCAGTATGGATAAATATTCCTTCCAATGAACAAATTGTGCAATGTTATTAAGTTCTGTAATCACCTTGGGGTTATACAGCTTCACTGGGTCGCGCTTTTCTTCTTTGCTCAGCATTGATTTCGCCAGTTGCGTCTCCAACGCAAGTACCGTGGTTGCCGAGGATGCTGCTTTATCTTCGGCATCACCTGCAAGCTTAAAGAGGTTGGAAATATGGATCCTGTACTTGTCCCGGGTTTCCCGAGACTTCTCATCCATTTTGAGATAGTAGTCACGTTCTGGAAGACCAACCCCTCCTGAGCTGACATATGCTGCCATTTTCTTGCTATTCTTAAGATCCGGAAATACTTCGAAGTCAAAAAAGGCGCTGCCACCAACGAGTACATTCTCAGCAAGGTATCGGTAGATTTCATCCTTATCCGCAATGGCATTAATCTTAGCCAAGAAACGCTCAACAGGCTGCATCCCTGCGTTTTCAACAAGCATAGAATCCATGCCAATAGAGTAGAAGTCGGCTGCCTTGCGCTGATCAGTACCTTCAGGATACAGCACAACATTCTCACCGGCTTTCTTCAATACCTTCAACAAAACGTCATTATTAAATTCGCGTAGCTCATTGAAAGCGCCCCACCTACCCTGATCAGCAGGTATAGTTGTTCGGTTTAACCAGCCACCGTTAACGTACTTAAAAAAGTCATCCTGTGGCCTTACGGTACTATCAATATTTTCGAGATTGATCCCAATATTTTGAGGTTCCTGTGCTTTACGCGACGAACAAGAAAATAACATCGTTCCACACAAAATCATTAATAGGCCAGGTCTTGTCATAGTAATTTTTTTGCAAATATAGCCGTGAGATACTATACATTCCATACGGCGTAATGGGTGATTATTACACTTTATGGCGAAAGTTGTCATTCCCCCCTGTACGGTATCATTATTCGTCTTGAAAGCACTTATGCCAACAGTAAATAATACCTTTACATTGTACCGCAATTTCAATACCTTCAAAGTGTCTACTTGATGAGAAGCGTAATGAAGCCACCCAAAACAATTCCCCGCAGAGAATTCCTGAAGATGTCGATTGTTTCCGGTGCTGTCCTGGGGCTCGGATTTACCTATCTTGAGGGGGATAAAATCGGTATCGTAAAACTGCCGGCAACTGGTTCTCCAGGCACCGTACTCAATCCCTACATACTGATTGATTCGGATGGAAAAATCACACTCTTTAATCATCGACCTGAAATGGGTCAGGGAACCTTTCAATCCATACCCATGATACTGGCCGAGGAGCTAGCGGTCACATTGGAAAAAGTGAGTATCGTACCGGCGCCTGCCGACCGTGAAAAATATGGCAGCCAGATGGTAGTGGGGAGTTCCTCTATACGGGGGCAATTTGTGCCCCTACGGAAAATTGGTGCGGCTGCCCGTGAAATGCTCATACAGGCTGCCGCTAACCGGTGGAACGCTGAACCCTCAGCCTGCTATGCTGAAGATGCAGTGGTAATCCATCGCACGTCTGGACAAAAAGCTTCGTATGGTGAGCTGGTTGCAGATGCCAGCAAACTCACTCCGCCTGAGAACCCGGCGCTTAAGAAACCCAAAGACTTTACCATCATTGGCACCGCATCGCCACGACGAGATAATGGGCCAAAGGTCAACGGACAGGCTATGTTTGGCATAGATATACAGGTCCCTGGTATGTTATACGCGTCTGTTGAGCGATCTGCGGTATTTCTGGGCAAGGTCGTAAGCTACAATGCCGAAAAGACAAAAGCCGTACCGGGTGTAATAGAGGTGCTGAAAACACAACGAAATGTGTGGGGCCACACCCGAGAAGGAGTTGCAGTTATCGCCACAAGTTATTGGGCCGCAGAACAAGGAAGGAAAGCACTTAAGATCACCTGGGATAACGGCGATCTGGAACAATTCTCATCCGGAAAGATCAAAGCAGATTATAAAAACGCGGCGGCGGCAGATGGCGCGGTATTCAAAGAGGACGGTAATTTCAGCAATGCCTTTGACAACGCAACCATCAAAGTAGAAGCTTCCTATGAAACGCCCTACCAATCCCATGCGTGCATGGAGCCGATGAATGCCATGGTTAGCGTATCTGACAATCACTGTGAGTTCTGGGGATCAACACAAAATCCAAATGGAGTCCGATCGCAACTAGCCAGTCAATTAGACATCCCTGAAGAAAACGTCATCGTGCATTATACTTTTATGGGCGGCGGCCTGGGAAGGCGTTCCATGACTGATGTCGCCGAAGAAGCAGCTGATCTTTCAAAAAAAATGGGTAAGCCTATCAAGGTTATCTGGAGCCGGGAAGATGATATTACACAAGGACCCTTCCGCGCTTGTTCGCTCAATGTCTGCCAGGCAGGCATCGATTCAAAAGGAAATGTTTCTGCAATAGCTCACAAAGTAATATGCCAGGATATCCGAAACCAGACCGGTGACAATGCTGAAGCCGGAAGCCATATCGCCGGCGGCATTATCACAGATTATGCTGTTCCAAATTTCCGCTTGAGTGGCGTTCTTCAAAAGTTCTATATTCCCATAACCTATTGGCGTGCGGTGTATCATTCCACAAATTGCTTCGCACACGAATCATTTATTGATGAAGTCGCGCGAGCCGCTAAGAAAGACCCCCTGAGCCTCCGCCTGTCGCTGTTGAAGAACCATCGCCGCTTGACAAATGTGCTCAAGATGGTTTCTGAAAAATCTGCATGGTATGCACCGCGAGAAAAAAATACCGGGAAAGGTGTTGCAATAGTCGAACGCTCAGGGTCTTTCATCGCCATGGTCGTTGAGGTGGCCCGCGTTAAGGAAAGCATAAAGGTTATTAAAATCACCGCCGCTGTGGATTGTGGTATAATCGTGAACCCGGATATCGTAATAGCACAAACAGAAGGCTCAGCACTCATGGGATTGACGGCTGCCTACAAAAGTCAGATCAGTATTGAAGCAGGCAAAGTATCGGAAAAGAATTTTGATACTTACAAAATGCTTATGCTGCATGAATCCCCTGAAATTGAAGTGACACTGATAAAGAGTGAGGACCCTCCGGAGGGTGTCGGTGAGGCCGGACTGCCAACGGTTGCGCCGGCACTGGCAAATGCCATATTTGAGTTGACGGGGAAAAGGATCAGATCATTACCGCTTTCACTTGATAAAGTTTAATCTTCCGTTGTTGTGAATCGAAGAGCTTGCCTCCATAGTCTTTCCGCCTTGGGACTGCTCCCCATATCCACTGGCTGGGAGGCTGGTGGCGCTACTGTATTAAAACGCGTCATACCTTCAAGCAATGAAAGCTTGACCGCGGTAGGCCTGGGGACCTGGAGGACATTTGATGTTGGCGATTCTGTTTCCGAAAGAGAACCCCTCAAGCATGTATTGAAAACCTTGGTTGAGCATGAAGGGACAGTCATCGATAGCTCGCCGATGTATGGAAGATCTGAAAATGTAGTTGGCGATTTATCCACCGAGCTTAACCTCAACGATCGACTATTTATTGCCACCAAGGTTTGGACAAGTGGAGCACAGGAAGGTATCCGCCAGATGAATACTTCTTTTTCACTTTTGCGACGAAAAAAAATTGACTTAATGCAAATTCACAACCTTGTGGATTGGAAAACCCATCTCAAGACATTGTACAACTGGAAAGAGGACGGAAAAATACGGTACATTGGCATAACGCACTACACGGAAAGTTCTTTTCCTGCAATTGAAGATATTCTCAAGCACAACGTGGTAGATTTCGTTCAGGTCAACTATTCACTTATGCGCAGGGAGGCTGAAGCAAGGTTATTCCCGCTTGCACATGAAAAGAAAGTTGCGATACTCGTTAACCAGCCATTTGAAGCAGGAGCTTTGTTTAACGCAGTAAGGGGAAAGAATCTTCCGGAATGGGCAAATGAATTTGACTGCCGCAGTTGGGGTCAATTCTTTTTAAAATTTATTCTCTCCATATCGACCGTAACATGTGTGATTCCCGGTACTTCCAAACCCCACCATATGGTCGACAACATGGGCGCAGCATACGGAAAGCTGCCCACGGAGAAACATCGAACACAAATGATTAAATTCATGAATGCCTAAGGCAACCGATTATATTGAGCCTCATCCTTCAAAAAGGCCTAAATACGCACGAAATAAAATCCATTCCTGGCCGTTTCAGCATTAAATGTTCCATTCTGCCACGTTTCCCTAAACTGTCACTTGCACTTTATTGTTTAATATCTAATTTTAGAAGAATAGTCTAAAACGCCGTCTATGATAAGACCTTTACTTAACATTCTTTCGCTGATAAACCTCATTTTTAGACCCCAGGGCCGTTTTGACACGGGAATAATACGTTTCCATGGCACCCATCAGGCACTTTTTTGAAAGTTATTCGGGATCTATATAGCAGTAAGATGAATGAAAATTCAGGTGATTCTTATCCTAGCCTACGTACGAGTTACTCCGCATATTTAAATAAGATATATTGTGCGGCGTATTTTAAGCTAAAAGCATGAAGAAACTTTTACTCTTTGGGGTTGTCTTATCTTATGGAATCGTCGCATGGTCTCAGGACCAAAAAATTTCCGGCAAGGTGA
>Ga0224510_10000981_pt1 | contig 19676 bp, 17 predicted proteins | sample SF_May12_sed_USG_FD_170161 | JGI IMG/M metagenome (GOLD analysis project Ga0224510, IMG submission 170161) | Sediment microbial communities from San Francisco Bay, California, United States - SF_May12_sed_USGS_4_1 | ecosystem: Environmental > Aquatic > Marine > Sediment | place: USA: California... | reverse complement strand
TACGGCTCCGTCAGCCGTCGCGTGCGGCTAGATGCTGCAGCTGCCGAGGCGATCACGGTCGATCTGACGGCCCGGGTCGGTGAAGTCAGGGTCGATGTTCAACCGGCCGATGCCACGGTGCTGATCGACGGGCAGTCACGAGGAAGCGGGTCCATGACTTTGCAGCTGGCGTCGGCGCCGCATCGGCTGGAAGTGAAGCGCGACGGATACCAGGCTTTCAGCCGCACCGTGACGCCGCGCCCGGGTTACCCGCAAACCATTCAGGTTCGGCTGTTGTCCGATGCGGAAGTATTGGCGCGCAGTACGGCTAACGTCGTCACATCGTCGCAGGGCCAGGCACTGATTCGCGTCGAGCCGGGCGGATTCACGATGGGATCTTCGCGCCGCGAGCAGGGCAGGAGAGCAAACGAAGTGATCGTGCCCGTTACGCTGACCAAGGCTTATTTCATCAGTGCAAAAGAGGTTACGAACAAGGAGTTCAACCGGTTCCGCGCGAACCATATTTCAGGCGAAGGCCTGCACCCGTCCCTTGCCGGCGATCTGAATCCGGTGGTCAACGTGTCGTGGGCAGATGCGGTCGAGTACTGCAATTGGCTGAGTGCCGAAGAGGGTCTGACGCCGGCTTACATCAAGAAATTCGAACAGTGGCAACCTGTGAAGCCGACACCCAATGGTTACCGGCTGCCGACCGAGGCGGAATGGGAATGGGCGATTCGCTACCAGGCACGCAGCACCGCTCTCACTTTCCCATGGGGCGACCGGATGCCGCCACGTCGCGAAAGTGGCAATTACGCGGACCAATCCGCGAGCAAGCTGGTGGCGTCGGTCCTTCCGGGATTCGACGACGGCTACGCGTCGACAGCACCGGTTGGGACTTTTCCGGCCAATATGCTGGGCATTTTCGACGGAGGCGGAAACGTTGCCGAATGGGTTCAGGATTACTATTCTGTGCCAACGCCCGGGCAGGTCAATCCGGTTGTTGACCCACTCGGGCCGGAAAGGGGCGCCAACCGGGTGATACGCGGTTCCAGCTGGCGGCATTCCGGTGTTACCGAGCTTCGCCTCAGCTATCGTGATTACGGCAACAATGGCCGGGTGGACGTGGGCTTTCGCGTCGCCCGGACGGCCGACTGAAAAATCACATGACGATTGGCTGCAGGATTGGTCCAAACACCATAGCCTGAAGCCAAGGAGTTCACCAAAGTGTCGAAAACTGCTTTGATCATGTTGCTGCTGCTGGCATTGTCCGTGGCAGCCCAGCAAGATACGGAGACGCCCGTCGAATCACTGCCGACCGAGACCGCTGGCGACGATGTCGATGCGGAAGAAGATAATGCTGCAGCGGACGAGATTGACGATTCCGATCTCGATGAACAAACCTACGAAGAGGATGATGATGATTTCATTCCGACGGAAGAAATTCCGGCCGATGAACCCATCGCGTTTCCGTCCAATATCTGATCCGCGGCGGCTTGCTGCTGAATTCTGTCGAGAGTGATTGATGAAAAAGAAGAACATACCGGTCGAGTTCGTGTTTCAGCTTTTCGCGCTTATCATCGCGATAATTGTTGTGCACGCGTTCTACGTGTCTGTGGTGCGGCCGAATGCCGCGCAGGTTATAGCCGAACAGGCAATTGAAGCGGCGCAGAATCCCGACTTCGTTCGCGAGCGCTCTACCTGGATCCTGATCAAGGATCTGGAACAGGAGTCATGTTTCATTCTGATGTTCTGGGCGCTGGCGATCATGGGCTACAAGACCAAGCTGATCATTCGCGAACGACAACTTCTGGATGTCGAACTTGTGCCCATAGCCGAGGGGATGCGGATACTGCCGGAAGATACGCGGGAATTTGCCAGGCAAGTCCAGGCATTGCCTGATAAGCAGCAGTCCAGCCTGCTTCCGCGCGCGTTGCTGACCGCCTTGCGCCGTTTCAATACGACGCGCAATATCCAGGACGTCTCGAGCAGCACTCATACGATATTCGAATCGGAAGCAGACCGCCTCGAATCCGAGCTGTCGATGATCCGATACATATCCTGGGCGATACCGTCCATCGGCTTCATTGGTACGGTTCGCGGTATCGGTGAAGCACTCGCACAGGCGGACAAGGCCGTGCAGGGTGATATCGCCGGCGTTACGCAGAGCCTCGGCGTCGCGTTCAACTCGACTTTCATCGCATTGCTGATCAGTATTTTCCTCATGTTTCTCGTCTACCAATTGCAGCTGGTGCAGGAGCGGCTGGTTTTTGACAGCGAAAACTATGTTGACGACAAGCTGATCCGGCACATGAAGTCCGATTGAACAGTTGCAGCGTACTCCCATGAGTCGCCTGGCAGCACACATCAACGATGCCGGAATCACGGTGCTCGACAGCGAGCGCATCATTTACCGCGAACCGGGATTCGCATTGCTGGAAGACGGGCAACTCACAATAGGCAACCTGGCATTTGCAAGGGCGCGCATCAATCCGCGCAATATCCAGCATCGCTTCTGGGCGAAGCTGAGTTCTGAACCTATTGCTGATCGGCGTTTCCCTCAACTGACGTTCGCCGATCTCGCGAGCCGGCAGCTCGAGCAAGTGATCAAGGTTTCGGGAAGCCGGGATCCAGAGCTTATTCTGGCAGTTCCCTGCTGGATGGACGTGCAAAGTCTTGGCCTGCTGCTGGGAATTGCCGGCGAACTCGGCATACGGGTTACGGGCCTCGTGGATTCTGCGGTTGCAGCGACACGCCGCGAGTATCGTAATGCCGTTCCTGTGCACGTAGACATGAGTCTGCATGCTGCAATGCTTACGCGCCTCGCACAGAGCGGCAATGTACAGGTAGAGAAGGCGGAAGTCCTCGACGAATGCGGCGTGTACGTTCTGTATGAAGCCTGGATAAACACAATCGCTGAAGCATTTGTCATGCAGTCGCGATTCGATCCACTGCATACGGCGGAGACAGAGCAGCTGCTGCTGAACCGGCTGGGCGGCTGGCTGACACAGGCGGCGGGTCACGAGCAGGTTGAACTGGAGATCGAGTACGGCGGTGCGACGTACCGCGCTGTCATCGAATCACTTTCGCTCGTCGCGCAGGCGGCGCCCGTCTATCAGCTGCTTGCCAGCAAGCTGCGCGCATTGTTCCGAGCCGATGAATTGCCTGCCATCCAGATAAGCGACCGTGTCGCGCGAATGCCTGGCCTTGCCGCTATGTTGAAAGCACGCGTTGGCGGCGAAATTTACGTTCTAGAGGCAGGTGCTACGGCGCGCGGCGCACTTTCCAGGCTTCGCGATCGAAAGAATGGCGGTGGCGTCAGCCTGCTCAGGCAATTGCCGTGGGACCAATCACCGGTCGAGGTCGTAGAGGAAACCTCCGTGAAGGCCCGTTCCGGCACTCCTACTCACCTGTTGTTCGGCAGCAAAGCCTACGCGATAGGGAATTCCCCGCTCGATCTCGGGTCTCAGCAAGTGGAGGGCAGCCGTTCGATCGTGTTGGATTCCGACATGCCCGGGTTGTCGCGGCGACATTGTTCGCTGGTGTTGCAGAACGGCCAGTGTCTATTGCAGGACCACAGCCGTTACGGGACGTTCCTGAATGGTCACCGTATCAGCAGCTCCGCTGCCCTGCAGGTCGGAGATTCAGTGCGAATAGGCTCTCCGGGTTTCGAGTTTTTGCTGATTACGACGGACGAAAATCATGGCTAGAAAGCGCCGGCCGATGGAAGTCTTCAGCATGTCGTTTCTCGACTGCATGAGCTGTGGCTTCGGCGCTGTCATTTTGTTTTTCATGATCATCAACTCGCAGGTCGTACATGACGTAGAGTCCCCACCGCAACAGCTCAAGGCAGAGACGAGCAAGCTTGAGTTCGAAATCCTCGAACAACGCAAGAATATGGTTCTGGCAAAGAACTCGATGGAACGCCTGAAGGACGAGAAAGTTCGCGCTGAAGATCAGATCGCGCAGATCATCGCGTTGATCGAGAAATTGAAAAAGGAATTGGAGAAAAATGATGCCGTTACGCTCGCCAAGATCGAGCGTGTCGAAAAGCTGCAGTCGGATATCGAAAAGCTCGAAGAAGAACGCAAGCGATTGCTGTCGATCGAGGCGGAGCGCCAGACGGATGGCAGTAACGTACGTCGATTTACGGGGGATGGCGACAGGCAATACCTGACCGGCCTGAAAGTCGGCGGCAAGCATATCCTGGTTCTGGTCGACAACTCGGCGAGTATGCTCGACCGAAAGATCGTCAATATCCTCAGGCGACGCAACATGTCGGATGAGGTCAAATTGCGTTCGCTGAAATGGCGCCAGGCCGTCGCAAGCGTCGACTGGCTGACCTCGCAGTTTCGCCCGGAAAGCAAGTTTCAGATCTACACGTTCAACAACGAGCCGAAACCGGTGCTGAAGGGCAGTGACGGCGTTTGGCTGGAAGTCGGCGATGGCAAACAGCTTGACGAAGCAATTCGCATACTGCGGCGAACCATTCCAGAGAACGGTACCAATACGCGCGATGCATTCGATGTCATAACAAAGATGAATCCGCGGCCGGATAACGTCATCGTCCTGGTCGACAGCCTGCCGACGATGAATGCGCCGGACACCGAGGCCGGAATGGTCACCGGTCAGCAAAGGCTGAAGTATCACTACGAGGCGGAAGCCGAGATTCCCTCCGGAATTCCGGTAAATATCCTGCTTTATCCGATGGAAGGCGATTACAACGCGGCAATTGCGTATTGGCTACTCGCTTACCGTACCGGTGGCTCCTTCATGAGCATCAGCAAGGACTGGCCGTGAAGCGGCGACGAAACGTCGAGGCATTCAGCCTGTCGTTCCTCGACTGCATCTGTTGCGGGTTCGGGGCGATCATCCTGTTGCTGGTACTCAGCAAGATATACGAGCCGGTCATTCTCGAAAAAACTGAAGACGATTTGCAACAACTGATCGCTAAATTGCAGGAAGAGCTGTTTGACATCCGAGGTGAAACCACGCTTGTCACGCGGGCTCTTTCCGCCGTTCGTCTCGAAACTTCCGAGACAAAAATGACCTTGTCGCAGCTGCAGAAGGAACTGGAGAAAGTCCAGGGACAATACGAGCTGACGCAGGAGGACAATCCGAATCTCGCAGTGGACGAGGGGGAGCTGCGGGCGGCGCGGCAGCGCCTGACCGAAGAAATGCAGCGGCTGCAGGTTTACGATCGCGCGCCGAACGACGCCATAGGCGGCATTCCGGTCGACAGCGAATACGTGATATTCGTCATCGATACATCGGGCAGTATGCAGTCCAAATGGAGCTGGGTGGAACAGAAACTCGGCGAGGTCCTGGATGTTTATCCGCGGGTGAAAGGACTGCAGATTATGAACGACAACGGGCGTTTTATGTTCCAGCAGTATGGCAGTTCCTGGATCGACGATACTCCGCAGGTCAGGCAAGCCATCAAGAACAATTTTCGTCAGTGGGCGCCGTTCAGCGACAGTGATCCTTCCGACGGTATTATTTATGCTATCAAGACCTTCTGGTCGCCCGACAGGAAGATCAGTATTTACGTGCTCGGCGACGAATTCCAGGGCAACTCGATGGAAGCGGTTATCCGCAGCATCGACGGAATAAACCTCGAAGACAAGGATGGCAACCGGCGCGTCCGCATACACGCCGTCGGGTTTCCCTATTCATTCGACGGTGGCTCGATTCCAACCAGTTCGCAGCGCTTTGCCGGACTCATGCGCGTGATATGCGAAAGAAACGGCGGCACCTTCGTCGCGCTCACCGAACGGGACCATTGATCGAGCAATTGAGACACAATCCGCCTCGGGTGTGCAGGCGACCCAGCGGCATGCCCAATTCGCTCGAACAAGGAGAACTCGCTCGGTTGGGCATGCCGCTGTGTCGCCCTGGACACATCGTGGTATGTGCGACTCAAGATATGCGGCGTTGTTCATGGCGAAGGGCATCCGGGACGTCTTTCCGGGACCGTCGCCCGCAGGGATGCGGGCGCCGAGCCTACAGGGATGTATTCACGGCGTGTCCCGGAAAGACGTCCCGGGTGGCCTTCGCCTTGCCGCGATCCTCAGCGTTGAACTGGAATCGCAGACGTATTCAGCGAATTGGGTATGCCGGTGGGTCGCCGGTTGCCATCGAATTCAGCGGTTTGCCGCCTTTCTGGTCAAGGACAAGTGAGCGCCGCACAATTCGCCACAATTGATCGCCAGCTGGCCATTTCCCGGCCCCGCCTCGAGCCCCTCGAAACGCTTTAATCGAATTCGACATCGGCCACACACCTGTGGCCATCGACAACGGAGGAATTCGAAATGGCTATCAGAGTAAAAGCAAATGCGCTCATCGCAATGGCTGTGGTTGCAACACTGGCTGCAGGAACGGCATCCGCGGAAACGCGTACGAGCAAGGAAGAGGGCACGGGAGTGGGTGTGGGCGCAGTCATCGGTGCGGTAGCAGGAGGCCCGGTCGGCATGATTGTCGGCGCCGCCGCAGGGGCCTGGCTGGGCGACAGCATCCATAAGGACAAGATGCGGGTGTCCAGCTTGTCGGCAACGCTTGCCGACACGGAGACGCAGTTGGGAAAACTCGAGCAAACGGTAGGCCAGTTGCAGAACGAGCGGCAGAAAACCGATTCTGAACTTACCCGCCTTCGCGCGATTGCAAAACCCGAGTTGCTGAGCCTTTTGCAAACCGGCATTGAAATGGACCTGCTCTTCAGGACCGATGAATACGTTCTGTCCGATACGACCGGTACGCGCCTTCAGCAACTGGCAATGACCCTGGCGACGATGCCCGATGTGCGTGTGCAGCTGGATGGATTTGCCGATGAGCGTGGCGATGCCGAGTACAACCGCAATCTGTCGGTCCGTCGTGCAGATCATGTGCGTGATGTGCTGATCGGTGCAGGCGTAACGCCATCGCGTATCAAGGTTGAGGCGCACGGCGAATCACCGGCCATAGACAGCCGCATCGACAGTTATGCACTGGAGCGCCGCGTTAGCCTGACGTTGTATGTCGAAGACAGCCCGTCATTTGCATCGAACCCGAACCAGCACTGACAGATATTCCCCGGGCTCATTCTCCAGAGCCTCCGCTCGCCGGCCCGCAAGGGCCGGCATTTTTTTGCTGCCTGTCCGCCTGATCATGCGCCATTGCGCAATAGTCACTACAATGCGCTCTTGCAACAGTAAACGTTGAGGGTGGCACAATTGAGCAAACTGGCGGAGAAGAAGTGCAAACCCTGCGAGGGTGGCGTCGAACCGCTGAGCCCGGAGCAGGCTGATCTGCAGCTGGCCGATCTCGATCCGGGCTGGAAGCGGGTAGCGGACGGCCAGACTATCGAACGCGAATTCGAGTTTCCGTCTTTCAGCCGAACCATTGCTTTCGTGAACGCCGTTGCATGGATTGCAACTGTCGAGGGTCATCACCCGGAAATGCTGGTTCGCTACAGATCATGCCGGGTATCGTACCGAACCACGGCCATCGACGGGCTATCGGAAAACGACTTCATTTGTGCCGCAAAAATCGATCAGCTGGTAGAGGGCACATGAGCGTTTCGCAAGGGGTTGAAATCGGCATCGCCGACATCGAGGCAGCAGCCACCCGACTGCAGGGTGTTGCCGTGCGCACACCGCTGCTGTCGTCGTCCGCACTCGACGAGGCGGCCGGCGGACGAGTGCTGCTGAAGCCCGAGTCGCTGCAGGTGACCGGTTCGTTCAAGATCAGGGGTGCCTACAACCTGATGAGCCAGTTATCGCCTGCTCAGGCGCGCAAGGGTGTCGTTGCATGGTCGTCGGGAAATCATGCGCAGGGTGTGGCAGCCGCCGGCACGATGCTCGGGATAGCGACCAAGATCGTCATGCCGGAAGATGCACCTGCCGCCAAAATCCGGAATACGCGCCGGCTCGGCGGCGAAACCGTGTTGTACGACCGGTACACCGGCAATCGCGAGGAAATTGCGCGTGCGATCGCCGCAGAACAGGGCAGTGAACTCGTGCCCTCGTACGATCATCCGGATATCGTCGCGGGCCAGGGTACCGTTGGTCTCGAACTCATCGAGCAGTGCGCGGAACGGAATGTCGTGCCGGATCAGGTGCTGATCTGTTGCGGTGGTGGAGGGCTCAGCTCGGGTTCGGCGATCGCAATCAAGGCGCGTTCACCCGGCACTGCGGTGCATACGGTCGAGCCGGCGGGTTTTGACGACACTGCTCGTTCGCTGCAAAGCGGGGTTCGCGAGCGCAACGATCCTGCAGCACGATCGATCTGCGATGCATTGCAGACCGAGTCGCCCGGCGAACTGCCGTTCACGTATCTGAAGAAACTGGCAGGGAAAGGCCTGGTGGTAACGGACGACGAAGTCAGAAGCGCAATGCGTTTCGCTTTTCGACATTTGAAACTGGTTGTGGAGCCCGGTGGTGCTGTGGCGCTTGCTGCCGTACTGGCGGGAAAAGTTACATGCGCCGGAAAAACCACCGTAGTCGTACTCAGCGGCGGTAACGTCGACACGGATCTTTTTGCCACAATTCAGCAGCAAGAGGACGATCGACCCTAATCAGCGCTTGGTACCGGCTGCCCTAGCCGAAGTTCGGCTTGTGAATGGAAGTTACGTTGCCGCCATGATGTACAGTACCGGGGTTCATCGATATGCGGCGCCGATCGCGCCATCCATCCAGCCATTCGATGATGAGCTCCATCTGCCGTATGTCCTTCTTGACCTTGTGCGGCGGCAGTTCGCAGATGCCGATTCCGGCTTCGGCGGCCTGCACGTAATTCTGGCTGTCGCGAAGAACGGCGATGATGGGAATTCCCAGTGAATCGAGAAAGCGCATCAGCTTGTCGAAACTCTTCGTGTTCTTCCGCGTGCGGTTTGCGACGACCGCCAGTTTCCGGTCTCGCCTGTCGATCTTGGCAACCAGCAGCAGGTCGGCTATGCAACGCGAGGCCGCGTGAATGTCGATCGCGGACGGCAATACCGGAACCAGTATGTTGCTGGCATCCCGCGTGAGCTCACGCAAATCGTCATGGTTCAGACTTGCGGGCGAGTCAACAATCAATGTCTGCGTTTCCCCGGGAACGCGCAACTGCCAGCTTCGGGTTGCCTGCATATTGCGTTTGTAGGCGGCAATCCCGTGTATAGATGGACAGGTCGGAGGTCGTTTGCCCAGCCAGCTCATCGTCGATCCCTGTGGGTCGCAATCCATGACCGCGGGTACCGGGCCGCGCACAGCGTAGAAACTGGCGAGGTTGGTGGCGAGCGTGGTTTTGCCACAGCCGCCCTTCGGATTCATTATTACGATCTTGTTCAGATTTTCTCTGTTTGGCGTAATCAACATATCAGTCGTTTCTGCGTCCTACGGTAACCCACTGATTGAACCGGATCCGGGCCCTGCATGCGGGCACAGTCACTTGTCTACTTTGAGCGATTTACACCAAAGCTTCCTTGCGCCGCATCACATAATACCGGACACAGCTGCCGGCGCGGTAGCGACTCCGGCTGTATAGAGGGTGGATGCGGCAGCAAAGCGTTCGATTCAGCTACTTCCAGAGCGCCCGGCCTTGCCGGCGAGAGCTACCAGGACACCGCCGAGAATGGCCAAACCGGAAAGTCCGGTCTGTAACGTGAGCGCCTCGGACAGCAGCACGACTCCGCCGAGCGCGGCAATCGCCGGTACCGAGAGCTGTACCAGAGCACCTTGCAGCGAACTCAGGTGCCTGAGGGCGACATACCAGATTGCATAACCCAAACCCGAGGTCAGTGCGCCCGAGCATACGGCCAGCAGCAGGCCGTTCCACGAAGTCGTGAGTTCGGCGATCGAGATTGCCAATAGCGGCACGACGAACACGACGGACCGCATGAAATTCGCGCAGGTAGCAGCCAATGCATCCGTCTGTTTTTTTCCAAGGATCGAATACACGCCCCAGGCGACACCCGCCGCAGCCATGTATAGCGCCGCACCCGGGGATGGCGCAGTTGCGCCGGGGAGCATCAGCACGACAAGTCCGGCAACGGCGATGAGCCAGCCGAGTACTTCAATTCCGACCGGACGTTCGCCCCGGTAAAGTGCTACGGCAATCATGGTTCCCTGAACGGAGCCAAAAAGTAACAGCGCGCCGGTAGCAGCGGCCAGGCTGATATAGGCAAAGGAAAAGAACGCGGCGTAGAGGAACAGCGTGATCGCGCCAAGCCAGCTGCCGTGAGAGACGAAGTGGCGGCCACTGCGTGACAGCAACATAACGAGCGCCAGCGCAATCGCACCGGAGATCAGGCGAATTGCCGTAAATGACGCGGCGTCGATTGACCCGTTGGCGAGGGCCATGCGGCAGAGAATGGAGTTCCCGGCAAAAGCCAGCATGGCCACGACGGTGGCGGCGATCGTAACCATTCGATGTGGAAAGGGAATAGTCCGGCTGCTCGACTCGATCCTCCCGTTTACTCCGCCGGCTTACGCAGTTTCAGCAGGAAGCGGTCGGTGTTGCCACGCAGCCCTTCGGCAAAAACCCCCTGGCTGTGATCATCCGTATCGTTTCGCAACAGGTCGCTTTGCGCTTCGACGACAAAACCGGCCGCCTCTGCCGTCTCGATTGCTTTTTCAATTTCAATTCGATGCAGCGCAGTATTATCGGCGTCGGCTACGCCAACATGATCTATAACACCGAAGACTCCACCTGGTTTCAGCACGGAAAAAATTGTCTGCATTACGCTGACTGCTGCGTCGGGTCCGGACCCGTTGTAAATATCATGAAAGTTGAGCGCAGTGATGCCAGCGTCGAAGGGGCCATCCGACGCGTCCATCGCATCGAAGTTCTTGTTCAATCGGCTTACGTTCGGCAGTCGATTATCGGCAAGCCTGGCACTTATCGCTTTCTCGTTTGCTCCGTCGCGAAATTGCAAGACCCGATCGGTATTCTGTGCGACCACGTGACCTTCCGGCCCGACCGCCAGTGACAGCACTTCGGTGTAGTATCCGCCGGCCGCAATGACATCGATCACGCGCATTCCCGGACTGATTCCGAGAAACTCGATGACCCTCGCCGGCTTGCGACCGGCATCGCGCGCCCGGTCTTCTTCCGGCCGGCTGTCGGCCGCAAGAAGTGTGCGCAGATCCGGAGCCTTGCTGACTTCGAGGCCTGCTGCCGTATTGCCGTCCTCCTGCTGTCTGTCGCAGGCGGCAGCGATAAAGGACGTCAACACTGTCAACATAAGAACTTGCATCGTTTTCATTTGTGCGCTCCTTGATATTTTTTTTGGTCCGGCGACGAATAGCGGTCTTCGAACTCCGTTCCAGTTACCTGACAGGGTACTCGTCCCATGCCGGCAGCGAGCCGCTGTCGCAGGACCAAGCCGACCGCGATCCCCAGAAAATCCGGTCCGTCACTTGCAAGTCGCTTGCATCGTCCAGGGTGCCGGCCGGAACAACCGCAATACTGAGGTCAGGTGCAATACGGGGTAGCGGACTGCCGCAGTTACTGCAGAATACGGTACGAAAACGCTTTGCGCCCGGGACCGGGTAACTGCTGATCAGGGATTCGCCCTGGGTAAATGCCGCACTGTCCGGTTTGAGAATGACGTTACTGGCATGTCCGGTGCCGGTCGCTTTGCGGCAGCGGCTGCAGTGACAGTGAAAAAACGACTGGACGTCGCCGGAGATTTCGTACCGGACGGATCCACACAGGCAGGCGCCCGACAGTTTGCTCACAAAACCCTCCGGGTCTGAACATCAGAACAGGGGGCGAATGATAGCGCAGGCGCCGCCGGCGCGTGCGTACGCGTTGTTGCGCACAGAGATCAGCCGTTTGATTGGAGTAGTTAAAATAGTTATAAAAAACAGTGATATAACTAACAATGACACACAGGCTCTGCGCGCTTCCGGCTGCTCCTTGCGTCGCGACGGTCATCCTGTGCCCAGCCGCTGAAGGATCAAACCTTCCGAGCCGGCTTTCCCAGGAACTGTGAGATGAATGTTTGTGGCCACCGCGGCGAAACTGCATCATGTTCGTAACCATGCGTACCGGATCCACGTCTCCAGTAGCCGATTCGCCATTCTGGCGCGGCGACATTTTTTTCGCGCTCGCGATGTTTGTCGTGGCGTGCATCGCCATTGCCTACGTGGGCCGGCATAGCGGTTTCATATTGCACGGCTATGGCTGGGGGATATCGGCTTTTTTCCTGTTGTACGGGATCTTCACCATTACCGTCGGTTACCCGCACCCGGGTTTTGGACACGTATCCTTCGATCGCGTAGCACAGGTCGCGAGTATCCTCGTGCTGGGCCCGGTCGATGCAGCCTGGATTAATGGCCTGGCATCCCTGATCTATCCGTGGCATCGCCTGTTCAACAAGGTGCCGCTGCGCAGCGTCATTATCGCTTCCTTACACAACTCCGGCATGATGACGCTGGTCGTGCTGAGTTGCGGTTTGCTGTATACGCATCTTGGCGGACCGATACCCTTGACCAGCCTGGACCTGGCGACGGGCGGCTTGCTGCTGTTACTCGTGCTTAGCATGCAGCTCCTGAATGATCTGAGCATGATGTGCCTGATCTATTTGCGCGGATCGGATCCATCGCGACTGCTTAACGTGTTTTCGACCGGTGTCGAGTTGACCTCAGGACTCATGGCGGTCGTCGTCGCCATCGTGTTCGTGCGGCTGGAACCCGTGGTCTTCGTCGTGCTGCTTCTGGTATTGAGCATCGGCATGCTGGTATTGAAGCAATTCGCGCAAATGCGTGCACGACTCGAATTCCTGGTTGAGAAACGAACCGAAGAACTGCGCCTGAAGTCACTGGAACTCGAGCAGCAGGCGACACACGACAAGCTGACAGGTCTTTTCAATCGACGTTACGCTGATGACTACCTGCAACGTGAGATCGAGGCTACGCGACGCCACGACCGGGATTTCACCGTCGCTCTGGCCGACGTAGATCACTTCAAGCAGATCAATGACAGTTTTTCACATGCGGTCGGTGACCGTGTGTTGCAACGCATATCCGCAATTCTCGTGGAACGATGCCGCAAAACGGATGTCGTGGCGCGCTACGGAGGTGAGGAGTTCCTGCTGTGCTTCCCGGACACCAACTCCGAGTTCGCCGAGCAGATCTGCGGTCAGATTCGCAAAGCTGTCGAGCGGACAGACTGGGCCGATGTCATCGGTGTTGGCGGCGCAAACACGCGAATCACGATCAGCTTCGGCATTGCGGAAGTTAACGACGATTCCCGCCGCACCGGCATTCTCAGCGATGCGGACAATCGCCTCTACATGGCGAAACACAAGGGACGCAATCGAATAGTGGTGTAGGGCAGGTCGGCTGCAACGACAGGCGATATGCTACGCGGAAATCAAAACATCTCGCTGGGACCGGGCGTATCTTCGACTGGTTTTTCGCGGCTGGCGATGTGATCGCCAGTGATCATCTTGTCGTAGCTGAGGCCGGGTCCGACCATCGGGTATACACCGGCGTCCGGATCGATGATGACTTCCAGAAAGGCCGGGCCGGGGAATTGCATGAACTCTCCGATGACTTTCTTCAGATCTTCCTTGCGATCGAGACGCTTGGCGAATTCGAAGCCGTCAGCTTCGGCCGTCTTCACGAAATCCTTGCGGTGCAGAGACTTGTCGCTACCGGACATTCGGCCCTTGTAATACAGTTTTTGCCACTGGCGCACCATGCCGTCACCAAAGTTGTTCAGCACGATAACCTTGATCGGCAGGCCGTACGTCGTGGCAGTTTCGAGCTCGCCGATGTTCATACGCATGGACCCGTCGCCGTCGATGTCGATGACCATACGATCGCGTCGGGCAAACTGGGCGCCTATCGCTGCCGGCAGTCCGAAGCCCATCGTGCCCATACTGCCGGAAGTCAACCACAAGCGCGGCTCGCGAAAATCAAAGTATTGAGCTGCCCACATCTGGTGCTGGCCGACACCGGTAGAAATGATGGCCTGGCCCTTGGCAATGCGGTTGATTTCCTCGATGACTGCATAAGGCTGGATCAGATCGCTCGCCCGATCGTAGTTCAGTCGGTGCTGCGATTTGAGTTGCGCAATTTCGGCATGCCAGTCCGCAAAAGTCTTTTTGAAACCTATGCGTTTGCCATAGGCAAGCAAGTCGTCGAGATCCCGCTTCAGAATACCGATGTGATGCCAGTTGACACCCTTGACCTTGCCGACTTCCGATACATCGACATCGAAATGAGCAACGAATTTTGCATTCGGCGCAAATCGCGCCGGGTCACCGGCAACGCGATCGTCGAAACGCGCGCCTACGGCGATAAGAAGGTCGCAATCTTCCACGGCATAATTTGCGAACGCCGTACCGTGCATGCCCAGCATGTGCAGCGACAACGGGTGTGTGGTATCGCTGGCCCCGAGTGCCATTAACGTCGTCGCTACCGGGATACCGTAGTCGCTGGCAAAGTGTCGCATGGCTTTGGTTGCATTGGCGTTAATCACGCCGCCGCCTGCGTAGATCAACGGCCGCTCGGACCGGGCCAGCATCGTGTAAAGGCGCTCGCAGGCTTCGTCCGTCAACCTGTTGTCGACTACCGCCTGCAATCGGGCACGGTAACCGGTCAATGGCAAGGTGCCGGAGCCGAGGAAATCACCTTCCCAGTTCTGCACGTCTTTCGGTATATCGATGACCACCGGACCCGGGCGACCGGTGCGGGCCAGTTCGAACGCGGAACGAAGTGTCGATTCGAGTTTCAGCGGATCCGTGACGAGAAATACGTGTTTGGCGACAGCACCCATGATGGCGGAGACCGGCGCTTCCTGGAATGCATCGGTGCCGATGGCGTGCGTCGGTACCTGGCCGCAGATTACGACGATGGGTACCGAATCTGCCATGCAATCGCGTACCGGAGTAACGGTATTGGTTGCGCCCGGTCCGGACGTCACCAAAACGACGCCGACCTTGCCGCTTGCTCGGGCATAGCCGGCGGCCATGAATCCTGCACCCTGTTCGTTCGCCGGTACGATCAACGGGATAGGCGAGCTGCCGTCCGCTTTGCGGTTGGCATCGTTGTAACGGAAGACGGCATCGTAGGTGGGCAGGATGGCGCCGCCGCTGTAACCGAAGATGGTATCGACGTTTTCGTCGGCAAGTACCTGCACCACGATGTCGGCACCGGTCATGCGCGTGCCGGCTAACGGGTGAAGCTGAGTCCGGTCGGCCGGCTGCTGGATAGTCATGGGGTAATGCTGAGTCGCGCGTAAGTGCAGGTTTTACAGCAGTGTTTACTAATTTTTATTGCATTGCAATACTCGAATATACGGGGCAACATCGAAGCCGTTGCCCGGCGACGATGGTTTCAATCGAACTTAATTTTCCACGCGGATAGCACAACGATGCGACATGTCATTTCAGTCTTGCTGCAGAACGAAGTGGGTGCGCTGACCCGCATGACCGGTCTGTTCTCCACCCGCGGCTACAACATCGATTCGCTCAACGTGGCCCCAACCGATAATCCTGCCGTATCGCGGGTCACCCTGGTTATCGAGGGGTCGGATTCCGCCATCGCGCAGCTGAACACGCAACTCGCGAAGCTTGTCGATGTGGTGAATATCCACGACATGACACTGGGCGAGCATTTCGAACGCGAACTGGCAATCGTCAAGATGAAGCTGGCCACCGGTGGATATGCAAGGGTACTCAAGCTCGCGGCGGATTTCGGCGCCGAGATACTCGATGATGCCCAGAACAGCTGCACGATCCAGCTGACCGGGCGACTCGCGGAAATCGATGCGTTCCTGGATCGCGCCGCGGACATCGGTACGCTGTCGGCTGTCGCCCGCAGCGGCAGCGTCGCCGTATCGAAAGGCGAAGTGACCTTGTCGTCCTACGCCAGGGTTCATCGACTGACCGGTTGAGCGTATCGCATGCCAGCTAATGCACTCGCTGACTTCAGGCGAATCGTAATCAAGATCGGATCGGCGTTATTGCTGGACCAGGAGCGCCGCCTGCTAAGCGACTGGCTTGCCGGTCTTGCCGAAGACATCAGTATTTTGCGGGATTCACACAAGCAGATTCTGATTGTGACTTCGGGCGCCGTGGCCATCGGCAGCCATATCCTGAATATTCAACCGCGTCGCTCACGGCTCGAGGAGTTGCAGGCGGCGGCCGCGGCAGGGCAGGTTCGCCTTGTCAATGCCTACCAGGAAGCACTGGGCCGGCACGGGATTATCGCAGCCCAGGTGTTGCTGACTCCGGACGATACCGAAGTGCGGCGCCGATTCCTCAACGCCAGGGGCACTCTCGAAAAACTGCTCGAGCACAACGTGGTCCCGGTAATCAATGAGAACGACACCGTAGCGACCGACGAGCTGCGATACGGAGACAACGATCGACTGGCCGCACGGGTGGCACAGCTCGTGATGGCCGACGGCCTGGTGCTGTTGTCGGATGTCGACGGTTTTTATACGGGCAATCCCCGAATCGACCCGCAAGCGCAGCACATTCCGCTGATCCGCGAAATCACGGACGAGATGTTCGAGATGGCCGGTACACCCGGCAGTGCAGTTGGCAGTGGTGGAATGACGACGAAGTTGCAGGCGGCCAGGATTGCAACCCATGCCGGCTGCACCACAGTGATTGCATCGGGCGCCGTGGAACGTCCGTTGCATGCGCTGGCCAGCGGCGGCAAGTGCAGTATTTTCGTCGCAGAAAACACGCCGGCGGCTGCGCGCAAGCAATGGCTGGCGGGCATTCTCGAGGTACGCGGCGAATTGCGCCTGGATGCCGGCGCCGTGGCAGCACTCAGGGACGGCAAGAGTCTGCTGCCCGTCGGCATGGTTGAGGTAATCGGCAATTTCCGGCGTGGCGATGCTGTTACGCTGGTCGATGCAAGTGGCGCGGAACTCGGCAGGGGGCTGGCGGCGTACGCAAGTGATGAGGCAGTAATAATTCGTGGCAGGCAATCCGAAGAGATCGAATCGATTCTCGGCTACCGGGGTCGCGCGGTCATGGTGCATCGCGATGACCTGGTCTGGTTTGGCAAGGACGACAAGGCATTGAAAAAAGCGTGACAGCTGCAAAGCGAAAAGTTGCAATTCCTGAATTGATGGATCAGCTGGGCATGGCTGCCCGGGATGGGGCACGGTTGCTTGCAAACTGCAGCGGCGAGCAGCGAAATTCGGCGTTGCGCGCTGCCGCGCGCTCTTTGTTACAGCATCGCGATGACATCCTCGATGCAAATTCGACGGATATGGAAGCCGCAGCCGCGAGCGGACTGGGCAGCGCGATGCTGGACCGACTGAAGCTCGATGATGCCCGCATCGAGTCCATGGCGCAGGGACTGCGGGCGATTGCGGACCTGCCGGATCCCATCGGCCGCATTCTTGCAGACTGGGAGAGGCCGAACGGACTCAGGATCCAGCGGGTCGCAGTGCCGCTGGGTGTTATCGGCATCATTTACGAAAGCCGGCCCAATGTGACGGCGGACGCGGCCGGGCTTTGCCTGAAGTCCGGCAATGCAGTGATCCTTCGCGGCGGTTCCGAGAGTTTTCAGTCGAACCAGGCGATTTACCAATGCCTGCTCGAAGCACTCGGCAACACCCGCGTTCCGCCGGCGGCGATACAGTTCGTTACCACCACGGACCGTGACGCTGTCGCCTATCTATTGTCGTCGATGAGCCAATACCTTGACGTCGTGATCCCGCGCGGCGGAAAAGGACTTATTCAGCGTGTGCAGCAGGATGCCCGCGTACCGGTCATAGGTCACCTTGAAGGAATCTGTCACGTGTACCTGCACGAGTCGGCCAATACCGAGTCGGCTCGTAACATCACACTGAATGCGAAGATGCGGCGCACCGGCATTTGCGGTGCGGCAGAAACGTTGCTGGTCGACAAAAGCGCAGCCGGTCGATTGCTGCCGGCCGTACTTGATGCACTTCACAATGCCGGCTGCGAAATTCGCGGCGATGCACAGGTGCAAAAGATATTTCCGTCCGCAATCGGCGTGACCGACGGCGATTGGTCGACCGAGTACCTGGACGCAATCATTTCCGTACGAGTCGTGGACAACATCGATGCAGCGATTGAACACATTCGCGAATTCGGCTCGGCGCACACCGAAAGCATCGTGGCTGAAGATGCCGCAGCCGCCGAACGATTCCTTGCCGAAGTTGACAGCGCGATCGTGTTGCACAATGCCTCGACCCAGTTTGCCGACGGCGGCGAATTCGGCATGGGCGCGGAAATCGGCATAGCGACGGGACGGGTGCATGCGCGCGGGCCGGTCGGTGCCGAACAGTTGACCAGTTATAAGTACGTCGTCCGGGGTAATGGCCAGGTAAGGCCCTGATGCCGTCGCGCGGTGACGAAATTGCCTCCGAGTACGACCTCGTTGTCATCGGTGCAGGCATCAACGGTGCCGGAATCGCGCGGGACGGCGCGTTGCGCGGATTATCCGTATTGCTGCTGGACAAAGGCGATATCGGCAGCGGCACGTCGAGCTGGTCGAGTCGTCTGATTCACGGCGGGCTCCGTTACCTGGAGTACGGCGAGATTCCTCTCGTATTCGAGTCGCTACACGAGCGACGGCGGCTGCGTCGCATTGCTCCGCATCTCGTCAGGCGACTGCGGTTGAAAATCCCCGTGTACGAAAATGCCCGTCGTGGCCTGTGGCTTATCCGTCTGGGTCTGATTGCATACGATCTGTTGTCTATCGGAAAGTCCATCCCCCGACATCGAATGCTGTCGCGCGAGGAGTTCCTGCAGCAGGAACCGTACATAGAAGAGAAGGGACTCATTGGCGGCGCGAGTTATTTCGATGCGCAGGTAACCTACGCGGAAAGATTGGTGCTTGAGAACGCCATTGCAGCACGCAATGCGGAAGCCGTGATAAGAACCTATAGTCCGGTGATCGGTATCACCGTTCGAAAAGGCGAGATATGCAGCGTGCAGTTTCACGATCGTGTCAGCGACACCGAACTGGAAGTGCGCGCGCGAATGGTTGTGAATGCTGCGGGACCCTGGGTCGATCAGGTTCTGGGCACCGTCAATCGGTCAATTGCGCCGCTCATGGGTGGCACCAAAGGGAGCCATATCATCGTAGGCGCTTTTCCGGGTGCACCACAGGATGCTTTTTATGTCGAAGCGGCGGCCGATGGCAGGCCGTTCTTCATTATTCCGTGGAACCGGCAATACCTGATTGGCACAACTGATATTCGTTACGACGGAGATCCAGGCGAAGTCGCAGCGAGTATCGAAGAGGTTCGCTATCTGATCGAGGAAACCAACCGCGTCTTTCCGCGTGCCGCACTGTCATTGCGTGACGTCAACTACGCTTATGCCGGGGTGCGCCCGCTGCCGCGACGGGCGTCCGGGCCCGAATCGGCGATTACACGGCGTCACATCATCAGGAAACACGGCCGGCAGGCGAGGGGCCTGGTGTCGATCATAGGCGGCAAGCTGACGACCTATCGCAACCTTGCGGAACAGGTGGTGGATTTCGTTGTCCGTGCATCGAAGTTCGAAGCCGAAAAATGCGTTACGCGGCGGCGCGCCCTGCCAGGCGGCCACAGCCTCGAAGAGGCGCGTCGCCGCCTGTCCGAATTACCGGAGTTGTCATCCGCGGGCAGGGAAAGGCTGATATCCGTTTACGGCGGTCGGGCGATTCAGGTTGTTGAACTGGCGGAGACGCGAGCGGAATGGCAGTCGTCAATGGATCGTGACCGATCGGTACTGGCAGCCGAAGTTGTGTTTG
>Ga0224510_10000978_pt1 | contig 19754 bp, 16 predicted proteins | sample SF_May12_sed_USG_FD_170161 | JGI IMG/M metagenome (GOLD analysis project Ga0224510, IMG submission 170161) | Sediment microbial communities from San Francisco Bay, California, United States - SF_May12_sed_USGS_4_1 | ecosystem: Environmental > Aquatic > Marine > Sediment | place: USA: California... | reverse complement strand
CGAGCTCGTCGCGATCGCCCAGCACATAGCGATCTTTTTCCGCGCTGAAAATTGCCTGGTGATTCGGTTCCGGGCCGTCGTCTGCCGTGCGCAGCCCGGTTTGTATCAGGCCGAGGTTGGACGGCTCGCGGCTCAGCAGCTCGACCAGCTGGTTCGGCCGGTCTTTTGCCACCGGGTACCTGAGAAGGGCCGCTTTCTGCAGGGTGCCGCCCTGCAGGCTTATCTCGAGCTCCAGCACATCGGTGGTCACGCGCAGACTGCCTGTCGGCCGCGCCTCCGGTTCCTCCGGTGCATCCGGTTCGAGTACCGGCGCGGACGGGCCAGGTTCGGCCAGCTCCGGCAGCCCTCCGTCAATATCGTCCGGGAAATCGGTCGCGGCCGGCGCCTCGACAGCGGCCGGTGCAACCGGCTTCGGGCCGTAGTCCATCATCCACGCCTGGTAGGCGAACCACAGCATCAGGCCGAAGGCCGCCCATACAAGCAACCGCTGGTTATCCATCCGACTGCCTGTCCCGGCCTTGCGCGTGGGTGGCGCGGCTCTTCTTCCAGTGCCGCTCGAGGCTCGCGAAAAGCTCGCGGTTGTCTGCGCCGTGTGTGCCCGGCTGATTCAGCACGACGATATCCAGCCCATCAAGTGCCGCCCGGTGCTGACGAAACGATTCGCGCACAATTCGCTTCAGGCGGTTTCGCGAGCTGGCGAGCTTGCAGTGTTTCTTGGAGATCGCCAGGCCAAGCCTTGCGGCGTGGCCATCGTTGTTTGTAGTGAGCACCGTGAACATGTTGTCGCGACTGCGGCTGGCCTTTTTGAACACGCGGCTGAAAGACGCGGTGTCCGTCAGGCGGCTCTTTCGTTGGAACCGGTGATCGGGCTCTTTGCCCGACATGCTGCTGATTCCTGTCTTTGTTTTCGGTAGGGGTCTGGGGATCAGCGGAGAATCATTCAGGGCGTGAGCTGGGCACGGCCCTTGGCGCGGCGACGCTTCAACACGAGGCGACCGGCTTTGGTTGACATTCTTGCGCGAAAACCGTGTGTGCGAGCCCGCTTCAATAAGCTGGGCTGGAATGTGCGTTTCATTTTGCTGATACCTGCGTCTGTCCCGGCGGCTGACGCCCCCGGCTAAAAGAAGGCCGGCAAGCGTACGCGGGCCCGGAATTAGTGTCAATAGAACAAGCAGTTAATAGGCTATTCTGCAGGGTCTTTTGGTTCTCTGGCGAAGCAGTGGTAGACGTATTAGACTGCCCGTCCGCTGTCTGTATTGACGGCGCAAATTTTCGCCCGTTAATTTTGTCCTTTGCTTTCTTGTCCCCGGGGACCCCGTTGCAGACTGAGACGACGCTGTGGAACGACTGTGTCCGCGAGCTCCAGGCCGAGCTTCCCGAGCAGCAGTTCAATACCTGGATTCGGCCGCTGCAGGCGGTGGAAGCCGGCAAGGAGCTGAAGCTGCTCGCACCGAACCGCTTCGTGGTGGACTGGTTGCAGCAGCACTATGTCGACAGAATTCTTCAACTCATCGACCGCTCCGGGGATGCCATCGAGCTGATCATCGAGGTGGGTTCCCGGCAGGCCGAGCCGCCGCTACCGGGGCGGCGGCCCGCGGCTGCTGCGGTTGCCTCTGTTACGCCGATCGCGAGCCGCCTGAATTCCACCTTTACCTTCAGCAATTTCGTCGAAGGCAAGAGCAACCAGCTGGCCCGTGCTGCTGCGCACCAGGTTGGCGAGAATCCTGGCAAATCCTATAACCCCTTGTTCATCTACGGCGGGGTTGGGCTCGGCAAGACCCACCTTATGCAGGCCATCGGCAACGCGATGCTGACGCGGGACCCCTCGGCCAGGGTCAGTTACGTGCACTCCGAGCGCTTCGTCGGCGATATGGTCAAAGGGCTGCAGCACAATACGATTTCCGATTTCAAACGTTCCTATCGATCGCTCGATGCGCTGTTGATCGACGATATCCAGTTTTTCGCCGGCAAGGATCGCTCGCAGGAAGAGTTTTTTCATACTTTCAATGCTTTGCTCGAGGGACAACGACAGATTGTGCTGACTTGCGACCGCTATCCAAAGGAGGTGCGCGGTTTGGAGGAGCGCTTGAAGTCGCGTTTCGGCTGGGGCCTGACGGTTTCGATCGAGCCACCGGAACTGGAAACTTCTGTAGCCATTCTGATGAGTAAGGCCGCTAACGAATCTGTGGCGTTACCGGAAGAAGTAGCGTTTTTCATCGCCAAGCGAATCCGTTCCAATGTGCGAGAGCTTGAAGGAGCCCTTCGCAGGGTTACCGCCAATTCGCAGTTCACCGGGAGGGCCATCACGGTTGACTTCGCTAAAGAGGCCTTGCGGGATCTGTTGTCGCTGCAGGAGCGCCTGGTTTCGATAGAGAATATCCAGAAGACCGTCGCAGACTATTTCAAGTTACGGGTTGCGGACCTCTTGTCCAAGCGCCGAACGCGGTCGATTGCCCGACCGAGACAGCTGGCGATGGCGCTGTCAAAAGAACTGACCAGCCACAGCCTGCCGGAAATCGGCGATGCATTTGGCGGCCGCGATCATACGACAGTGTTACACGGATGCCGGCGAATTGCGGCCCTGCGCGAGCAGGAAAAACGGGTTGATGAAGACTATATGAACCTGTTAAGAACCCTGACAGGATAATGTGGATAAGTTGTTGATGATTTACTGACTTGACAACGGGCAGACATGAATCCACAGGATATGCACAGTAACAGAGCTAAGGATACACGGGTTTGAGGCAACTGAAATTAGAGACAAGCCTTTGATAATAAAAAGAAAAATTTTTTTATCCACAGCGCCTCGTCGCTCTAATAATAACTATATAGATTTATTTCCAATATTTATTAACAGGTGTTTTGATGAAGCTAGTAGCAGCTAGGGAGGCTCTCCTGAAGCCATTGCAGGCGGTTATCGGCGTGGTCGAGAGACGGCAAACGATGCCGATTCTCGCCAATGTTTTGATGGTCGCAAAAAACGACAAATTGTCGATTACCGCGACGGATCTCGAGGTTGAACTTGTGGCGACAACGACCGCAGACGTACAGAACGGCGGTGAGGTCACTGTGCCCGGGAGAAAGCTGCTGGATATCTGTCGGGCATTACCCGATGGCGCGGAGATCAATATCAGTCAGAGCGGGGAAAAAGTGCTGGTGAAATCGGGCCGGAGCAAGTTTTCGCTGACGACGCTGCCGGCGGCGGAGTTCCCGACCGTCGAGGACATCAATGCCGGCCAGGCGCTGGAGTTACCGCAGGAGACGCTGGCACGGCTGTTGGAGAAAACGCATTTTTCGATGGCACAGCAGGACGTTCGGTATTACCTGAACGGCTTGCTCCTGGAGACGGGCAAGAAATTTCTGCGTGCGGTTGCAACAGACGGGCACCGTCTCGCGCTTTGTCAGGCGGAACTCCCGGGCGGCAAGTTGCCGGAGCAACAGGTCATCGTGCCGCGCAAGGGTGTGCTCGAGCTGCAGAGGCTGATGTCGGGAGAAGGCTCGCTGAATCTGGAACTGGGCAGCAATCACATCCGGATTCAACTGGACGGCATCCGGTTTACCTCGAAGCTCATAGATGGGCGCTTCCCGGAATACGAGCGGGTCATCCCGCAGGATACGAGCAACTCCCTTTCGGCGGACCGGCAGTTGTTTCGCGCGGCATTGCAAAGGACGGCGATCCTTTCAAACGAGAAATACCGCGGCATTCGCTTGACGATCCAGGAGAATGCCGTGGTTCTCCAGGCGCACAACCCGGAACAGGAAGAGGCGGAGGAAGAGCTCGAGGTGTCCTACGGGGGCGCTGAGATCGAGATCGGCTTCAATGTGAATTACCTGCTGGACGCGCTTGGTGCCATCGAGTCGGAGCAGGTATCGCTGGCACTCGTGGACGGCAATTCGAGCTGCCTGCTGCGCGAGCCGGGCAATGACGACTGCAAGTATGTCGTCATGCCGATGCGTCTCTGATCGCGGCGGCGCGATCGTGCCGCTAATACAGCTCAGCATCACCGACTTTCGCTGCCTCGCGAGCGCCGAGTTCCTACCGGGGCCGGCAAACAATCTCATTTTTGGCGCAAACGCGTCTGGCAAGACCAGCCTGCTGGAAGCTATTGCTTACCTTGGGCGAGGCCGGTCATTCCGCGGCGCTTCCACCAGCGGGCTGATTCGGCACGGCAGCAGCGCGTTCGTTTTGGTAGGAAAAATTGGCAAGGGTGGTCGGACCCGGACTGTCGGTGTGCGAAACAGCCGCGACGGGCTGGAGCTACAAATTGACGGGGACCGCGGCGCAGGTGCCGCCGACCTGGCCGAGGCGCTACCCTTGCAGCTCATTGATCCCGACATCCATAACCTTGTAGCGGGGGGCCCGGACGAGCGCCGCCGTTACCTGGACTGGATGGCGTTCCACGTGGAACCTGGTTACCTGGAGGCCTGGCGCCGGCTTCGGCGGGCGCTTAAGCAGAGAAACGCAGCGCTCAGGGGCGGCGCAGGGAGCAAGGAGCTGCTCGGTTGGGACAAGGAGTTTTGTGCGGCCGCCAGTGACGTAGATCGTGGCAGGGAGCGCGTCCTGGACACAGCGATACCGGTCCTCAAAAGGACCGGCGCGGCATTGTTGGGCGGGAGCGTTGACTTCGAATATCGGCGCGGCTGGAGCGGTGAAGGCGAACTGCGGGACGCGCTGGCGGCCGGGCTGGAAAGGGACAGGCTGCAGGGATTGACCCAACACGGGCCACATCGGGCGGACTTGAGGCTGGTTTACGATGAGCGGCAGGCCCGAAAGCTGGTCTCCCGCGGGCAGCAGAAGCTGCTGTCCTGCAGCATGGTTCTCGCGGCCACCGAGGTGGTCCAGGTGCGGTTAGGACGGCCGCTGCTTTTGTTGCTGGATGATCCGGCCGCGGAGCTGGACGGGGCGTCGCTGGGGCGACTGATGGCGGCTGTAGCGGCGTTGAACTGCCAGGTCATTGCCACGGCGCTGGATCCCGACGTGCCGCTCTTCGATGAAAGTCCGACCCTGTTCCACGTGGAACAGGGCGCCCTCAAGGCGGCCCCCTAGGGCCGCCAGATGCAAATTCGGCCGGCGGCCGCGCCGGCCCGGCTACGGCCCACCGAAAACGCAAAAACTCGCCTTACATCAGGTATTTGTGGTCCTTTTACCGGGCGATTTTGGTACAATGCGCCGGCTACCCCCAGAGGAAATCGGATGACCGGCAAGAAAGAATATACTTCCAGTAATATCAAGGTCTTAAAGGGCCTTGAGGCGGTCCGCAAGCGGCCCGGAATGTACATCGGCGACACCGACGATGGGACCGGCCTGCACCACATGGTTTTCGAAGTCGTCGATAACTCGATCGACGAGGCGCTGGCGGGGCATTGCAACGTTATAACAGTAACTGTTCATGCCGATGAATCCGTCACGGTCACGGACGACGGTCGGGGTGTCCCGGTCGACATTCACCCGGAAGAGGGGCGCTCGGCCGCCGAGGTCATCATGACCGTGCTGCACGCCGGCGGAAAATTTGATGACAACTCGTACAAGGTGTCCGGCGGCCTGCACGGTGTCGGCGTGTCCGTCGTCAATGCGCTCTCGGAACAGCTGACGCTGACCATCCATCGTGACGGCAAAATCCACCAGCAGGAATACCGGCATGGCGAACCGGTCGCGCCGCTTGCGGAAGTGGGGCCGTCAACGAAAACCGGCACAACCATCCGGTTCAAGCCGAGCTCCGGCACCTTCACGAACATCGAATACCACTATGAGACCCTCGCGCGTCGGCTGCGAGAGCTGTCGTTCCTCAATTCGGGTGTGCGAATAGAGTTAAGTGACGAGCGTGAAGACAAAAAAGAAGTATTCCAGTACGAGGGTGGCATACGCGCATTCGTGCAACACCTGAATCGCAACAAGACCGCAATACACCCTTCCGTGTTCGCGTTTCAGAACGAGCGTGACGGGGCGGTCATCGAGGCGGCGATGCAGTGGAACGACGCTTACCAGGAAAACATGTTCTGCTACACGAACAACATTCCGCAGCGCGATGGCGGCACCCACCTGGCAGGCTTTCGCAGCGCTCTGACGCGCACGATGAACAGCTATATCGAAAAGGAAATGTCCGGTCGCAAGGACAAGTTCACGCCGACCGGCGACGATGCTCGCGAAGGCCTGACAGCAGTGTTATCGGTCAAGGTGCCGGATCCGAAGTTTTCTTCGCAGACCAAAGACAAGCTGGTTTCCTCCGAAATCAAGGGCGTTGTCGAGTCTGTCATGGCCGAGCGCCTTGAGGAGTTCCTGCTCGAAAACCCGCAGGAAGCAAAAGCAATCGTCGGCAAGATCATCGATGCGGCCAGAGCACGAGAGGCCGCGCGCAAGGCGCGCGAAATGACGCGACGCAAAGGCGCCCTGGATATCGCGGGCCTGCCCGGCAAGCTTGCCGATTGCCAGGAAAAGGACCCGGCATTGTCCGAGCTGTTCCTGGTCGAGGGCGACTCTGCCGGCGGCTCAGCAAAGCAGGGCCGCGACCGGCGCACGCAAGCCATCCTGCCGCTGAAAGGCAAAATTCTTAACGTGGAGAAAGCGCGCTTCGACAAGATGCTGTCTTCCGCCGAAGTCGGAACGTTGATAACAGCACTGGGATGCGGAATCGGCAGAGACGATTTCGATCCCGACAAGTTACGCTATCACCGCGTCATCATCATGACTGACGCCGACGTCGACGGCTCGCATATCCGCACCTTGCTGCTGACGTTTTTCTACCGGCAGATGCCGGAGCTGATCGAGCGCGGCCACATCTACATTGCGCAACCTCCGCTCTACAAAATCAAGAAGGGTAAGCAAGAGGTTTACGTAAAAGACGACGCCGAGCTCAACGCACACCTTTTGAACGCTGCCCTGGATGACACGCGCCTGCACGTCAGCACCGACGCGCCACCGCTTTCCCCGGCCGCACTGGAAGCCCTCGCGAAGGAACATGTGCTGGTCGAAAACATCATCATGCGGCTGGCGAACCGATACGACATCAGCGTGCTGCGCGCGCTGTCATCGCTGCCTCCCGCAGACGATGCGCTGACGGAAGACCTGGAGGCGTTTGCAGCCTGGACCGACCAGCTGTCGGCCGCGCTGCCGAAAGCAAGCGGCGACCGCAGCGAGAACGGCAATGGCGGGACGTACACGGCGGAGCTTGAGCGCGGCGACGCAGGAGGTGAGGGCGTCAGGATAGCCATTCGTCGTGTTCAGCATGGCGTCGGCACCACCCGATTCGTGCCGCGCGAGTTTTTCGATACCAACGAATACCGGCACATCAGCGCACATGCCCAGAAGCTGCGTGGCCTGCTGAGTCCGGGCGCATTTGTCGCAAGAGGCGACAAGAAGCTAGCCGTCGATACATTCGCCGAGGCCATCCAGTGGCTCATGAGCGAAGCGCGCAAAGGGCAATCCATTCAACGTTACAAGGGTCTCGGCGAGATGAACCCGGACCAGCTTTGGGACACCACGGTCAACCCGGAAACGCGTCGTTTGCTGCAGGTAAAGATCGATGATGCAGTAAAGGCCGACGAGATCTTCACGACACTCATGGGCGATCAGGTCGAGCCGCGCCGCGAGTTCATAGAGAAAAACGCACTGACAGTTTCCAACCTCGACGTTTGATGCGACGGCCTACGGTGCGTTTTTGTAACCGTCGCTGATCTCGCGCATCTTCGACTCGATCCATTCCTGCACGATCAGGCTGGTTTCTTTCGGCGCCCGGCCCGAAGCGTCGATCGGCGGGCCGATAACGAAGCGGATCAGGCCGGGTCTTTTGATAATGCCGCGACGCGGCCAAAGGTCGCCGGCATTCTGAGCTACCGGGACGATTTTCACGTTCGCCTCGCGCGCCAGCGCGGCGCCGCTGATCCCGTATTTTTTCGTCTTGCCCGGAGCCACCCTGGTGCCTTCCGGAAAAACGGTGACCCAGATCCCCTCGGCAAGCCGTGACTTTCCCTGTTCGATAACTTGCGTGACAGCGCTGTGTCCAGCGCCGCGATTAATAGCTATGGGCTTCATCAGCGCGAGTCCCCAGCCGAAAATGGGAAGCCATGTCAGTTCACGCTTCAGGACCCAGGTCTGTATCGGGAAAAATACTAGTTGTGCGTAAGTTTCGAATACGGTCGAGTGTTTGATCATGATTACACTCGGCTCCTGAGGAATGTTTTCCTGCCCCTCGACAACGTAACGCAGCCCGCAAATCCAGTGGCCGGCGATAAGCATCGAATGTGCCCAGGTACGCGCAACAGCAAAGCGAACGCGGTGACCGAAGGGCCAGCAAAGAACGACCGTTGACGAGGCAATAGCTACCGACGCGAAAAAGTAAAACTGAAACAGCAGCGAACGTATTAACAGCATTGCCTCAACCTTTGTCTTCAACCAGAAGGCGCGCTGCCGCGAGCAGGTCCGGAGCGACCTCGCAGGCGCCCTCTTGCAGCTGCTTCAGCGCCTTCCTGCCGTTGCCGCTAAGGACCAGTACAGGCCGTGCGCCGACCGCGATGGCCGCCTCGATGTCTCGCGCCGAATCGCCGATGACGGGCACGCCGGCAAGCGAGATCCCGTAGTGATCGGCCAGTTGAAGCAGAAGCCCCGCCTTCGGCTTTCGGCAGTCGCAATCGTCGTCGGGATGGTGCGGGCAAATCACGACGCGATCTATCTTGCCCCCGGCTGCCTCGACCAGCCTGTGCATCTTGCTGTGCATGGCATCGAGCGCCGCGAAGTCGAACAATCCGCGCCCCAGGCCGGACTGATTGCTGGCAACAGCGACAGTAAAGCCGGAGTCGGTCAGCAGCCGGATTGCCTGCAGGCTGCCCTCAAGCGGTTTCCATTCATCCGCAGACTTTACGAATGCGTCCGACTCGACGTTGATGACACCGTCGCGATCCAGAATGACAAGACGAGGCGGCACGAGCTTCGTTATGAAATTGCCAGCAGGGAAATGTCTGCGATGTCGAGAAACTGATCGCGTAATGCGCCAAGCAGCGCAAGGCGATTCTTCTGTAACGCCGGGTCATCGCTCATAACCATCACGTCATCAAAAAACCGGTCGATCGGAGCGCGCAGTCCGGCCAGGACGCCGAGAGCCTCCGTGTACTCGCGTTTTGCCAGTAAAGGCGCAACCGTGTTCTTTGCAGCCAGCAGCGCCGCGTGCAACTCGACTTCCGCGGCATCGACCAGCGCCGAAGGCTTGAGCTTGGCGGCGGACCCGCCATTCGCTTGTCGCAGTATGTTGCCGATGCGCTTGTTGGCGGCAGCAAGGCTGCTGGCTTCTTCGAGCCGGCAGAAAGCCGCAACCGCTTTCAGTCGACGGTCGAAATCCAGTAAAGACACCGGCCGCCTGCTGCGAACGGACTCGAACATTTCGGCGCCAAGACCGGCGCGTTCCAGATACCAGGCACGAAGCCTTTCGATGATGAATTCGTAAACGGCCGCGGTCAGCTCCTTTCGGTCTGCAATTTTTGCCGGCTGCGCTTTCACCGCGCGTGCGACCAGGTCGTCTAGATCGAGCTCGAGATCGTTTTCGATGATGATCCTGATCAGGCCGAGCGCGGCACGGCGCAGCCCGAACGGATCGCGGCTTCCCGTTGGCTTCTTGTCGAGGGCAAAAATTCCGGCCAGCGTGTCAAGCTTGTCGGCAATCGCAAGCGCCATGCCCGCCGGGGTCGCGGGAAGGACATCACCCGCGAATCGTGGCAGATAGTGTTCGCCAATAGCTGCCGCTACCGCGGCCGCCTCGCCGTCGGCCTCCGCGTAGTATCGGCCCATCACGCCCTGCAGCTCGGGAAACTCACCGACCATTCCGCTAAGCAGGTCGCACTTGGCCAGCAGGGCGGCGCGCTGCACGTCCTCGCGCGACGAACCTGTCGCCGCGGCTATGCGATCGGCAAGCGCTGCAACCCGCCGGCTCTTGTCGGCCATGCTGCCAAGGCCCTGCTGATAGACCACCGAAGCCAATGCATCGACGCTTTCGACAAGTTTGCTGCGCCGGTCCGTGTCCCAGAAAAACGCAGCATCGGCGAGACGCGGCCTGATAACCCGTTCGTTTCCGTCCCGCACGCGGGAAGGGTCGGCGCTCTCGATGTTCGCAACGGTAACGAAAACCGGCATCAACTCACCGCTCTTTTTCGACACAGGAAAGTACCGTTGATGATCGGTCAATGTTGCAACAATCACTTCTTTGGGCAGTTTCAGGAAGGCCTCGTCGAATGAGCCGGTAATGGCGACCGGCCACTCGGTCAGCGCGGCAACCTCGTCGAACAGTGCGAGGTCACCGCCGGCGCGACCACCGGCATTTCGGGCGGCACTGTCTACCTTTTCGACGATTCGCTGGCGACGCTCGGCGAAATCCGCGATCACGAAGCCTTTTTTCTCGAGCAGCGAGAGGTACTGGTCCGGAGCGCCGATAGTCAGCGCCCCGGGGGCGTGAAAACGGTGCCCGCGGCTCTGGTTGCCGGCGCGAACGCCGAGGATTTCTGCTTCGACGACGTTCTTGCCGTGCAGCATGACGAGCCAGTGCACGGGGCGCACGAATTCCATGTCAGAGGCACCCCAGCGCATGCGCCGCGGGACCGGCAGTCGGTCCAGTGATGCTTGCACGATACCGGGAAGCAATTGCTCTGCCGGCGCACCCTGTTCACTGGCCTGGTAGTTGAGCCACTCACCCTTGTCGGTGCGTACGCGCCCGAGTGCTGCAACATCGACGCCGCACTTTTTTGCAAAGGCGAGCGCGGCCGGCCTGGGAATCCCCTCCTTGTCGAAAGCAACCGAAACAGGCGGGCCCTTGAGTTCGACTTCCCGATCCGGCTGCGCAAGCGCAAGCTCATCGACCAGCACTGCCAGGCGGCGCGGCGTCGCGCAGGCGAGCAGCTCGCCGTGCGCCAGGCGATTCTCCAGAAGCTCGGCCTGAAGGTTGGCGGCGAATGCGTCCATCAGCGACTTGAGCGCTTTCGGTGGAAGCTCTTCGGTTCCGACTTCAACCAGGAAGTCGGCTGTCTTTATCTTCGCCATGCTCAAGCGACCCCGCTCTGCCTGGCGACATCGGCGAGCATCGGAAAGCCGAGCGCCTCCCGACTCGTATAGTAGGCTTCCGCGATCGCGCGAGCCATCGTGCGGACGCGCAGAATGAACCTCTGTCGTTCACTGACCGAGATCGCCTTGCGCGCATCGAGCAGGTTGAATGTGTGCGACGCTGTCAGCATCTGCTCGTAAGCCGGCAAGGCAAGCCCGAGTTCGATCAGGCGCCGGCTTTCTGCCTCGGCATGATCGAATGCGTGGAACAAGGCATCGACATCTGCGTGTTCGAAGTTGTAGCGTGATTGCTCTACCTCGTTCTGGTGATACACGTCGCGGTAAGTGACCCGGCCAAGCGGGCCATCGGTCCAAACAATATCGAAAATGCTTTCCACGTCGAGCAGGTACATAGCGAGGCGCTCGAGCCCGTAAGTAATTTCGCCGGTCACCGGCCGGCACTCGAGTCCGCCGACCTGCTGAAAGTAGGTGAACTGGGTAACTTCCATGCCGTTGAGCCAGACCTCCCATCCGAGGCCCCAGGCACCGAGTGTCGGCGACTCCCAGTTGTCCTCGACAAAGCGCACGTCATGTACCGACGTATCAATGCCGATTGCGCGCAGCGACGCCAGGTAAATTTCCTGTATGTCGGGAGGAGACGGCTTGATGACAACCTGGTACTGATAGTAGTGCTGCAGGCGAAATGGATTGTCGCCGTAGCGTCCGTCGGTGGGCCGCCGGCACGGCTGCACGTACGCGGAGCTCCAGGGCTCCGGACCAACCGCTCGCAGAAAGGTCGACGGGTGAAAGGTGCCGGCTCCCATGGGCATGTCGTAGGGTTGCGCAATCACGCAGCCGCGATCCGCCCAGAATTGCTGCAACCGCAGGATCAGCTCCTGAAAGTTGCCTGGTGCTGCCGCTATTTCCTTGTTCATCAATGATTTCGCGCTAGTCCGGTGGCGCGCAGTATACCCGCATATTTGCGCGCTGAAAGCCGCCGGAAATAGCGCCGTTCGGCGCCCGCTGCCGCAAAATGATGCACGAGGCCACAACTTGCACTAGGATGGTGCGAAATGTCAGCCGCCCGCACCAATATAGTGCGATCACCCGAGAGCCAGGCCTGCGGAGTCCTTATATATCAACAGCTTACCGGCCCTCGCGGGCTGGCACGCTTCCTGCAATTGCATTGAACCAGGGCTGCCCGGGTAACGGGCCGGCATCGTATTCACAAATTTGGAGGATTTATTCATGACCCCCGCTGAGGTACTCGGCCTGATCAAGAAAAAGGACGTCAAGTTCGTCGACTTTCGTTTCTCCGATACGAAGGGCAAGGAGCAGCATGTCACCGTGCCGGCTCGGATCGTCACGGAAGACATCTTCGAGGACGGCAAGATGTTCGATGGCTCGTCGATCGCCGGATGGAAGGGCATCAATGAGTCGGACATGATCCTGATGCCGGATCCGGCCTCTGCCGTAGTCGATATTTTTTCCGAAGAAATCACGATGAACTTGCGCTGCAACGTCATCGAACCGGCGACGATGCAGGGCTACGATCGATGCCCGCGATCCCTGGCGCAGCGCGCGGAGGCGTACCTGAAGTCCACCGGCATAGCGGACACCGCGTACTTCGGACCGGAAAATGAATTCTTCATTTTCGATGATGTGCGATGGGACTCGAATATGCAGGGGGCGATGTACGCGATCGACTCTGCCGAAGGCGCGTGGAACACGAGCCGCAGTTACGAAGACAGCAACACCGGTCATCGACCGACGGTCAAAGGCGGCTACTTTCCGGTCCCGCCAGTGGACTCACTGCACGATATTCGTTCGGCGATGTGTCTGGCGCTCGAGGAAATGGGCCTCGAAACCGAGGTACACCACCATGAAGTCGCCACCGCAGGGCAGTGCGAAATCGGCGTCAGGTTCGGCACCCTTTGCCGCAAGGCGGATGAAGTACAGATACTCAAGTACGTCGTGCATAACGTCGCGCATAGTTATGGCAAGACCGCAACTTTTATGCCCAAGCCGCTGATCAACGACAACGGCAGTGGCGCGCATGTGCATCAGTCTCTGTTCAAAGGTGGCAAGAACCTGTTTACCGGTGACGGCTATGGCGGACTGTCCGACACAGCGCTCTACTACATCGGCGGAATCATTAAGCACGCCAAGGCACTGAACGCGTTTACCAATCCGGCGACCAACAGTTACAAGCGCCTGGTACCCGGATTCGAGGCACCGACCATTCTTGCGTATTCCGCACGCAATCGCTCCGCGTCGATTCGCATCCCGTACGAATCAAATCCGAAAGGCCGTCGCATAGAAGTACGCTTCCCGGATTCCATGATGAATCCCTACCTTGCCTTCTCCGCGATGATGCTGGCCGGTCTCGATGGCATTCAGAACAAGGTGCACCCGGGCGACGCCATGGACAAGGACCTTTACGACCTGCCGCCGGAAGAGGAAAAGAACCTGTTACTGGTCTCATTCTCGCTGGAAGAGGCGCTCAATCAGCTCGATGGCAATCGCGATTTCCTGAAGGTGGGCAATGTCTTTACCGACGATCTTATCGATGCCTATATCGACCTGAAGCGCGAGAACGTTACCAGGCTGCGAACGACCACTCACCCGGTCGAATTCGATATGTACTACAGCCTGTAGACCGGAAAACTGTGAACCGGGCGGCATTTTGCCGCCCGGCCGCTGGCGACAAACAGAGCACCAAGCTATGCTAACTCCATGTACAAACGCCCGCTCATTGCCATTCTGGTGCTGCTGCTTGCCGGCAGCGTTTTCGCGCAGGCCTATCGCTGGGTGGACAAAGACGGGGTTGTCCACTATTCGGACCGTCCGGAGCCCGGAGCAGAACAGGTGCAGTTGCCAACAACCAGGCCTTCGAGCGGCCCGAGTACGCCAGCGCCGACCAGCAACTTCTCGCGCCGCAACGACGTACCGCTCGCGGAGGAACAGGCGCCATTCAGCTATCAGTCACTCAGCATTGCTTCCCCCGCTTCCGAGCAGACGCTATGGAATATCGAGGGCGTACTGAGCGTCAGCCTGAGCCTGCAACCGGGGCTGCAGAGCGGCCACCGGGTTCGCGTGTACTTCGACGGCACACCGCAGATGGTCACGGGCACCTCGTTTCAGATCGAGGGCGTGTACCGCGGCCAACACAATCTGCAGGCCGAAGTCATCGACCAGTCGGGCAAGCTGATGATCCGCAGCGATCCCAGCCGCTTTTACGTTCAGCAGAACGCGATAGGCAATTAAAGAAGCGCGGTTCCCGCGGCAACAGCGATCCGCTGCGGCCGACAGATATCGTCGACGAGCTCACCACGGCCGTCGTCGTTCTCGATCACAATTTCCTTATAAGCGAACTCAACCCGGCCGCGGAAAACCTGCTGGGCATAAGCCATACACGCGCAAGCGGCCAACCGTTGTTGCCGCTGGTCGACGACGACACGGAAATGCAGGAGGTACTTGAAAGGACGCTGTCATCAGGAATACCGCATGCGAACGAACTGCGGCTGGGTCGCAGCGAGTATCACGCAGAAGATCGAATCGTCGATTGCCGCGTTTCGTTGATGTCGAGCGGTCAGTCGAAGCAAGCACTGCTGGTAGAGATGCACGACGTCACGCGGCGCGCGAAGATCAGCCGCGAGAATGCGCTGATCATTCAGCACGGTGCCGGCCGGCAGATGATTCGCCAGCTTGCGCACGAGATCAAAAACCCGCTGGGGGGATTGCGCGGCGCCGCACAACTCCTGTCGCGGCAACTTGAAAGCGACGAGCTGAAGGAATACACGAGCGTTATCATCAGCGAAGCGGACCGACTCGCATCGCTGGTCGACACGCTTCTCGGTCCGGGCGGGCCGCCGAACAAGCAGGCATTGAATGTGCACGAGCTGCTCGAGTATGTAGTACGCCTCGTGGAACCGGAAATTGGCGATCGAATCCGTTTTCATCGTGACTACGATCCGGGCTTGCCACTGATAGATCTCGATCGCGACCAGATGGTGCAGGCGTTCCTGAACCTGGTGCAGAATGCCGCGACAGCGCTGGACGGCCAGGGGCAGATCACGCTTCGCAGTCGAGCGATCACGAATTTCACGATCGGCGATGTGCGTCACAACGTCATCGCGAGCATAGACATCGAGGACGATGGCCCGGGGATTTCGCCGCAATTGAAGGACTCGATTTTTTACCCGCTGGTAACCAGTCGCGCGGACGGCACCGGCCTCGGGCTGCCGGCGGCACAGGAACTCCTTAGCCGGCACGGTGGGCTGATCGAATTCGAGAGCAGGCCGGGCCGCACTGTTTTCTCGGTGCGGATACCGCTGCGGTCCGGCGGCAAGCCATGAGTGCAAGCAAGCTCCAGGCATGGATCGTCGACGATGACCATTCGGTTCGCTGGGTGCTCGAAAAGGCGTTACGCCAGGCCGACATCGTGACCCGCAGTTTCGAGCGCGCGGAACACCTGCTGGAGGCCATGGATCATGCGGTACCGGACGTGCTAATGACCGACATTCGCATGCCCGGCATGGACGGACTCGCGCTATTGCAGCGGCTGAGCAGCAGCTGCCCGGACCTGCCGGTCATTGTCATGACTGCGCACACGGACCTGGATCACGCCGTTGCCGCATACCAGGGCGGAGCGTTCGAGTACCTGCCCAAGCCCTTCGATATCGACGAAGCAATTCAGCTGGTACAAAAGGCGGCAAGCCGAAACGGGTCCTCGGAAAAAGCCGGCACTGCAAAAACGGAAAACGACGTTCCATCGATGATCGGCAAGGCTCCTGCGATGCAGGAGGTCTTCCGTTCCATCGGCCGACTGGCCAAGTCGAGCATGACTGTTCTCATTACCGGCGAATCCGGCACCGGCAAAGAGCTGGTTGCACGTGCGCTGCATCAGCATAGTCCGCGCGCCGACAAGGTATTCGTTGCGCTGAACACGTCTGCGATTGCCTCTGATCTGCTCGAGTCGGAGTTGTTCGGCCACGAACGCGGCTCGTTCACCGGCGCGGATGCGCGGCGCATCGGTCGTTTCGAACAGGCCGATGGCGGGACACTGTTCCTGGACGAGATCGGCGACATGTCGCCGGCGCTGCAAACGCGATTGCTGCGCGTGCTCGCCGAGAGCGAGTTCTACCGGGTTGGAGGGCAGACCTCTGTACGGGTAGATGTAAGAGTCATCGCCGCTACAAACCAGGATCTTGCAAGAGCCGTAAAGGAAGGGCGTTTTCGCGAAGACCTCTATCACCGCCTCAATGTGATTCGCATCAACACGCCGCCATTGCGACAGCGCCGCGAAGACATTCCCGGTCTGCTTCAGCATTACATGACAGACGCCGCAAGAGAACTTTCCATGCCGGCGAAGCGAATCAGCAGCGAGGCCATGGATGTCCTGCAGTCTTACGACTGGCCAGGAAACGTCAGGCAGCTGGTCAATGCAGCGAGGCGTCTGACGGTCACGGCGCCCGGCAACGTCATCACCGACGCAGACGTTCCGAAAGATCTCGGTGGCGGCAACAATTCGGTCAGCGCCCAGGCCGAGTGGACCCGCAGTCTCGCCAGTTGGGCGGAAAGCCAGCTGGGAAGCGGGGAGAACAGTCCGCTGCTCGAAGAGGCCTTGCCCGCCTTCGAGAAAACCCTGATTCGCATCGCGCTGGAACGCGCGCGAGGTCACCGCCAGGAAGCGGCCAGAATGCTCGGCTGGGGACGCAACACGCTGACCCGAAAAATCCGCTCACTGAATCTGGATTAAGGTCGCCTGCGGTGCAGGCCGATTTGCCCACGGAGTCGATCGAAACGAAAAGGGGTCGGTGCAAATCGATCTTTAGCGCGATGTTGTCCGCAGACCAAGCAACCTCATAACCGCAGCGACCCTACCAGTTCGGAAACCGAACTCATCTTGTGCCGCTTGAGGTAGTCGGCGATGCCGTCGTTGATCTTCGTGCACATCAGCGGCTCGTAAAACAGGGCCGTGCCAACACCGACGGTCGTCGCGCCGGCGATGATGAACTCGAGTGCATCGCGTGCCGTCGTAATGCCGCCCTGACCGATGATTGGAATATTCTTCGGTCCGGCGACTTCGTAAACCTGCGCGACTTTCAACAAGGCGATCGGCCGGATTGCCGGACCGGACAGTCCGCCACGCACGTTGCCGATGACCGGTTTGCGTTGCTCGACATCAATTGCCATGCCCATGATTGTGTTGATCACGGCCAGTGCGTCGGCGCCGGCTTCGATGCACAGGCGGGCATTTTGCCTGATGTCGGTTTGATTCGGCGAAAGCTTCGCAATAATTGGTTTCTTCGTTTCCGCGCGGCAGGCAGCAACGACCTTCGCCGACATCTCCGGATAATTGCCGAAGGAAACCCCGCCTTCCTTGATGTTCGGACAGGAGATGTTGATCTCGATTGCGTCGATCGGCGAGTCGTCGAAGCGTCGCGTGACGGCGGCGTAGTCCTCGATCGTCGAACCACAGACATTGGCGATGAAGCGAGTCTCGCTAAAATCCAGTTGCGGCAGGATTTCGTCTACGACCTTGTCCATGCCGGGATTCTGCAGGCCAATCGCATTCAGCATGCCTGCCGGCGTTTCGCAGACGCGATGCGGCGGATTGCCGAGACGCGGCTCGCGCGTCGTGCCTTTCAGAACTATTGCGCCGACATCGCGGTTGGAAAAGCCCTCGATGCGCGTGTACTCCTCACCGAAACCGACACAACCCGAAAGCAGCACAATGGGTGAATCGAGTGACAGCCCACAGAAGTCGACGTGAAGCGGGCGCGGGACAGATTTCTGGGCAACGGCCATCGGCGGGTGATTCTTTATGAGGGGTTCAGCGTGCGATGATGCAGTTTACAGCTATAGGCACACTTTTTCGCGGCCAGCCATGTTCAACCTGATCCTCTACCAACCGGAAATTCCGCCCAACACCGGCAACATCATTCGCCTGTGCGCGAATACCGGCACGAAGCTGCACCTGATCGAACCGCTGGGCTTCGAGCTGGACGAACCGCGTTTGAAACGGGCCGGCCTCGATTACCGGGAGTTTGCCGATGTGGCGGTGTACGCCAGCCTTGACGGTTGTCTCGAAACGCTGAAAAAGCCACGCGTGTTCGCGCTCAGTACGCGCGGCGTTACTCCTTACACCGACGGCCGATTCGAGGCCGGCGACACGTTTTTGTTTGGCCCGGAAACCCGCGGCCTGCCGCAGCCGGTACTTGACGGGCTGCCGCCGGGACAGCGATTGCGCCTGCCGATGCAGCCCGAAAGCCGCAGCCTGAACCTGTCGAACTGTGCGGCAGTGGTCATTTACGAAGCCTGGCGGCAGCAGAGTTTTCGCGGCGGCAGTTAGCGCCGCTTCGCCTGCGGCGCAGGAATAAAGCCAATAAAAAGGGGCCCAAAAAAGGGGCCGGATACATTTTCTTCGGAAAATGTATCCGGCCCCTTTTTGCTATGCCGACCAGGCTACTCGGGTTTTAACGCCCGGCCCATCAATGCACCCACCGCTTCCCGCGGTGACGCGCCTTCGTAGAGGGTGCGGTAGATCTGCTGGCAGATCGGCATCTCGACGTTCAGCTTTTCGGCAACCTCGCGAACCGCTTTCGCGGCGAGCACGCCCTCCACTACCTGCTGGATTTCTTCCTGCGCTTCATCGATGGTCTTGCCGCTGGCAAGCGCGAGCCCCATGCGCCTGTTGCGTGACAGATTGTCTGTGCAGGTCAGCACTAGATCGCCCATGCCGGCGAGGCCCGTGAACGTGTCCTGTTTCGCACCCAGCGCCATGCCGAGGCGGGTCATCTCGACAAGCCCCCTATTAATCAGAGCAATGCGCGTGTTGGCGCCAAAGCCGAGACCGTCGGAAATGCCGGCACCGATAGCGAGTACGTTTTTCACGGCGCCGCCGACTTCGACACCGATTATGTCGGACGAGGTATAGGCGCGAAACTTGTCACCTGACAGGGTGTTCGCGAGGTCTCTAGCAAACTCGCTGTCGGGTGACGCGATGGTCATGGCGGTCGGCAGGCCGGCGCCCACTTCTTTCGCGAAGGTCGGGCCGGACAGGACAGCGACCGGATAGTCGTCACCAAGAACTTCGGCAACGACCTGGTGCGGCAGCTTGCCCGTCGTCAGCTCGAAGCCCTTGGTCGCCCAGCAGATGCGGGCGCTCTTGCCCAGCAGCGGCTTGATCTGCTGCAGCGTTTCACGAAGGCCGTGACTGGGCACAGCAATGAGAACGTCCGAAGCGCCCTTGAGACAGTCCTTGAGGTCGATCGCAACGCGCAGGTTCTCGGGAAACGTAATGCCGGGGAGGTATTTCCGGTTCTCGCGCGACGCAGCAATGCGTTTGAGTTCGGCGAGATCCCGACCCCAAAGCCGAACCTCACGCTCACTCCTTGCAAACTGCAGCGCGAGCGCCGTGCCCCAGGAGCCGGCACCAACGACGGCAACCGGTGTCGCCGTCGTTGTCGTGGCAGTGCTCAGTGAGAGCCCCCGTTCGACCCATCTCCACCGCTGCCCGCCTGGGCGGCTTGTGCTGCGGCCTGCTGCCGCGACTGCATGTACAGCGCATCAAAATTGATCGGTTGCAACATGAACTCGGGGAACCCGCCTTTCGCGACGGCGCTCGAAATCATTTCGCGAGCGTAGGGAAACAGTACGTTGGGGCAAAAGCTGCCAACAATGGCGGCGAATTCTTCGCCTTCGTATCCGCCGATATGAAATAGGCCGGCCT
>Ga0224510_10000977_pt1 | contig 19776 bp, 17 predicted proteins | sample SF_May12_sed_USG_FD_170161 | JGI IMG/M metagenome (GOLD analysis project Ga0224510, IMG submission 170161) | Sediment microbial communities from San Francisco Bay, California, United States - SF_May12_sed_USGS_4_1 | ecosystem: Environmental > Aquatic > Marine > Sediment | place: USA: California... | reverse complement strand
GCCCCCATTCAGGAATATGCATCGATTTTTCCCCGCGCTCGCACAAATGTATGGCTTTACGGTGACAGAAGTTCCCGTCCAACATTTTCCTCGGGCGCACGGCGTATCCAAATATGGGGTGGGCAACCGGTTGTTTGTGGGACTGTATGATTTGTTTGCGGTTCGATGGATGCAGAAGCGCTGTTTGAACTACACCATGAACGAAGTCGATCAGCCCGGCCAATCGGATCAAGGGCGCTCATAAAGCAGGTATCCTTTTCACGCCATTTTTCCGTAACACATGAACTGATGAAAACCAAGACGATATGGTATTCAGGAATTCCGGCCTATGTCGTACTATGAAATGATGTGGGTCGGCATCGGCTTTGTGGGACAAGGCCTCTTTTTTGGACGCTGGTTGCTCCAATGGGTTGTGTCGGAGCGAAAAGCGGAAAGCCAAATTCCCGTGGCATTCTGGTACATGAGCCTTATCGGGAGCGTGATTGTGCTGGCCTATGCCATCCATCGGTTGGACCCGGTCTTTATTGCAGGCCAAAGTGTTGGAACCTTGGTGTATGTCCGCAATATCATGCTCGTGCACCGGGCTCCCAAGCGAGTTGTGAGTGGATAGGCTCCTTTCTCCAAATAGTGTTCCTGCCCCTTCCCGGTCCTTCTCGATTACACAATCTTCTCTCTTCCATCTTGTGGGCGTGGTGCTTGTAGCCGCCTGGCTGCTCGGAGTGGACGGGGGCTGGTTATTCGGCCCGGATCTCGGGGCACTCGGGTTGACCGACCGGGATGAAGGCAGCAACGCGGAAGCAGCTAGGGAAATGCTGGAAACGGGCGATTGGATTTCCCCCACCCTAAATTATGAACCACGCTATGCCAAGCCGGCCTTTGTGTATTGGCTGATCAGCGGGTCGTATATCCTGTTCGGCATCAATGAATTTGCCGCCCGCTTCCCTTCCGCCGTGTCCGGGTTGTGTCTGCTGTTCCTCCAATATGTGTTCGTTCGAACATGGGTTGGCTCCAAGGTCGCAGTCTGGTCTTCGTTTATGTTGTTGCTGAACCTGGAGTTTTTGGGGATCAATCGGATGGTTCTGACCGATCCGGAATTGGTGGTGTTCACCACGCTTGCCGGATATAGCTTCTGGCATGCATTGCAACACGAACACAAACAGTTGAGTTGGTTCGCGGTATGTTATCTCGCCATGGGACTCGGGATGTTGGTCAAGGGCCCGGTTGGTATCATCATCCCGTTAGTGGGAATCATTCCCTATCTTACGCTTACCCGCCAATGGAGCAGATTTTGGCAAAAAGGGTTTCCACTCGTCGGAGTCCTTTTGGTTGCTGCGGTGGCAGCCCCCTGGTACATCATGATGTTTCAAATCCACGGGGATGCCTATTGGGCGGCCGCACAGGCGAATACCACCGGCCGGTTCATGAATCCCATGGAAGGGCATGGGGGAACCATTCTCTTTTATCTTCCCGTTTTGTTGGTCGGCTTTTTCCCCTGGAGCGCCGTACTCCCTTCGATCTTGTACCAATCGTTCAAGCAGTGGAAAGCGTATTGGAAGGGGCAGGCCGTTGTCTCTGCAGAAAAAAATCTTGAATGTTTCCTCAGCTTGTGGGTAGTGGGATTACTCGTGTTCTTTACCCTATCGGCCACGAGACTTCCTCACTATATCTATCCGTTATTCCCTGCTGCTGCGCTGCTGGTGGCACTCTGGTGGAAACGTTTTCTGGTGGAGGAGTCGCCAATCGGGTTAATGAGTTCCACCCGAATCCTCATCGGAGTGGGATATGTGTTGGGAATAGCGTTAACTTTTATCCCTGCGGTCTTTCATTGGTTCATCAAAGAGATCACCAAGGAATTTCCCGCAGCGGTGCAAGTGGAGCCGGGCTGGCTTCCATCTATATTAGGTATCATCATCGTGCTGGGGACCATGCTGATGCGCCATTTCATGATATCCGACTCGAAGCGTCATTTAGCTTCATGGGTGGGATCCGGCATGATAGCTATGTTTGCGGTCGTCGCAGGATACCTGGCGCTTCCCGTCTACCAACAGTATTTTATCGGTCCACCTCAAAAATTGGCCGCGATCGCAGGGTTCAATCTTGGCAACAATGATCAGTTAATCCAGTTTGGACGCAAACGTCCTTCTCTCAGCTTTTATGCCAAACGTAAGGTCTATTTTCTCGGACTCAATGACGAGGATCTTCCGCAACACCTCTCTGCTCCCGGACGCAAAATGGCCATCATTCAAACACCCCTCCGCGGCCAACTTCCGGAGGCCATGTCAGATTGGAAAGTCGTCCTGGATCACGGCGGCTTCTCCCTCCTCTCCAGCGAATCCTTGCTGTAAAAGCCGGAAGTGAAGCTACCCGCCCAAATGGCGTGGCTTGTTAAAAACCTAATACTATTGTCTCCGCTTCGCTCCGAGCTTCTATGTAGCACTGTGCAAAGCAAGGAGTGAGAGCCCTTTTGGCCAGACTCATGACATGCTTTTATGAAATTCCCCCTTGTCCCTATGTCCCGTCTGGAAGCCCAAAAAAAGGTTAACAGGGAATACCACGGGAACGGCGATAGAATCCTGGCCTCTTAGACAATGGTTCGGGTGAAGATCCGACTGGGGATTGTTGATGTTGGGCTATACTGGAGATGATGGGCCTCAGTGATTTCATGACGGATGTATCTGTTCTTTTCGAAAAGTATCTGTTCAGATACAAAATTTTGCTCCAGGACAGAACTTCATCCCTATGGGCTCAGGCCTCACATACTCTTTTTTTCTAGTAAATCAACAATTAACATGCATAAAGGGTAGAGGAGTGACACCCGATGAAGGCTGGCCCGAGGTTTGCTTCAATTTTGCTTCAATATAGTTAACGCATGGCGCTGCACCCTGACAAATAGATGGTCCTTACAGTCTGCACTCTTCTCTGTGTTGAGCTGGTGAATGGTGTTGGTATCCAATGCAGAGAAATTTGAGACCGAGAAGTACCGTTGTGGGGTTTTAAAAATGGTCGTATGAAATACCAGGAAAATAGTTAATATTTACGAGAATGTTTTTCTTCACTAAAGGAGGGTGATATGGCGAATCAGCATCATGGTCTTGTCCCGTACAAAGGAATCGAACATCTGTGCGAGCTGGGTCCATTTCGGCCCGGTCGTTTTGCGCGCCTGTTTTCAAATCTGCCGCCCTTATACATCAACCCACTCACTCTTCATGATATTGGTAAAGCTGGCGGTAAAATGGAGGACAAAGGCACCCCCAATTTGACAAACAAAGTGCCTGCCGGTCTGATTTTCTTTGGGCAGTTCATTGATCACGACATTACTCTGGACGACAGTTCTTCTCTCACGGCGAGTAATTCCCCCGAAGGAACAGAAAACGTTCGCACACCCACGCTAGACCTCGACTGCGTATACGGGGACGGTCCTGGCGCACATCCCTATCTTTATGATGGAGACGGAAAGTTGTTGACTGGAGCGGATTATGCCGATCCAGGCAATTCAAACGACCTGAAGAACCATGATTTGCCGCGTACCCCAAAAGGTACAGCGATAATAGGTGATCCCCGGAACGACGAGAACCGGCTCATCTCTCAATTGCAACTTGGGTTTTTGCGGTTTCACAATAAAGTCCTGAATACGATTGCCGCAAAGCCTAATGCTCCCACCGGCACTCCGCTTTTCGAAGAGGCGCGTCGGGTCGTCACCTGGCATTATCAGTGGATCGTGGTGAATGATTTCTTGCGGACGATCTGTGGAAATTGGATCGTTGACGATATTTTGGCAAATGGGAGGAAGGTGTATCGCCCTGAATGCCTGGGAACGAAAGAACCCTTCATTCCCATCGAATTTTCAACGGCGGCGTACCGGTTCGGCCATACGATGATTCCTCAGAAACTCATGGTGAAGCCGGGAGGTGTCCAACATGACGTATTCGGAACAACCCTCGGAATCGGGTTCAAACCGGTCAGTAGTCTAGACGAAGTGGTGAATTGGGCGGCGGTACTGGATAGCGGAAATGGGCAATTCGCGCGGGCTGGTGCGATGGATACGAAGTTAGCTAAAGTGTTGCTTGATCTCCCATTTATGCCTCCGACGGTTCCCGCGTTTGAGCGCTCTCTCGCGGTGCGAAACCTTCTGCGAGCGCAAAGTTTCCTGATTCCATCCGGGGAACAGGTGGCCGAAGCGATTATGGCTGCGGGAGCCACTGAAATCACTACCGGAATGATTGAAACAGTTCGAGAACAGGGTGATAAGCTTGGCTTCCCCAAAGCTACCCCCCTTTGGATTTACCTGCTTGCTGAAGGCAAGGCGATTGGACGAATGGATGAAAATGCTCAAGGTCAAAAGAAATTTGTGAAGGGGGAGGGATTGGGTCCGGTCGGCGCTCGTTTTGTTGGGGAGGTGATCATTGGGCTGCTCGAACATGACTCACGTTCTTTCCTGGGGGCCAATCGCAATTGGTCGCCTATGGATACGAATGACAAGATTGGCTCAAACGGAATAACGAACCTCTATCAACTATTGACTGCATAGGCATCAGTCTTCCAGCAACTCCTTGGAGAGAATGGAAGGGAGTGCCCCTTTTGTTTTTTCCAATGAGGTGCGCTGCCTTCAGAAGGCTGTGGACGATGGGACTATTACGGAAGCCAGCCAACCCCGGAGGAAGGCGCAGGCTAGTGATCCGGTCATGCGTTCTAAAAAAGTGAGACGACCCTCCGCGTCTGCTTCACTTCCAAAACCATAGGGAGGTATGAATAGGTGTTTCCTTCCATGCCGCATGGAAGGATGAATTTTCTTCCATCAGTTCCTGGGTTAGTACCGACTTTCGTTTTCTCTCATAAGGGCCCTATCCGCAACAACCTCAAGGCAAATAATGATTATGTCATCTTGACATATTTCGTCGATTGACGAAAAATTTTGGGACTTAATTAGCTGCTGATCATGGGCAATGGGAGTGCCACTTGCGCGGCATCTTCGCAGGAGCTTTGGAATGCTGGGAGGGGTATATCGTTGCGCACCAAAATTTGCTTCGAAAGACTGGTTCTACACAGGACCTGAATTTAATTACACCGGCTGGCTTCCTTGTCGCAACTGGAATCGAGCTGCTCCTGAAGGCCATGGCAATTCAGGGTGATTTTGCTCTCGGCGTTAGCGGCGAAATGCCTTTCTACACGCATAGGCTGTAAGATATCGCTCGCAAGTTCCTTGGATCGGGCTATCTGCTATTTGATGAAGAATACCTTCTCTTGGAGCGCCTTAGTTCGTTGATCGAGTGGGTTGGGCGATACCCGATTCCCAAGTAGAGTTCTGAAAAGGAACGCCGCAAGTATGAGGTTCCGGCGCGTGTGGTCGATGGGCAAAGTTCATCAACGCTCGGGAGGTCCCTTGGTCATTTTCGAACGAAAACTGGCAGGCAGCTTGTGCGCTAATCGAGAAGCTGTAGTCCATATATGTCACAGTTCATGATATACCGAATCTACCCCCTGCCTAGCCCTTTAAAAGAGAATACGGGTCAGGTCTGGCAATCAAGTCCCTATCTTTGTCCTCAAGCAGGGCATCACTTTGTTTCTTTGGGATAAATTCCATGAAGTATTGACGGGATAGGAAGGTGTGTTCTTTGGAGAGGGTATACCCGGCTTGTTCCATATCCTTGATGACTTGTTCTCTCGGAACAAGGTGGCGTTTCGAGAAGCCGAGTGTGCCAGACCGCTCATCGGTGTAGTAGTCGATGATGACCACACGCCCATTTTGGGTGAGTGCGGGCTTGATGTTGGCTAAATAAACGACATGGTCTTCTAAGTGATGATAGACATCGCACAAGAACACGATGCCCGCGTTGTTCCCAGAAAATGAAGGAGATTCTGATCCGGCCAGAATGAAACGGACTCTTTTGTCGAGCCCGAGTTTTTCCAACTCTCGTCTGTTGTAATTCAACATTTTCTGCTCGATATCAATCGCGATAACCTGTCCCGTGTCCCCCACGGCTTTTGCCAGGCGCCGGGTGAAATAGCCTGAGCCTGCCCCGATATCAATCACCATCATGCCGGGATTGATGCTCAGGGCTTCGATGACTTTTTCTGGTTGTTGATACTGATCTCGTTCGGGTCGTTCAAGGGCTTCAATATATCTGTTGATATCCCATGGTTGGTGTGCGCAGCTTGCAGTCAGACTGGCGAGAAAAGCCACAATCAGGAGGCAAAATAGCCTTGGCCCATTGGAGGGTTGTATTTGATCTGTTGATCGATCATTCATTGTTGTCACTCTTTCATTCATGGTTGAGTCTTCAAACGGCGTTCAACTCGAAAACGTTCAATATATAACCTCTACGGCAACGAGTTTCAAGGCAAAGGTGAAGAGATGTGTTGTGGGGTCCTTCAATTGCGGGTGGTCAATGGAAAACCCGGAAGAATTAATAAATCTGAACGTATGATGTAGCATAATTCAGGGAGGGAAGAGAGGTTTCGTCCATTCCTAGGAGGGATCGGATTGTTTTGAGCCGGAACCAGGCTAGGAGATGAGAAACCAGGAACGGACGGAGAAGGCTAGGAGTGCCATAAGGAACATGCCGATTCCTAAGGCGGCTTCGGTCCAGATGGGCTTTGGGCCAAGCCAATGGTCTGAGCCTCCGCCCTCTTGATGCAATTGATTGAGTGAATTGCCCATTTGCCAGATGATTCCTGCCAACAGACTTGCTCCAAGAATCACGGCACTTCCTGTCGTGGTCGCTAAGCCAAGACCCATGAGTAGGCGCGGCCATTGAGGGGGCGAATGCCTTTGAGATGTGGATCCTCCGTGGGACAGGTCGCGTATCCACAAGAGTCGGAGACCTAATCCTGTCACGATAGCCGTTAGACCCAGGAAGAGTGAGAGGGAGGGTTCCAATTCAATGCCTGGATGCGGAACGAGAATCCATACCAGGCCGAAGGCGGTAACCAGCCAGGGGAGACCATGTGAGAGAGCTTGCCGGGAGACCTCCTTCCATTTGTGAGGAGGATGGACGATGGCCAGTCCTGTGACGATCCCCACCAGCAGACCACCAAGGACATCCGTAGGGAAATGTGACCCTTTAATGACACGGCAGGTTCCTACAAATGCAGCTAACCCGAACCACACTATTTTGCCTGTTGGAAAATAGTGTGCAAGGACGGTTGCCACGGCAAACGAGGCGGTGGTATGACCGGATGGGAAGGAGTCGAATCCCTTCTCAAAGGAAGGTGCCATGTCCCAGTCCTGACCAACCATGAGTCTGGGGCGAGGGCGGCCGATGGTATGTTTCAAAATTTGTGTGAAGAGTCCGGCTACCCCGTGAGCGAGCAAGGTGTGAATACAGGCAGATTTCCAGGAAGGCCAAGCCAGCCGAAAGCCCACCGCACCAATTCCCAATGAAATGAGCACCAGCGTGAGCCCGTCTCCTAGCCTATTTCCTGCATCTCCAATTTGGTCGATGAGCGGATGTGTGAAGGTTCGCATGATCTGGAGGGTGGGAAAATCCAACTGGGAAAGATAATACAACAGGCCAAGAAGGAGACTTGTAGACATTCCAGTAATCCAAAGGTTGGTATGGGTGATGAGGAAACGCGGGAGAGGTGGAGATGCGGATGGAGGTGAGGGCGGTTGGTCAGTCACAGGATTGGGAGAAGGAAAATGTTCAAATAACCTTTCAATCTTCCTCGTGAAGATGCAAACCGCAATACGACTTTGCTTTATTCTCCCCTGACATAATGGAGGAGGAACGCCACTAAATGGAATTCCAGGCGTCCGGGCAATCCGTTAGTCTACGGCACCCAGTCTGCGAGAAAGATATTGAATTCGTGTGGGTTGGCTGCATTCCGATCAGACGACCATACCAATTGTTTTTTGTCAGGTGAGAACATCGGAAAACTGTTGAAGTGTCCATTGAAGGTAATTTGTTCGGGATGAGTGCCATCCTCGTTGATGACGTGCAAGTGAAAAGATGGACGCCCTTGATGGTCGACCGGTGTCGACACATTGGAGGAATAGATGATTCGTTTGCCATCAGGAAGAAAAAACGGGGCAAAGTTGGATCGCCCGTTGTGAGTCACCTGCGTCTTGTTGGAGCCATCGGCATTCATGATGAAGATTTCTAAATTTGTGGGTTCCACAAGGTTTTGAGTGAGCAGCTCACGATAGGCCTTCACCTCTTCGTCGGCTGTCGGATGGTGGGCCCGATAGACAATGCGTTTGCTGTCGGGAGAAAAAAAGGCTCCGCCATCATACCCGACTTCTTCCGTCAGCCGTTGCACTCTGGTTCCGTCGATATCCATGGAGTACACATCTAAATCTCCATCTCGCACGGAGGTAAACACAATACTTCTTCCGTCCGGCGAGATGGTGGCTTCGGCATCGTAGCCCGGGTTGGTCGTCAATCGTTGCAAGTCACGGGCTCCGACGTTGATGGAGAAAATGTCATAATTATCGAGAGCCCACCGGTAGCGTTCGGTCCGTTGAGGGACAGGTGGACAATAGGGGCTGTTGTGATGGGTCGAGGAAAACAGAACACGCCGGCTTCCCGGGAAAAAATATCCGCAAGTGGTGCCGCCAAGCCCCGTACTGACCCGGCTGACACTGGAGCCATCAAGATTCATTGTGTAAATCTGATAGCAGGATCGCAAAGTTTTGCCGTCCGGTTCCAAGGTGGATTGGTATACAAGTTTATAGCCGTCCGGGGAAAAATACGCTTCCGCATTTTTCCCGGAAAATGTGAGTTGCCGGATATTGGCCAAGTGGGGTTCCGGTCGGATTTGTTGCGTGGTCGCTGTCGGTGGCTCCTCAGCCCATCCTGGGGAATCCACAAGTAAGAATATGATGGTCCAGGTCGCTATTGCTGTCAGAAATTTCATTCTGAATCTCCAGGTCACAGTGGGCACAGTTACCTTCTCATACTCCCTCCTGGCACAAGAGGGAACCTGACTGCTGATAGTATGAATTTGTTCTTTTTGCATTAATACGCCTCATGGTGTCGGGATGATCAATTTGTTTGCAGAGTCTACGGGCTGAAACATCCCGCGGGCAATCACCTTCCCTTGCTTGAACACAAGATAACTATCCCACCCGTAAAAAAACAACAGTCGTGAAACGGGCGTGACCGCTTCCGGAGACCATCCGAAAAAGAAGGTTACGGTATGTTCGGCCATACGAGGATGGGGGCAGGAAATCAGGAAGGCCATTTCCGGGCCCTCGAATGCTTGTTGCCTGATGGAGATCTGCCCCGGTTGGATGTCCATGGCCTTGTCGCAATTCTTGAAGGAACCGGATTCCAAAAGACGACGGGCAGAGGGTCCGATGACCAGGTAGGAGGCCGGTTCGGAAATAACCGGATTATCGGCTTGGATTGTCTCGACGCCGGTTTGCCCATCCAGACGTTGCAATAAGGTTTCCAAGCTTTGTTCCTCATCCTGCGTCATGGTTTGAGGTCGGATGAGAATTCGACGGATATCGGTTTCCCACCTATTTAACATGGGCGGGAGTTGATCCCGTTGAAAGCGGAGCAGAAGATCATGTTTGGGATCGATGCCTATGGTCGTCGGCATCGCCGGGAGATGAAGCGTGAATGGTTGTGTGGATCGATCAACGTTGAGAAGGGTGTCATGAGTAAGTCCCCCATGCAGATCGAGGTGAACGGGAAGCTGGATTTTGAATGCGGGTTCGGTCTGCAGAATAGTTCCGGTCATTGTGACATGGCCCTGTTGCCCAGGATCTTCCCGGACCATGATATTCTGGATATGCACGGTTGGCGCGCCTGACCAATCGATCCATTGTTGGAAAAACCAACCGAGGTCTCTTCCCGCCGCCTTGGAAAAGATCTGGAGAAGATCGTTCCACTCCAGGTAGGTTCCCGTCCCTTCCTGAATAATCCGGCGAACCCCGTTAAAAAATGCCCCGTCTCCCATTTCCTGGCGGAGCATGTGAAACACCAGGGCTGTTTTTTGGTACCCAATTGCATTATCCATGCGGGTTTCTTTGTGGTGAAATCCCCGGACCGGATACTCCTTGTCCGGCATTGCATACAGATTATATTCGTAGACCATCCGGCGTCGTGTGTTGAAGGCCTCCTGTTGATTGCCCGTGGCTTCGTCATAATAGTAATTGGAAAGATAGGTGGTAAGCCCTTCCACCCAATTGCCTTTGGCGAAGTCATTGAAGACGGAGTTCCCGAACCAGGAATGGACGATTTCATGGCCAAGGGAATAGGGTTGGGTATATCCGCGCCGCACCACCCCCTGGCCTAAAAGGGTGAACGAAGGCAATCCAAGGCCGCTCGGGAAAAAGTTTTCCACGACGGCAAATTTTGTAAAGGGGTAGGGACCCAGAAGGTCGGTATACCTTTGAAGGTAGCGGATGGTGGCTTCTAGGTATTGGGGAGCCAAGTGTGCTTCTTCGGGAAAAAGATAGGTGGCGAGTTGAATGCCATTCCATTCCTGTTTGTGCACCGTAAAATGATTGGCTGCCAGCGTCAGGGCTTCACTTGGAACGGGAATGGTCCATTGGGCGGTGCGGCGGCCGTCGGTGATGGTGTGAGGACCTTCCCTGCCTTGCGTGATCGCTTCCCAGTCTGAAGGGAGGCTGATGGTGAGATCAAACGTGGAGAGGGTCTGCTCCCATGTGGGATACCAGAATGTTTCAAATGTTAAATAGACGCCGTTTGGTCCAATGTGTCCGTTGGTGTCATCCGGTCTCACAAAGCGAAGGCCACTGGAGGCTTTTGGCGAATCATCAATCAGTCCGTGGTACGCAAGAGTCAGAACTACCGGTTGGTCTGGCTGTTCAAGGGGCGGTAGGGGAATGTCTACAACACGACGCGTTGAAGGGGGCTGAAGGGTCGGGGTTGCAGCGGGTGCTGGTACGGGAAGCGATTGGCCATTGAACTCCACTCGATCAATAGTCAGTTGGGGGTGCAGGACGAATGAGGCCGATGAGTCGGCGCGATATCGCTGGGGAAGCTGGATGTTGTCTATTCCGGTAATGGCATGGGTGTCAGGGTCCAGTTCGATGTGTAATTGATGATGAATAGGGGGCGAGGCGTTGGCTTCGAGCGGGCTTGCCGTCGTCGCCACGCACAGCAGGGTCATCCATAGGACGAGCGGTGGGAGCGCCATGAGTGAGGTCAGGGCATGATGAACGAAACCCACAATACAATTTCCTTTTTTCAATTCCGGATATGGGTTCTTGGTCCGTCAGATGGTTGAGTCGAAGATGAAATCTACGCCGCTTTAGGCTGGTGGGGTTGCTGTGGGGAGTAAGGCCTCCACAAATGCAGACGCGTTGAAGTCCTGCAGGTCCGCTTCTCCTTCCCCCACACCAATCAAACGAATAGGAAGCTTCAGTTCGTCCACGATGGCCACCACCACCCCTCCTCTGGATGTGCCATCCAGTTTGGTCAAGGCTAATCCCGTCACCCCGAGGGCCTCATGAAATTGCCGGGCTTGCGCAATGGTATTCTGTCCGAGTGTGCCATCAAGAACGAGCAGGATTTCGTGGGGGGCGCCAGGCATTTCCCGGGCGATGATTCGTTTGATTTTCTTCAATTCATCCATCAAATTGATTTTGGTGTGCAGCCGACCGGCGGTATCAATGAGGACAACATCCACATTTCGAGTTTTTGCGGCGACAATGCCATCAAACACCACGGCGGCAGGATCGGAGCCCTGCTTGTGCTTGATGACCTCGATGCCTGTGCGCTTTCCCCAAATATCTAATTGTTCGATGGCGGCAGCGCGAAACGTATCGCCGGCGACAAACAATGTGGTTAACCCATGCTGACTGAACCGATGTCCGAGTTTGGCGACGGTCGTGGTTTTGCCGACGCCATTGATGCCTACTGTCAAGAGTATAAAGGGACGAGGGCCCTGCCGGATGAGTTGTTCCAGGGGTTCGGTCTCTCCCTTACGAAGAATGTCCATGAGGAGGGTCTGGAGGACGGTAACCGGATCAGTGGCATTGAACAACCTCGTTTGATCTTTCACCATCTGAAGAAATTGTTCAACGGTGCGTACGCCGACATCGGCTTGCAGGAGACCGGCTTCGACGTCTTCCAGGAGGACGGGATCCAGGTGCCCCTGCCCCAGGCGACGCAATGATTTTTGTATGGTCTGGCGTGTTTTCGCTAATCCCCCTTGAAGACGTTGAATCCAGCTCATGGTTTATTTCCCGAATACAATTGAAAGCTCAGAGACCGGTGCATGCTGTGGTGAGAAGATGGGGAACAGGCATCAGGCCGCGAAAGATCGCTTGCTCTTTTCGCTTCATCCGTTTGGCCTCCCGTTCGGTCGTTTCATGGTCATATCCCAAAAGGTGAAGGGTCCCATGGATGAGTAAACGCAGGAGTTCTTCATCGGGGGAGTTGCCAAACTTTGAGGCCTGGGAAAGCGCTACGGGCATACAAATCACCACATCTCCCACGAAGGCCAACGGCGATTGCGAGGCATCCTGCATCGGGAACGCTAGCACATCGGTCGCATAGTCACGCTGCCGGTACGTCCGGTTGAGTCTCTGCATGCGGGTTATTCCGACCAGAGTCAGACTCAGGTGGACGGATGGATGCCCTGCATGTTCTAACACGGATTGCGTCAACTGGCGCAAGGTCTTGGGTCGAACGGACGTTCGTCGGAGGTGAGTACGGAGCCAAACGGCCATCGGGCATTACAGCGTTGGGCCCTGGCCATTGATATCCGATCCCGAATGATGGTTGAGAGATACGGTCGAAGGGCCGGATGAGGTCTTGCGCGGGCTGGTCGAGGATTGTTGTTCAAACCGGTCATACGCTTTAATAATTTCTTTGACTAATCGGTGCCGGACGACATCTTGTTCGGAAAAATACACAAATTGTATCCCCTCGATATTGAGGAGAATGTCAGCAATCTGCGCTAATCCGGATTTCTGCGAATCGGGGAGATCGATTTGGGTGATATCCCCGGTCACAATCGCTTTGGAATTGAGTCCGAGCCGGGTCAAAAACATTTTCATTTGTTCAGTGGTGGCGTTTTGCGCTTCATCCAGAATGACAAAGGCATCGTCGAGCGTTCGTCCCCGCATGAAGGCCAGGGGGGCGATTTCAATCTCGCCACGTTCAAGGAGCCGATTGGCCCGATCAATGTCCATCATGGTGTACAACGCATCATACAAGGGCCGCAAGTAGGGATGCACTTTGGCAAATAAATCTCCTGGAAGAAAGCCAAGATGTTCCCCCGCTTCTACTGCGGGCCGCGCCAGGATGATGCGACTGACTTGTTTTTGCGTGAGGGCTGCGAGCGCCATGGCCATGGCCAGATAGGTTTTCCCCGTTCCGGCTGGTCCAATGGCAATGACCAGATCTGACTTATTAATGGCTTCGAGATAGGTCTGTTGATTGGGAGTTTTAGGATTGACGTGGCCTTTTTTCGTCGGAAGCGCGCTCGCCGAAAAGGTAAAGGGTTTGAGCGGAATGTCACGCTGTTCTTCTGTGGCCCGAATCGCTCGTGAGATATCGTCAGGTTTTAACTCGTAATAGGTTCGGGTCCAATCGGCTAATTCCCGCAAAATATGTTCGGCCCGCAGAACTGACTCAGGTTGACCATGAAGAGTGATTTCATCCCCCCTGGCCGCCATCCGGACCTGGAGTTCACCTTCGATCATTTTGAGGTGCAGATCGTGCGGGCCGAAAAGATTGGCTAAATCGACCCCTTCTCGTAGTTTAAGTTTTCGCACGTAGGATTCGAATGACCCTCCTGTTAGAAGTGATACAACTTATAGTCTCATTCTAACAAAGGTTTCCGTGAGGCTCAAGGAACGAAGTGGGAGACTACCGTCTCTACCGTCTCTTTTGGCAGGCCGAGCAATAAAATGAGCTGCGTTCACTTGGCATGCGCTTGATCTGGGTTGGGCACCCGTGCGAGCATGGCAATCCTGCCTTCTGGTAGACCTGATGCAATTTCTGGAAGTGCCCTTGCGATCCATCCGGAGCACGAAAGTCTCTAATGGAAGAACCTCCAGCAGCAATGGCTTCCTGTAAAACGGTATGCATCGTGTGATAGAGCCGTTGACAGGAAGGGGCTCCCAGGCGATAGCCGTGAGCCTGTGGGTGAATTCTGGCCCGGAACAGGATTTCATTGGCGTAAATGTTTCCAATTCCGGCCAGACGATGTTGATCGAGGAAAAACGGCTTCAACCGGCCTCGACAGCTTTGGATAAGCTGGATAAACGATTGTTCTCCTATGTCCAGTGCGTCAGAGCCGAATCGGCGCTCCAGGAAGGCTTCCAATTCCGGTAGGGCGAACAGCCAAAGCCGGCCAAACCGGCGGGGATTCCAATAATACAGTTCAGTGGCTTGTGCACCGGAAAGCCCGATGTGGCAATGAAGGTGTTGAGGGGATGAGGCCAGGGTGTGATGAAAAAACCAAAGTCCGGTCATCCCCAGTTCTGAAAGCAGATACCGGGCTTCATTGGATCGATGGCAGGTAAAGATCACACACTTCCCTTTACGGGTGATATTGGTGATCGTGGAGCCTCGGAACCAGGGGATAAGGTTATGCCCTGTGCGAACAATATCTGAACGGTGAATGGTCAATGTTTGAATGCTCCCACCTAGGACAGTGCCTTTCAGGTGGTTCAGGATGACTTCAACTTCAGGGAGTTCCGGCATGGCATATGACGTGGGAAATGTGAAAGGTTCAATAAGCCTTCTCAAGTTGTATCTTGTGGGATGGAGAGTTGTATCAGATTTTTGGTGGTGCTGGGTATGGTCCTCTTTTCTGGTCAAGGAAAGGCTCAGGACAGGATTGCATTGAGATAGGGGAAAAATGAAGAGAGTCTGGAGCAAGAGAAGCGGGAAATGCCTTATCCAGGTTGATGAGTCCATAAAGGTTTGTGGTGAGAATCCTCTCTCGCCGGTCCTGCTTGACTCCGGTTCAGGGGCGATGAGATTGGGGGGAGTTTGGTTGCGGGAACTCCGGAGGAAGCCTATACTCCTTAGAGAATCTTTTGTAGGGGATGGATAGAAATAGTCATGACACAATTAAGCGTCAAACAGGTGGAAGAACGATTAGGAGAAGTGAAGTGTCCTATTTGCAAGGTTAACCGTTTTGGGATCGACTCCAGGACTGTGACAGGGGATGGGGAATGGAAAGCGATTTGTCGAGGATGTTTTTATACCTTTCCCGTCCATACGGATATGGATTTTTATTTACACACGCAGCCGGATATTCCGTATCACCTCAAAGAAATTGCGTGTCAATCCTGCCGGCATCGTGGGGTGTCCCTGGATTTCAGGGCTGTGCTCTCTGTTCGTGAATCGGTCTATTTTGTGACCTGTCCAAGTTGTCATCATAAGTTTCCTGAGCGGTCATTTTTGGAATCGTTCGAATAAACATCGTAGAGGAGATTGTCATCATGGATCACACGAAAAAGCCTGAAGCACCCAAAGAGTCCAAAGCCGGCACCAAAGATTCTAAGGCTGAAGCTCCAAAAATCAAAAAAGAATTGTCTGTCATGACTCTCCCTCATGACAATGATGTCATGGCTCAAGAAATGGCCGAATTGTTTGACGAAGATCGAGTCACGCATCAACATGGAAATGCCGAGCCGGAAAAGGATTGATTTAAAAAGATTTTATTCCCTTTTGCTGTTGACTTCCTAAAGAATTTTTCCGTTTTAACCCCGCTACACTTTCGGGACACATTTCCCTTTTCCCAAAGCCTATCCCTGGTTAATTCCACCCCCTGGTTCCAATTTTTTAGCTGTCTGTGCTAAGGATTGTGGATATCCTTAGTCCCTTGGGGTAATTGAGCATAACGATAGCATTTCGGCATACTAAAAAATGCCGTAAAAGCTCCTTTGGCCAGAGGGTCTCTTTGGAGCCACCTGTAAGAAAAAAGGGAGAGCATGTGATAAGGAAATGTCTGTCTTGTTCCCTATACTTCAGAGTGGTAGGATTCGATTTCTTACGTGATCTTTCCTAGGCCTATATTTGTGATGGAGAGAATAATCATGAATCCAGTTGAACAGTCAAAGCGTTCCAAAAAGATTTCTTATGAAGTGTCAGAAAATCCGACAAACGAATATGTCTCTCCATTAAAGGTGGAGGGACAGGAGCCATCCGAAGAAGGGAGTTTAGAAAAAGTCCGTGATATTTTATTCGGGGCACAGAGCCGGGAATTCGAAGAACGATGTAGCCTTCTGGAAAAACGATTATTACAAGAAAGTACTGATCTTAGAGACCAGCTGACCCGGTCGTTGGAAGATATCAAGACCTACATCAACCAGGAAGTTTCCTGTTTGACAAGTCAAATTCAGCAAGAGAAGGCTGGACGCTCGAGTTCGTTAGAAGAAGTTGGACAGGTTATTAAGAATGTGAATTCTCAACTCGAGAGTCGCTTGTCTGCATTACAAGATCAGACGACTACACAACATCAGATGCTTGAGAGACAATTAACTCAGCAAAAAGCCGATTTAACCGAACATCATCAACAGGCTTTGGCTGGATTGCAGAGTCGATTTCAAGAAGCATTCAAAGAACTAAAAGCCGAAAAAACTGATCGTGCTGCGTTGGCTGAATTGTTAATGGATGTGGCCTTGCGGCTGAAGGTAGGTCAGAGGGATACGGAAAATTCATAAACACCCTTGCTTTCCTGTGATCATGGACGCCATGCTTCATGGCATCTGGCCAAGGGGCAAAAAATAATTCTATGGCAGGTTCGCAGCAACCATCTTCTAGCTCTCCTCGTTTTTCCGTAAAAGAATCCAAAGGATTTTCCCATCTTCGTCAATTACTCCTAGCTCCCGAACAGCACGAACTAGATCGCCTCAAAACCCGTCTTGATCAATTTTCTCTTCACCCAAAGGACGTTGGTCGTGTACTGCCTGATGCGATTCGGCTCCGTGCGCAGCAAGACACACGATTGTTGGCCTCTTTGATACCCGTCACGCAGGAAGCCCTGGCTCTATCCATTAAACAGTCGCCCCAGCTTATTAGCGATTCCATCGCGCCGATTTTAGGTTCTGCTATTCGTAAAGCCATTGCCCACGCCATGCGAGGCTTGATGCAGTCGCTGAATCAGACATTGGAATGCAGTATGTCCTGGCGCGGGCTACAATGGCGATGGGAAGCGTTCAGAACAGGGAAGTCCTTTGCCGAAGTGGTATTGCTTCATACTCTGCGGTTTCGTGTGGAGCAGGTTTTTCTGATCCACAAGAAAACGGGACTCCTCTTAAATCATGTAGTGGCCGAAGGGGTGAGTGGACAGGGAGAGGAAGTGATTTCTGGAATGTTAACCGCAATCCAGGACTTTGTCTGTGATTCCTTTGGACAATCGCAAGACGAAGGCTTAGAGTCCATTCGCATTGGTGATTTGACGGTATGGATTGAGCAGGGATGGGGAGCCATTTTGGCAGGAGTCATTCGTGGCGCGCCTCCAATGGAGTTACGAGAGGTTTTCCAAGAAACTCTCGAAACCATTCATGCGCAATTCTCTGAACTCCTGCAAGCCTTTCAGGGTGATGCCAGTTCCTTTCAAGAGACCCGTCTTCAGTTGGAAGATTGTTTGCAGGCCCAATTTGAGCAAAAATCGAGAGGTCTTCCGTGGGCTTTTTGGATTGTGTTGGGCTTGTTGATGCTTGGTCTTGGGATGTGGGCCTTCCAGGCCCATGCGGATCAACAACGATGGGCGTATCTATTGGAGCGGCTTGATCAGGAACCAGGATTGGTGATGACGTCAATTCAGGAAGAGGGAACGCCAACGATTTATGGATTGCGGGATCCTTTGGCTATCAATCCAGACCAGATTCTTTCGGATATTGGCTATTCCTCGCAACAAGTGGTATTTCGTTTGAAACCCTTTATGGACCTCACTCCGGAATTTGTGCAGAAGCGAGCCATGATTCAGTTGCGTCCACCAAGTTCTGTTGTTGGCAATTTGGAAGGCACGACATTGATTCTCAAAGGAGAGGCACCTCATTCTTGGATCCAACAGGCGCACCTGTTAGGACCGCTGCTTCCCGGAGTGACTCACATTGAGACGAGGCAATTGGTTGATACGGATTTGAAACAATTTGAGACATTAAAAGCCGAATTAGAAAGCAAAACGATTACATTTGAAGTCGGGAATTCTGACATTAGTCTAGACCAAAGGTCTACCATAAGAGACATTGATCAGACGATTCAGGCTTTAGATCAAACGGCAACCATCTTAGGCATTTTCCCCCGTATTCAAATTCAGGGCTTTACGAGTCCAGATGGTGGAAAAGAAGTGAATCAAAGCTTGAGTGCGCTTCGGGCTAAAGCTGTTCTGAATGAACTGGCAAACGGTTCTTTCCAGGCAATCAATCTTAGGACAGTAGGCGTGGGGTCGGACCGCTTGCCAGCGCTGTCTTCAACTGGCAAAGCCGTATCGCAAGAGCGCCGCGTAGCCTTCCGAGTGATCCTTCCACCACCCGCTAGTGTGCCTAAGAGTCGTAGGTGAAAGGGCGGGGAGTGATACAAAAAAAAATTTGTATGTTGGGCGGATTTGCAGTTGGGAAAACCAGCTTGGTTAAGCGTTTTGTCACGGCCCAGTTTTCTGAAAAATATCACACAACCATTGGTGTGAAAATCGATCAAAAATCCTTGTGTGTGGATGACACTGAAGTCCACTTAGTCTTGTGGGATATGTATGGAGAAGATGACTTTCAAAAAGTTCGGGCATCATATTTGCGAGGGTCATCAGGGTACTTATTAGTGATTGATGGAACGAGAAAAGAAACACTGGATGTTGCCCGTCAATTGCGTCTATTGGCTTCACAGTCGATGGGGGCTGTCCCCTATGTGCTCATGATCAACAAACATGATCTTCGCGAGTCCTGGAAGGTAACTCCTGAGATGTATAAGGATCTGGCCTCCAATGCCTGTCTGGTGCTTCAATCCAGTGCCAAGACGGGCGAAGGGGTGGAATTGGCGTTTCTAGAATTGGCCAAACAGATGCTCAAAATCTAGAGGGTGTTTTTGTCCTTTCCTCACAGTGTGATTTCAAGCTTGTTTTCGAGCATTCCTCTCGCACAGGTAAGAGGAAAGGATATTTATCTCTTTTTGCGTATGCGATATGCCAAATTTGAAATAAGGGCTTCTTGTATTCGTAAAAACCCGGCCTGTCCATAATTCATATAATGCTCGCCGAAGCTCCCTATCCAGAAATTCTAAACATTTTTGACGCGTTGGTGGTGCAGGTCAAGTCGCCGACACAATACCGCACGATTGGTTCGTTTCCCAGCTGGTATCCCCTTTCCGTCTCCTCACACCCTTCTTCGACAGACCCCCGTGAATTCGTGGAGAAGTCATTTTTCCTGAAGCATTTTTTGGATGAAGCGGAAGAATTCTGGCAGAGCCATCATTATGGAACAGTGCAATCCGGTTTATGGAGCGAACCGGCCCTTTGGGGGGACGAGAGTTATTTTGAGGCCACTGCTCTGGTACAGGAGGGGCAACGGTTCTTAATTGTCCAACGATACAAACCTGAGATGGTCACGCTGCAACCCGTGCTACAGAAAGCTCGAGACGAGCATTTAACGCACGGGCAAGAAATGGAAGTTCGAAAACTTGTTGAGGTTGGGTTGGGAAGTCAGTTAGCTGAGAGTGAAAAAATTCGCGATGATGTGATGGCCGTTCTCGATCACTTGCAACTGGCGGCGGTCATGATCGATGAGAACGGTGTCATGACCTATGCCAGTCCTGCCGTGTGCCATCTGTTTGCTCTTGAGACGGAAAGTTTGAGGGGCGGATTGTGGACTCAAGTTTTGCCCTTGACGGCAGAGCAGTG
>Ga0224510_10000976_pt1 | contig 19780 bp, 17 predicted proteins | sample SF_May12_sed_USG_FD_170161 | JGI IMG/M metagenome (GOLD analysis project Ga0224510, IMG submission 170161) | Sediment microbial communities from San Francisco Bay, California, United States - SF_May12_sed_USGS_4_1 | ecosystem: Environmental > Aquatic > Marine > Sediment | place: USA: California... | reverse complement strand
AATCGCCTTCCGCCATAGCGATTGCTCCTTGCACCAGTTCGTCGGCAATCTCCAGTAGCATTGTGGCCGGGTACAGAATCGAATCCAGGAAAACAACGTCTGTAGCCTTGCGCAGTGGCACCAGTGTCAGATGCTCAAGACGGGCCGATTCGAGATTGCCGAGGTTGGCAAAGGCGACAGCACGCGCGTAATGCCAGATGCCGTTCGAATACTCCAGGTTTTCCGGCGGCCGCGGTTCTTCCAGGATTTCTTCCCATCGACCGAACTGCACCAGGCTCAGCATCGGGATCGTCTGGAAAAATTCGACGCCGGGAAACTGCTCGATCATTTCAAGCTTCACATTGGCAGCAACCTTGCGACCGGCTTCGATCGCTACCGCGCTGCGGCCTTCCATGCTGGACGCCGCCCACAGAAAGTGAATGTTGTGCGGGTAATAGGCGGCCGGATAAAAACCCTGCGCGTTGCAGGCTGCTATGTAGGCTTCGTCGACGGCTGCGGCTCTCACATTGGCTTCCGAAGCGTCATTGTATCGACCGACCCGCCAGTAGATATGCGACGGCATATGCACGAGGTGGCCGGCGCCCGGAACCAGGTTGGCCAGCATGTCTGCAGGACCTTCCGCGCGTTGTGGGCTGGACGACGCTTCTACAGCATGTATGTAGAGATGGATCGCCATCGGATGGGCCGGTGAGCGGCTCAACACGGTTTCGAGAGCCACGATGGCTTCGACAGCCAGCGGCTTCGGATTTTCTCCGTCGAGCCAGTAATCCCAGGGCATGGTGTTCATGATGGCTTCGGCAAACAGCGATGCAGCATCATCATCATCCGGATATTTCTGATGCAGCGCGCGCATCGACTGGACATAGGCCTCGTCCAGTGGTTCGCGAGGCGTAGACGGATCGCCGTTATAACGAACCGCCATGGCGTCGATGTAATCGCGTTCCTTTTCACTCGCATGTTCTTTCAGCTCGATCGCTTTCTGTATGGCGGCGAAAGCTTTTTTGCGTTCGTCGTCGGACATCACGGCCTTGCCGTTGCTCGTAACGTTGATATTCGGCCCGAGTGCCAGCGCTTCGCCCCAGAAACACATGGCGCATTTCGGATCGAGTTTCTGCGCTGCCCGGAACGATCGTGCCGATTCCGCGTGATTGAAAGCGAAGTCTATAACCAGGCCCTGATCAAAATAGCGCTGCGCCGCCGGATCGGCAGTGGTTATCGGGTGGTGATGATCGCCCATGCCATCGAATAACGGTGCACCGGCACGCGCCGCCAGCTCGAGCGGCGTCTCCGGCGAATCGTCCCGGCCGCAAGCGGCCATAGATACAATTAGTGCCAATGCCAGAAACTGGATTGCTCGCCGAATCTCCATACGTACCCCCTGTGGCCAGCCTTTTCGGCCGGTCTGCCGAATTCGCGTTTCCGCTCTGAAGTATAGCCAAAGTTTGTTGAGCCGGCCTGTCCCGGCTGTTTCGGAGAGCCGAAGCAGGATCGCATAAGTCAATGATTTTTATATAACAATAACGTCAACTCTCGGTCAGGAAGGCGGCGATCAATGTCGCTGTTGACGGCGTGTTGTCCGGCGACAGGATATTGCCAACCAGCACATGCCGGGCGACATCGCTCGAGTCCGTTATTTCGATTCGCTCGTTGCGCCGTGCGCTGATGCGTGCCAATGCATCGAGGGTTGCTTCGGTACTGACAACGATGTCGGCACTGGAGTACAGAGTCAGGAGGTCGGCATTCAGGGTCATGGGCAATCGGCTGCGCGTGAACTTCACGAGGCGCATCACTTCAACCGCGGCAGATAGCGGGTAGCTCGTCGTCCAGAATCGCCCCTGTAATTCGTTTCGCGGTTCCCAGCTGAGAGTACTGCCAACCAGGACTCGCGCAAGCTGCGGTCCGCCGGGCCAGGTCAGGATTTCACTATTCGGATCGCGAGGCGCGAAGTTCGGTGAAATCATGATTATTGCCGATACGCTGCGCATTTCTTCGCGGCCTGCCATTGCGAGGGCCAGGGTTGCCCCGGTAGAAGTCGCGATGATAATCACCCGTTGCCCGATAGCAGCGCCAACCGCAAAGGCCTCGGCCGCATCGGCAAGCCAGTCTTCCGCACGAATCTGCTGAAGCGCACCGGTTTGCAATCCATGGCCCGCAAGTCGGGTTTCGAACAGGTTGGCACCGATTTTGTCAGCGACCAGTTCCGGCAGCGGCGCTATTTCCTGCCGGCTTGCGGAAAAACCGTGAATGTAGACGACAGCAAATGCGGTCTTTCCGTGCTTATCGGAGTTTGCCCAGCGAATGCGCTTTTCAGCATCGCTGACGATCGGTGTACGCCGATGTACGTCCGCCTCGCGCTGTTGAATCCATTGTTCGATATCGGCGCCCGTTTCGACGCGCGACGTTTCGTCCAGCAGGCGTGCCGGTGCAAAGACAATCGCGGCCGCAGCAGCGATGAATGTCAAAGACAAAAAGAAGAAACCGGTTTTTCGCATGAGGTTGGGCGCCGAAGACTCGTCAGGCCGGATCGCTTACTCCAGCGACAGAATGGTATCCCAGTGTTTCCCGTTGACGGGAAATATCGACAGGCGGTTGCCACGCTTGTTTAGCAGGAAGTCACTGAGTTCCGGATGCTGTTTCAGTTCTGTGAGGGGGATGGTTCGTGTAAATTTTCGAACGAATTCAACATCGACGAGCAGCCACCGAGGATCGTCGATATTGCTTTTTTCATCGAAGTATTGAGAGGTTGATTCAAACTGCAGCGGATCCGGGTAGGCTTTGCTTGCGATACGTGCAATGCCGACGGCGCCCGGCACCTTGCAACTCGAGTGATAGAAGATCAGTTCGTCGCCGATCTTCATGTCATCGCGAACCATGTTGCGAACCTGATAATTGCGAATTCCGGTCCAAGGTTCCCGCTTGTCGCGTTCCAGGTCGTCGATGCTGTAAGCATCGGGTTCGGATTTGAAAAGCCAGAATGCCAAGCGCTTGCTCCGGTATCAGTTTGTTTTTCGGGCCCGGAGTTTAGCATGCCGGGTGCGCATCATTTGAGCCTGCGCACCCATGTTTACGCACACATGTGATGCTGGCCGCAGACCTCAGATTTTGCTGTGCTAGTATTGCGCCATTCCGGTCGGCCTGACCTGGTTCGGGAGAACAAGTTTGGGAAACATGCTTGCCAATATCTTCGGCTCATCGCCGGTGCAGCCACTGGAGAAACATGTCGATATTGCTTATCAGGCCACGAAGTTGCTGATGCCGTTTTTCGAAGCCGCAATAGCCGGCAATTGGGATAGCGCGGCCGAGATACGAGCGAAAATTGCCGCCTACGAGAACGAAGCGGATGACGTCAAAAAGCAGATTCGGCTGAACCTGCCCAAAAGCCTGTTCATGCCGGTTCCTCGCGAGGATCTGCTCGAACTGCTTCTCGTCCAGGACAAGATAGCCAATCGTGCGAAGGACGTTTCCGGTCTTGTGCTCGGACGCAAGATGCAGATTCCGGATGCGATCGCGGGTGACTTCCTTGTATTCGTGCGGCGCACAGTTGACGCCGCCAAACAGGCGCGCAAGAGTGTTCGTGAACTGGACGAGTTGTTTACCACCGGGTTTCGTGGCGCTGAAGTCGTGCTGGTCGAGGACTTGATCGAGGAACTCGACCGGATCGAAACCGAAACGGACAATCTGCAGGCAAGCCTGCGCGCCAAGCTTTTCAAGGTGGAAGCTACGCTCGAGCCGGTCAATGTTATTTTCCTGTACCGGGTCATTGAACTGACCGGTGAGATTGCGGACATGGCCGAGCGAGTCGGTCGCCGACTTGAACTACTGCTGTCATAACAAAATAAGAATTTGCCGGGTACACGCCCGGTAGTACGTCGGGGAAACAATGGAAGCTGAGTTTATTTACATCGGTCTCGCGGCCGTCTTCGGGATTTTCATGGCCTGGGGCATCGGTGCAAACGATGTGGCCAATGCGATGGCGACTTCGGTGGGCTCGAAGGCGCTCACGATCAAACAGGCCATTCTGGTTGCCGCGGTGTTCGAATTCCTGGGAGCCGTATTGGCGGGCGGCGCCGTAACTTCGACTATCCGCAAGGGAATCGTCGATTCCGACTTGCTGAGCGGAACGCCCGAGTTACTCGTGTACGGCATGCTGTCGTCATTGCTCGCCGCCGGCACGTGGTTGCTGATCGCATCGAGAAACGGTTGGCCGGTTTCCACTACGCATTCGATCGTCGGGGCGATCGTGGGCTTTGCGGCTGTCGGAATCGGCGTGGATGCGGTCCAGTGGTCGCAGGTCGGCACGATTGTCATTAGCTGGATAGTTTCGCCGCTCACCGCGGGATTTATCGCATTCCTGATCTACGAAAGCGTCCAGCGGCTGATCCTGCGCCAGGACGATCCGCTGGAAAAAGCGCGGCGATACGTTCCGGTGTACATCTTTCTGGCCGCATTCACGATTACTCTCGTTACCCTGCTCAAAGGGCTGTCACACGTCGGCCTCGAAATCAGCCTCGGCCGCAGTTACTTCTACGCGATCCTGATCGCTGTCGTAATTGCGATCGTCGGCGCCTTTGCGATCCGCCGCATCAAACCCGATAAGAAAATTGAGAAAAAACAGCATTTCTATACCGTAGAGCGGGTCTTCGCCGTGCTAATGATAGTCACCGCCTGTTCGATGGCCTTTGCGCATGGCTCGAACGACGTCGCCAACGCCATAGGCCCGCTGGCGGCCGTGATATCCGTAGCGCAGTCCGGAATCGTCGGAACCAAATCGGCGATTCCGCCCTGGGTCCTGATATTGGGCGGCAGCGGGATTGTAATAGGTCTTGCCACTTATGGCCGGCATGTCATTGCGACCGTCGGCGAGAAAATCACGCAGCTCACCCCCAGTCGCGGATTCGCGGCAGAACTCGCTGCGGCAACGACGATCGTTATCGCCTCCGGCACCGGTATACCGATTTCAACGACTCATACCCTGGTCGGCGCTGTCCTCGGCGTCGGGCTGGCGCGCGGTATTGACGCAATCGACCTGCGCGTAGTCGGGAGGGTCATGGTGTCATGGGTGGTTACGATTCCGGCCGGCGCTGGACTCGCAATCATTTTCTTTTTCATCTTCAAGAACATTCTTCCCTGACCAGTTTCGCGCGTTCCGATGCATGGATCCTGAGATAAATCGATGACAGTAATTCCCGGACTGATGCTGGCTCTGATTCTGGCGGTCGCCGGACAATTTCTCTCCGAGTTGATCGGTGTCGACTGGATGGGTCTGCCGAAAAGCCCTGTCAGCGCAATCATGATGGCAATCGTGCTCGGTGTGTTCATCCGCAATACGATCAATCTTCCGGAGTATCTCAAACCGGGCATTCGTTTCGGGCTGGTGCGGGTGCTGCGCCTCGGCATCGTGCTCCTCGGAATCCGCCTGAGCCTCGCCGAGGCCGGGGCGATCGGCCTGCAAAGCCTTCCGGTTATCATCGGTGCTGTCGCGGCCGCCTTGCTGATAGTGACTTACATGAGCCGCAAAGTCGGATTGAGCGGCAGGCTGGGAACGCTGATCGCCGTCGGCACCAGCATCTGCGGAGCGACAGCAATCGTCGCCACGGCGCCGGCCATCGGAGCCAGGGACGACGAGGTCAGTTATTCGATTGCCTGCATCACCTTGTTCGGTGTGATCGCCATGCTGGTCTATCCGTTCGTCGCCCACTGGATCTTCGCCGGTGATTCTTTTTCCAGCGGACTGTTCATGGGTACGTCCGTGCACGAAACGGCTCAGGTTGCCGGGGCCGGGTTGGTTTATCAGCAATATTACGACGATCCACAGGCTTTGAACGTTGCGACCGTGACCAAGCTGGTCAGGAATCTGGGCATGCTGATCATCATTCCGTTGATGAGCATTGTGTACCACCGCAATTCGGCGGAAGCAGGCTCGGCACCCGCGTGGTGGAAAATGATCCCGCTGTTTGTCGTCGGATTCGCGCTAATGAGTTTGCTGCGGACGATCGGTGACACAGGCGAGCTGGCTTTCGGCGTGCTCGAACCCGCCAGGTGGAAGGCCATCGTCGGTTTCACCAAAGAGACAGCGGAGATTTGCCTGGCGGTGGCGATGGCAGCCGTCGGGCTTGGTACCAGCATCAAGGGAATTCGCAGTATTGGCCTCAAGCCGCTGGCGATCGGGCTTTTTTCCGCATTGCTGGTTGGCGGCGTGAGCGTCACCATGATTACATTGCTTTACTAGGGCGACCGATGGAGTGTGCCGGTGTCAGAAAAAACGCGTGGGCTTCACGAGCTTTACAACGCTGATCCCGAAAAAGCCGACGAACTTGTCTGGGGACGCAAGAGCGACCCCGTAACGCGCCGCGGTTTTCTGACCAGCGGCAGCCTCGCCGCAATGTCCGCTGCGGTCGGTGCGTCGATTCCGTTTGCGCACCTGATGCCGCAGGGACTCGTTCCGGCGGCGCTCGCGCAGAGCGATGCAGGCTTCCGCATCCCGGGAAAGGAGGGCCTGATTATTCTCAATGACCGGCCCGTCAATGCCGAAACGCCAGCGCACCTTCTGGACGACAGCATAACGCCGGCCAGGTACCTTTTCGTTCGCAACAACGGTATTGCGCCTGCGACGGAAAACGTCGACCAGGATTCGTGGACACTGGAAATCGGCGGCGAGTCGGTGGCGAGAACGCTGTCTCTGACAATCGCGGAGCTCAAGAAACAATTCAAACCTTACACTTACCAGTTACAACTCGAATGCGGTGGCAATGGCCGCAACGAATTCGTGCCAGGTGCATCGGGAAATCAGTGGTCGGTAGGTGCCGTCGGGTGCCCGGAATGGACTGGCGTGCGTTTGGCCGATGTTCTTGACTACGTCGGTGTCAAGGATGACGCGGTCTACGTCGCATACTACGGTGCCGACCTGCATTTGAGTGGCGATCCGGCAAAATCGCCTATCTCGCGCGGCGTGCCAATGGCAAAAGCCATGGAAAAGGAATCGCTGCTCGTCTGGGCGATGAATGGCGAGAGCATCCCGGCAATTCACGGCTATCCCTTGCGCCTGGTGTGCGGCGGATGGCCCGGCTCGGTGTCCGGCAAGTGGCTGAGGAAAATCGTCGTGCGCAACAAGGTACACGATGGCGAGAAGATGACGGGCGATTCCTACCGCATTCCATGCGAGCCGGTTGCACCGGGCAGTACAGTACCCGATGAACAGATGTGCATCATCGAATCGATGCCGGTGAAATCCGTCATCACGTATCCGCGTTCCGGAATCGAACATACAGCGGGCTCGAGTATCGCGGTGCGCGGGCATGCCTGGGCAGGCGATCGTGCGGTCCGGTCGGTTTCCGTTTCGATCGACTTCGGCGCGACCTGGCAAAAGGCAAAGCTGCAACGTGCGGCGAACAGGCTGGCCTGGCAGCACTGGTCCGCAGCCATCGGGTTCCCGCAAAAGGGTTACTACGAGATCTGGGCGCGGGCCACGGACACGGCCGGAGTGACCCAACCCATGGTCGTTCCGGGCTGGAATCCCAAGGGCTACCTGAATAACGCCTGCCACCGAATCGCGGTCCAGGTCACATGATGCGATCGCTGGATCGGCGATTGATCGCGGCGCTACTGCTTACGGCCGTGTCGGCGGCCGGTATCGCACAGGATGACCTGCTGCCACTCGATCCGGTTACCGGACTGAAAATGTCGGGCGACTGGCAGCTGGTACGCAGCAACTGTATCGCGTGTCACTCGCCGAAGCTGATTACCCAGCAACGGGGTAGTGCCGATCAATGGCTCAGGATGATTCGCTGGATGCAGGACAAGCAAAATCTCTGGCAGTTCGAACCCGAGGTCGAGGAACGCATCGTCGCCTATCTCGCCGAAAATTATCCACCGCCGACGAACCGCCGGCGTGCGGCAATTCCACCGGACCTGATGCCGCCGAATCCCTACGCCACGAATTAAAGAACCGCGCCCGCTGAATTTTCTCAGGCCAGGCCGTCGGCAAGACGCGCGAGACTGGCCTCCGCGTGTGCCATGCGCGCGCGGTAGCGCACGGTCATCAGCACGATAGCGACGACGGCGCCCACAATCATGCCGAGCCAGATGCCGGTGGCGCCCTGGCCGCGCGGAAAACACAACCAGTAACCGAGTCCGAGCCCGACAACCCAGTAGCCGGCCATCGCGATCCACAGGGGCGAACGTGTATCGCGCAGGCCTCGCAGTGCATTCGCGATAACCAGCAAGACACCGTCGAAAAGCTGGAATGCCGCTGCATATGGCGCCAGCATAACGGCGATCAACACGGCTCCCGCATTCGCAGCGGCATCGGTATCGAGAAACACGCCAACGATTTGTTGCGGGAATAGCCACAGCGCGCTGCATGCTGCAATAGTGGCGATTGCGCCCAGCGAAAATGCAATGGTTGCGGACTGGCGCGCAGCGGCAGCCGAACGCATGCCGATACCGTAGGCAACCCGAACACGGACCGCGTCGCCGATCGCGATCGAGGCACTCAAAGCAACGTAAATGACGGTGTAGACAATCTGCTGCGCAGCCAGCGTGTCCGCACTCAACACGCCGGCAAAGATTGCAGCGGCGGTGAAACTTGCCGCGCCGAGAATCTGCGATCCAGTTACCGGCAATCCCAGCACGAGAATTTCCTTGAAAATCCTTACGTCGATTCGTCGCGGGAGCAACGACGGTCGACAGCGAGAAAACGAAGCGGACCAGAGGACATGTGCGGCCATCGCAGCAAAAATGAGCCAATTGACGATTACCGTGCCGTAGGCTGCGCCGACCACGCCCAGCGCCGGGAATCCGAACTTGCCGAACACCAGCGCGTAGTTGATGGCCAGGTTCAGTGCCAGCGCGGCCACCGTAATCCACATGACGATTGACGCCTTCACCATGGCTGTCACGAAATTTCTCAGGACGGCAAACCACAATATCGGCAGCACGCACCAGGTCAGCGGCTGCGAATACTGGATGATCAGCTGCAATACGTCCGGATCCTGTCTGGCGACGCGCAGCGCAGGACCGAGATACCAGATGCACAGCATCACAGGAATGCTCATGATGCTTGCAACAATGAGGCCCTGTTCGACGGCGTCGGTGGCGCCCCTGAAATCTCGTGCGCCCACGCTTTGCGCGACCAGAACGCCGACGATCGAGATTATGCCCATGCCGATCAGCAGTAAAACGTAAAACCAGTCGGCGGCGAGTCCCACGGCAGCGAGTTCATTGCTGCCGAGATGTCCGACGATGATCATGTCGGTGATGAGCATACCCATTTCCGCCAGATAGGCGGCGAGCAGCGGGATGCTGATATTCAGTATCGTACGCGTCTCCGTGGTGACGGAAGGAATTTCGGATCGGCTGCTCATCGTGCACGGGATTCTAACGTGCCGGTGTTTCGCCGGGTCGCATTGGATTCACATTGTGATGTCGGTGTGCGTCGTCGTCTGCTATTGTCGCGGACGTAACAGATATCCCGGGGTTTCTTCTGCATGGCCGATCACTTGAATCGAAGGCTCGCGATCGAGAGCCCCGCGCAGGTTTCGACAAGACGATACGTCCTCGCAGTTCTTGTTGTCGTATATACCTTTAACTTTATCGATCGGCAGATCCTTGCGATCCTGTTGCCGTCGATCAAGGCGGAGTTCGCTGTCAACGACTGGGTGCTCGGTTTTCTTTCCGGCCCTGCGTTCGCGGTCTTCTATGCAACGCTCGGCGTCCCGATTGCATTGCTCGGGGATCGCTGGAACCGGCGCAATCTCATCGCAATAGCGCTGGCTTTGTGGAGCGGCATGACGGCATTGTCAGGTGCGGCCCTCACCGTTACGCAACTGGCGCTGGCGCGCGTCGGTGTCGGCATCGGCGAAGCCGGCTGCAGCCCGCCCGCACATTCGATGATCTCGGACTATTACCCGCCGGAAAAGCGATCGGCGGCGATGGGAATTTATACTGCAGGTATTTCGATCGGCATCATGATCGCCTTCCTGGCCGGCGGCTGGGTAGCGCAGAACATCGGCTGGCGCGAAGCTTTTTTCATCGTCGGGATTCCAGGCCTGGTGCTGGCGCTGATCGTGAGATTCACGATTCGCGAGCCGGACCGCGGCATGTCGGAGGGCCGGGTCGACAGTGGTGAGCGACCGGGCATTCCTTACGTCGCGAAATTCCTGTTTCGCCGCAAGTCGTTCGTTCACATGGCTGTCGGTTCCGGGTTGGCGGCATTCAACGGCTATTCTGTGATCAGTTTTTTTCCGAGTTTTTTGAATCGCAGTCACGGCATGAACGTGGCCGAGATCGGTGTTTACCTGGGACTGATTCTCGGCATTGCCGGTGCCGCGGGATTCGCGGGCGGTGGTTATTTCGCGGATCACGTGGGAAAGACGAGCCGTCGCAAATCCTTGATCGGCGTAGCCGCCGCGACCCTCATCGCCTGGCTTTGCATGGTGCCGGTTTACATCGTCGCGAGTCCCTACACCGCACTCACGCTTTTCGTTATACCGGCCGCACTCTCGAACTTTTATCTCGCCACGACCATCGCCCAGACACAAGGACTTGTCGGCCTGCGCATGCGTGCGGTGGCTTCGGCAATACTGTTCTTCATACTCAACATCATCGGCCTTGGCCTGGGCCCGCCGCTGGCCGGGATGCTGAGCGATGCGCTGGCATCGAGTTTTGGCGCGGAGTCGATGCGTTACTCGTTACTGATAGTCACGGCCGTCATCAGCCCGTGGTCGGCCTTTCACTATTTCATTGCGTCGCGGCACATCGAAAGCGACCTCGCGCAAGCGAACGGTGCGAACGAAGACTGACGATCATTTCGGCCGACAAGCCGCTTCCAACTGGTTTCTTCTTACACCGCTCGCAAGTACCAGTCGAAATCGTTCTCGCTGATGATGTTGTGAAAGCGGCGCGACTCATCGCGACGATTCGTCACGTAAGTCTTGCAGTAATCCTCGCCGAGGTACTCGGGAAGAATTTTGCTGGCGGCAAACTGGTCGATGGCGCTGTCCCAGCGATTCGGAATTTTTCTTTGCAGTTCGATCACGGCGCCCTCCGGCACCATCTTGCCAGGGTCGCAACGGTTCTTGAGTCCGTAGTGCACACCGGCGAGGATCGCAGCGGTCACGAGGTATGGATTCGCATCGGCACCGGATGTCCGATGTTCGAAGCGTAGATTCTTGTGGTCGGATATCGGAACTCGAAGGGATACCTTGCGGTGATTGGTCCCCCAGTTCGGTTCTACCGGCGCGAACATTTCCGGCCGCAGTCGGCGGTAGGAATTTGCGTTCGGTGCAAAGATCGCTGTCGCCTCGGCCATGGTTTTCTTCAGCCCGCCTATTGCGTGCCGCAATTCGGCTGAAAACGGCGGACTGGCGTTCTTCTCCTTGCCCTTGGAAAAATAGTTCTGGCCGTTCTTGTCGATCAGGCTCATGTGGATGTGCATTCCGGACCCGGACTGATCCTCGAACGGTTTTGCCATGAAGCATGCGACGAATCCGTGTTGCCTGGCGATAGCTTTCACCGCGCGCTTCAGCAGCACGGCGTGATCGCAGGCAAGTACCGGGTCCGCGACGTGATGCAGGTTGATCTCGAACTGTCCCGGGGCGAATTCGGAGATCGCCGTGCCGATCGGGATTTGCTGGGCAGCGCAGGCATCGTTCAGGTCGTTGAGAAAATTCTCGATGTCCCAGAGATCGTCCGGGTGATAGACCTGCGGCCCGGGCTGCGGTCGTCGCGTTCCCGGCACGCGCGATACCTTGGCGGTCGGCTTGTCCTTGCTATCGGCCAGCAGGTAGAACTCGAGTTCGACCGCCGTCACGATCTTTGACACCATTTTGTACAGTGGCGCGGCGGCCCTCTCGAGTACGGCGCGCGGGTCACCAAAGAATGCATCGCCTTCACGCGTCTCGAAGCGAACCAGCGCCTGTGCGCTCGGCTTCTTTGCCCAGGGTACCGGCGCGAGACTGCCCGCGACGACCTTCACTTTCGTATCCGGGTCGCCGTCATCGGCGCTGAACTTTATGCCCGGAATGGTATTGCCGAGCGTGTCCAGCAACACCGTGCCGGCCGGCATATAAAAGCCGTCCTCGAACACCTTGTCGAACTCGTGCGCACGTACGCGCTTGCAGCGCAAAACGCCGGCGAGGTCCGGAATCATTAGTTCCATGACGTCGGTTTCCGGGTGCTGCTGCAGGAATTTCGCAAGTTCCTTGTTACGAATCGAGGCTTTTCTTTTTGTCATTTTCGATTTCCCAATCGGTGGCGTTTCCGGCGCCATCGTAGCTGCATGGATGCACGGGCAGCAATCAGAGGCCGGCGGGGCACGAAGCCGGCCAGGCAAGACACCCGGCCGACTGCGGAAATTGCCCCTCGATTCCCGGCGGCCTTTACTGCCATAATATGAAACATTGGAGCATATTATGGTTTCCGGCAATGAATGAACCGCGTCCCCCGCAAGGCGCCCAGGCTGCCCTCCGGGCCGTCCGGCTGTTGAAACGCTTCACCATTGAACGGCCGGAAATGACGCTCGCGGAGCTCAGCAAGGCGTCGGGGCTCAACAAGACCACGACCCACCGCCTGCTGCGCGCGCTGCAAAGCGAGGCCCTGATCGATCGAAACCCGGCGACAGGCGCTTACTGCCTCGGCGCCGGCCTGATGGCGCTCGGCGTGCAAGCACTGGCCAGCAGCGACCTTCGCCGCAGGGTAAGGCCGGTATTGCGGACGCTGGCGCGCGATACGGGCGAAACCGCGACACTCGAGGTTCCGGTCGAAAACAGCATGCTGATCCTGGACGAAGTCGCCGGGCGGCACGTGATCGGCGCCGCCGGCAATATAGGAACCCGCTGGCCGATGCATGCTACATCGACCGGTAAGGCCTACATGGCATTCGATGAAGGGTGCCTGGAACGACTCGGTGAAAATCTTGAGGCACTGACATCGAAAACGCTAACGCAGAAAGAAGAATTCCAGGCGCAGATTGTCGAAATCCGTCGGCGCGGATTCGCCACGACGGTAGACGAACTCGAGGAGGGATTTTCCGGCGTGGCGACGGTCATTCGCGGCGCGTTGGGCGACGTACAGGGTGCCCTGTCGATCTGCGGCCCCACGCAACGCATGACCGCTGCAAAACGCGCCGAACTCGGTGCCGCGCTGTGCCATGCGGCGATCCGGCTCAATCCGAGATTTTGACCGCGGTCAGGTGCCGGGCGCGTCAGCCTGCCGGTCCGGGTGCGCATCGATGAATGCCTGCAAGGCACTGCAATGGCTGTCGATTGAAGTGATTACAGGAAACGCTGCGAGGTCCAGAGAAAAGCGACGTGCGTTGTAGAGCTGCGGTATCAGCCAGGCGTCGGCCAGTGTCAATGAATCACCGAAGGCATAGTGGCCGGTCGCCGAACGTTTTGCCGCCAGCGCTTCGAATGCAGTGAAGCCATTGCCGATCCATTGTCGGCACCATTTTTCGACGCCCTCATCGTCCTGAGAAAATTCCGCACGCAGATAGCGAAGCACGCGCAGGTTTTGCAAAGGATGAATATCGCAGCCAATCGTATGCATCATCTCGCGAACCTGCGCCCGGGCCACGGCATCATCGGGCAGTAGTCGAGGCGTGGGAAACTTCTCCTCGAGGAACTCTGCAATTGCCGCCGACTGCGCGAGTACCGCATCGCCTGTGTGCAGCACCGGTACGAGGCCAGCCGGATTCATGTCGAGAAATTTCGCAGACTTCTGCGCATTGTCCACGAGGCTGACCGATTCGTATTGCCACGGTACCGCTTTCAGATTCAGCAGAATCCGGATCCGGTAGGTCGCGCTGCTGCGGTAGTAGCCGAAAAGTCGCATGTTGTTGCTCCGCCGGTGAACCAGGGGATGTCGATACGGCAACTAGCATAGCAAGCGGCGAAGTCAACGGGGAATACGCCGAACACAGCCCGGCGTATGCGCTAAACTCCTGTTCTTCGACGGATCACAAACATGCGAATCAGGAGAGTCTCGATATGCGATTCATTACAGCTTTGATGCTTTTGACAATCGGTGCGGCAGCATCTGCCCAGGACAGCGTGACGGCAGAGAAAATCAAGGCGGCAATGTCATCGGATGCACGCACGGCAGACGAAATTGCCAGAGATGACAACCGCAAGCCGCTCGAGACGCTCGGCTTCTTCGGCCTGAAGGACGATATGCGGGTCATCGAGCTGTTGCCGGGCGGTGGCTGGTACACCAAGATTCTTGCACCGACCCTCCGCGACAAGGGAAAGTTGTATGTCGCGATTGGCACGAATAACGTGTCGACGAACCTGTTGAACAAGGATGGCTTCGACAAAGTGACGGCGCTGGACATCGGCGTCGGGCTGGTTCGGGACGGGGAATTCGGCACCAACAATATTGCTGCTTTCGAATTCGGCGTCAGTGACGTCGACATGGTGTTGACCTTCCGCAACATGCACAACTTCACGCCGCAGGGCCGCAACAACATCAACGCGGCAGTGTTCCAGGCACTGAAGGCCGGCGGCCTGTATGGCGTCATCGATCACTCCCGACGACACATGGAGCCGGGCACGATGGAAAACCGGCGCCGCGCCGACCCGGTGCAGATCATCGCCGAGGCACTGAATGCGGGGTTCGAGCTGGTCGGTTATTCGGACCTGCATTACACACCGGACGATGAGCTTCGTTACGAGGTCGGCCGTCGTTCGGTCACCGGCAATACCGATCGTTTCACGCTGCTGTTTCGAAAACCGGCGAAATAGCTTGAAAATTCCATAAATTCAGCCGGGTCCCGCGGCCCAGCCTGTCTTATTGTGAACTCGCGATGTACAGCGGTGACGGGGCTGACGTATGCTTGCCCGTCCGGGCGCAAGCGCTCGCAGAGGAAGGATACGGCCGCCGCGGTCATTTATGTGTAGTCAGCCAATAATCGGCATCCCAGCCGACCGGCGAATCGTCGATCCCCACCCATTTCACATGGTGGGAGAAAAATACATCACAGCGATTCGCGATGGCGCACACGCCATTCCCTTCCTCATCCCGGCTCTGGGTAACAGTATCGATCTGGACGAAGTCCTGACCCGGGTCGACGGCATCCTTTTAACCGGCAGTCTGTCCAACGTCGAGCCACACCATTACCAGGGTGAAAAAAGTCATCCCGGTACCCTGCACGATCCGGAGCGCGATGCGACTTCACTGCCGCTCATAGAAAAAGCACTGGAGGCCGGAATTCCGTTGTTCGCAGTATGTCGCGGATTCCAGGAAATGAATGTCGTATTGGGCGGTACCTTGCATCAGCGTGTGCACGAGGTTGCCGGCTACCACAGTCACAAGGAAAATCCGGACGACCCTCTGGATGTTCAATACGGCCCATCGCACGAAGTATGCCTGGTTGAAGGCGGAGTTTTGCGCGAGCTGGCAGGCAGCGACACGGTAATGGTGAATTCCCTGCATTCGCAGGCCGTTGCGCGGCTGGCGGACGGCGTCACGGTGGAAGCCGTCGCGGACGACGGCCTGGTCGAGGGATTTCGCGTCGACGGCGCGAAGTCGTTTGCGCTGGCGGTACAGTGGCATCCGGAATGGAAAGTCACAAATAACAAATTTTCAATGGCGATATTCGAGGCGTTTGGTAACGCCTGCAGGGATTACGCAAGTCAGCGTTGATCTTCTGATCCGGCAAATTCCTGCCGCGGGTCGCAATACTTAAGACAGGTGTTATGTGAGTGAACTGGACAAGCTTCAATCCTGGTTGCAGGAGCGAAGAATCGAAGATGTTGAGGCCTTCGTGCCCGACATGGCGGGCGCTGCTCGCGGAAAACTGATGCCGGCCGACAAGTTCGGTACCGGCGAAATGAAATTACCCGAGGCAATATTTGCCCAGACGATTTCCGGCGACTACGTCGTCAACAAGAGCAACGTCGAGGATCGCGACATGTTGCTGATTCCCGATCCGAAGACACTTCGGCCGGTGCCGTGGGCGAAAGACCCGGCGGCCTCAGTGTTCTTCGATTGCTATAAACGCGATGGATCGCCGGTTCTGACTTCACCGCGGCACGTACTGCGACATGTCATACAGCAATACAAGGACAAGGGCTGGACGCCGATCGTGGCGCCGGAAGTCGAGTTCTACCTGATCAATCCGCACCCCGACGCCAACCTCGAGGTCGAACCGCCGGAAGGTCGCCTCGGACGAACCGAGACCTCCAGCCAGCCGTATAGCATCGATACGATGAACGATTTCGATCCGTTCATCAACGACGTCTACAAGTATTGCGAAGCGCAGGACATTCGTATCGACACGTTGTCCCAGGAAATGGGCCCGGCCCAGTTTGAAATCAACTTCCTGCACGGCGATCCGATCACTCTGGCGGACCAGGTGTTCCTGTTCAAACGGACGGTGAAAGAAGCAGCTATCGAGCATGAGATGCACGCGACCTTCCTTGCGCGGCCCATGTCGGAAGAAGCGGGCAGCGCGCTGCACATACATCAAAGTGTCATCGACGAAAAGGGCAAGAACATTTTTTCTCGCGAAGACGGCGAGCCCAGCGAACAATTCTTTCATTACATAGGCGGACTGCAGAAATACATGCCGGAAGCGTTGCTGATCTTTGCCCCGTATGTGAATTCCTATCGACGCTTTCTCAGCTACTGGGCGTCCCCGGTTAATCTGGCCTGGGCGGTCGACAACCGGACCGTGGGCTTGCGAGTTCCGTCGTCAGGACCGCAATCGCGGCGGGTGGAGAATCGACTCGCCGGCTCGGACGTCAATCCCTATCTTGCGATTGCGGCGACCCTGGCCTGCGGCTACCTGGGAATCATCGAAAAAATCGAGCCCAGTGAACCGATCACCGGCAGCGCCTACGATCTGCCGTTCAGCCTGCATCAGCATATTCATGCCGCGATCCAGTCGATGGACGGCAGTACGGCGATGCGCAAGACGCTCGGCGACGAATTCGTGACCCTGTATTGCGGTGTCAAAACCGAGGAGTACCGCGAATTCCAGGAGATCGTCACGCCGTGGGAGCGTGAGGTCCTCATGTTCAACGTCTGAAGCCCTCGGGAAACCGCGAGAGGCTGCGGTTTCAGCATGTGATGCCACGATGACGGCATCGCATTGCTTGGCTAATATGGCCGCGATTGCATCGTTGAAAACAATCCCTGAAGCAGGAGTACATACCATGGCGGCCGTAGAAAACCGCACGCGATCCGAATGGCAGGAGCTGGATCGCGATCACTATTTGCACCCATTTACCGATCACAAGGATCTGGGGAAGAAAAAGAGCCGCATCATCACGCGAGCCGACGGTGTTTACATCTATGATGCCGACGGCAACAAGATCCTCGACGGAATGTCGGGGCTCTGGTGCGTGAACACCGGTTATGGCCGGGACGAGCTGGTCACAGCGATAGAAAAGCAGTTGCGTGAACTGCCTTACTACAACAGTTTCTTTCAGTGCGCGCATCCGCCGTCGATCGAGCTGTCGCGCATGTTGGTAGAGGTCACTCAGCCACAGTTCAATCGCGTCTTTTTCACGGGATCGGGATCGGAATCCATCGATACGATCATTCGCATGGTACGTCAGTACTGGCAGCTGCTCGGCCAGCCGAATCGGCAAACGATCATAGCGCGTGTCAACGCCTACCACGGTTCGACGGTCGGTGGCGCGAGCCTTGGCGGCATGAAGCCCATGCATGGCCAGGGCGGAACGCCGCTTGCCGGTATCGAGCACATTGCACAGCCGTACTGGTTCGGTAGCGACCGCAAGTTGTCGCCGGAAGAGTTTGGGCTGCAGACCGCACGGGAACTGGACAAGAAAATCCGGCAACTTGGCGCTGGCAAGGTCGCGGCCTTCGTTGCAGAACCGATCCAGGGCGCCGGCGGCGTGATCATTCCGCCGGACAGTTACTGGCCGGAGATCCAGAAGATTTGCGATGAGCACGGCATTCTGCTGGTGACAGACGAGGTCATCTGCGGTTTCGGCCGGCTGGGCTCATGGTTCGGCGCCGATCACTTCAAAGTCAAACCGGATTTGATGACGTTCGCCAAGGGCGTTACTTCCGGTTATCTGCCGCTGGGTGGCGTCATGGTTGGCGACCGCGTAGGCGACGTGTTGATCGACAAGGGCGGCGAGTTTTTTCACGGCTATACCTATTCGGGTCATCCTGCCTGCTGTGCCGCGGCGATAGCAACGCTGCACATACTGAAACGGGAGAAGCTGGTCGAACGCGTGCGCGACGATATCGGCCCGTACCTGCAGAAAAAATGGCACGGCCTGGCCGAGCATCCACTGGTCGGTGAGACACGCATGGTCGGTCTGATCGGAGCGCTCGAACTCGTAAAGAACAAAGATCCGGTCACGAAGTTCGGCAGCGACAGGGGCGTTGGCACGATTTGCCGGGATTTCCTCGTGAACAATGGCCTTGTCATGCGCGCAGTCGGCGACACGATCGTCGTCGCGCCGCCGTTTGTCCTGACGCATGCCGAAGCAGACGAGCTGATAGAGAAAGCCTGGAAATGCCTGGACCTGACGATGGCGGCGATCAAGAAGTAGAAAGCCGAACGGCGCCTGACATGGACAAGAAGAGTACCGACAACGCCATCACGCGGCAGAGTCTTTACGGCACGACGCCTGAGCCGACCTATGCCGGCGTACTGTCTTTTTCGCGGCGCAAGTACACGCGCGATCTCGACGGCGTCGATCTCGTCATCTCCGGCGTGCCACTCGATACCGCGACCACCAATCGTCCGGGTGCCCGATTCGGGCCCCGCGCGATTCGTGCGGCATCGACGATCATGGCGTGGGAGAAACCCTACGGTCTTAAGTTCGATCCCTTCGACAAGCTAGCGGTCATCGACTACGGTGACTGCTTCCTCGAGTTCGGTCGCCCGCAAAACGTGCCGGCGCAGATCGAAGAGCATGCCTGGAAGATCATCGACCGGGGGCCGGGATTACTGTCACTCGGTGGAGATCACTTCGTTGCCTATCCGTTGCTAAAAGCGCATGCGCGCAAGCACGGCGCACCGCTGTCGCTGCTGCATTTCGATGCACACAGCGACACATGGGAAGACGAGGAGGGACGCATCGATCACGGCACGATGTTCTTCCACGCAGTGAAGGAAGGATTGGTCGATCCGGCCACATCGGTGCAGATCGGCCTGCGAACGCAGAACGACGATACGCTCGGATTCAACGTTCTGGATGGGCCCTGGGTGCATGAGAACGGAATCGGTGCCGTGATTCGGCAAACGCGGAAGGTGCTGGGGGATCGTCCGGTGTACCTGAGTTTCGATATCGATTGCCTGGATCCGAGCTTCGCACCCGGCACCGGGACGCCGGTTTGCGGCGGCCTGAGCAGTTACCAGGCTATTTCGATACTTCGCGGTCTGGCGGGAATCAATCTGGTTGGTATGGACGTCGTGGAAGTGGCGCCTGCATACGATGTCGGGGAGATAACAGCGTTGGCCGCCGCGCATCTCGCGATGGAGATGATCGGACTCTATGCAAGTCGCCCGGATAAATGAATCGATTCAGAAACTCGGCGGTGTGCACACGGTGACCAGTACGCAATCTTCCCTGCCGGTATTCCTGAAGCGGTGCGGCAGGCGGCTGTTGAAGAGGTAGGCGTCGCCTGCGGAAAGGACCTGTACCTGGTCACCAACGGTTACTTCGAGCCGCCCCTGCAGAATGATGCCGCCTTCCTCGGCGTCGTGACTGAGCATCGAGCGACCGGTATCGGCACCGGGCTGATAGCGCTCGTGCAATAGCTGCAACTTGCTGTCGGACAGGTCGCTGCCGACCTGGCG
>Ga0224510_10000975_pt1 | contig 19785 bp, 17 predicted proteins | sample SF_May12_sed_USG_FD_170161 | JGI IMG/M metagenome (GOLD analysis project Ga0224510, IMG submission 170161) | Sediment microbial communities from San Francisco Bay, California, United States - SF_May12_sed_USGS_4_1 | ecosystem: Environmental > Aquatic > Marine > Sediment | place: USA: California... | reverse complement strand
CTCCACGCCGCCGGAATAGTGCGGCGCGCCGACCGAGACGAGGTTGTCGTTCACGCGCTCGAGAAGTGCCGAGTCGCCCTTCAGTGCGTGATTCGCCTGTCGGAGATTCAGGGTGCAGACGTTGCAAACCGTCATGAGGGTGTCCGCGCCGGTCGCCTCTGCGTACGCGAGGATGCGGGCGTTCAGGTGGAGGTAGTAGTCGGGCTCCGCCTCGTGGATGTCGCCCGCACCACAGCACGTCACTGCCTCGAGCTCGATCAGCTCAAGCCCCACCTTCGGTGCCAGCGCCTGCGTAGACGTGTCGAGCTCCTTCGCCGACAGCGACGCGAGGCAACCCTTGTAGTACGCGACGGTCCTCACTCTGCGTCCTCCTGTTCTCCCGGCAGGTACGGCTTCGCGAACGATCCGGGCCCGTAGGGGCCACGCGCAGCGGCCGCGCCGCCATCGTCGTGGTGCTCGAGCCGACCGAGCGCCTTCTCTCCTTGCACGATGCCGGCAGCACCCTGCTCGCCGTCGTGCTTGACGAGGTCGTACAGCGCGCGGGCCTCCTCGACGTGCTTCGCGACGTGCGGCGGGAACGGGGGCGGAACCTTGCCGTGCTTGACCAAACCCATCGCGAACTTCACGTCTTTCACCGACTTCGCGATCCCCTGCGTCTTGGGGACGAGCTCTGTCTCGCGCAGCCAGCCGGTCGTCTTCGCCGAGGTGACGAACCATTTCGCGTGCTTGGCGCCCATGTCGGAGTCGATCCCCTCGCGCATCGCCTCCGCGCCGAGCTTCGCGATCGCGTCGCGCGGGTCGACGCCCTTCGGGCAGCGCTCCTGGCAGAAGTAACAGCGCGTGCAATCCCAGATTCCGTGCTCCCCCGAAAGCGCCTGCAGGCGCTCCACTGAAGCCTGGTCACGTGGATCACCGACGAACCGCATTCCCTTCGCGAGCGCAGCCGGGCCGAGGAAGTCCGGATCGGCCTCCATCGAGTTGCACTCGGAGACGCAGCAACCGCACATGATGCAGAGCGACTCCTTATGGATGACGTCCATCCGCTTCTGCGCGACGACGTGCTCCTTCTCTCCCGGATCCGCGTAGCCGGGCTCGAGCCACGGCGTAACCGCGCGGATCTTCCCCCAGAACGGCTGCATGTCCACGACGAGGTCCTTCACGATCGGGAGGTTCCCCATGGCAGAGATCACCGGTATCTGACCCGCCTCGGCAATCTCGTACATCCTGACCTTGCAGGCGAGGACGGCGGCCCCGTCCATCCGCATCCCGCACGAGCCGCAGATCATCATGCGGCAGCTCTTTCGATAGGCGAGCGTGCCGTCAACTCGATCCTTGACGATGTCGAGGCAGTCGAGGAGGGTCGCCTCGTCGGGCGCGTCGACCTCGTACTCCTTGAGTGCGCGCTCGCCCCTCTGGGCATCGAAGCGCCAGATCTTGAGGGCGACCCGCATCAGTGCTGCCTCTGTTCACAGGCGGCGCCTACTGGCGCGCGAAAAGCAAGCCAGGCTAGGACGCAGGGAGCGTTCGTACCTGAAAGGTACGGATGCGACCGAGGACGACGCATGGCGCAGCTTTGCAGCCGCCAGTGCGTGTCGAATGTGGGCGGAGGCAGCACTTTCAATAGCTCCTGACCTCGGGCTGCCACTTCGTCATGCGGACCTCCTGATCGGAGAGCTCCGGGCCGTCATCGGTCCAACGCGTGATGGAGTGCTTGAGGAACTTCTCATCGTCACGCTCGGGGAAGTCCGCCGGACGCGAGTGCGCGCCGCGACTCTCCGTACGCGCGATCCCGGCCTGAACCATGACCCAGGCGAGATCCAGCATGTAACCAAGCTCGATCGCACCCGTGAGATCGGTATTGAAGACGTCACCCTTGTCCTCGACCACGACGTTCTCGAAGCGCTCGCGGAGCCCGGCGATGATCTCGAGCTGCTTCGCCATGCGCTCGCCGTAACGGAAGACGCCGAAGTTCTCCAGCATCGACGAGCCGAGCTCATCACGGATCTTCCACGGCCGCTCACCTTCCTTGCGGGCGAGCAGCCTTCCGAGATCGCGTTCCGCATCCGCGAGCGGCGCGCCAGAAATCGAGCCCGGAGAGGACGACAGTGCATGCTCGGCAGCGGCTTGACCCGCCCGGCGCCCGAAGGTGATCGTCTCCATCAGTGAGTTGCCGCCGAGACGGTTGGCGCCGTGAACAGAGACGCAGGCAACCTCACCAGCGGCGTACAGCCCATCGACCTCGGTCGCCCCCCAGTTGTCGGTCGCCACACCACCCATGTGGTAGTGGGCGCCTGGTCGCACGGGGATTGGGTCGTAGATCGGGTCGACGCCGGCGAACGTCATCGCGAGCTCGCGCGAACCCGGTAGGCGGGTGAGGATCCGCTCCGCGCCGAGGTGCCTGAGGTCGAGGAGGACCGATCCGTTGACGCCGCGGCCTCCCTCGATCTCGGTCGTCTCCGAGCGGGAGACGACGTCGCGCGATGCGAGCTCGAGCGCGTTCGGCGCGTACCGCGCCATGAACCGCTCGCCGTCGCGGTTGATCAGAAAGCCGCCCTCGCCCCGGCAACCCTCGGTGATGAGAACACCGCTCGGATACAGCGTGGTCGGATGGAACTGCATGAACTCCATGTCCTTGAGCGGGAGACCGGCACGGAGTGCCATCGCCATCCCGTCGCCGTTGCACGCGTACGCGTTGGTCGTCGCGCGATAGATCCTCCCCATGCCCCCCGTGGCGAGCACGATCGACTTGCCGGTGACCAGCTTCAGCCCGCCGTTCACAAGATCCCAGCAGATGACACCGACGCAGCGACCGCCTTCGATGGCCAGCCGCCAGGCGAAGAACTCTTCATAGACGTGCAACGGGCCTTGCGCCGCGCGCTTCATCGTCTGTTCGTAGAGCACGTGGATCAGCACATGGCCCGTGATGTCGGCCGAGTAGACAGTTCGCGGCGAGCCCGCTGCGCCGAACGGTCGCTGGGCGAGCTTGCCCTCGTCGTTGCGCGAGAACACACAGCCCCAGTGCTCGAGTTGATAGATGTCGCCCGGCGCCTCGTTCGCGAGGATCTCGATCGCGTCCTGGTCGCCGAGGTAGTCCGATCCCTTGACGGTATCGAACGCGTGCTTCTCGGGACTGTCCTCCGCGGAGTTCCCGAGAGCTGCGTTGATCCCGCCCTCGGCGGCGCCGGAGTGGCTCCTCGTCGGGTGGAGCTTGGAGACGACGCCTACGTCAGCGCCGGTGTCGAAGGCCTCGATCGCCGCGCGCATGCCCGCGCAGCCAGCCCCGACGACCACGACGTCATGCATGACCTCCACGTCGAAGGACGCTACCTGATCGACCTCGCGTCTTTCGGCAGAACGATCAGGCGCGGACGAAGACCGCGCGCACGCTGGCTGCCTTCGTCATCGGCACCGAGCAGGTGCGCTTCGATCGGCGGCAGGCACCGCTCCAGGAACGGAATCGCCAGCCTTTCGTCGCGGTCGCGGTGAGCTTGACGGGTGCGTACGAGGGGAACGTCGCCGAGCAGCGAGGTCGACAGGTGATCCCCGTCTTAAGACTTCGTACTGCCCCGCGCCCCGAGACCGCAACCGTCAGGCGGAAGCTGGCCGGCGCGAAGAGCGCCGAGAGCCGCGCGCCGGGTTCAACCGCCAGCGTGCAGCCCGCCGCTCCCACGCACGCAGACCCCCAGCGAACGAGCTTGGCGCCCGGGCCGGGAGTCGCGGTCAGCGCGAGCCGCGTGCCTGCATTCCACGTCGTGGTACAGCTCTGCGCGCACTGCAATCCGGGCACGTCCGAACCGACGGATCCGGGGCCGGAGACCGAGAGTGCGAACGGCATCTGGTCGTCCAGGCGCACGAGCCAGGGTGAGTCCTGGGCGTCCGCCCACGCACCGCTGTGGCCGTAGTAGTCGTTCCGCCCAGGATCGAGCACCTTGGTCGAGAGGGGAGCGTCGTCGATGGACGGATACATGAGGTCGCTGGATTCGTCACACGTGTGCCCGCCGTCCTCGTCCGGGCACTCGTTCGGGGCCCCTTCCGGCACGGCGCCGAGCGTGTGCAGCAGCTCGTGCGCTGCGACGGCCGCCGTCGAAACACCCGTGCACGCCTGCGTGTACACGACTGCGAGGCCGAACCCGGAGGAATCACTGCCGCCCTGTCCGCAGACAGTGGCGTCCGAGACGGCACTGTCGAAGTAGACGACGTACTTGGCAAATGGTGAGCGAAGGCCCGCTGCGTTGAGGGCGTTGAAGACCGCGGCGAACCTTCCGGCGAGCAACGAGAGCTCAGCGCTCGACTCCAGCGTGCGAACCGTCGCGATGTCGAGTTGGAGCCCGCAGGAGAACTGCGCGAGGTCGTTCCGCGGAACATGGGTTGGATCCTGCGCGCGCCACCACGCATCGATCTGCTCGGCGTCCGTCTGCATCACGTCTCCAATGCTCGAAAGCCGATCCTGACCGTCCGACGGGAGCGCGTAGACCCAGCGCACGGGGTTCCCCGCGATCGCGTTCGGCGTTCGGTCGGATTGCGACACCGAACCGCACCAACTCGCCGCGGTCCGTGCTGCGCTTCCCGGAAGCGCGATGTTCGCGACTCGGGATGCCGTCGCGTCCCTCAACGCGAGGCCTTCTACGCCTTGCTCTCCAGCATGGACGGCCGTGGCACCCCCGGTTCCGGCTGTTACGACGGCGAGCGCCACAGCGACCATCCGGATCAAGGCGTCGCCGCCGAGACGCGTATGCGCCCGAGTGCACCTTTCTGCGTCACCCGCACGAACAGCCCCTGCTGACCGCACACCGAGCCCGTTAGCCTCTTCACCCGCTGGCTGACCCATTGCGCGCGCTTGACCACCTTGCGGCGATCCGATCCGACCAGCGCGACTTCGGGATCGGCGCCGTTCGGCACGGTCGCGGTGACCCGTAGATCGCCATCGAGTGCCGTCGACAACGGGATCCACCACACCTTTTTCGTCGCCTTGCCGAAGACACGTGTGGAAAGCGTCGTCTTCCCCGCGCTCCACGGCTGGAGGACGTCCCGCTCAGCCGCCTGAAGTGCTTCGTCGTCCGGGTAGAAGCTCGGAGCGATGATCGGCCACGTCGCCGTCGTGATGCCGGCCTTGCGCTCGTCCATGAGGCGATAGACCTCTGCCCAGGCCTCGCCGGGATTCCGCGCGTAGTTCGAGCCCTCATCCCCGGGGAACGCCTCCTTGCGCGTCGTGCGTGCGCACACGTCGGCCGCGCTCGCCCAATTCTTCGGCCCCCAATCGACGGCGACCCAGGGAGAGTTGAGCCGATGCATCGCGATGTGATGGCCGTATTCGTGGCGGACGACCTCCTCCGGGCTCACGTCGGGAATAGCCGTGTCTCCGAGTGCCACCATTTGATTGCGGGAGTAGCAGCCGAGAGCGCGACTTCCGCAGATCTCCTGGACTTCGTCGAGCGGGGCGATGTAGGTCGTGAGGGATGTGATCTCCGGCCCGTGAGTCAAACCGATGAGAAACTCCGCCCAGCCCTCCGGCGTCGAGGTCTCGGGCGGCAACGCGTCGGACACGCGAACGTCGACCGTCTCTCCGGTCGACGTGGTGACGAGTCCGCCTCGAAAGGTGGTCGCCGCGCGGGCGAGGCTGCCCGTGCGAAGCGAGGTCCCAGGCGCCGCGTCAATCGAGCTCGCGTATGACGCGGTCGGGAAGACGGCAGATGTCCCGTGGGCTGCGCCGGCGAGCGCGACGATGAAGAGCGCGCACGAGGCGACGATCGCGAGCGGCCGGAGACTCGGGGACGCCACCTCGCCGTTATAGCCGCGTGGATATGAACGGGGCGTAAGAACGAGCATTAAGAGTTCTTTGCCACGTGAAGTCGGCCGTCGGCGCGGAACGGAGTACGCGCCGGCGGCCGACCCTCACGGCCCCTACCTGAGGCAGGTGGCGTACAGGCTGACGTTCGCAGCTGCCGCGTCGTCGAGATTCGCGAGGAAGAAGCTCCAGGTCGTTTCGTTGGAGGGGTACGAGTCGAAACCGATCACAAGCTGATCGGACGAGAAGCCCCCGCCCGCGACCTTCTGACCCGCGTCACAGACGACGGTGAAAGCCTGGCCGCCACCGGCAGCGATCTGCCCAGTGGCGCTCTTAGTCGTCAAAAGACCCGCTGACGTGCTCGACGGCCGTTCCCCCGCGGGCGACAGGGCGAGCGCTGACTTGGCTCCCTGCGCCGCGATCTGCGCGGACGTCTGCCCGCCAAGCTTCTTCGCGTTGTCGGCGACGAGTGCTCGCTTGGCGAGCGGGACTGCCGCATTGACGACAGCACCCGCGGTGCCGCCGAGCGCCACAAAGAGGGCGACCATGGCCACGACGAATGCCGGGGTCGGCCGCTTCATCCGTAGTGCAGTCATTCCTGACCTCCTTCTCGTGCACCGGCCCTCAGGGTCGGCGCGTCGTGGATATGCGGTGAGACTGCTCGATCCCGCTCAAGAAACGCTCAAGGCGTGGAGACGACGACGCTGACCTTCCCGAGCCCGCCCTTCTGCGTCACGCGCACCACGAGAGACCGCTCGCCACAGATCGTGGTCGTGATCCGCTTGCTGGTCGTCGATGACCAGAGACCCTTCTGGAGCGTCGTCTTCCGGGCGCTGTCGAACAGCACGACCTCGTGAAGCCCGTTTTTCGGCAGCGTGACTGCCACGTCGAGAATCCCGTCGAACGGCGTCCGAAGAGGCACCGTCCACACCTTCTTGCCCTTGGTGGTGAACACGGTGCGGAACACTTGTGTGACCAGGGCCGACCAAGGCGAAACGACATCCAGCTCCGCCGCCTGGAGCGCCTCTGAGCTCGGCGAGAACGACGAGTCGACGAGCGGCCACGAGAAGCTCGTCGCTCCCGTCTTCAGCTCGTTCAGCACGCGGAAGACCTCGGCGAAGCCTTCGCCCGGGTTCAGCTCGTAGTGCTCCTGCTCGTTCCCTGGGAAGGCCGTCCCCAGCATGCTGCGAGCGCAGATGTTCGCGGCAGAGGCCCACCTCTTCGGGCCCCAGGCGACCGCGAGCCATGGCGAATTCAGCCGGTTCGCGGCCACATGATGGCCGTACTCGTGAGCCGCGACCTCTTCGGGCTCGACGCCCGCGAACGTCTCGCCGATGAATGCGAGCTCGTTTCCCCCGTAGCAACCGAGCGCGTAGGGGCCGCAGAAGAGCCGCATCTCCGACGGGGTGAGGACATAGACGGTCACGAGCGAGAGCTCGCTCCCGTGCACGAGCGAGGCGAAGAACTCCGCCCACCTCTGCCCTACCGCCGGTGAATCCGGGTACGCCTCGGAGACAAGCACCCGCACGGACTCGCCAGTATGCGTCGCGAACGAGCCGCCCAGCCACCCCGCCGTGGCGAGCCTCTCTTGCGCGGACACGCCGAGCTCACTGTGGAGCTGGTAGGCGCTAACCGACCACGACGGGGTCGGATCGGAGGCTGCCGCCGCCCCGCCGACCGCGACCGCGATCGCGACCGCGACGAGGGCGAAGGCGCCGAGCCGTCTCCGGCTCGGCGCCTTCCGTCTACCTGATGCAGACGACATAGAGCAGCCCTGACTGCGTTCCGGGAGCATTCTGAGAAACCGTCACGTATGTCCGCCAACCCGCCCCGTCGGACGTCGGACGGTTGTCCCATGCGTGAGCGTACCCCTGCGGATCCTCCCAGCCGCCACCAACGGCCTTGAGGCCGGTGTCGCATGTCACGGTGAAGTCCGAGCCGGAGCTCGGTCCGCCGGACCAGGTGCCCGTCTTGATGGAGACGAGCCCGGCCGCCGTGCTTGCTGGACCGGGCGCCTGCGATGCCTGCGAGGTGATCTGAGCCGCACTCTGCCCGTCGAGCTTCTTGGCGTTCTCGGCCATGGTCGCGACCTTCGCCTTGTCTGCGAGGAGCGCTCGCTTGGCCAGCGGAACCGCCGCGTTCACGACCGCACCTGCGGTGCCGCCGAGAGCGACGAAGAGTGCGACCGTCGCCACGACGAGCGCCGGGCTCGGTCGCTTGAAGTGCTTGAGCTGCATTGCCGAACCTCCTTCTGGTGCGCCGGCCGATGGTCGGCGCGTCGTGGGTACGGCATGGAGGCTGCTCGACGCCGCTCAAGAAAAGCTCAACGTTTCGGCGTCATCGCTCCACGAACTGGATCGAGGCACGGCTCGAGAGGATCAGCTTTCCCCCGTCGTACCAGCGTCCGACGAACTCGTGCCAGCCGGCCGGCAAGCCCGCGGGAAACTCTGCGAGGTCGGTCTTCCGCAGGCGGGCAGTGCCTTCGATCTGCACATCGGTACGCATCTCGACACGGCGGCCGTCGACGTCGAGTTCGAAACGAGTGTCCTCGCCCAGTTCCTGCACTGCCCCCGCGGCGTCTCCGAGCTCAGGCGCGAAGCCGTAACCGATCCAAAACGCCGTGTCCGCGGAACGGACAGAGGGCGTGGCGCCGCCTGGGAAGATGCCGACTCGAGCATCGGCGCCTCCATGGCCGTTGGTCCGCGGGACGCTGACGACGACGAGTGCAGCCATGACGGCCTCCTTGGTTGGGTTTGCATGGGAGAAGGGTCGCTCGCGCCGCTCAAGGGCGGCTCAAGACGCGCGCTAGCGCCGACGATCCGACCGTGCGAAGCTACGACTCGCCGAGCGGCAAGGAGTTGCGATGGGCGAAGCACGCCGGGCAGGCGACCCAGCGATCGAGCTACGGCTTCTCGGGCCGCTCGAGGTCTCGAGAGGGGGAGCCGTCATCGCCCTCGGAGGGCCGAAGCCGCGCGCGCTCCTCGCAGTGCTTGCGCTCGAGCCAGGGCATATCGTCTCCGTCGACGGCCTTGTCGAAGCGCTCTGGCCGGGCGAGACGCCTGACACCGCGGCGCACGCCGTCCAGGTCTACGTCTCCCAGCTTCGGAAGGCGCTCGGAGCGGATCTGATCCCAAGACGCGCTCCCGGCTATGCGCTCGAGCTCGAGCCAAAGCGCATCGACATCCATCGCTTCGTCCAACTCGCGGGAGACGGCCGCGAGACGCTCGCCGCCGGCGACGCGGCTGCGTCGGCGACCATCTTCCGCGAGTCCTTGGGCCTGTGGCGCGGTCCGGCCCTCGCCGACTTCCTCTACGAGCCGTTCGCGCAGACCGAGATCGCCCGGCTCGAGGAGCTGCGAACGGTCGTGCTCGAGGAGCGAATCGAGGCAGATCTCGCGCTCGGGCGCCACGGCGAGCTCGTGTCCGAGCTCGAAGCCCTCGTTCAGGCACAGCCGCTCCGCGAGCGGCCGCGCGCCCAGCTCATGCTCGCGCTCTACCGCTCGGGACGCCAGGCCGACGCGCTCGCCGCCTACCGCAGCGCACGCGAGACGCTCGTCCAGGAGCTCGGCATCGACCCGGGCCCCGAGCTCCGGCAGCTCGAGGCCGCGATCCTGCGCCAGGACGAGTCGCTGCTGCTCGAAATCGAGCCCGCCAGGCCGGCGATGCAGTTCCGGCGGCTCGCCACGATCCTCTTCGTCGACATCGTCGAGTCGATGGCGCTCGGCGAGGTGCTTGACGCCGAGACCATCGGGAGCGTCCAGCGTCGCTACTTCGAGGCCATCTCGGCTGCTGTCGTCCGCCACGGCGGGACCATCGAGAAGTACGCGGGCGACGCGGTGATGGCCGCATTCGGCGTCCCGGTCTCACACGAGGACGACGCGCTTCGCGCCGCGCGTGCGGCGTTCGAGATCCAGGCCGGAGTCAAGGCGCTCAACGGGCATCTCATGCGCGATCACGGCCTCCAGATCGAGGTTCGGATCGGCATTGCTGCGGGCGAGGTCGTGACAACGGCAACGGGCGACGGACAGCGGTTCGTCGCCGGAGACCCGGTTGGCATCGCAGCCCGACTCGAGCAGGCAGCCGAGCCGGGAGAGATCGTCGTCGGCGAGGTCGTTGCGCGGCTCATCGACCATGCGGCGAGGCTGGAGCCCCGCGGAGCGCTCGAGATCGCTGGTAGACGGAAGCCGTTCCAGATGTTCCGCCTGCGCGAGATCGTTCCCGTCGCTCCCGCGTTCCAGCGGCGTCTGGACGCTCCGCTCGTGGGACGCAAGCGAGAGCTCGCTGCGCTTCGGAAGTCGCTGAAGCGCGCGGTGGACAGCGACGCCACCCACGTGACCCTTGTCGTCGCGCCGCCCGGTGTCGGCAAGTCGCGGCTCGCTGCCGAGTTCACCCGCCGGACCAAACGAGCGACGACGCTCTGGGGTCGCTGCCTCTCCTACGGCGAGGGCATCACGTACTGGCCCCTTCGCGAGGTTCTCGAGCAGGCGGAGAGCGGCATCGAGCGCGATGCCGTTCTCGCCGCGCTCGATGCTGAGACACCTCCGCCTGCGCCGGAGGTCGCCTTGCTCGTCCGGCAGCTCTGCGAAGCGCTGGCACGGGAGCGTCCGCTCGTCCTCGTCTTCGACGACGTCCACTGGGCCGAGCCGACCTTCCTCGAGCTCGTCGAGCACCTCGCGGACAAGGGCGGGGGGCCGATCCACGTCGTCTGTCTCGCCCGCGAGGAGTTCTCGGAGACGCGACCGTCGTTCCTGGAGGCACGAGGGAACGTCGACCGGATCGAGGTCGACGCGCTCTCCACCGAGGAGATCGAGGCGCTTGTCGACGGGCTCGGAGGCGCCATCCTCGACTCCGACCAGCGGACGCGCGTCGTCGACGCCGCGGAAGGCAACCCGCTCTTCCTCGAGCAGCTCCTCGCCCTCGCTCTCGAAGGAGGGCTCGCCGGTGAGCGCCTCCCGGAGACGATCCAGGCGCTGCTCGCCGCGCGCCTCGACCGGCTCGGCCCCGGTGAGCGCGCCGTACTCGAGCGAGGCGCGGTGGTGGGGAAAAGGTTCTCGGCGGACGACGTCGTCGCGCTGCTCGAGCCGAACGCGGCGCCGACGGCGGACGCGTACCTGGCGACGCTCGTCGGGCGCGGCTTCCTGCGCCCGGGCGAGGACGGTGCTTTCGGCTTCCGGCACGTCCTCGTGCAGGAGGCGGTTTACCGATCGGCGCCGAAGCGCCTGCGGGCGGAGCTGCACGAGCGCTACGCCGACCGGCTCGACACAGTTTCCGCGGATCTCCCTGAGCTCGACGAGTTCGTCGGCTACCACCTCGAGCAGGCGTACCGGCTGCGGACGGAGCTCGGCGAGTCGGATCGGCGGACGGAGCGGCTTGCGGAAGACGGAGGGCGACGGTTGGGCGTTGCTGGCATTCGAGCGATGAAGCGCGGCGACGTTCCTGCCTCCGTCGGGTTGCTTCGGCGCGCTACGTCAATGCTGCTGCAGCGTTCCCCGCTCCAGGCTGAGCTTCTCTGCGAACTCGGCCTTTCATTGGGCGCGGGCGGCGATCCTGATGAAGCTATCGAAGTGCTCCAGAGGGCGATCGAGCACGCAAGAGTCGTCCCTGACCAGAGAGTCGAGATGCGCGCTCGAATGGAGCTCGAGTACCTCCAGACCAGGCGGATCTCTGGATCGACCGGCGATGCGTTGCTCGACGTCACTTCAGCGGCGATAGGCGTCTTCGAAGTCGTAGGCGACGAGCGATTGATTGGTCGCGCACGGCTTCTTGCCGGTTGGGTTCACGGCGCTCGTCGAGGCCAACATCGGGCGAGAGAGAAGGCAGCAGAAGAGGCTCTTGCGCACTACGGGCGCTCGACTTGGCCCATATCAACCACTGTTGGTGAGATCGCGGATGCGCTCTACCACGGGCCAGTACCGGTGCCCGACGCGATCGACCGCTGTCACGCGCTGCTGCGAACAACCTCACTCGACCGGTACGGGCGAGCAAACGTCGAGGTATCCCTCGGCGGCCTCGTGGCTCAACTCGGTGAGTTCAGCCACGCCCGCGCGCTCATCGGATCAGCACGGGGCACTTTCGAGGAGCTGGGTCAGCGGGCCTCAGCGGCCCCCTTCAGTGCGACGATTCTCGGGGACGTCGAACTGCTGGCCGGGGACATGGTGTTGGCGGAAGTCACATTCCGCTGGCTGTGCCACGAGCTAGCGGAGATACAGGCATTCAGTCATCTGGCGAGCAGAGCGGGCGATCTGGCGGACGTGCTCTACCTCCTCGGGCGTCTCGATGAGTCGGCCGAGTGGATCGAGGTCGCCACGACGCACTCGGCAGTCGACGACATCGATGCGTTGATCCGATGGATGCCGGTGCACGCCAAAATCCAGGCTCGCCACGGCGCGCTGACGGATGCAGTGGCAACTGCGAGAGACGCCGTGCGGCTGGCTCAGACAACGGACGCACTCAACCGTCATGCGAAGACACAGCAGGACCTCGGCGAGATTCTGCTGCTCGCCGGTAGAGCGGATGATGCGTGTGCGGCCTTCGGTGACGCTCTCGAGTTGTACGAGGAGAAAGGAAACCTCGTCGGCGCGGAATATGCGCGCTCACTGCTGGACGAAGTAACGCGTGTCTGAAACACACAAGGCCCGCTGGAGGCGGGCCTTGTGGATCGGTTCGGTATCCGCTAGCCCGTTCCCGGGCCTGTCCCGTCGGCATATGCGACGAGCGGCGCTGCGAGCGCGAGCAGGCCGACTGCGAGCACGACGAGCGTGCGATGCATGCGCGTGACCTGGTGCATGGTGTCCCTCCTCTCGGGTTCTCGGGTGCACCGGTCACGCTCGAGCCGACCCCTAACCGCCCAGCCACGAGCGGCTAACAGGTGGCTAATCGTCGTGTAATTCCGGCGCTCGATTTCCATGCACCGGATGCTCGAATTTTGCGAGTTATTTCACATCGGAATACTCTTGATCTTTGCTAGTAGGAATCCCGATTCTTCAGGCCACCTGCCTCGGGGAGCACCCCGAGTGCGAGATCCGGAGTCGCTCTACGCCAGACGGAGTTCGAACGCGAAGCGCTTGCTCATCACGAAGGACAACGGCACGAGCACCGAGAGCGCGAGTGCCTGCGCGGGACGCGGGTCCATGCCGAGACCCTCGACGAACGCTGCGAGCAGCAGCGCGGTGAGTCCTGCTACGACTCCTCCGACGACGAGGTAGCGCAGGTAGGCACGGACGAACTCACCGTGAGAAACCCCAAAGGTGAAGTAGCGATTGCCGAGATACATCGCCGCGTTCGAGACGAGATAGGCAAGCACCGAGGCGCCGACGTACCAGGTGCCAGCTCCGAAGAGCACGGTAAAGAGAACGATGTTGAGCACGAAGCCGCCGGTCCCGACCAACAGGAACTTCAGGGGCTGGGCGAGCCGCCCGTGCATCACGCCGCCAGCGGCCGCAAGGCGGGTACCGGCTCGGCCTCGGCAGCGCGCTCGAGCGTCCGATCGAGCACCGCCATGACTGAAGCGAGCCCCGGCCGAAGCCGCGGGATCACGTGGAGCAGCGCCGGCGTCACGGTGAGGCGGATGTCTCGCCCAGCCGCAGCGAGCGTGCGGGATTCGTCGACGGGGAAAAACGGATCGGCTGGAGAGGACACGATCTCGACGGGGGCCGACACCTGGCTGATCCGCGACAGCGGGGAGAGCTCCTCGATCAGCCCGCGTGTGTCGAGCTCGAGCGCCGCGTAGAGCTCGTCGAAACGTCGGGGATCCCGGTTCGCGAGCAGCGCCGTTACAGCCGGATCTTCCGGCGCGTTCGCGACGAGCGAGCGGGCCGCTGCTCGCGCAACCAGCGGATCGGCCGCATACGGCCGATCGCCGTAGTACCCCGTCGTCGCGAGCTGGAGCACGCTGCGCAGGCTCGCAAAGGGCGCCACGGCGGCGACAGTCCCAACACGGTATGCGAGCCGGGGATCGCCGGCGGCGAGGATCGCGAGCCCGGCCCCGGTAGATGCTCCGACGAGCGCCACACGCGGGCCCGCTGCGCGCGCGACCGAGACGAGCGAGTCGATCGTCGCGGGAGTCAACTCGCCGCGACGCACGTGCGGGAGCTCCGGCGCAATCGCGACGAAGCCCGCTCCGGCAAGGGCGGACAGGAAGCGACCGACGGCGGGCTGGTCGACGCCAAGCGGGGTCATCGCGTTCGCATAGACGACGACCGGGCCGGCACCGCGCCGCGGCCGTGCGACCAAAGTGTCGACGCCCGCGATCCGTTCGCGCTCGCAGGCGCGAACGCCTCCCCGACAGGTCGAGGCGATAACGGCGAGCGCGCGAATCACGCGGCCGCCTCCAGCTCGATCGCCGCGCGGAGCCAGCGATACCAGTCGCTCTGGAAGAGCTCGCCGGGATCGTGCGCATGCTTCGCGTCGAGGAATTCGGAGAGCTGAGGGTACGCGGTCAGCAGCTGTTGGCGGGTCGCCCACCGGTGGTACGTGAGGTAGAAGCTCCCACCGCGCTCGAGCGCGAGGTCGATCAGCCGCCGGAATGCGATGACCGCGCGCTCGATCCCCGCCGGCGTGTGCTCGACGTGGAGGTTGATGACGGTGCACGCCCACGGTTCGCGCGCCCAGGCCAGGACGCTCTCGTCGTCTCGCTCGATGAGGCGGACGGTGCCGTAGACGACGTCCGCCTCAAGCGCGCGCAGATCGCTTGCGGCCTCTGCGAGGAAGTCCGCGAGGAGCGGCCACGGGACGTACAGCTCGCTGATCATCTCGCTCGATCCGTCCCAGTGGTAGCCGGGGAGGTACGTCGCGAGCTGGTGTCGATCGGACAGGTAGACCTGGCCCGACGTCCGCAGGTAATGCTCCGCGTACACCTCGTACGCCCGAGTCTTGTCGTGGTGAGCGAGGTGGAGGAGCCTGTTCCAGTCTGCGGAGCTCAGCTTGTGGTCGGCACCGAGCGGCGTGTCGTCGGCGACTGGCCGGTAGCACGAGCAGATCCCGTGCTGGAGGAATCCCGCCGAAGCAGGGTCGATCTCGAACTGGAAGTCTCCGTAGAGGAAGCCCTCGTCGATCCGCTGGGCGAACAGCTCCTCGAGCTCGTGCGTGTGCGCGAGGCGCACGACGCGCTCGACCCTGCGGCGGCGGTCGAGCCGTAGCGTGGCCGAACAGACGACGCCGAAGAGCCCGTATCCGCCGCAGACGAGGCGGAAGAGGTCGGCGTTCTCGTCGCGCGAGCAGGTGCGCGCAACGCCATCCGCGCCAAGGACGATGAGGCTCTCGATGTCCGCGATGAACGGGCCGTAGGTGAGGCCGCGGCCGTGAACGTTGGCCGAAATGGCGCCTCCGATGCAGAGGTCGTCCGCTCCGGTCTGCTTCTGGCGGATCGCCCACGGCGTGTCCGTGAGCGCGTCCATGAGCGCAGGCCACTGGATGCCGGCCTCGACCTCGATCAGCCCGCGTTCCTCGTCGAGCGAGAGGACGCGGTCGAACGGTCGGGTGTCGAGGACGACGCCTCCCGAGCAGAACTGCTGGCCGCCCATGGCGTGCCGGCCGCCGGCGACCGAGACAGGACGACCCGCCGCGCGAGCGCGATCGATTGCCGCGCCGATCGACTCGAGCGAGTCGACCGGTACGACTGCGTCGACCTCGGTCTCGTTGAGCCGGGAGTGGACGTCGTTGACGACGCTCATCGGACTCTGAGGTCGAAGGGGACGAACTTGAAGAGTGCGAGCCATGCGCCCGTGAGGGCCGCTGCGACGAGCACGAAGAGCGCGATCTCGAGGGCACGACGAGCGATGTCCTGCTTGATGTGGGGGGACGCCGCGGCGCCGCCGAAGGGGATACGTGAGCTCAGATTCGTCATGCCCCGACGGTACGAGCGGGAGCGCTCTGCGGTAACCGGGCGCGCCTTGGACTCGTCTCGGGGTATTCCCTGGTCTCGAAGCCGGGGCGCGCCCCGTGGACTCAGCGGCGCGACCGTGTGACGATGAGCGCATGACGAGGATCCGCTGGATCCAGATCGCCCTCGCTGGGGCAGGAGTTGCACTCGGCGTCCTCGCGTACCGGGTGCAGATTGACAACCTGCCCAACACAACCTCGCTCCGCTCGGTGGGATCGGTCGCCGCCGCCTGGTCGTTCCTCCTTGCCGGGCTCGTCGCGTGGGCGCGCCGGGCGCCGAACCGGCTCGGGCCGCTGATGATCGCAACGAGCTTCGCCCTCCTTGCGCGCCAGTTCCGATACAGCCACGACGGCCTCGTGTTCACCGTGTTCTTCCTCGTCGGGGAGCTCGGCTGGGCGCTCTTCGCCCACGTGACCTTCGCGTATCCGTTCGGGCGGGTGGCCGACCGTCTCGAGAGGGTGTTTCTCTGGATCGCGTACGTCGTCGCGATCGCGTTCCCGCTCGCGATCCTCCTCGTCTACGAAGGAACGGAGCGGCTGCGCTATGTCGATCCCTTCCCCCGGGACAACCTGCTGCTGGTCTTCGAGAGTGCGCGAGCCGTCGACTTGCTCCAGGACGCGTTCGGGTTCGTCGCCTACGGCGTGCTCGGCACGGTGTTCGTCGTCCTCGTCCTGCGGAAGTTCCTCCACGCGTCTCCGCGCGCGCGGCGCGTCTATCTGCCGCTCCTCATCGCCGCGGTCGCCGCAGCGCTGTGGGCCGTGCTCAACGGGATCCTCACGTTCGCGACGACTCCGCCGGCGATCGTCTACGACCTCTTCTGGTGGCAGGTCCTCTCCCTGATCGCGTTACCGCTCGCGATGCTCTGGGGGCTGCTGCGCGCGAGATTGGCGCGCGTGCACGTGGGCGAGCTTGTCGTCCACCTGGAGGAGACCCCTGTCGACGGGTTGCGCGACGAGATCGCGCTCGCGCTGGAGGATCCGACACTCGAGCTCGGGCTCTGGCTCCCCGAGCGACGCGAGTACGTGGACGCGGCGGGAACGGCACTCGCGGTTCCCGACGACGACGGTGACCGCGCAGTCACGTTGCTCGAGCATGAGGGCGCGCCACTGGCTGTCCTCGTTCACGACCCGACCCTGCGCGACGAGCCCAAGCTCGTCGAGGCGGTTGCGGCCGCAGCACGGCTCGCGCTCGTCAACGCGCGGCTGCATGCGGAGGTGCGCGCGCAGCTCGAAACCGTGCAGGAGTCACGGGCGCGTATCGTCACCGCGGCGGACGAGGAGCGTCGCCGGATCGAGCGCGACCTCCACGACGGCGCGCAGCAACGGCTGGTCGCGCTCGCGCTCGAGCTGCGGAGCGCGCAGCGTCATATCGGTGAGAACGGTGACACTGAAGTCCAGCGCTTGCTGTCATCGACTGCTGACGAGCTCCAGGTCGCGGTCGAGGAGTTGCGCGAGCTCGCGCAGGGCATCCACCCTGGGATCCTCACGCAGGGTGGCCTCGCACACGCGCTCGAGGCGCTGGCTGCGCGGGCACCGTTGCAGGTGTCGGTCGATGCGACAGCAGAGCGTTTTTCGCCTGAGGTCGAGGCAACCGCATACTTCGTCGCCTGCGAAGCGCTGACGAACACCGTCAAGCATGCGGACGCCTCGAAGGCATCGATCGGCGCCAGGCGCGAGAATGAACTCCTTGTGATCGAGGTTGCGGACGACGGTCGCGGCGGTGCCACGCAGGGTGGGGGTTCAGGCCTGCGAGGGTTGACCGATCGCGTGGAGGCGCGCGGCGGCCGGCTCGTCGTCGAGAGCGTTCCCGGTTCCGGAACGCGCGTGCGAGGGGAGATCCCGTGCGCGTCGTGATCGCCGAGGACTCGGTGCTGCTGCGCGAGGGGCTAGCCCGCGTGCTGGCAGACGGGGGCTTCGAGGTTGCGGGGCAAGCGGCAAACGCAGACGAGCTGATGAAGATCGTCCGTCGCTTCAAGCCGGACGTCGCCATCGTGGACGTCCGCATGCCGCCGACACAGACCGACGAGGGCGCGCGTGCGGCGGTGGAGATCCGCGCGGAGCAGCCCGAGGTCGCGGTGCTTCTCCTGTCGCAGGTCATCGAGGCAACACACGCCCTTGCGCTCGTGAGTGAGTCGGCGGAGGGGTTCGGCTACCTACTGAAGGATCGCGTGCTCGAGATCGGTGACTTCCTCGACGCCGTGAGGCGCGTGGGACGCGGCGGAACCGCGATCGATCCGGAGGTCATCTCGCAGCTCCTCGGCCGCAAGCGCGAGGAGGGCCCGCTCGACGAGCTCACCCCGCGCGAGCGCGAGGTTCTCGAGCTCATGGCGCAGGGACTCTCGAACCGAGGCATCTGCGAGAAGCTCTTCATCAGCCCGAAGACCGTCGAGACGCACGTGAACTCGATCTTCGGGAAGCTCGGCCTCATGCCGACAGGGGACGAGCACCGCCGCGTCTTGGCGGTGCTCGCCTACCTGCGCGCCTGAGCATACGAGCTGTGTTCCGGAAGAGTCGAGGACGCCCCACATGATGCAAAAGCGGAGCTTCGTTCGGTGGCTCCTTGGGATCGCGACGACGCTCGCCCTTGGCTTTCTGCTGGCCTGTCGCGCGGCTGCCCATCTCGCCCTGGGCCGGCCGGAGTGGCGGGTGCTGGAGGGGGCTCCGGAGGAATACGGACTGGCTGCCGATCTCGTCGGCTTCCGCTCGCGCGACGATCTCAACGTTGCCGCGTGGTGGCTCACGAACGACGCATCCGGCGAGCCCGGCCGTGCCACCGTGATCCTCATCCACGGCCTCGGCGGCAACCGCTCGTCGATGCTCCCGATCGCAGCGTTCCTCGTCGACAGCGGTTATGACGTGCTCGCCATCGATCTTCGCGCCCACGGCGAAAGCCAGGGCAACTATCCCTCGCCCGGCTACCTCGAGGTCGCCGAGATCACCGCCGCCGTCGAGTACGCCCACCGCCGAGGTTCGCGGTCGATCGTTCTGCTCGGTCACTCGGTCGGTGGTGTGGCTGCGCTTCATGCTGCCGCCAGCGGCGTCGACATCGTGGCAGTGATTGCCGACAGCGCGTTCGTCTCGTTCTTCGACATGATCGATGGAGTCCGCGCCCGTCAGGTGTCGCCCTGGATGCGGGTCGGTCTGGGGCTCGTCACCTCGCGAAGCTTGGCCGGCCTGACCGCGTTCATGACGCGTGTGGGCGGTGGTCAGCGCATCGACGCGCGTCGTGCCGATCTCATGCCGGTTCTACCGCACATCCGATGGCCGGTGCTGTTCGTCACCGGTGATCGCGACGACATCGCGCTTACTGCGAACACTCGTCGCATGGCAGCGGTAATGGCCGTCCCGGGGACGCGCGTCGCCGAGCTTCACGCCGGTCACCAGACATACGCCGACGCGCCGCGCGAGTACGAGCGCGCAGTGCTCGGATTCCTCGACGAGGTGATCGCCACGAGCTCGTCCGCACGCGGACCGGCGGCGTGACGGCTCGGCGCCGCGGCTCAGCCGCGCGGGCCGGCAGCGGCCACGCCGGGGGCGACGTCTTCGAAGCGCTCGAAGTTGTCGCGGAACATCTGCGCGAGCTCGCGCGCCTTCGCGTCGTACGCCTCAGGATCCGCCCACGTGGAGCGCGGGTCGAGCAACGACGAGTCGACGCCGGGCACTTCGACCGGCACTTCGAGGCCGAACACGTCGTCGACGAGGTATTCGACGCTGTCGAGCTTGCCGGAGAGCGCGGCGTGGAGAAGGTCGCGAGTCGCCTTGATGGGCATGCGCCGACCTTCGCCGAAGGAGCCCCCCGTCCAGCCGGTGTTGACGAGCCAGACCTCGACGTGAGGATGCTCGTCGAGCTTGCGGCCGAGGAGCCCCGCGTAGACCGCCGGAGGCTGCGGGAGGAACGGTGCTCCGAAGCACGTCGAGAACGTCGGCTGCGGCTCCTTGACGCCGATCTCGGTCCCGGCGAGCTTCGACGTGAACCCGGACAGGAACCAGTACATCGCCTGGTCGCGGGTCAGCCGCGCGATCGGCGGTAGCACGCCGAAGGCATCCGCGGTCAGCATCACGACCGCGCTCGGGTGCCCGGCGCGCTTCGCGGGCAGCGCGTTCGCGATCTGCTCGAGCTTG
>Ga0224510_10000974_pt1 | contig 19790 bp, 15 predicted proteins | sample SF_May12_sed_USG_FD_170161 | JGI IMG/M metagenome (GOLD analysis project Ga0224510, IMG submission 170161) | Sediment microbial communities from San Francisco Bay, California, United States - SF_May12_sed_USGS_4_1 | ecosystem: Environmental > Aquatic > Marine > Sediment | place: USA: California... | reverse complement strand
CGCCGACATGGCCCTCGTGCACAGCTTCCTCACGGGCCGCGCCACCACGTTGATCGGCCCGAACTGCCCCGGCGCGATCTCGCCCGGGGTCGCGAACGTCGGCATCATCCCGCCTGAGGTCTGCATCCCGGGCCGGGTCGGGTTCGTCTCGAGATCGGGAACCCTCGTCTATCAGATCGTGCACGAGCTCACGCAGCGGGGCATCGGACAGTCGACCTGCGTCGGCATGGGTGGCGACCCGGTGCACGGCATCGGATTCATCGAGGCGCTCGCCGCGTTCGAAGCCGATGTCGCGACCGATCTGATGATCATGACCGGTGAGATCGGCGGAGACGACGAAGAGCGTGCGGCGGACTACATCGCGAAGCAGGTGACGAAGCCCGTGGTGGCCTACATCGCCGGGTTCGAGGCGCCGCCTGGCAAGCGCATGGGACACGCCGGGGCGATCGTGACCGGCTCGAAGGGGACGGCCGCCGCGAAGGCCGAGGCGCTCGAGGCCGCGGGCGTGCGGGTGGCCCGTGATCCGAGCCAGGTCGCCGAGCTGGTCCAGGTGGCACTGACATGACTCTCGCCGGGGTCGCCGAACCTCCGGCGGCCTCGTTCACCCACGACCTGCTCGACGCCACACCGATCGCGGTGCTGCGGGCGATCGCGGCGGTGCTGGGCGTCGCCGCCCTGGGCCAGGTGCCGCCGGCGCTCGTCAACGTCGCGGGAGGGGGGCTCGCGGTGTCGACCCAACTTCGGGTCGGCTGGCTCTACACGATGGCGGGCCACGCCGTGTCGATCGCAGCCACGGGCTCGGGCGGGTCGGTCGAGGGGATCGCCTCCGGCGTGGTCGGAGTGCGACTGGGCCTGCTGACGGTCGCAGCGTGCGCGGTCGCGATGCTCGCGATCGGCGCGAGAGCCGTGGCTCTTCGGGTCGAGGATGTGGGGGCCAGGCGCGTGATCGCGGGATCTCTGATCGCCCTGCCCTACGCCGCCGTCGTCGGGGCGGTGAACGCGGGCATCGACCTGCAGCTGCACACGGCAGGCGATCTGCTGCCGGCCTCGACGTCGATCGAGGCTTCCCTCGCCGAGGGGTTCGCGATCCCCGGTGCGATCGCTCTGGTCGCGGGTCTCCTCGGTGGGTGGTCGGTGTCGTCGTCGTGGTGGGATGCGCCCGCCCGCGCCGTGCGCGCCGGGCTGCGGGCATTCTCGTGGGCGATCGGGCTGAGCTTCGTCGCGGTGCTCTCGTTCTCCGCGTTGCGTCCCGAGGGCCTCGAACGCTACTCGGTCGAGATGTGGTCGCAGGGACCGCACCGCGCGTCGCTCTACCTCGGACACCAAATCCTGCTGCTTCCCAACCAGGCGATGTGGGTCTTCGCTCCGTCGATGGGAGGGTGCGTCGCGCTGCGGGTCGATGCTGCCGCGCACGACCTCATCTGTCTCGACCGCATCCCGCGCGGCCCCGACCCTGCCTCGTGGCTGTTCTCGGAGCTCGGAAGGGTGCAGGGAACCCCCCCAACGACGGCGATGCCCGTCGCGGTGTGGCTCTTCGTCGCGGTGCCGGCGGCAGCCGTCGTGCTCGGCTTCCTCAGCCTGGCTCACGGGTCGAGATTGGCGCGCCGGGCCCTGGCCGAGGGCCTCGGCGGCGGGATGGTCTTCGCCGCGCTCGTTACCGTCACGTCGCTGGCGGCGTCGTTGTGGTTGACGACGCGAGACGGTGATCTCGCGCGGACCGTGTCGATGGGTCCCGACCCTGTCTCGACCGCGGTCCTCGCGCTCGCGTGGGGTGCGGGGGGCGGAGCGCTCGTGAGCGTCTCAGGGCCTGTATGGCGCCGTTTCAGCCGCCGAGTGAGACCTCGGTGAAGTTCGATTCGATCTGTGTGAACCGGCCCCACGCGGCCGCCCAGCCGGCATCGTCGCGAGGGAACTTCTCCACCGGGGTGGCCGGGGCTTGCCGGTCCCAGATGCCGAAGAACGTGCGGCCGTAGCCGAGCAGATACCGGGCGCCCGAGTGCGTGTACTGCACGGCCGCCACGTCGTCGGGATCCATCGTCACCGCGCCCGACTGCGGCGCCGTGTCGGTGGCGGCGGCGCCCGACCCGCCCTGAACCTGATCGACGGTGCTGTGGTTGGGCTCCAGTGCAGAGAATCGCAACCACGCCTGACGCCACCCGTCGTCGGTGCGGGGAAAGCGTTCCGACGGCTGCGCCGGGGATTGGCGATCCCAGATGCCGAAGGCGTCGGCCGAGTATCCGAGCACGTATCGGTAGCCCGAGTGCGTGTATCGAACGTCGCCCGCCACTGAACCGGGCTGCGAAGCCTGCCCGGGGTCCGCGGCGGGGGTCTGCGACGCGACCGGCTGTGCCGTGGTCTCACTCACGGGCGACGCTCCGGCCGTGGGTGAGGAAGCCTCGACCTCGGGCGTGGGTGCGGAAGCTTCGACCTCGGGCGTGGGTGAGGCGGCCGTCGCCGCCGGCGTTGGCGGCGAGGTCGCGGTGGTGCTCCCGGGGTCCCCAGAGGGCTCGGAGGCCCGTTGGGTCGTCGAGGCGACGCCCACCGTCAGGTCGCTGTGGCAGTAACGGCACTTGATGGCCTCGTCCTGGATCATCTCGGCGCAGTACGGACACTTCTTCACGGCGGTCCCCTCGTCGGTCGGAAACGCGTCCAGGCTACCCCAACCGTGCCGCTCGCTCCGCCCGGAAAGTCCGCGCCCGCTGGTTCGGTAGCATGCCGCGGGATGGGGGAGCGCATCGCCGTCTTGGTGTCGGGGAACGGCACGAACCTGCAGGCACTGCTCGACGATGCCTTCTGCGGGCCACGGATCTCGCTCGTGCTCGCCGACCGACCGGCGATCCGGGCGCTCGAACGAGCCGATGCCGTGGGCGTGGAGACCCTGGTGATCGAGCCCTCCGGGTACCCCGATCGCGATGCGTTCGACGAGGCGGTGACTTCGGCACTCGTGCGCCATGGCGCCGATGTCGTCGTGACCGCCGGATACATGCGCCTGCTCGGCCGCGCCGTGCTCGACGTGTTCGATGGCCGCTGGCTCAACACGCATCCTTCCCTGCTGCCCTCGTTCCCGGGCATGCACGGGGTCCGAGACGCGCTCGCCCACGGCGTGAAGGTGACGGGGGTGAGCGTGTTCCTGGTCGACGAAGGGATGGACACGGGGCCGATCGTGCTGCAGGAAGCGGTCGACGTGCGAGCCGATGACGACTGGCACTCGCTCGAAGGGCGCATCCTCGAGGTGGAGCACCGGTTGCTGCCGCGGGCGGTGCGGGCGCTCGTCGAGGGTCGCGTTCACGTGGAAGGTCGGCACGTCACGATCACGGAAGGAAACCGATGACGCAGGTGACGCAGGTACGCCGGGCGCTGCTCGCCGTCTACGACAAGCACGGCCTCGTCGATCTCGGCCGCGCGCTGATCGACCTCGGCGTCACGCTCGTGTCGAGCGGTGGAACCGCCGCCGTACTCTCCGAAGCCGGACTTGCCGTCACGCCGGTCGAGGACCTCACCGGTTGGCCCGAGATGCTGGGCGGTCGCGTGAAGACGCTGCACCCCGCGATCCACGGGGGCATCTTGGCCGACCGCAGGAAGCGGGACCATGCGGATCAGCTCGCATCCCAGGGCATCGAGCCGTTCGACCTCGTCGTGGTGAACCTCTACCCTTTCAGGGAGACCGTCGCCGCCGGCGCGGGCTTCGACGAGGTGATCGAGAAGATCGACATCGGTGGCCCGGCCATGGTTCGAGCGGCGGCGAAGAACTTCGAGTCGGTGGGGGTCGTGGTCGACCCCACCCGCTACGACGACCTCGTCGAGGAGCTCACGCGCGAGGGAGGACTCACGCGCGAGACCCGCCGCGCCCTGGCAGCGGACGCGTTCGCTCATACCGCCGCCTACGATGCGGCCGTCGCCTCGTGGTTCGCCGACCACGACTCCGACGAGCGGCTGCCGGCCTTCATCGGACTCGCCTACGAGAAGCTCGGTGACCTGCGCTACGGTGAGAACCCGCATCAACGAGGGGCGTTGTACCGCGAAGCGGCGGGATCCGGCCCCCTCGGCGGGGCCCAGGTGCTGCAGGGCAAGGACATGTCCTTCAACAACTGGCTCGACGCCTATGCGGCCTACGATCTCGTGGCCGCTCTTCCCGACGGGGCCGCCGTGATCGTGAAACACAACAACCCGTGCGGTGTCGCAACGATGTCGACGCTTGCTGCTTCCTACCGAGCGGCATTCGCATGCGACGAGGTGAGTGCGTTCGGCGGGATCGTGGCCTTCCGCGGAGCGGTCGACATCGAGGCCGCAGCGGCGATGGCCGAGGTGTTCACCGAGGTCGTGATCGCCCCGTCGTTCACGCCGGCGGCCAGTGAAGCGTTCGCCGATCGTCCCAACCTCCGCGTCGTGGCAGCGCCGCTTCCCGACGGTCGGGGGCTCGACGTTCGCCCACTCCCCGGCGGTGCGCTCGTCCAGGATCGCGACCTGGTGACGGAGACCAGAGGAGAGTGGAAGGTCGTTTCGAGTCGGGAGCCCTCAGTGCAGGAGTGGTCGGACCTCGAGCTCGCGTGGACGATCGCGTGGCGCGTGAAGTCGAACACGATCGTGTTGGCCAAGGAAGGAGCCACCGTCGGGGTCGGGGCCGGACAGATGTCTCGCGTCGACGCGTCCTGGATCGCGACGCGCAAGGCGGGCGCTCGCGCCGAGGGGGCCGTGGTGGCGTCCGATGCCTTCTTCCCCTTCTCCGACGCGCTCGAGGTGGCTGCCGACGCCGGTTGCACTGCCGTGATTCACCCGGGCGGGTCGAAGGGCGACGAGGCGGTGCTCGCCGCTGCGGAGGAACGAGGGATGGCCGTCGTGCTTACCGGCACCCGTCACTTCCGGCACTGAGGCATCATTCGACCGAGCCGGTCGATCGCTTGGTCGGCCCTGCAGCGCACGGGTAGGATTCGCCACGTGACCGCCCGGATCCTCGACGGCAGGGCAATCTCGGCAGCGATCCGCTCGGAGGTAACCGAGCGGGTGCGCGCGCTCTCCGACAGGGGCGTGACACCGGGCCTGGCCGCCGTCCTCGTGGGCGACGACCAGGCCTCTCGCATCTACGTCGGTGCCAAGCACAAGGCGTGTGCCGACGTCGGCATCCGATCCGAGCAGGTCGATCTGCCGGCGTACGTGACCGAGGGTGAGTTGCTCGCCACCCTGCGGCGTCTCAACCGCGACCCCGAGATCCACGGCATCATCGTGCAGTTGCCGATGCCGGCGGGACTCAGGGAGCTGGAGGTGCAGCGAACCGTCGCTCCCGAGAAGGACGTCGACGGGCTGCATCCGTGGAACGTGGGCATGATGGTGCGCGGCGAACCGACATTCACACCCGCGACCCCCTACGGCATCGTCGAGCTGCTGCTGCGCGAGGGCATCGAGCTCGAGAGCGCAGAGGTCGTGGTGGTCGGTCACGGCGACCTGGTCGGAGCGCCGCTGTCGATCATGCTCGCCCAGGACTCGATCCGAGGCAATGCGACCGTGACCAGTACGCACGTGAAGACGCGCGACCTGGGAGCGCACACGAGCCGGGCGGACATCCTCGTGGCGGCGGCCGGTGTTCCCCAGCTGATCGGCGGCGACATGATCAAGCCCGGCGCCACCGTGATCGACGTCGGCGTGCATCGCACGGCCGACGGGCTCGTCGGCGACGTGATCTACACGGAGGCGGCCGAGGTGGCGGGTGCGATCACACCTGTTCCCGGCGGGGTCGGGCCGATGACGGTCGCGATGCTGCTGGTGAACACCGTGGCCGCGGCCGAACAGCAGGCGTTCAGCCGGTGAGCGGCGGGCGCGCCTCGAACGACGCGGCGCTCGCGGGAGGCCGACTGGCTGCGCTCCTTCGAGCCGGATCGTTCGCGGTGACCGGTGAGATCGTGCCGCCACGCGGCGGGGACGGTACTGTGGTCGCCGCCCACGCCCGGGCGCTGGTCGGATCGATCGATGCGGTCAATGTGACCGACAATCCCACCGCGAGTGCGCACATGTCGGCGGTGGCCGGCAGCGCGTTCGTCGCTCGAGCAGGCATCGAGCCGACGTTGCAGATCACGTGCCGTGATCGCAATCGCCTGGCGATCACGGGCGACCTGCTCGGCGCCTGGGCGCTGGGTGCGCGAAACGTGCTCTGTCTCACCGGTGACCCGATGCACGTCGGTGACGAGCCTCACGCCGCGACCGTCGCCGATCTCACCGTGCTCGAGGTCGTGCGCGCGGTCCGCCGCCTGCGAGAGGAAGGCGTCACGAGTGCCGGCCAGGAGGTCTCCGATCCGCCCAGATACGCGATCGGCGTCGCCGAGATGCCGCTGGCCGATCCGTATGACCCGGCGCGTCTTGAGGCCAAGCTCGACGCAGGCGCGGACCTCGTGTGGACCCAGATCGCCTACGACGTCGAAGGTCTGGAGGCGTGGGCCGAGGGCATGCGAGCGCGGGGGGTCTTCGAGCGCGCCTCGGTGCTCGTCGGTCTCGCGCCGTTGCGGAGCGCCGCCGGGGCCCGGTTCATGGATGAGAAGCTGCCGGGCGTTCGGGTTCCGCCGGCCATCATCGAGGCGCTCGAGGCGGCCGGCCCCGACGCCGCCGAAGTCGGCCTCGAGCGAACGGTCGATGTCGTGCAGAACATCAGGGAGATCGACGGCATCTCCGGCCTGCACCTGATGGGTCTGGGCCACGACGAGGCGGTCCGCGCGGTCGTCGAACGAGCGGGGCTCTTCCCTCGCCCTACGGGTGCGTTGTAAACACTGAATCGATGTGTCCAGCAGAGGGTGTCGCGCCCATCGCCGCCCAGCACGAACCCCGTCCTGAGCTTCCGGTCCTGCAGGGCGCCGCGGAGGCACTGCTCGCGACGACGGTCGATGTCGTCGAGCCACTGAGCGGCGGCGCGCGGCGCGACACCTACCGTGTGATCGACCATGCCGGCGAACGTTACGTGATGCGGCTCGACCACGACGCAGCGTCGCTCGAGAAGGAGGTCGCGCTCACGCATCTCGTCGCCGAGCGCGTCCCCGTTCCGCGCGTCGTGGGCGCCGACCTCGCCGGGGAGCTCGCGAGCGTGCCGCTCACGTTGTCCGTCTACGTGGAAGGCCGGTCGCTCGATGAAGCCCTCGCGGCGGCGACCGACGAGGAATCCGGGGCGCTGGGCGATGTCGTCGGTCGCGTCCTCGCTGAGATCGGTGTCTTTACGTTCGAGGAGCCGGGCCTGCTCGGGCCCGCGCTGCGGCCTCGGCCGCTCGACGTCCCCCTCCCTGAGCTGCTGGTGGCGATGGGCGAGCGGGTGCTCGGTGAATCGGGAGCACGCGATGCACTCGGGACCGCGATCGCCGATGGGTTCGAAGCACTGCTCGCGGAAGCCGCCCCGGCCCTCGAACCCGTGTCGACGCAGGCAGCGCTCGTGCATTCGGACTTCAACGGGAAGAACCTCGTGATGGCACGCGAGCCGGATGGCTCGCCGTCGGTCGCCGCCGTCTTCGACTGGGAATTCGCGTTCGCCGGCCCGCCGCTCGCCGACCTCGGGAACATGCTCAGGCGCCAGGAGCGGCTCCCCGCATCGTTCGTGGACGGATTCACATCGGGGTTCACGGCCGGGGGAGGAGAGCTGCCGCCGGGATGGCGCGCGATCGCCGCCGCACTCGACGCCCTGGCGCTGCTGGACTTCCTCGATCGCGGGGCCCGGGGTGAGCACGGGCCAATGTTCACGGAGGCCTGCATGCTGATCGAGGAAGCGGTCACCCGCGGCGACCTGGCGCCGCCCGCTCCGGCGTAGACTCCGCGGATGCCCGCGTCGGTGATGATCCGCAACGCCCGTGCGTACACGGTCGATGCCGACCGACCGTGGGCGGGCGCGGTCGCGGTCGAGGATGATCGCATCTCGTGGCTCGGCGAGGACGCTGAGGCGCCGGAGCACATCGGACCGGGCACCGAGGTGATCGATGCCGCCGGCGCCACTGTGCTCCCGGGGTTCATCGACTCGCACAACCACGTGCGCCTCGGGTCGAACCCGCTCGAGGTCGATCTCGCCGGTGCGGCCACGTTCGACGAGGTCAAGGCGCGCGTTCGAGGTCACGCCGACGCGCATCCCGACCACGCCTGGATCGAAGGAGTCGGGTTCAACTACTCGGTGATGCCCGGCGGACGCATGCCCACCTGGCAGGACCTCGAGGGCCTGACCGGCGGGCGACCCGCGTTCCTGTTCACATACGACGCACACAATGTGTGGCTGAACCGCGAGGCCATGCAGATCTTCGACATCACGCGCGACTCCGACGCCCTGGCCTGGGGGCACGTGCGGAAGGACCCTGACACCGGCGAGCCCACGGGCGTGGTCGGGGACTTCGCGGTCATGGGCATCAGCCGCGCCGGACAGGCTGCACTGGAAGGCGTGCTGCCCGGCTACGACCGTACGCTGCAGTACGAGCGCACGCTCGAGAGCCTCCACATGGCCACCGGGCTCGGCATCACGACGATCGTCGAGCCCCAGAACTCGCCCGACGACATGTGGATCTTCGAGCGGGCGCGCGATGAAGGGCGCCTGCGGTCGCGGCTCGTCACGGCGATGTTCCACCCGGTGGGCACGACCGACGCGGAGCGCGAGGAGTTCGCGGCGATGAGGGCTCGCTTCGACGACGACCGGCTACGGGTAGGTGCGATCAAGCTCTACATCGACGACGTGATCGAACCGTGGACGGCGGCGATGCTGGAGCCCTACGCGAACCGGCCGGGCGAACGTGGCGAGCCCTTCTGGAACCCGGCAGCGTTCGCCGAGCTTGTGATCGAGCTCGAGCGCGGCGGGTGGTCGTGCCACGTGCACGGCACCGGCGACCGGGGACTGCGCGTCGCCCTCGACGGGTTCGAGGCCGGGCGCCGCGCCAATCCCGATCTGCGGCCGCGCCACGGCATGGTGCACACCGAGTGCCTGCACGCCGACGACGTGCCTCGGTTCGGCGCACTGGGGGTCACCCCGATCATGCAACCCCGCCACTGCGCGCCCGAGATCGTCGCCGACTGGCGGCGCAACGTCGGACCCGAGCGATGGCGCCACGCGTGGGCGTTCCGTTCGCTCCGCGACTCGGGCGCCACACTGGCCTTCTCCAGCGATTGGAACGTGGCCGAGATGGACCCGATGGTGGGCATCTACACGGCGCTCACACGGGCCGACCTTGACGGCGTGGAGTCATGGATCCCCGAGGAGACGGTGGACCTCGAGACCGCGATCCGCGCGTACACGATGGGCGGCGCGCACGTCGTGTTCGCGGAGGCTCGTCGGGGCTCGATCACCGTCGGCAAGCAGGCCGACCTGGTCGTGCTGAGTGACGACCTGTTCGCGGCCGCCGAAGACGACGCCCGACAGGTGCTCGACGTGAGAGTGACCCACACCCTCGTCGACGGTGATGTCGTGCACGCCTCGTAGGATCCGGTGCCCGACCGTTCGGGGATATGCCGCGTCGGAGGACCCGAGGGTGCTGACGACGTCCTCACCCTCAACCTGAAATCCGCAAGGAACGGCGCGGTTCCGGGCCGCCGGCTCCCGGAGCGCCCTCCGCCGCGCTTCACTCTTCCCGCAGCACCTCGGTCGGCCTGAGGCGGCGCAGGATCTCGGTCGCGGCCAGGCAGGAGATCAGTGCCCCCGTCAACGCGAGCGACGCCAGCACCGCGATGCGCCCGACCGGGAAGCTCACGGCGGGCTCCAGGATGAACAGCGCCCGCAACACGCGGACGGTGAGAGCTCCGACCGCGATCCCGACCACCACCCCGATCGTGACGCCGAGCAGCGCCACCAGGGCGGCCTCGGCCACCACCATCGTCCGAAGCTCCGGAACCCCTAGACCCAACGCCCTGAGCGTCACGTACTCTCTGCGCCGGTGCAGCATCAGGCCGAAGACGAAGATCGCGATCGTCACGATGCTGATGAGCGCGACGTAAAGGGAATCGAGCCGCACCAGACCGAGGATGTTCAGTGCCGTCAGGCTCGATTGGTCCTTGTCCAGCGCGGTCTCTGCGGTCTCGACATGGATCGGATCGCTCGCGCCCGGGCCGGACCGCAGGGCGGCCGTCGCTCGGGCCAGCCCGTCCCGTCTCCCGTCGATCGCCTCGGCGAGGAAGAAGTCGACGCGCTCGATGCCCGTGGCCTCCCGGAAGCGGTCGATGTCCACGACGAGGTTCACACCCTCGGGAAATCCGGGCAACCGTTCGAACAGTCCGGCCACGCGGAGGCTCACCCTGGTCTCGCGTTCGGTGCCCAGGGCCAGGATGACCTCGACGCCGTCGCCCGTCTCCACCGAGAGGTCGTCGGCGGTCTCCGCGTCGACGAGCACCCCGTCGAGGTCGGCGTCGAGCGCCGCCACCGCGCGCCGGGCCGACGTTTCGAGGAGCCGCGGTGAGGGCAAGGGGGCGACCAGTGTGTAGCCCGCAGGGTTGATCGCGGCGAGGTTCGTGCGCCCCTGGTTGTAGGGCCCCACCAGCACGGAGTTCTCGAGATCGAAGATCACCGGCGTCGCAGCCGACACCCCTTCGACGGCGAGGCGCGAGGCGTCGGCCGCCACATACGGACGACTGCCCTCGACGCTGGGGGTGATCTTGAGGTCGGAGCCGACGAAGAACCTCGCGTCCGCGGCCTTCGTCACCTCGTAGGTCTCGCTGAACGTCGCGAGGCTCGTGCCGAAACCCACCACGAGAGCGAGCCCGACGATCCCGGCGGCCAGTGACCACGACCGCCGCCGCAAGCCTCGAGCCAACACCCCCCGGGTCACCGAATCGAAGTCTGTCGAGGGGCGGATCGGCAAGCGGCTGGCGACCGCGTGGAACGCTCGGACGCAGAGCAGGGAGGCGCCGATCCACACCAGCAGCGGCGCGAGGAACGAGAACGCCGGCACCGTGACGGCGATGCCCGAATACACGGATCCGGACGGGGGATCGAGAGCCCCGGTGCGCAGGGCGACGAGTTGAGTGACCACGGCCGCACCGAGCAGGGCGAGATCGAGATGGAGGCGACGCCACAGGGGCGCTCGTGCCACCTGCATCTCCCGCCGTTCCTGACCGACCTCCCGACGCACCGACCGGCTGGCGGGCATGTAGAGGGCGAGTGCCGTGATCAGGGCGCCGATCCCCGCCGCGAGGAGCGTGGAGACCGCCAGGTCGCCGGGAGCGGCTCGGGCGACGGCGTTCCCGCCGAGCACCGCGGTCGCAGATGCGAAGCCCAGCCCGACGCCGATGCCGGAGCCGATGGCGGCGATCACGAGCGCCTTGGTGACGGCGATCCTCCGCAGGTGCCCCCGGTGGGCACCGCGGACCCGGAGGTTCGCGAGCTCACGACGCTGTGAGGCCGCGAGGATGCCGCCCGCGTAGGCGGCGAGGAAGGCCGCCATCACGAGCCCGGGGAGTCCCAGGGCGAAGAACATCCGCTTGCCGACCGCTGCGTCGGTGCGAGCGACATGGAGCGCGTTGGAGATGTTGTCGATCATGTAGTCCTGTCCTGGCGCGATGCCCCCCACCTCCCGCGCGATGCGTCTCGTCTGCTCGAGCGCCCTGCCCGGGTCCGCCTGGAGCGTCGCCCGGTCGACCAGCACGTCGAGCTCTCGCACCGGCACGCGCTTGATCACGCTGCCGACCGACGACCTCGCCACGTCGAACGCCGGCACCACTTCGTCGCGGAACGTCGCCGGGCTCACTACGACCGAGTCGCGTACGTAGAGGAAGTCCTCGAGCTTGGCGATCTTGCGGCTCGCGAACAGCGGTTGCGCGCGGGACAGGTCGACCACGCCGGACACGGGCAAGGAAAGGGGGCGCGGGCGGCCGGGGAGCGACAGCTCGACCGTTCCTCCGGGCTCTACCCTCATAGCCGCCGCCGCCTCGGCGCTTAGCAGCGCCGATCCGCGTTCGAAGCCACCATCGACGAGTCGGATCGAAGGGTAGTGCTCCTGGTACCGACGGTCGAAGGCGAAGACCCGTACCGGGTCCTCGACCATGATGCCCTGGGAGGCGAGCGATCGCGGGGGGAGGTCCACGGACGCGAGGCCGTCGGCGGCTGCCACGCCCGTGATCCCCTCCACCTCTGCTCGGAGCTCGTCCATGGTCGGGGCGGACGAGGCGTTCGCGGGCACCGGCACGACCTGTTCGCGACTGGAGACCGAGCCCTGCAGCCCGAGCGATCCGAGCTCGTCGATCGGCTCCCGCGCCTCGACGCCGTACGAGAGCGTCACCTGCGTCCCTGCCTCCATTCGCCCGATGTTCAGGCCGAGGCCCGCTGGCCCCTGCGAGAGTGGACTGCCACCGTCCACGTCTCGAAGCGGGCGTCCGTCGACGGACGCGGTGCCTCGCACGTAGATGAGCGGAGTCGGCGGCGCGTCGCTCACGACTACCTCGTTGGCGGGTGCACCGCCGTCGTTGGTGACGACGAGGGTGATCGTCCCCCGCGCCCCCGCGTCCAGCGGTCCGTTCGGCGTGAGCCGTTCCGTCAGCCCGAGGCCCCCGCCGGCGGGCGACGTGACGACCCGCTGGATGTCCAAGGTGAGCGGGGCGACCGCCCGCTGGGTCAACGTCGCGCCGGAGCCGTCCATGAAGAACAGGACGCCCGAGAACAACCCGATGCCGAGCGCCACTCCCGCGAGGGACGCGAGGGTGCGCCGGGGGTTGCCCAGCAGGTCGCGCAAGACGTACCTACGCACGAGGGGACCCGGGGGTCGCCGGTTCGGCCTTTGCTCGCGCCGCCGCGGATCCGTCGGCGATGCGTCCGTCGCGCATGCCGATCTTCCGCTCCAAACGTCCGGCCACCGTCGGCTCGTGGGTCACCAGCACGAGCGTCGCGCCGGAGGCTCGCTGTGCCTCGAGGAGCAGATCCAACGCGGCGGTCGCGGTCTCGGCATCGAGGGAGCCGGTGGGCTCGTCGGCGACGATGAGGCTCGGTTGGTGGACGAGTGCGCGCGCCACGGCCACCCGTTGTCGCTGGCCGCCCGAGAGCTGATCGGGGTAGGCGTCCACCTCCGCCGCGAGCCCGAGTTGCGCCAGCAGGGCTCGGGATCGATCCAGGGCTTCCGCTTCGCCGTTCAACGAGCACTGCACGAGCACGTTCTCGGTGGCGGTGAGGAACGGGAGCAGGTTGTCGGACTGGAACACGAACCCGATCTCGTGTCGGCGGACGCCGTCACGCTCCCGTTCGGGAAGCCTCGAGATCTCCCGCCCGCCGAGTGAGACGCGGCCGGCGGTCGGCGGGTCGAGTCCGCCGATCAGCCCGAGCAGCGTCGACTTGCCGCAGCCGCTCGGTCCGGTGATGGCGAGGCTGGCTCCCGGCGCCACGGCGAGGCTGACCCCGTCGACCGCCTCGATCACCCCGGCGGGCGTCTCGTACCGCTTCGAGACCCGGTCGAGCTCGACGGCCGCACCGGCGCTCACAGGTCGCGCACCTCTCCGCGGTCGAGCACCAGCCGACGCTCTGCTCGGGCGGCGAGCTCGGGGTTGTGGGTGACGAACAGCACAGTCAGGCCCCGCCGGCGCCAGGCGTCGAAGATGATGTCGAGGACCCGTTCGGCGCTGGCCGAGTCGAGCTGGCCGGTCACCTCGTCCGCGAGCAGCAGGTCGGGGTGGTTCGCGAGCGCCACGGCCATCGACACGCGTTGGCTCTCCCCACCCGACATGCGTCGCGGGAGGTGATCGAGTCGGTCGCCGAGCCCGAGCTCCGTGAGCAGCTCGACCGCCCGCGCCCCGTCGCGTTGCCCGCCGAGTTCCAACGCGAGCTCGACGTTCTGAGTCGCCGTCAGGAACGGGATCAGGTTGCCGCTTTGAAGCACGATGCCGACGCGACGGGCTCGCAGTTCTGCCCGGGAGACGTCATCCATGTCGGTGATCGCGTCGCCGTCGAAGACCACCCTTCCGGAATCGGGCAACATCAGCCCGGCGAGCAGCGAGATCAACGTCGACTTGCCGCTCCCCGATGCGCCGACGAGGCTGGTCATCTCGCCTCGCCGGATCTCCAGGTCGGCGCCGCGCAGGACCCTCCGCTCCAGCGAACCTTCCAGGAAGGCCTTGGACACGTCCTCGACGCGGATGAAGGCGGTCACAGGCGCTCGGCGGGTTCGGATCCGCCGAACACGGTCGCCACCCGCAGGGCTGCTCCCCGGTCGAGCTTCAGGGCCTCCTTGCTGAGCTCCGCCAGCGCCTTCGAGTTGAGCTGCCTGAGGTTGACCAGTTCCTCGACCTCCTGGGCGGCGCCACTGAGCGGTTCGGTGAGGATCTGCCCCACCCCCGATGCCCAGTACTTGTTCTCGGATCCGGCCTCCTCGATCACGACAACGTCCGTGTAGCACTTGAACGGCACGCAGGTCTTCCGGCCGACGTCGACGACCTGGGCGCTCGACTGCTCCCCTCCGGGGATCTGCACCTGGTAGAAGGCGGGGGTCCCCGCCTCCGGGGCGCCGGGCATCCAAAGGCCCGGCACGGCTCCGTTCACGTCGGCGAGCCACGCGTCCTCGGCGTTCAGGAATTGCCCGCCCTCGTAGGCCTCCGTATAGGACCCCATGTACCAGACGTTCCCTCCGTCGTCCTCGGCGAGGAAGTCGATGGACTGCTCGCTGAGTTGGCCTCCGTCGAAGTCCTGATCGAGCACGAGGACCGCCCGCACGCCGTCGATCTCCTTCGTCACGTCGGTGACCGTCGTGACGCGGATGTGGGGCAGGAGCCGGTCACCCACGTAGACGGTTCCCTCGCTCACCGACTGGAGCCCAGGGACCAGCGGCACCCACTCGTTGATGTCGGTCACTGTTCGACCGAAGTTCTTCGGGTCGTAGGTCTTGGGGATCTTCCCCGCGGGTGCGTGGGTCGCGTCCGACGTGGCCGTCGGCGACGCGTTCGTGGCTTTCGTCTCGCTCGGGGAAGACGGAACCGAGGTCGCCGATGACGGGGACGCTCCTTGCTGGCCACCGGAGCACCCGGCGGTGAGGGCCCCCGCGAACACGCAGATCCCGGTCACGATCGTCGCGAGGGCGAAACGTTTCCCGCGCATGAAAGCATGCTAGCGGCGACCGGTGGTGCTCAGGTCACCCGGTCGTCGTCCTCGGAGGCGTCGGCGACCCCCTGGCCGAGACGTCGCAGCCGGAGCCGGACCAGGACCAGCAGGGCGAGCGTCACGCCGAGCGGCACCGCGATCACGACCGGGAGCACGCCCTCCGGGTTGAGCCGCTGGAAGGCGCCCACCGTGAGGTGCAGACCCGGGCTGCTGATCGGGTGGCTGCTGGCCTTCTCCCCGGGCTCGGGGACGGCGACCAGGTACACCATGTAGTCGCCTTTCAGGATCGCCTCGATCGTCCAGGAATGCCGGATCTGGTCCGCTGCCGGGACGAAGTCCACGTGCTGGGTGCGTTCTGGCGACCAATCCTCCGGGTCGACCACGTCCCCCGAGAGCTTGATGATGTTCAGCGCCATGATCACCGGAGGCGAGTCTTCGCTGCCGTTGTTCTCGAGGAGCGTGTCGAAGTTGACTTCGTCGCCGGTCTTCACTTCCAGGAACGTCTCCTCGAGCGAGACTTTGAGGTTCCATCCTTCGGCTTGGAAGAGCTGCCGCCCGAGGCTCATGGCGGGGCCGGCGCCGAGGACGAAGAGTAGGAACACCGTCAGCGTCATGCCCGAGAGCGATCCCCACCGCGCCCGCAGCCTTCGTGCCCTGCCTGCGTCGAGGCGCAGGCGGGGGGCTGCGATCACGAAGAGGAGGAACAAGACGAGCACCACCGCGATGACCGATGAACGCAGGTACTCGTCTCGCTCCCAGAACGTTCGATTGTTGACGAGCACCTTCTCCATGAATTCGCTGGTGGCCTGCATCGGGTTGATCCGCTGAACGAAGTACCCGAAGTCCCCCTTCTGTACCTCCCCGGGAAGCTGCGTCAGCATGAAGAGCAGCAACCAGACGATGAGGCAGATGAACATGCTGGTCTTGTTCGCGTTGGACCACGTGCTGACCAGCAACCCGAAACCGGCGAACGCGATCGCGAGAGCCGTGCCGATGGTCGCCCCGAGGAACAGCGCCTGGCCGATGACTTCGTCGCCTTGCGACACCACGATCAGCGCGGGCAGGGAGATGAGGAACGCCGCCGGCCATGGCGTCAACGAAGCGAGGAGCTTGCCGAGGATCAGCTGCCGGCGGCTGGCAGGCGTCAGTAGCAGCACCTCCAGCGTCCCTCGTTCGCGCTCGCCGCTGATCCCGTCGGCGCCAACGATCATGCCGATGAACACTCCGAAGGAGATCGTGTTGAGCAGGGTGAGGAACACCATCTCCTTCGGGGGGATCAGGTTCAGCTCCGTGTTCGTTGCCAGCAGGAACGTCATGAGTCCAAGCAGCAGGCTGTAGAGGATGAGCAGGTTGATCGCCCTGCCTCCGACCCAGAGTTCGACGGCCTCCTGCTTGAACACGACCCACCACGCGCCCCGGGTCGCCCGCCGCTCGGCGGGCGTGCCAATTGTCGTCGCCTCAGCCTCGGTGATCGTCATGAGCGCGCCCCTTCCGTGAGCTCCATGAACGCGTCCTGGAGGCGACTGCCCTCGACCTCGAAGCTCAGTACCTGGATGCCGGCGTCGACCAGGGCATCGAGGACCCAGTTCGTCGACCGGTGATCGTCGGCACCCGGCTCGTCGGGACCAGCGGCGAGCTCCACTTCCAGCTGTCGGTCGTTGCTCCCGCGGCTCACCGCGGCGACGCCGGGCAGCGCCTCGAGGAGACGGGTGGCCTTCCCGACCGTCGCCGCCGGCACATGGAGCCGGAGGGCCGTCCGTCTCGGCCCCTCACGTCTGGCCTTCGTGAGGACCTCTGCGACCGATCCCGTGGCGACGACGTGCCCCGACGACAGGATCACGACGTCGTCGCACACCCCCTCCACCTCGGACAGCGCGTGGCTGCAAAGGATGATGCCGGTGCTCCGCTGATGGGCGATATCCCGCAAGAGGGCGAGCAGCTCCTGCTGCCCTCGAGGATCCAGTCCCAGGGTCGGCTCGTCCAGGAAGAGGACCACGGGATCATTGACGAGGGCGCGTGCGATCCCGAGCCGTTGGCGCATGCCGTGGCTGTACGCCCGGATCAGCGATCTCCCACGCTCCCGGAGCCCGACCATCTCGAGCATCGCCAACCCGTGCGACCGGGCGTCGTCTCCTCGCCGGCCGTAGAGCCTCGCGAAGTAAGTGATGTATTCGATGCCTGTGATCTGGTTGGGCAGACCGAGTGTCTCCGGAAGCACCCCGATCCGCGGCCTGATCTGGGCGGGTCGGTCGGAGCTGATGCCGTCGACGAAGTAGCGCCCCGACGTTGGTCGCAGGATCGTCGTGAGGATGCGGATCGAGGTCGTTTTCCCGGCGCCGTTGGGACCGAGGAACCCCATCACGTGTCCGGGCCGGAGGGCGAATGAGAGGCCATGCAGTGCCGTCCAGCCCCGATACGACATCGTGAGGTCCTCGGCGACGAGGACCGGAGGACGAGTATCCCCGGGGCGCACCGTATCCGCCGGCCCGACCGCTTCCACCCGTTCCATGCGCTTCTCCTTCCGGATGCTCGCGGCGGGCGACCGGCGCCAGGGACGCCGCTGGCACCGAAACGTAAGACGGGATGTCGAGAAGGTCAACCCTGATCGTCTTGGAGCAGGACGAGGGTCGGATCAGCTGCGCTCTTCGATCGGCACCCAGACCTGGTCACGGGGGCCCACGTAGGCCGAGCCCGGCCTGATCACCTTGTTATCGGCGTACTGCTCGCGCACGTGTGCGGTCCACCCAGCCATGCGAGCGAGTGCGAAGATCGGGGTCATCAGGTCGGTCGGGATGCCGAGCGACCGATACACGCCGGCCGCGTACAGGTCGACGTTCGGCCACAGCTGCTTCTGCTCATAGACCGTTTCCTGCAGCGCTTCGAAGATGTCGGCCCATCGCTCGTCGCCGTGTCTGGCTCCGACCTCGCGAGCGAGTTCCCTCAACACGGTCGCCCTCGGATCCATCGTGCGGTAGACGGCGTGACCGAAACCCATGACCTTCTCGTGGCGCTGGAGGAGGTCGCGCACATACGCCTCGGCGTCGGGCGCCCGGCCGATCTCCTCGGCCATCTTCATCGCCTCCTCGTTCGCGCCACCGTGGAGCGGACCCTTGAGCGCGCCGACGGCGCCGGTGATCGCGCTGAACATGTCCGAGAGCGTCGAGGCGATGATGCGGGCTGCGAACGTCGAGGCGTTCATCGTGTGGTCCGCGTAAAGGATGAACGTGGTATCGAGCGCGTCGGCGTCCTCGTGCTGGGGTTCCTCGCCCGAGAGCATGTAGAGGAAGTTCGCAGCATGCGGCAGCTTGGGGTTCGGCGGCACGATCTGCTGGCCGGTGCGCATGCGTTCGTAGTTGGCGATCAGGGCCGGCGTTTTCGCGATCAGCCGCATCGCCTTTCGGTATTGCGCCTCGGGCGATTCGTCCCACCCGTCGGGATCGTAGGCCGACGCGGCCGAGATCGACGTGCGCAGCATCGACATCGGCGAGGTCTGCTGGGCGAGCGTGGACATGAGCTGGGTGAGGAACGGGCTGAGCTCTCGGTTCTCGATCAGGAATCCGTCGAGCTCGTCGAGCTCGTCCTGGTTCGGGAGCCGTGCGTTGTGCAGCAGGTAGACGACTTCTTCGAACGTGGCGTTGCGCGCGAGGTCGGCGATCTCGTAGCCGGCGTACCACAAGCGCCCCGCGTCGCCGTCGATGTCGGACACGGTGGTGTCGGCGGCCACGACCTCCCGCAGTCCCTTCTCGGTCACGCTTGCCACTTCCTCCGGTCGAGGCACGCACGGGGCACGCCATGGGCCCGTTTCGCTCGTGCGGGCTTCTGACAGGATAGTCGGCGGCCCCGGGACGGACCAAAACGGCCGTTCCGCCCACCGGGGTCGAGCGCCCGAGCAGGAGGACCAGGTTGGCCCATCGAGTGACCCTGATCCCTGGCGACGGCGTCGGTCCCGAGGTGATCGAAGCGTCCCGCCGTGCGATCGACGCGACGGGCGTGCCGATCGAGTGGGAGCGCAGATCCATGGGCGCCGGGGCGTTCTCGCGCACCGGACGGGCGCTTCCCGCCGAGACGCTCGACTCGATCCGTGCCAATCGTGTCGCGCTCAAGGGTCCGATCGAGACGCCTGTCACGAGCGGGCTCCGCAGCTCGAACCTCGAGCTGCGCAAGTCTCTCGACCTGTACGCCAACGTGCGTCCGTGCCGCCTCTACCCCGGGGTGCCGAGCGTCTACGAGGCCATCGACCTGGTCGTGGTGCGCGAGAACACCGAGGACATGTACACGGGCCTCGAGTTCGAGATGGGCACCGTGGCCGTTCGGGAGTTGATCGGCTTCGTTCGTGAGACGACCGGGCGCCGCATCCGCGAGGACGCCGGCGTGTCGATCAAGTCGATCAGCGAACGGGGTAGCGAGCGTGTGGTGCGATTCACCTTCGAGGAAGCTCGTCGCCGCGGACGCGCGAAGGTCACGGCGAGCCACAAGGCCAACATCCTGAAGTTCAGCGACGGGCTGTTCCTCGAGGTTGCGAGGCGAGTGGCGACCGAGTTCCCGGACATGGCCTTCGAAGACCGCATCATCGACGCGTTGTGCATGCAGCTGATCCAGGCGCCGGAACGCTTCGACGTGCTGGTCATGCCGAACCTGTACGGCGACATGGCCGCAGAGCTCTGTGCGGGGCTGATCGGGGGGACGGGCGTCGCGCCCGGCGGGCACTTCGGCGGCGCCGGCGGCCTCGAGCTCGCGGTGTTCGAAGCGACGCACGGAACGGCTCCCGACCTCGCCGGCACCAACA
>Ga0224510_10000973_pt1 | contig 19795 bp, 18 predicted proteins | sample SF_May12_sed_USG_FD_170161 | JGI IMG/M metagenome (GOLD analysis project Ga0224510, IMG submission 170161) | Sediment microbial communities from San Francisco Bay, California, United States - SF_May12_sed_USGS_4_1 | ecosystem: Environmental > Aquatic > Marine > Sediment | place: USA: California... | reverse complement strand
CAGGAGCAACCCCATGTCAGCCCTCAGCGACCGCCGCGTACTCGTCACCGGAGCTGCGCGAGGCATCGGAGCTGCGACGGCCAGAGCGTTCGCGGCCGCGGGCGCCGACGTGGCGATCGTTGACATAGATCCCGGCCACGAGGGCGAAGCCGTGGTCTCCGATATCGAGGCGGCGGGACGGCGCGGGACGGCCATCCAGGCCGATCTCACGGCCGTCGAGGATTGCCGCCGTGCCGTGGGCGCCGCTGTCGAGCTCCTCGGCGGACTGGATGTGCTGGTCAACAACGCCGGCGGCAACCTGGGGATCTACGCCACGTTCGAGGACCTCACAGAAAGCGACTTCGACCTGATAGTTGCACTCAACCTGAAGAGCACATTCTTTGTTTCCCAGGAGGCGATTCCGCATCTCCGCCGGAGACCTGGGGGCCGGATCGTCAACCTCGCCTCAGAGCTCGTCTGGGTGGGGTATGAGTTGATGCCGGCGTACGTCGCAGCCAAAGGCGCGGTCGTTGCGCTCACCCGTTCGATGGCGCGCGCGGCTGCCCCCGTCACGGTCAACGCCGTGGCGCCCGGACCCACCGCTACCGAGCGATTCAAGCGCGGCAAGTGGTACCGCGAGGAGAGACAGCGCCGCGAAGCCGACATCCCTCTCGGCCGTTTCGGTGAGCCCGAGGAGATCGCCCGGTTCATCGTTTCCGTAGCTGGAGAAACCGGTGACTGGTGCACCGGCCAGACCTTTCACGTCAACGGAGGCGTCGTCATGCCGTGACTCGTCGCAGCGACGACAAGTCACCGCGGATCGTCGACTCGGTCGCGGCCGTACACTCGAACGATCGCCTAAAGGAGTCTGATGCCGAGCAGCACCGCCTCGTCCACGGTCACGAGGGATGGCACACCCCAGTTGTCCCGCCGGTGGGATGCGTCGCCGGAGCGCGCACGTATCGTGCTCGTCCACGGTCTCGGCGAGCATTCGGGCCGCTACGAAAGGGTCGGATCACAGTTCGCCGACGCCGGTATCTCGGTCCGGAGCTTCGATCTGCTGGGCTTTGGAGCGTCGGGTGGGCCGAGGGGCCATGTCGACTCTTGGACCACCTATCTGGATCAGGTCGAGGACCACGTCGCAGACGCCGGCCAAGACGGCGTACCGGTGATTCTCCTCGGCCACTCGATGGGCGGCCTCATCGCCTTCGAGTACGCGTTGTCCGAACGGCCGCAACCGTCGCTTCTCGTCCTCAGCTCACCGGCCCTTGGCGGGGGCGCCGCCTGGCAGAAGGCCCTGGCCCCGGTCATGGGCGCCATCGCTCCGCGTATGGCTGTTCCCAACGCTCTCAAGGGGGAACAGCTGAGCAGGGACCCTTCCGTGGGGGAGGCATACTTCAGCGACCCGCTCGTCCTGGTGAAGTCGTCCGCCAAACTCGGCGCCGAGATCTTCGCGGCGATGGGTCGTGTTCGAACGGCGATCGGTCGATTCGCCACCCAGGCCTATGTGGTCCATGGCGGGGCGGACACCATCGTGCCTGCGTCGAGCTCCGCGATCCTCGCGGAGCTCCCGGGTGTGGAACGGCATCTCTATCCGAAGCTCCGCCACGAAACCATGAACGAACCCGAAGGCCCGGAGGTGGTAGCCGGAATCGTGGCGTGGATCGACGGCAAACTCACCAGCGGGGATCGACGCTGACACCGCGCTCGGCGTACCACGGTGCGATCCGTTGCTCCCAGTGCCGGCGGCGCTGAGGTTCGGAACAGAATGCCGCAGCGAGGGCATTGCGCGTCATCCGGGCAAGGTCGTCCAGACTCAGCCCCGATGTCAAGGCGAACTCGGCCTCTTTCGACATCGAGGTCGCGCTCATCAGCCGATTGTCGGTATTGAGGGTCACGTTGAACCCCCAGCGATGAAGGTCCCGCAGTGGGTGTTCTTCCGGAGACCAGCCTTTGGTCGCGAGATTGGAAGTAGGGCACACTTCCAGAGGCACACGACGGTCGCGCACCCGCCGGGCCAGCCCGCCCAACACCGCTTCGGCGCCTTCCGATGAGACGTCTTCGGCAATCTCGATTCCGTGCCCGATGCGATCGGCACCGCACCGAAACACCGCAGACGCGATGCTTGCCAGCCCACCCGCTTCGCCCGCGTGCAGAGTGAGCCCCAAGCCGTACTCGCGGATGTGATTGATCGCGGGCAGGTGCGCCTCCGGTGGGTATCCGCGTTCGGGTCCGGCCAGATCGAACGCCACGACGCCCTGCTCCGAGTACCGAACCGCAAGTTCCGCGGCCTGAAGGCTGTTGTCGTCGGATCTCATGGCATCGACGATGAGTCCCCAGGTGACCTCTCGCTCACGGGCCGCCGACGAAAATCCGTCCAAGACGGCTTCGATCACGGCTTCGGGCGCCAACCCATGACGCGTCAAGAGCAGGGGAGCGAACCTCGATTCGACGTGCACGGCACCATCGTCGGCCAGGTCCGCGAGAGACTCGGCGGCGACCCTCCGGCAGGCATCCTGGGTCTGCATGACCGCCAGGGTGTGGTCGAATGCCTCGAGGTACGTCTCGAGGGACCCCGATTCCACTTGATCGAACCAGGCCCCCAGTTCTACGGGATCCGTACTGGGAAGGGTGTGCCCGACCAGGTCCGCGAGTTCGATCACCGTCTCGACCCGCAATCCGCCGTCCAGGTGGTCGTGAAGTACGACATTCGGGTGTTGCATCGAGCCACGGTACCTGCTCGTCGAACAACGCAGTGAGCAGTAGATTCTCCGTTCGTGAAGCCAGTACTCGTCGCCGCGCTCCTCATCCTCTCCGCTTGCTCAGCCCAGACCGCCCCAACCCGGTCACCGCTACCCGATGTCCAGCAGGCGGTGGCCCCGATCACACCGTGCGGTGTCGCAATCGGCGACGGTGCCGGGGTCGCGGTGACCTCGGTCACCGACGGCTCAGCAGCGGACGGCGTTTTCGCCGTCGGCGATGTGATCGTGGACGCAGCCGGCATGCGTCTCTCGACCGCGGAGGACCTCCTGGCAGCACTCGCAGAATTCGCACCCGGTGAGACCTTCGATGTGCGCGTACAGCGTGCAGGCGAGGTGACTCCCTTGCAGGTGGTGCTGGGAGCGGATTCGAATGATCCCGACCTTCCTCGGATCGGAATCGGGATCGAGACCCGGTACGAGTACGTGAGCCCGAACGCCCTCGGCGAGGTCGACGGCGCCACGCCGCTGGGAAGGCTGATCGACATCGAAGGTCTGTTGTACCGGCTTGACCCGACGACCGGCGCGCTTTCGCCCACGACTCTCGAGGCCCCCGATCGTCCTTGGGACTTCGCTGCGGGGCGACTCGTCACGACCCGTGAGGACAATGGCTCGATCGCGTTGACGGCATCCGACGGCACGGCCCCGTCGCTCGACGAGTCCTGGGAACTGTTGGGGCTCCTCGGCGGTGTTGATGAGGACCTGGTCCTCTTCGCCAACTCCGAAGCCGGCCTTTTCGTGGCCCGCGTCGACGCAATCAGCGGTGCCGAGGTCTGGCGGTCGGACCTGGCTTCCTCCGATCTCCCGGTCTCGGTCGTCTCCGTACCGGGCGGAAGCATGATCGGGGTGCTGTTCGCATCGGTCGACGACGCCGGGCTCGCCAGCCTGGCAGGATTCGAGGTGTGGGATGCGGGCACCGGTGAAATCGTGCTCGACGTCGGGACCGAACTCGTGGTGTTCGGCTGGTATGACGACACGCACCTTCTGGCGCAGAACGATGAGGGCCAGTTCATCGTGGTGGACGGTGTGACCGGGGACCAACGCCTCATCGACGAGTTTCCGATCGGTGTCGACCCGCAATCCGTGGTCGAACCGGCGGGCAACGGCCGAGACGTCCTGGTGGTTCGGGGCCGGGACCTGCTGGTGGGCCAGGTGGAGCCGGCTCCCGCCCAGCGTGAGGTCGTCCACAACTGTTCGCTCGGCGAGGTCGGCCGCCCAGGCTCCGGCGCCTGATCAAGCAGCCGGCTGGCGCGACACCGCGATCAGATCACGAATCCTGGTCCCCGTTGGACGAGGCCTTCTCCGCCGCCTTCCTGCGGGTGATCGAAGCGACGGCATGCTCCCGGCGCTGGCTGGCCGTGGCTTCGTCGACGAGATTCCACCCCGACGGCTCTCGGGTGACCGCGGACCCGGGTTCGGTGCCCATGATGGCTGCGATCTCGTCACCCGAGATGGTCTTCTTGTCCTCCAAGGCTGCGGCGATCGCCAACACCTGCTCCCGGTGCTCATCGAGGATGCCCCACGTCCGGTCGTACAACTCCTGAAGGCGTCGCTCGACGCGATCGTGCATGCGACCGACGACCTTTTCGGTTGGATCGGGCGTCTGCCAAGCGGAGTTCTGCGGCAGGCCAAGCCAGGAAGTGATGCCGTCACCCATTCCATAGACCCCCTCCATCGACGCCACGATCTGAGTGGCGGCCCGAAGGTCAGACGAAACGCCGGCAGAGTTGTCCGACTCGAAGAACATCCTCTCACCCGCCAGCGAGGCGATGAACGTCATCACCTCGGCTTCGTACTCGCTTCGCCACAATGTGAATCGGTCCTCCATGGCGATGGGCTTGACCATGCCGCCGACCGTTCCCCGCCGTTCGATCGTCGCGAGATCGATCTTCTTGTGCCGCATCATGAGGTGGGCCAGAACCGCGTGCGATGCCTCGTGAACCGCTACCGCGTGCCGCTCCCGTTCGATGTACTCGCTGTCCTCCGGAGGGCCGAGTTCCTTGAGCGACTTGGCGTGCCAGATGTCATCCCACTCGATGGTCTGACGTCCATCGCGGATCGCCAGGATGAGCGCCTCGTTGACGAGATCCTTGATCTTGGCGCCGGTGTAGTAGGGGGTCACCGTGGAAAGCTCGTCGATCTGTTCCGCCGTCAGGTTGTGCGAAACCTTCGACAGATAGCCGGCGAGTGTCGTGCGCCGTCCCTCCCGGGACGGATACCCCACTTTGAATATCCGGTCGATGCGACCGGGACGGAGCATCGCCTCGTCGAGGGCATTCGGCATGTTGGTGGCCATCACGTGGAGAATCCGATACTTCGGCGGCGGCTTCGGTCGCATGCCGAGTGTCTTACGCACACGATTCCAGAAGCCGCGCGGCTTGGTCAGACCGTTCATCTCGGTCAGCAGTGCTTGCAGCGTCCCCATCCCACCGCCACCCATTCCCATACCCATCATCACTTTGGGCCAGCGGCGCTCGTGTGACTTCTCTTCGGTCGAGGTCTTCGGTTCGTCGACGACGAGGTTCCGGGTCGTGTCCGAGGCGTAGTTCCAGCCGTTGCAGGACAGTTCGAAGTTGCCGAACGGGCCGCCACCTCCTCCGGCCCCGGCCAGCGCACCACGGCTTCCCAACGCGTCGGCCTCATCGAAGAACACGATCACGCCACCGTGGCGGAGGGACAGCTTGCGGAGCTTTCGGTACAGACCTTTGACCTTGAGGATTCCGACGCCCATGAACATGTTCATGAATGCGCCAGGTTCGACGAACACGAATGGCCGACCGGTCTCGCCGGCGATCGCCTCGGCCATCATCGTCTTGCCGGTACCCGGGGGGCCCCACAAGAGGATGCCTCCGGGGATGTATCCACCCTTCGCCTCGATCTCATCGGGCTTCTCGAGGAACCCGATGTTCTCGATCAGGAGGTCTTTCACGTGGTCCTGACCCCACACGTCGGTGAACCGGGTCTTGATCTCCTCGGGGAGAACGACATCCATCCCGCCCCGGGACAGGAACCAGAAGATCGCCACGAACTGACCCACGACGAAGAACAACAGGAGCGCATACTGCAGAATCATCGGGATCACGTCGAGGGCGACACGTGGGAATTGTTGAACGGCTTCGACGGGACCGTTGATGTCGTCGCGGAGTGTGTCCGTCACGAGGGCGTAGATCGCCACATAGACGAGCCAGCGTACGAAACGGCCCACTCGGTAGCGGGTCCAGGGTTTGAACCTGCCGGCGCTTCTCTCTGCGCCGCCGAATATCCGATCCGTCCACACCGAGTGATAGGCCGACGAACGCTCTGAAGCGACGTAGTGGATTTGCCGGAGAATCTCGAACAGCAGCAGGAATACGACTGCCGCGCCGAAACCGGACGAGACGAAATCGGTGAACGAATCGGTCACGGTACGGAACGGCGGTGCAACGTTGGCGCCGACGGCGACGCCGGTGATGATCGAGAGCAACAGAACGATCTTGATGCGGTCCCACCAGTCGGCCTTCCGACGAGTCACCCGCTGGATTCGTTCGTTGCTCAGCCCTTCGTGTTCACGAGCCATGAGTCAACCACCCGTTCGATCTCTTCTTGGTTCTCCACAAAACAGTCCCGGCTGCAGCCGACGGCGACCGAATACAGGCGGTCATCGGCCGGATTCGTCACAGAGATCAGGTACACGACGGCCTGGGCCTGGCCATCGGTCGTGGTGAGCGCGAGAAGACGCCGGACGCCTTCGAAGCCCTTGCCGAACGAGAAGTCCTCTTTGCTGACGTCGGCCACCTCGCCGTATGTGGTGAAGTCGATGACTGATCGCGCCAATATCAGCCGGGAGATGAGGTCGCGAGTGCTGGTGTCGATGGTCCGGACCGACGTGGCGCCAATGGGAAATGGAGACGAGGCAAGGTCCGTCGTGAGGTTCGCGGCTGCGGCCGAAGGCGCACCATCGAACGCAACCACCGACCTGGTCGGAAAGTCGATGTTCCCCACGCTGCCCATGAAGGGCAAGTCCGCCACTCCCGCCAACTCATCCTGCTCGTAGAGATGCCAGTCTGACGGCAGTTCCAGGAGCGACTGCTGTTCGGGATCGGTGTACCTGATATTGGAGGCGTTCGCGCTCGAGCACGCCGAGAGGAGCGCCGCTAGAGCGAGCAGCATCGAGGTGGTTCGCCGTGTCGACATCAGTGCCGGACAGCATACGTTGGGAACGGCGGAATAGGTTCATATCCTGAGGCTGTGAACAGAGCGAAAACGTGACAACGTACGAGGGCCGGTTGCTGGTGGCGACACCGTCGCTACTCGACCCCAACTTCGCCCGCTCCGTCGTGCTCTTGATCCAGCACGACGAGGACGGCGCGTTGGGCGTCGTGTTGACCCGTCCGAGCGAGTCGCCGCTCGCCGATCATCTGCCTGAACTCGGCGCCAGGGCCGCGGCCCCCGACGTGGTTTTCGTGGGTGGACCGGTAGAGCCGGAGGTGGCACTCGGGTTCGAGTTGGGCGAGGACGGCGAGTTCGTCGTCCCCGGAGTGCGAATGCTCAACGTGGTAGAGCCTTCGGGCGATGCACCGTGCCGGGTTTTCTCCGGCTACGCCGGTTGGGGCCCAGGACAACTGGAGGGCGAACTCTCCGAAGGAGCGTGGTACGTCGTCGACGCCCTCGCCGGCGATGTGTTCTCGATCGACCCCGAAGGTCTGTGGGCCGAGGTCTTGAGGAGACAGCCGGGGCGCCTGGCCTGGCTGGCGACCTACCCTCCAGACCCTTCACTCAACTGAGCCATCGATTCGCCTGCGCTCGCGGGCGTCACGGATAGGGTTTTTGGTCGCTCCTCACCCTGGTTTCGGCACGCCCAGAAGGTAGACTTCGGCGGGTGGTGGCTTCAATTTGACGACGTCTGACTTCTGATACGACGGAGGTGAGTGGGATGAACACCGTGTATGTCGACGCCAGCATGTCCGACGACGATCGACGCCGGAAGCTCTTCGGTGGCCAGATCTTCCTCTTCACTCCGCGTGCATCCACGAACGCACTGTGCGATCACACCGCCGAAGTCGTCGAGTCGGCGTTCCCGGGCATGGACCCCCGCTATGCACAATTCGACATGCCGGTCGAGCGGTATGTCGACATCGTCGCACCTCTCAAACCCAGGTTCATCCACAACGCGACGACCCAACGCCTGCTGCGCGACGTGATCGAGGACCTGGGGTGCGACCTCGCGACGACATATCAAGACGTCCCGCGTCTTCGCATGGTGACCAGCGATGCCTATCTGACATCGGGGGTCGGGTACGCACACCACCTCCATCGGGACACGTGGTACTCGGCTCCGATGGCGCAGCTCAACTGGTGGATGCCCGTCTACGAGATCGACACCGAGTGTTCGATGGCGTTCCATCCTCGATACTGGTCGGAGGGCGTCGCCAACGGATCGGCCGACTTCAACTACTACGACTGGAACGCCAACGGCCGCCGGCAGGCGGCTTCCCAAGTGACTGCGGACACGCGGCGCCAGCCCAAGCCCGAGCAACCGATGGGAACCGATCCACAGGTCCGTTTCGTCGTGCCTCGCGGCGGAGTCGTGCTCTTCTCCGGGGCGCAGATGCACTCGACCGTCCCGAACACCTCGGGGTTCACCAGGTACAGCATCGACTTTCGCACGGTCAATGTGGCCGACCTGGCGAGCGGAGCCGCCGCCCCAAACGTCGACTCGCATTGCACCGGTACGTCGCTGCGAGACTTCAGACGATCCTCCGACTTCGCGGCCATGCCCGACGACCTGGTGGCGAAGTACGACAGCGGCGTACACCCCGACCACGGCGTCACGGTGTTCAGTCCGGGCTGATCACACAGGCGGGGTCCGCGAAATCGGACCTCGTCGCCCCCGCGAGGGTCGGTTCGCACTCATCCGGCGTCGATCTCACCGCTCTTGCACACAGGCGACGGGTCGCGTCGGTCGCAACCCACAGGACGACGCTCCACGCGGCCGATGTCCGCTCAGCTGGGAACGCGGTATGCCGATCTCGACGTCGAGGCTCGTATCCTGGTGGCACCGATGTACCCATCACGAACATGACCACGGCGCCGAAGCTGAGGCCCTCGCTGCGACGAAAGGCCCCTGGACTGAGCATCGAGCGAGATCTCGTGGACCGGGGATCCCGGATCGTTGCCGGCGTCGACGAAGTGGGTCGCGGCAGTTGGGCGGGTCCGCTCACCGTTGGGGCGGCGGTGGTCCCCCATGATCGGCGGGTGTACAAGATCCGCGACTCGAAACAACTCACCGAACCCGAGCGCGAGGCCCTGTTCGACCGCATCTCCGAGTGGTGCGTCACGTGGTCGGTCGGGCACGCCTCGTATGCAGAATGTGACGAGTTGGGCATGTCGGAGGCCCAACGCCTAGCGGCGCGCAGAGCGATCGCCGGGCTCGACTTGAACGTCGACCACGTGCTCATCGACGGCAACTGGGACTTCGTGGGGGGAGCGAACACGACGAAGATCGTGCGTGGAGATCGGACGAGCCTCTCGATCGCTGCAGCCTCGATATTGGCGAAGGTCACCCGGGATCGCCTGATGCGGGAGGCAGCCGAGCACCACCCCATGTACAACTTCGAAGCGAACAAGGGGTATCCGTGTCCGATCCACAAGGCGGCTCTCAACGCTTGGGGTCCTTCGGCCATACACCGTCGCACGTGGGCGTTCATGGACGACCTCGCATTCCCAGGGGTGGGTCGGGTCGAGAGAGACGACGGCCAGCCGGTCCTGCCGTTCGGGTGATCACCCCACCTGGCCCGGACTGATGTCGGTGCGTGACGTCGTCACGGCAAGGACGACCTCATAGGGCACCATCGTCCGTTCCAGGGGCACCACGTCTCCGTCCTCGACAGTCCGCCAATCGGCGCCGCGACAGTCGAGGACCACACTTGCGTCACGGGGCGTGAGATTGACCGCCACGAGCAGCTGCATCCCTCCGCCGCGCCTCACAAAGGCAATGACACCCCGATGCCCCGTTTCGACGATCTCGGGGTTTCCGGCGCCGAACACCGGAATCTGCGAGCGGAGCGCACCGAGCCGCCGCACTGCTGCGAGGATCCGGCCGGACGGCGAGTCGGGCTGCCGGCCAGCCTCCGCCACGCGGGCCCAGTCGAGCCGAGGTCGGTGCATCCAGCGATTGTCATGCTCGTGGCCGGGCTCGTTGGGGTAACTCCGATCGTTGCAGGTACCCAGCTCGTCACCCAGGTACAGCATCGGCATCCCGACCGTGGTGAACGCGAGCGTCTGCATGGCGACGATCCTGTTGACCGCCAAGTCGATCTCGACCACGTCCGCCGACTCCAAGGCGCGTTCGAGTCCGGCGAGGGAGGCGAGTGTCCCGGATATGCGGGAGTCGCCGGTGCGTTCGTTGTGTCCGAACAGCTCGCCGGCCGCGAAGGATCCTGGAAATACACCCGAGTAGAAGTCGCTCAGGAATCGCCTGTGACCCACTGCGTCGATTCCGAGACGGAACGCATCCTCGTCGGCGAAACCCCAGCCGATATCGTCATGACTGCGCAGGTACGAGATCCACTGGCAGCCACCAGGCAGGCGCGATCTGTGTCGGATCGCGTCGACCAGCATCGTGGCGTCCTGGGTAGCGATCGCCTCCCAGGTGAGTGCCATGTGGAGGGGGTTGTAGCCCAGCGCACACTCGTCTGGTCGGACGAATCGCGCCACGTCGTCGGGGTGGACTATCGCCTCGGACAGGAACCGGACCGACGGCGAAACCACTTTCACGACCGCGTTGAAGATTTGAAGGATCAGGTGTGCTTCCGGCAGGTTTTCGCAGTTCGTACCTTCTCTCTTCCACAAGAACGGTGTTGCATCCATCCGGAGGACTGCGGGCCCGAGGCTCACGACATGGAGAAGCTCAGCGGCCATGGCCACCAGAACCTCGGGGTTCCGGTAATCGAGGTCCCATTGGTAGGGGTAGAAGGTGGTCCAGACCCAACGGCCATCGCCCGACGCATCGGGGACCCACGTGAAGCCGTCTCCGTCGCGATGCGGGAAGATGGTTCGAAGTGCCGGCAGCCACCGATCCACCTCGTCTCGGGTTTCGAACGTGAGATAGAACCGGTCATATGGGGCTTCGCCGCGGCGAGCACTGCGAGCCCACGGATGATCGTCGGCCGTGTGATTGGCAACGAAGTCGAGCACCAGCCCGAGACCCCGCTTGTGTAGGCGTTTGGCCAGTCGCGTCAGGTCGTCGGTCGAACCCAATTCGGGGCGCACCTTTCGGTAACTCGAGACGGCATACCCGCCATCGTTCTCCGGGCCGGGAACGGCGTAGGGCGGCATCAGGTGGAGATGCGTCACGCCGAGCGACTCGAGATAGTCGACTTTGTCCTCAACGGCGGTGATGGTCCCGGCGAAACGCTCGGTGTACGTCATGGCCCAGACCGACGTTCCCGATGACATCCACGCAGCGTCCGCGGCTCGGACATCCCTCTTGGCTATCCACCCGGGGAGATTGGCGCTCGATCGGGCCATGGCGACAACGAGGTCATGGAGTCTCAGCGAGAAATCCCATCTCCACCCGTAGAGCTCGTGCATGAGGGCGAAGATCCGCTCGAATTCGGAAGCCAGTCGCAATGCAAACCCCTCGAACGAGCGGTCCTCGAAATGGCGGCAGGCATCCTCGAGGAGACGCGGGAGCGCCCGACTTGCCTCTGAGGCCATCCACTCGTGCACGGACCGCGACGATAGCCCCGTCACGCAACGAGACTTGCGTCCTCGTGTTCCGCCATTGCGGGCGCAGGCTGAGCGATATGACGACCGGGAGCGCTCTTGACCGGTGCTTTCGCCGGTGTCGGGGCACCGATGCCCAGCCAGTCGCATACCGTTTGGCCGATCCAGCGGATCTGCTTGCTGTAGACGATCGCTCCGGCCACGAATGCCACCGACACAAAGGGTGCACTCACTACGCCATGTTCGATGAGATCCTGGACCACCCACGTCGAGGGAACCACGAACAGCCCACCGATGGAGACTCCGGACAGAACCCGAAGTGGACCAACGCGTTCCATGTCGTTTGCCACCAGTCCCGGCAGGAACAGGGGGAGGAGTGCCACCGACGACAAGGTCATGTAGAACGACAGTTCCAGCCCCAGCATCCGTTCCCCTGCCAGCATCCCCGCCCAGGACAACACGGACGAGAGCAACAACATGGTTGCGAACTTGCGGCGACCGAAGAGAATCATCCAGGGCATCAGCAGTTTGGTGACGATGAGATATGTCAGGAAGCCCACGGCCAGCATGTAGACCACTTGCACAGGCGCCGCGGTCAGCATTCCCAGGTAGGCGGCTCCCACAAACCCTCCACTGCGCAGCCCGTGATTGTGGTTGAGGCCCCACGCCGCGCCCACCGAGAGGAGCACGGCAATCGGCACCCAGGCCGGGGCGATCGAGCTGACCCCGAACCCTACGAGCGGAGCCAGTTCGTTCATACCCTCGAGTCCGAGTGCCAGGGCAGCCAAGATCGGAATCGCCACGCACGCGCCGGCCACGGCCACCGCTACCAGTGTCTTCTTCAAACCCTGTCGAGCCATGTCGTGCGCGATCAATGCCGGCACCACGTATCCGGCCCCGACGAACAGTGGGACGCTGGACTCCCAGAGGTGCGACCCGGCAGGGGAGACCTGCAACATGACGGCCTGTATGAGGGTGGAGATCCCCACCAAGACAGCGAATTTGGTCCGCCCGTACAGCAGGAACCATCTGGGCAGAACCTTGTTGACGATCAGGTACGAGACCATCGCGTTCGCAGCAGTCGCCAGGAGCACCAGCGGCTGGATGAGGAATATGGCGATGTATCCGGGGACGACGATCGACCCGGTCGTGACGTGTCTCCGTTCGTACAGGACCATGCTGACGACGATCCCGGCAACGAAGGCGAACCTCACCACCTCGATGGAGAACAGATAGTCGTGCACGGGTCAGCCTTGGCCGACTTCGGCTTCTACCGTCTGCCACGGCGTCGCGTCATGCTCGAAATGGTGGAGGAGCATTTCTGCCTGGTGGGTGTGGATGTTGACGAATCCCACCACGAGCACGTGTTCGGTCGGTGAGTCGCCGATCATCTTCTGGACGATCACCTCGAGCGACGGAGCACGGGTGTCACCCAAATTGACGATGGCATCGAGCGGAAACCCATTCTCGACGAGACGGTCGGTCACGAGACCCTCGTAGGCGCCGAAGGTGACCAACCGGTCGAAGGTCAGGTCGTGGACGGCCACATCGGCGAATTGGATGGCCCGCCGCTCCCGGTCGGCGCGGTTGTTCAGAATGCCCACAGTCGTGGTGCTTTGGTCCACGAACGGTTCCAGCTTGGCGTAGGCGGCCACCATCGACTCGCGGTCGTTGACGGCGAAGAGATTGGCCCAGGTGACTCGTTTGCCACCGATGGCGAGTTCCTTGATGCGGAGAACACCCGGGTCGGGCGCAGCTCGAACCATTCCGTCCATGGCCACATCCCGGGGGATGCCCAGCAGACGTGCGAGAACGAGCCCGATCGCCACGTTCTCCTTGAACGCAATGTACGGGAAACGAGCGATGTCCTCGTCGGTGACGAGATCGGGGTCGGCCACGATCACTTCGGTGTTGCGATCGGCGGCCTCCCGGTAGATGACCCGCTGGATCACAGGGTCCTGCTCGGCGGTGATGAGCGTGCCGTTGGCAGGGCACGTCGACATGAGCGAACGAGCGATCTCTTTCAGCGTTTCCCCCATCACGTCCTGGTGGTCTTCACGTACGTTGGTGAGCACACCGATCGTCGACCGGACGATCATTCGTTCACTGACTTCCTGGTAGGCGGGCTTCAACGCCATGCATTCGATCACGAGGGCATCAACGTCCGCTTCGACATACGTCCGAGCAACCTCGATCTGTTCGAGGATCGTGGCCGGACCGCGCCGCAGAATCGGCTCGTCGACGCCTTCACGGTTGATGACGGCGGCGGCGGTACCCGTCGACTTGGCGATCGTGACGAACCCGGCTTCCCGGAGGAGCCCGGCAACGATTCGTGTCACGGTGGATTTGCCCCTGATTCCGTTCACGTGGATGCGGTGTTGGAGCCCGTTGATTCGGGCGCGATGAGCCATCGCCTCTCGACCCCACCACAGCAGCAGGGTCAGGGCTACTGTCGTCCCTGCCAAGAGAAAAATCGGCATCCAAGCCCCGTTTGTGTCGACGGTTGTGGTGGAGCGGACCCCACAAGACTGCCAACAGGAATATCGTCACATTCCGCGGTTAGCTTGACACGTAGAGTGAACTTATCGGTCGTTCAGACCAATTCGTCGAGATACACGGGGAGCATCGCGCGCCAGGTGGGCCAATCGTGTTCCCACCCGGGCCAGTTGTCGACTCGATTCGGGATCCCCTTGGCCCCGAGCACGTCCCCCAGCCACCAGGACTCTCCAGGGTTCTCGTGGGCACCGGTGCCGGTGGCGAGGAGTACGAAGCGGCTCCGTAGCCGATCGAGTTGCTCGCCGGGGCCGAGATCCGGGAGGTAGTGAAGGGGAGACGAGAAGTAGAAGGTATCCGACCATCCGCCTTCGAGCCACGGCGACAGGTCATAGGTGCCGCTCATGCCGACCGCGGCCCGAAAGGCGTCGGGGTGCCGGCACAAGACCTCCACCGCGTTGAACGCGCCGAACGATGCGCCGGCCGCGATGATCTCGATGCCGTCGCTGTTGCAGTCCGACCGGATCGCAGGAACCACCTCCCACCGGATAGCCGCGTCGAACTGCTGCTGGAGCCACGCCGAATGGAGCGGATTCCTGCGTTCGAGCCAGCTTCTCCCGGCCACCGAGTCCACCGAATAGACCTTGACCCGTCCGTCCGCGAGCAGTGGGGCCAGCGCACCCACCAGTCCCATCCGATCGGCCTCGCCGGCATCACCACCCGCCGTTGGGAACAGCAAAACCGGCGTTCCCAACTCGCCCCACCGCATGAGCGTGAGGTCGGAGCCCAACCGTTCCGAAAACCAAGTCTCGGCCTTCATGAATCCAGCCGGTCCCTCTCGGTGTTCCGCCAGAACTGAATGAGGCCCCAGAAGTGCTCGGTGAACCGTTCCACCTCATGATCCGGGAAGAGGACCGCCACCTTGCGCCGCACCGCCTCCTTCGCCCGATCTGTCGCAAAGTATTCCCACGTCACCTCGTCCAGGTTGCCGAGGTGTCTCTCGCAAAACTCCTCGAAGCGCTCTGTTTCGTAGCGCTCGTGCGCGATCTCGGCGTAGGCGCGCAGCTTCTCACGGTACGGGAGGTCCGAGTCGGCGATCAGGAAGAACGGGATCCAGTCGGGATGGTGCCGCATCTTGCGCCTCGTGGCCGCCGCGTAGAGCGACCACCGCAGCTTGGCCTTCACGAGCCACGGGATGTGATAGTGCAGGCTCGTGACCTGGCTGTCCGGGTTGGCATTGGCGAAGTCGATCGGATGGAACACGCCGTTCCTCCGCAGCGCCTCACAGGAGTTGAAGTCCCAACCGAAGAAGGAGTTGATCGTGAGCGCCATGTCGCCGAGGAGATCGAGTTCGGCGTCATCGACGAAGCCGAACTCGACCCGGTAGCGGTCGTGGAGCGGCGCCGCAGGATCATATTTGATCACATTCACCTGGGGACCCACCGCGAGGACTCGCACGAACAGATCGAATGGCTCGATCGCCTCCTGCAGGTGCATGATCTCGGAACCGCTCTCGTCGTATGCCCGCTGCAGGTCATCAGGATTCTCGACCCGTGACACACCCCGCCACCCACCCCCGTCATAGGGCTTCAGATAGGCCGGGAAACCGATCTGGTCACCAACGTCCCCGAGATCGAACATCCGGGCGTACGACGACAACGTCATCTCGAGGTCCGGCTGGTGTTCGTATTGCTTGGGCGGCAACAGAATCGTCTTGGGAACCGGAAGGCCCAGTCTGATCGCCGCCGCGTACGAGGTGTGCTTCTCCATCGACTGGAGCGTGAAGGTGTTGTTCAAGACGTACAAATCGTTCTGCACGATGGCCTTCTTGATCCACTCCCGACTGGTGTGGTACCAGGGCGTGAGGCGATCCAGGAGCACGTCGTACCGGACCGGTTGGGCGAGATCGAAGGGTTCGATCGTGACGCGCTCCACCGAGAAATCGATGGTCTGCCCACCGATCCGGATCTTCGGATCGAGTATTCCGAGGATGTCCTCGTAAAAGATGGGCCAGCACAGGTCGGCGCCGAGGGAGAGTCCTATCAGTCGAGTCGAGTCCATCATCAGTGGAGCGAGACTACCGTCCCGACCCCATGTCGTGTGGCGCCGCCAGCACGAAGGTGATCGCCTCTTCGAGTCGGTCCGCCCACGCCCCCCAGTCGTGACCGGCCCACGCCTCCCGGTACAACACAGTCGAGCCCGAATTCTCCAGCAAGACCGACGCACGGCGGTTCCAGTCGATGAGGCTCTCGTAACGACCGCATGACATGGCGACCGCGCCCACCGTGACCGCATCGCCACCGGCGATCGAGCGCATGAACTGCCGGATGGATCCGAGCATGTCCTCCGAGAGTTCCGGATGGGGTTCGAACGCGAACGTCCCGGATTGCAGGACCATCCCCGCAAACATCTCCGGTGCGTGCTGCACGGCATGCCAGGAAGCAACTGCGCCCAGACTGGCCCCCATGGCGAACACCCCACCTCGCACGTTCATGCGACGTTGGATATGAGGGATCACTTCCCCGACAAGATGTGCGGCATGCCGATCCGAGGCGACGTACTCGACGTGGCGGACGCGCGGATCGAGCAGCAGCAACCGGCATGGCCGTAGCGCATGAACACGAATCAGATGTTCGATACAACGCGCCAGACCGGCATACCGAACGTAGTCGGTCCCGTCGTGGACGGCGATCAACGGCAGAGGAGAGGAGGTGTCGTGACCCGACGGCGTGTATACGTGATGATGGCGCCGGCCGCCGTACTCGAGGCTCGCCACTCGGACCTCGGACATCGTGCCACCGGCGGCCGGCTCAGCCGCCCACGCCGCCTCCCGGTAGCCAGGGCCACCGGCAACCGAGTTCTCGCCGAACGGGTTACGGGCCGTCTTCGGATTCAACGGGTCGAGGATGGAGCGCGTCTCCACCCCGGAGGTGATTCCAAGCCGGTATTCGATGCGAGCCTCCGGGGGCAGGTCGAGGTCGAGCCGCCAGCGGTTATGGCCAACTCGATCGAACGCGAGGCCTTTGGGGAATCGAGGCATGAACGTCTGGAGCTCCACCGCATCGGCGACTCCGACGAACTCGAGACGGGTCATGCTCTCGACATGGGACGGGTTGTCAGGCTGAAATGGTGCTGTCATGTCGGTTTGGGTGTTTGTGCACGGAAGTCTCATGTCGGATCCGCCGTTCCGTTACATCGACGTCCAACTTGCCCAAATCGAGGGATTGCAGCGGCGTTTCGGTCATCCCAGCATCAGGAATTGGGGTTCGAGGCGAGCACCGGCTCCGACGTCCAGTCTCGTCCATGGCGGTTCGGTGATCGGGGCAGCCTATCGCGTGGATCACGACACGCTGGGTGTCATCATCGGGCGTGAGGCTTCTCAGCCGACCGAGACCCAAATTCGCCTCGATCACCGTCACGTCGACGGATTCACGTGGACGATGACGGATGCCTGGGCCGATCGATCCCTGTCATGGCTCGCTGGGGCAGCGTCCCGCAACATCGACGCCGGGGGAGGCCCCCTCGGTGATGCCCTCGACTACGCCAGGACAGTCTCCGGCGGCCTCCGAACCTTGGACGCCTCCGACCCGTATGTCGACGCCTATCTGAACGCCGTCGAAGCCACCGGCTAATCTCGCGCCGATGCCCACCATCTTCACGCGGATCATCGAAGGCGACCTCCCGGGGACGTTCGTATGGCGCGACGACCGGTGCGTGGCGTTCCTCTCGGTCAACCCGCTGCGCCCTGGCCACACGCTGGTGGTTCCGATTGCGGAGATCGATCACTGGCTCGACTGTCCGGGCGACCTGCGCGACCACCTGTTCGAGGTTGCGCAACGAATCGGGAAGGCGATCGAGCATGCGTGGCAGCCCGAGCGGGTGGGACTCATGATTGCCGGGCTGGAAGTGCCACATCTCCACATCCACGTCGTCCCCATCTGGGGCGTGCACGATTTGGACTTCGCCAATGCCGCGCGATCGGTGACCCGGGAGGAACTCGACGACGCTGCGTCGCGGATCACCGAAGGGTTGTCGCAGCTCCCGCGATCCTGATTGGGGTCACTGGAGTCGCAGGGGCCTGCGCGATTCGAGGTCGGGTCGGAGCGAGCGACCCGTGACCAGAGGCGCCACGCGCTGCTGAGCGTAGGCGGCTGAGATCATCGCCGCCGCCGCGGACTTGGTGAGTGCGGCATCCGGGCAGAAACGATCTGACGCACACCCTGAAGCGACTCCGGCCGCATGGAGCGCCGCCGCCGCGCCGCCCACGGGACCATCATCCACGTCGATGAACGCAGGGGCCGCGTCGGGGAGCTCGAATGCCCGGGCGATCACCAAGGCTGCGTCCCCCCGTCGCATCGGGTCGTCCGGGCACACTCGGGAATCCCCGCATCCCGCCATCCACCGTTTTTCGGCGACGACGGAGAGCTGGTCGGCGTACGGATGCCCGTCCGTATCGGTGAACGATCGATCGTGCTCACCCTCGGCTCCGGTGGCGGCGACCACCATGCCTGCGAACTCAGCACGGGTGATGGAGGCCTCTGGACACACACGAAACTCGCCACAGGCCGGAACCGCCCCGAGAGCCGCCATCCGATTGATTGCACCCTCGTTCGGGTCGGCTTCATCGTCGTCGAAGGCGTCTGGGCAACCGATCCGCTTCACCGAACCCACCATCACCTCGTCGAGGCGGAGCCTCAACGACTCCGGGGACGGGTCCTTGCCTCCCGAGAACACGTTGAGCCACAGGTCGTCGATGCCGGTGTCCGGGTCGGATCGGAATCGAAGACCCTGACGATCGAATACCTCGACGCCGTTCACCCAAGCGGTCAGACTCCCATCGCTGCCGTCGGGATCGTTGAGGCGCACATGTCCCTCGATGCAGTTCCACACACCAGGTTCGACGATCCCGCCGTCGGACCACTCCATGATCTCGCCACACGCTCCCGGTTGGTCGAGGTGATAGACGTAATAGCCGAGCCGGCTCGAACCTTCGGGCGCGCCCACCGCACCACTCGGCCGGTACATCACCCGGGCCGACCATCCCGGGGAGCCCTCGTCCGCTGGGACACACCCACGGGCCGACGCCGAGCGGAGCGAAGAGAAGCCCGGCAGCTTGCCCGACTGGGATGGCTGCCAGCGGTCGAGGACGAGCATGTATCGGAACCAGGCTTCCTCGGCGGCGTCTTCGATCGGGAGGAACCGACCGAGCCCCCAATGGCCACCACGTTCGATCTCGACACCCAATCCCGCCCCCCGGTACCCGTCAGACGTCGCAGAGTCGTAGTGTTCGGCGACGACACGGGCTGTCGCCGGGGTCGTCTGCGTCATCACCGCCGCCAAGACCACGAACGCGAGCCAATACTTCACGCCGATGTCAACGCTCGACGTCGCCCGGCGGGTTCCCGGCTCAGTCGAGATCCACTTCCGGCTCGGCTGTGTCATCGAAGGTTCCGGGCGCCAGTTCTCCCAGGCGTCCGTCTGCGAATCCCACGGAGGCGGGCGCCAGTGAGAAGCCGAATCCACGGCGGAGGAACGTAGCAACCTGTCCCCGGCTCACGGCCACATCGGGACAGAACGAGGTTGGAGTGCACCCCTTGGTGATCCCGGCTGCCGCCAAGGCGTCGATCGATGCCGCTGCCCAGTGGCCGGACACGTCGTCGAACGCCGACGCTCCCGGATCGAGCCCGAATGCCCGGTCGAGGAATACCGCCATCTCCGCTCGGCTCACGGGGTCCTCCGGGCAAAACCGCGTGGGTGTGCAGCCCTTGGTGATACCGGCCGCCGCCAGCGCCCCGATGTCGTTCTCGGCGAAATGGCCCTGGGTGTCCGAGAAGGGGCTGGATGTCCGGTTCAATCCA
>Ga0224510_10000972_pt1 | contig 19814 bp, 19 predicted proteins | sample SF_May12_sed_USG_FD_170161 | JGI IMG/M metagenome (GOLD analysis project Ga0224510, IMG submission 170161) | Sediment microbial communities from San Francisco Bay, California, United States - SF_May12_sed_USGS_4_1 | ecosystem: Environmental > Aquatic > Marine > Sediment | place: USA: California... | reverse complement strand
CCATCGCCGGTCCCGGGAGTCGCTCCAGCTGGGTATCTACGCGCTCGCCTACGAGGCGCAGCATGGCCGTGTCCCGGACGAGCTGGCCCTCCACTTCCTCGAATCGGGCCTGGTCGGACGCAGCCCGGCCTCGGCAAAGCGGCTGGCGAAAGCCTCTGAGGCGGTCACCACAGCGGCCGAGGGCATCCGCGCCGGACGCTTTGACGCTGATCCATCGCCCACCCGGTGTGGGTACTGCCCATTCCGGGAGATCTGCCCGGACGCGATTCGATGATGGTCGGCGCGGCCACCCGCCAGGGTCGCCCTTGACCTCGCGAACGCGGCTGGCGGTCGCGGCCCTCGTGCTGCTGGCCGCGCTGGGGTTCCTCGCGACACTCGCCTTCGCGGTGAACGCCTGTCCGGCCGAAGCACCCGGGCAGCCCTGCCCGGGTGCCGCGTCGAATCGCGCCGTCGTGGTCGCGCTGGTGGCCATTTCGGCGGGCCTGACCGTTACCCCGTTCGCCTTCCTCGGAGAGCTCGCGGTGCGGCGAATCGTGTATCGAGGCGCATGGGCTCGAGCGGCGCGCCGCGGCGCGCTCGCCGGGGCGGTCCTGGCGACGATGGGCGGGCTGCGCCTTGGCGACGCACTGTCGGTCCCCGCGGCGCTCTTCGTGGTGGCCCTGGCCGCGGCGGTGGAGTGGCTCTCGGTACGCAGGCTCGACGCCCGGTGACCTCGGACATCTTCGCTGGTCAGCCGACCGACCCGGAGCTGCTCGCCGAGCTGTATGACCTGGAGCACGATCTGGTCATGCATGACGCGCCGTTCGTTCGCGAACTGGCGCATCGCGCACCCGGTGCGGTCCTCGACCTCGGTTGCGGCTCGGGGCGTCTCTTTGCGTCCCTGGCCGAGGGTGGCGCGACCCGCATCGTCGGCGTGGACGGGTCGGCCGCCCTGCTTCGACGGGCTGAGCTTCGGATCGCTGGCGATGAACGCCTGGCCGGCATGGCCGCGGCGGGCGCGATCGATCTGATCCATGGTGACGCGCGGGCGCTCGGCGGCCTTGCGCTGGGCGGCCCATTCGCCCTGGTGCTGGCCGTCGGGGTCATCCCGCACCTCGCCGGCCCGGAGGACGCACTGCGGCTGCTGAGCGGCGTGCGGCGCCTGCTTGACGCGGGTGGAGTCCTGGTGCTCGACGACATCGGTCCCGGAGAGATGCCGACGCGCGACCTGCCGCTCTCGGTCGACTGGCGGCGAACGATCGGCGGCCGCGAGGTGGTTCGACGCAGCTCGCTGATTCGGCGCGAGGCGCCCGAAGGAGTGCGCGTGGCCTTCTCGACGATGGTGGACGCGACGCAGCCCGATGGTACGATTGCCCGACTCCCGGCCAGCTATCGGCTGTGGTATCCATTTCCTGACGCACTCGCGACGCAGGTCAGTCGGGCGGGAATGATGGTCGAGACGAGGTACGGCTCGCACGACCTGGAGCCTCTCGGCCCCGAGAGCGAGCGGCGTATCTTTCTGGTGACGCACGGCAGCCCAACCGCTGTCGATCGCGAGAGGTGAGGGTTGGCGGATCAGATCCGGCTCCTGGTGATCGAAGACGTGCCGCAGGTGGCGCAGCACATGCGTTCGCTCCTGTCGGCACAGTCGCAGATCAAGATGCTCGACGTCGTCACCTCCGGTGAACACGCGCTTGCTGCGGTCGCCGAGGTGCGTCCGGACGTTCTGATCGTCGACGCGCTCCTCCAGGGACGCGTTTCGGGCACGCAGGTCGCGGAGCAGGTGCGCCGCAGCGAGCCGACGGTGGCGGTGATCGTCCTCACGGTTCCGCAGAACCAGGTTTCCGAGGATCCAGCGATGGGCGTCGATGCGGTCCTGAAGATGCCGTTCTCGGGCTTCGACCTGACCACGCTGGTGCGCAAGGTTCACGAGCGGCGCGGGGTGGACGCCTCGCGCAGCGGTTCGATGATGGTGAGTCTCTTCTCGCCCAAGGGGGGTGTGGGACGCACGACACTCGCCTACAACCTGGCCGTCGCGGCCAGTGCAAAGCACAGCGTCTGCCTCATCGACGGGTCGCTGCAGTTCAGCGACCTGCGGGGCCTGCTTCGCGCGCCGGTGACGGCCCCATCGATCATGAACCTGCCCACCGACAGGATCCGGGACGCGGACGTCGCCGACGTGGTGTGGAAGGATCCGTCCGGGGTCGATGTGCTCCTGGCACCTCCTCGCCTCGAGATGGCCGAGATGGTGACGGTGCGCGACATCGAGAAGGCACTCTCGATCCTCCGTCAGATCTACGAGGTCATCGTCGTCGACACCCGCGCCTCTCTCAGCGACGACGTCCTCGCGTTCCTCGATGCGTCGGACCTGATTCTCCAGGTACTCGCCTCCGACACCATGGCGATCCGTGGCCTGGGCATGGTCGATGAGGCGTTCGCGACGATCGGGTATCCGGCCTCCAAGTTGGCCGTCGTCCTTAATCGGTCTGACTCAACCGGCGGATTCAGCCGGACCGACCTCGAGGAAGCACTCAACCGGCGGATCGACTACGAGGTGGTCTCCGATGGCCGCCTGGTGGTGGCGGCCAACAACGAGGGGGTCCCCTTCGTATTGGCGAGCCCGGATGCGCCGATCTCGGTGGGGATGCGCGCCATGGCGGACTCGGTGACCGCACGCCTCCGCGAGCCGGTGCCGGCCCTGGTGCGGCGCTGAGCCGAACGGTGGCGTCCGGCACGGATCGACGCCCGATCGGGCTGTTCGACTCCGGGGTCGGCGGACTGACCGTCCTGTCCGCGCTCATGGACCGTCTGCCAGCCGAGTCGACCATCTATCTCGGTGACAACGCGCGCGCGCCGTACGGGCCGCGTCCGGGTGACGACGTGCGGGCCTTCACGCTCGAATGCACTCGCTGGCTGCTCGCGCACGACATCAAGCTGCTCGTGCTGGCCTGCAACACCGCGACTTCGCAGGCGCTCCCCGAGGTGCGGGCGGCATCATCGGTGCCGGTTCTCGGGGTGGTTCGCCCCGGCGCGCTCGCGGCAGCGGCGGCGACCCGGTCCGGGCATATTGGCGTGGTCGCCACGACTGGGACGGTCGGGTCAGGGGCGTACCCCGCCGCCCTCGGGGAGGTGGCAGCGAGCCTGCACGTGACGCAGCTGGCCTGTCCTCGCCTCGTACCGCTGGTCGAGGCCGGCGCGCGTGAAGGAGCCGAGGTGGATCACGCCGTGCGGGGCTACCTCGGCGAGTTGATGGAGGCGGACCCAGCCATCGACACGCTGCTGCTCGGATGCACGCACTACCCGCTGTTGCGGCCGCTGATCGAGCAGGCGGTGGGCCCCCGGGTGGCGGTGGTCGATTCCGCCTTCAGCACGGCTCTCGCGGCGGAGGACCTGCTCGACGCCTTGGCCGCCCGGGCCCCGGATGGGGGAGCGGCCACCAACCTGGTCTACACGACCGGGGACCTCGCCGCATTCGAGGTCGTCGCGGATCGGATCTTCCCCGGAGCCTTGCCGGGCGTCGAGCAGGCGATCGTCACCGCCGACTAGACTCAACGCATGTCACGCAGCGCCGGCCGCCTCGGAATGGGGATCGTGGTGGGCGGGCTGCTGGCGATGGGTGCGACGGTCGCGCAGCGCGAGCTGATGCGACGAGCCGGCTCGCGGCTGATCGACTGGGAGGCGGTCCGGCTGATCGCTCGCCGCCGCCTCGGACCGGCAGGGGTGCCCCTTTCGGCGGCCGATCGGACCGCGGCGGAGGCGTTCTATCGCGAGACGCTGCTGCGCATCGAGCCGGAGGTGGCAGCAGCCATCGGGGCCGATCTGCCGCGTGCCCTCGAGACGCCGGCGGTGGTCGACCGCCTCGAGTGGATCGATCTCAACCTGGCCACCTTTGAGCAGCTCTTTGCGCGCGTCGAGCAGATCGTGGCCGCCGGTAGCGCAGAGGTCGACACGCCGGGGCGCGCCCTGGCACGCATCTTGAATCGGTCACTCGGGAATCAGCAGCTCGGCTGGCTGATGGCGTTCATGGCGCGCAAGGTACTCGGGCAGTACGACGTCAGCCTGCTCGCCGCCGGACCGGCCACGCGCGGCCGCCTCAACTTCGTCGAACAGAACATCGTGGCCACCGCCGCCGGCCTGCGCATCCCGCTCGACGAATTCCGCACCTTCATCGCGCTGCACGAGGCGACGCACGCGTTCGAGTTCGAGGCGTACCCGTGGCTTCGCGATCACTTCGCCGCGTCGGTTGCCGAGGCGATCGAACAGCTGGCCGGCGACTCGAGCGGTCTCGCCGGGCGGCTGCGGTCCGCCATGGCGGGCAAAGGCGGCCACTGGCTGGAGCGCATGATGACGCCCGCCCAGCTCGCCGCGTTCCACCGCACCCAGGCGTTGATGTCGCTGCTCGAGGGCTATTCCAACCACGTCATGAACCACGCCGGCGAACGGATCCTGCCGGGCTTCGCGCAACTCCACGAGCGGTTCGAACGACGGAACGAGGCGCGCACGGCGGTCGAACGGGCGGTGATGCGACTGACCGGGCTCGACCTCAAGATGGAGCAGTACGCGGCAGGCGAGCGGTTCGTCAGCTCTGTCCTGGCGACGCGCGACCGTGCCTTCCTGAACCGCGTCTGGGAGGGCCCACAGCAGTTGCCCGACCTGGCCGAGATCAAGCACCCGGACCGGTGGATCGCCCGGATCGAGGGGTCCGGCGCGAACGGAGCCGTCGCGTGAGCGTCGACGAGATCGTCATCCTGGCCACGCCCATCTTCGGTGCCCCGGTGTCGGCCGAGCATGTGGCGCGCATCGAGTCGGTGCCGGGCGTCCGCGTGGTGCAGATGTCGTCCGATGGGCTGGTGCACGACCACGCCGAGGAGGCGCTCGCCGCGGCGCGGGTGCTGCTCCGCGGCGGCGTGCCGGCATCGGTGCTCGATCATGTCATCGGGCGGGCTCCGCGCCTGGCTTGGATCCACTCATTCTCGGCCGGGGTCGATCGGGTCGCGACACCGGTGGTCCGAACGCGTGGCCTCACCGTGACGAACGCGCGCGGAGTCTTCAGCCGTCCGATCGCCGAATACGTGGTGATGATGAGCCTGGCCATCTCGCGCAGCCTGCCGCAGCTGCTGGAGTTGCAGCAGGAGCGGACCTGGCAACCCCTGCGCGGCACCGAGCTCGGCAGCAAGACGATCGGTATCGTCGGCTTCGGCAGCATCGGCTCCGAGATCGCCCGCCTGCTGGCGCCCTTCGGGACGCGCATCCTCGCCACACGGCGTCACCCGGATCGTGGCGCCGGCGATCAGCCCAACGTGGAGCTGCTGGGGCTCGACGAGCTCGGCGAGCTGCTGCGCCAGAGCGACATCACCGTCATCGCCGCCCCGCTCACCGACGAGACGGCTGGCATGATCGGCGCGGCGCAGCTGCAGGAGATGCCCGAGCATGCCTGGCTGATCAACATCGCGCGAGGTCGCCTGATCGATGAGCTCGCGCTGCGGCGGGCGCTCGAAGCGGGGTGGATCGGCGGCGCCGTGCTCGATGTCTTCAACGAGGAACCGCTGCCATCCGACTCGCCCCTCTACGACACCCCGAACCTGATCGTCACGCCGCACACCTCGTGGTCGAGCGACCGGGTGGTGGATCGTTCGATCGACCTGTTCGTCGCCAATCTGCGTCGCTTTGCCGCCGGCGGGCAGCTCGAGAACGTCGTGGACCTGGAGGCCGGGTACTAGCGCGATGCAGGTCACCATCGTCGGACTGCCAGGCAGTGGCAAGACGACCGTCTTCAACGCGCTGACCGGCAGCCATGCAGAGACCGGCGGGTTCTCCGGAAGCCATGCGGCACCCAACATGGGCGTCGTCAAGGTGCCCGATGAGCGCCTCGACCAGCTCGCGGCACTCTTCCATCCGCGGAAGACGACTCCCGCCGACGTCACCTACGTCGATGTGGCGATCCCCGCGGGAGCCGCGCGCGAGGGGACGATCGCCCCGGACGTGCTCGCCATGGTGCGCAACGCCGATGCGCTGCTCCATGTGGCGCGCGGGTTCGAGGGCGGAGAGCGTGCGCCCGATGCGTGGCGCGACGTGGAGGAGATGGACCTCGAATTCACCGTCGCCGACCTGGGAGTCATTGAGAAGCGGCTCGAGAAGTTGCGCACGTCGGGCCGTCACGGTTCGCCCGGCGAGCGAGAACAGAACGCGCTCGAAGAGGAGCTCCTCGCCCGGATCGAGCCGGATCTCTCGCGTGGCGTCCCGCTGCGAGCCATTGCCCTCACCGATGACGACGAGCGGCGGGTGCGCGGCTATCGATTCCTGACCCAGAAGCCGGTGCTGGTGCTGATCAACCTCGACGAGGGACAGCTCCCCGGGGCCGCGGCGCTCGAAACGGAGGGTCGGACGCGCTATGCGCAGCCGCATACCGATGTCGCCGCGCTGGCGGCGAAGATCGAATCGGAGATCGCCCAGCTGTCCGAGGACGACGCGGCACTCTTCATGGAGGACCTGGGGATCGCGGAACCGAGCCGCGGGCGCGTCATCCGCCTCACGTACGAACTGCTCGGCCTGTTCAGCTTCTTCACGGCCGGCGAGGACGAATGCCGCGCCTGGACGCTGCGCCGGGGAGCGACCGCAGTTGACGCTGCCGGTGCCATCCACTCGGATCTCGCCCGCGGCTTCATCCGCGCGGAGGTGGTCACCTTCGACGATCTGATCGCCAGCGGCAGCATGGCCGAGGCGCGTAAGCGCGGGAAGCTGCGTTCTGAGGGGAAGACCTACGCCGTCGGCGACGGCGACGTCATCGAGGTGCTCTTCAACGTTGCCCGCTAGCGGCCGCGGAGCTCCTGGGAGCGGTCCATCTCGGCGATGATGCTGCGGAACTCGTCGGACTGCTCAACGAGGAAGGTGTCGTCCTCCTCGACCCCGACGCTCATGCTGGCACGCAGCTTGTCATCACCGATGTACGTGAATCCGTGGCTGCGCTCGAGTTCGCGCGCGATCGCCTCGACCAGGGTGTCCTCCTCGAACGTGTCGAGCACCGAGGCACGAGCGGTGCGCACGAGGTCGGCAAACGCCTCAGGAGTGTGTTCCTGTTCGCTCACCACGATCGCGTCGGTGAGTAGATCGGTGGCTCCCTCGTGGAGCTCATAGAAGAAGAGCCGCATGATGGACCGATGATAGAGCCGCGCGACCTGCTGATCCTGGGAGGCCTCGCAATCGACCGCTTCGCGGACGGGAGACAGGCGGCGGGCGGCTCGGTACTCCACGCCGCCAGAGCTGTTTCGGCGGAGGGCCTTCGAAGTGCCGCCATCACGGTTGCCGGCTCCGAGCCAGAGGCACTTGCCGCCCTTGTCGAGCTGCGGGCGCTCGGACCGACGGCGGTACAGGCGGCACCGTACTCCATCCGGTTCGTCATTGACGACACGGTCGCACCTCGCCACCTGACGTTCGACGGGGGCGCGCAGCTGGACGTGTCGGCGGCGCTGGTGCGGGCGCACGCAGGCCGCGCTGCGCTGCTCGCGCCGATAGCGCGCGAACTCGATTCGACCGCCATCACGGCCACCGCGGGCGTGAAGGTTCGGGTGGCGGCGCTGCAGGGATGGCTGCGGATCCTCGTCCCCGGCCGCGCGGTGGAGGCGCGCAGCCTCGCGAGCCTCGACGAGGTGCTGTCGACCGCTCTGCGTGGTGTGGACGCACTGGTAGCGAGCCACGAGGACCTGGCGGCGGTCGCGCCCGACCCAAGCGAGGCACTGACCCTCCTGCGCCGCTGGGCAGGTTCCCGACAGAGCCTGGTGGTGACGGTTGGCGAGGCCGGCGCGCTGCTCGACGAGCCGGGCCGCGGGCGCCTGTCGGTACCGGTCGCGGACGTCGTCCTGGGCGTGCCCACGGTGGGTGCCGGAGACGCGTTCGCCGCGCTCTTCGCCGCGCAGCTGGGCATCGGCGCAGATGCTGTTGACGCCGTGCACGCCGCGGTGCGCGGGGTCTCCCGCTGGCTGGCAGCCCGGTCCGGGGGAGCGTGACCGTCTAGGCGACCGCTGATTCCCGCGGCCGGCGCGCCTCGCGACGATCCGCTGCGGCGACCCAGCGGCGCAACCGTCGCAGCCGAGCATCGACCCGCAGCCGGACGCGCCCGACGGCGAGCATGCCGCCACCGCGCCCGAGCGCGAACGCCAGGTCGAGCACCTGACCGGCGGTCACCGCTGCATCGAGCGCGCCGCGCAGATCGGCGCGGTGCCGCTCGCGGATGCGAGCCACCTCCAACCATGCCGCGGCCGCATCGGCGGAGGCGCGTCGCGTTGCCACGGCCCAGAGCGCCTCCGCCCGGTCCACCTCGCCGGCCGCGAGGAGGAGTCGGGTCGCCATGCGGCGCAGTGTGTGCGCCTCCCCCTGGTCGACGCCGGGATGCATGGCCGATTCGACGACTTCCAGTGCCTCGGCGCTCGCCCCGTGTCGGAGCAGTTCGACGGCCATCCCGTGGCGGTCGAGCAGTCCCGCGTCGCGCCAGCCGCCGGCCCGCAGGCGCAGCACCTCAGCCTCCAGCAGGGCGAGCGACACGATGTCCTGCAGGTTGTGGTCGAGGACATCGGCGAGCCCCTGTGGAGAGCCGCCCCGCAGGTATCCGAAGTATCGCTCGGGCACTTCGCTGCCGGGGCAGTCGGAGTCGCGGATCACGCCCAGGATGCCGGCCTCCACGTCGGCCAGCCGTGCCCCGCCGAGCGGCCGTCGGAAGAGGCGCCGCGCCACCGGCAGCAGGTCGTCATGGCGCTCCGGGAGTGCCGCGAGTTCGCGGAAGAGGCCGTGCACGGTCAGGCGCGTGGTGAGGAGCGGAAGGTCGAACCCACGCCCGTTGTAGGTCACCACCCGCTCGGCTCGAGTCAGTTCGGCGGCGACAAGTCGCAGCAGCGCCGGCTCGTGCGGGTAATCGGGCAGGAGGAGTTGGCGAACCACGATCCGGTTGCCCTCCAGGCGGCCGAGCCCGGCGAGGAAGACGACCGTGCCGGTGCCGGTGGAGAGCCCGGTCGTCTCGGTGTCGAAGTAGCAGGCCTCGGGCAGAGGAGCGAGCGCCGCCACAACGGCCGGGGGGAGCGCGACCGCCCGTTCGACGAGCACCGCGGCGCCACCGGGGCAGGTGGAAAGGCTGGCCCCGAACCAGCGCGCGAGGGCCTGTGCACGGTCAGGTGTGGGGGGTGGCTGCGGTTGGGGAGCGCGGGCGCGTTCGGTGCGGACGACCGCCAGCCGCTCGACCAGCGAGCGAGTGCTCATCCGCCGCCCAGCCCTGCCAGCAGTTCGGCTGCGACCCGCTTGCCGCGCGACCCCACCTCGGTGGCCGGACCGACGCACGATGGGCACCCTTCCGTGCACCGGCAGTCGGTGACAAGTTGGGCGGAGGCGGCGACCAACTCATCGGTCAGGCCGAAGAGCCGCTCGCTGAGCCCGACGCCTCCCGGCACGGCGTCATAGAGGAACACGGTCGGTCGGCCGGTGAACGGCGCCTGGACCTGGGCAAGCACGCCGATGTCGCGCGGGTCGCACATGAGCAGGAGCGATGCCGTGGTGCGGGCGACTCGCGCCAGGCCGATGAGCGCGCCGTCGAGCGTGTCACGGTCGTACCGGTTCACGAGCTCAGCCGGCGGCACGAGCCAGCAGGCGGTCGTGTGCATCTCCTGTTCCGGGACGTTGATCGAGCCCCAGCCGACGTTCTCGTGGGTGTGGTACTTGATCTTCTTGAACATGGTCACCTTCCAGGCGACCATCACTTCGCCACGCTGCCGCTTGCCGGCCGGTGGCTCATCGGCCTCATCGAAGACCTCCAGCACCTTGAGCGTGATGCCCAGGTCGGCATCGGTGTAGTAGTCGACGTCGGTGCGCGTTACATACGCCTTCCGCTCGTCCCAGTCGAGCCGATCCACGTGGTGCTGCACGCCCTCGTGGATGTAGATCGCCTTTTCATGGACGAGCAGCGGAGCCGCGAAAAGGTCAACCTCGCCGAGCACGCGGTTGCGGTCTCCGCTGGTATCGACGATCACCACGTTCTCTGGCGCGCCGGCACGAAGGCTGAAGGTGCTGGCAGGGAAGTTCTCGTGGCTCCAGTAGTACCGATCGTCGTCTGCGTGGCGCAGATACCCGTCTTCCTCGAGTACGTCGAGCAGGGTCGGCGTCTCGGCGATGCCGAATCGCTCGGCGGCCGGCACCGGCAGCTCGAAACTCGACGCACGGAGGTGGTTGAGGAGAACGTGCAGGTTGTCGGGGTTCACCAGCCCATGCTCCGGTGACTGCTCGAAGAGGTACTCCGGATGCGAAGCCAGGAACTGGTCGATGGGCGCCGATGAACAGACGAGCGCCGACAGGCTGGTGCTGGTGCGTCGCCCCGCCCGCCCCATCTGCTGCCAGGTCGAGGCGATGGTTCCGGGGTAGCCGACGCTGATGGAAGCATCGAGGCCGCCGATGTCGATGCCCAGCTCGAGGGCGTTGGTGGCGACCACGCCGCGAACCCGGCCGTCGCGCAGGCCGCGCTCGATCTCGCGCCGCTCGTTGGGGAGGTAGCCGCCCCGGTACCCACGGATGGTGTGCGGATGACCGGGTAACGGGGCAAAGGTTTCCCGGAGGTAGCTGGTCAGCACCTCCACGGCGGTGCGCGATCGCGCGAAGGCGATGGTCTGCACGCCGCCGCCAATGAGCCGCTCGGCAAGGCGCTGGGCGGTGAGGACCGACGAACTGCGGATCCCGAGATGCTCATTCGCCACCGGCGGGTTGATGACAAGGATGTGCTTCCTGCCACGCGGCGCCCCGTTGTCATTGATCAGCTCGACCGGCGCCTCGATCAGTCGCTCGGCCAGGTCGGCGGGGTTGGCGATCGTGGCGCTCGCACAGATGAAGACCGGATCGGCGCCGTAGTGGCGGCAGACGCGGCGGAGTCGACGGATGACGTTGGCGACGTGACTGCCGAACAGGCCGCGATAGGTGTGCAGCTCGTCGATGACCACGAACTGCAGGTTCTCGAACAGCTTGAACCACTTGGTGTGGTGGGGGAGGATCGCCGCATGCAGCATGTCCGGGTTGGTGATCACCACCTGCCCGGCCGCCCGAACCACGCTCCGCACATTCGGCGGCGTGTCGCCGTCATAGGTGTGGGTCTTGAGCCCGAGTTCAGCCGCATCGGCAAGGGAGCGGAGCTCGACCAGCTGGTCGGCGGCCAGGGCCTTGGTGGGGAAGAGGTAGAGCGCTCGCGCCGTGGGGTCACGCGCCACCGCATCGAGGACCGGCAGGTTGTAGCACAGGGTCTTTCCCGAGGCGGTCGGAGTGACGACGCAGGTGTTCTTGCCGGCGCGCACCGCCTCGACGGCGCGCGCCTGGTGCGTGTAGAGCGCCTCCACACCCCGACCGTGGAGCGCCGCGACCAGTCGCGGGTCCAGGCCGTCGGGCCACGGCGCGTGTCGAGGTGGTTGCGGCTTGAGGACGCGGTGCGCGGCGACCAGTGGCTCAAGTGAGGGGTCCGCGAGGAAGGCGGCGATCGCCTCTTCGGCTGATGTCGGGCGGTCGAGCAGCATCGGATCCTCCGAGATGACAAGGCTTCAGACCGAACGGATGTTCGGTTTCGCGCATCACCATATCACGCTGCGGTGAAGGGGACCGCCGTGGTGTGACAGCTCGGCTGTCGCGTGCCGAGGGCGGTGGTGCCCGTGATGGCGTCAGGGGGTGAGGATGGCCTGCAGCTGGCTCTCCATCAGCTCGCGCGTGAGCGGGCCAAAGTAGCGACCCCGGATCACTCCGTCGCGGTCCACGAAGTAGTGCGTCGGGAGGCCCCAGCCGCCGTAGCGCTCGATGACGGCTCCGCGTGGATCCAGGCCGATGATGTAGTCGAGCCCGTTCTCGCTGGCGAAGGCGCGAACCACGTCGGTCGACTCCTCGAAATTGATGGCGAGCACCGCAAGGCCATCATCGGCGTGGGCGCGGAAGGCAGCCTTGAGGTCCGGGAGCTCCTCGCGGCACGGGATGCACCAGCTCGCCCAGAACACGATCCACAGCGGGCGTCCGGCGAAGTCGGCGGACTCGACGACCCGGCCATCCAGATCGGTCAGTTGCCCCCCTTCGCCGGATGTCGGTGAAAGCTCCGGCGCCAGGTCGCCGATCTGCAGTCCGGCGCGCTGCGCTCCGATCTTGTAGAAGTCCTCGCCGACGGTCAGCGGCACCCAGGGCTGTCCCCCGAGCGGGCGGGTAACGATCCAGCCACCGCCGACCAGCAGGATTGCCAGCAGGCTGCCCTTCATCAACCCGCGCAGCGGGAGCGGGAGCGTGGAGAACCACCGCCGTGCCGGGGGCGGCGGCAGGTCAGTGTCGGGTGCGGAAGGGCGGTCTGGCATGCTCGACTGTGAGTCTACCGACCCACCATGGGGGCGGTGCCTGGCCTGATCAGCGTTCTGTACGTGCTCTAGGGCAGGACCGCCTCGAGGGCCGCCGCGAGTTCCGTCGTATCCGCGGGCCCCTCGAACTTGGCGGCGACCCTTCCGCTGGCGTCCACCACGAAGACGTACGGCTCAGACGGGATGCCCCACTCTTCGACAGCGGGGTTCAGGATGCGCGACCCGGAGGCGTCGGTGCGCAGTTGGAGGCGGCCGTCGACTAGCTCGAGCTCGTACGGCTCGATGTGGATGAAGTTCACCCGTCCGAGGTAGTCGGGTGCCACCGACTTTGCCAGCTCGAGTGCCGGTCCGCAGGTAGCGCTGGTGCAGAAGGCCGGCGTGGCGAAAACGATCACGAAGGGCATCCCGGCCGCGAGGGCGTCGCGGACCGAGAGGCGGTAGAAGGTCGCGTCGGGTTCCGCGTCGCTGGATATGCGTGCCAGTCCGGCGGCATCGGTTGCCGTCAGCGTGTCGGAAGGCGGCGCCGGGGCCCCGAGGGCGGGAGTCGTGGTCGTCTCGGAGACGGAAAAGGTCCGGCGTGAGCGACGCTCCTGCCCTCCCCCTGGGCTGGCGAGCATCTCAATGCCCCAGTCGCCCGCGTGTGAGAAATCGATCAGCGCAACGTAGACGCCGACCGGGTTCTCCTCGGCGTCATCGAGCAGCACGTGGAAGGTTGCGGCCAGTTCCTGCGTCGGGGCGGTGACGTCGGCATCCAGGTCATAGAAACGCAGCCTGACCTCGAGGTCAGGGGCGGCGAGTGATTGCCCGTCGCTGCCGAGCGCGGTGACCAGCAACCGGTTGTATCCCACCGCGGCCTCCGACGAGACGATCAGCGGCACCAGTTCGGGATCGCCGACCGCGGCTCCGAGGGCCGGCCAGCCGGGGTGCGCCGGCGGGGAAGAGCTCACCGATGCCGGTGCGCAGGCGCTCAGCAGGATCCCGAGCAGGAGAATCGCCGGAAGCAAGCGGAGGCGTGGCCCGTCGAGGTGGTGACGAAGGGGCTTCGACATGGCGCCGATTCTAGCCTGACGCCCGCTGGTGCCCCGGGTCTCGTGCTTGATGTGGATATCCAGGGCAGTTTCGCCTTGCACTGTGGAAAAGTCGCGGGATAGACTGCGGGGCAGATGACGAGTCTCGAGACGCACGCACGTCGACCGGCCGCGCCCGAACGTCCGGTGCGTGTCCGCATCCCGGCTTCCCGAGGTGGCCTTGCCTGGCTCGCCCTGCTGGTGATCTTTGGCGCGTTCCTGGCGGCCCAGGTCGGGCGCGAGGTGTACACGAGCTGGTCGATCGGCCAGGAGGCAGAGGCGGCACGGGTCGAGATCGCCGCCATGGAGGCGCGCAACGCCGCCCTCCGGGAGGAACTCGGGTACGTGAACAGCGATGCGTACATCGCCGCGGAAGCTCGACGGTTGCTCAACTGGGGCCTCCCCGGGGAGCACGTGCTCATCATTCCGCCCGGTGCCGAGATGCCCCCGCCGGCTCCGACCGAGTCGGACGTGACGCCTCCAGCGCCACTGCTCCAGCAGTGGCTGGAGCTGTTCTTCGGCCAATAAGGTCGGGCCCATCGCGTGTCGGCCTGGCGGCCTGGGCGCGTGGGCCGCACAGATCGGAGCCGGGACTGGCGCTATGCGCTGATACTGCCCTCGCCATGTGTTGTGCGAGTGCTGGTCCACGGGGTTGCCGCGGTCTTCGTGCCTCTGTATCCTCGAGTCACCCGGATCGCCGGCCACCCGTGTTTCTGCGCACGGGTCAATGGCGGAGTAGCTCAGTGGCAGAGCAGGGGACTCATAAGCCCTTGGTCGGTGGTTCGAATCCGCCCTCCGCTACCAATCTCTGCGCACCCTTGATTCCCAGCGAGCGCGCGAGTCAACTCGGCGCAGTCGAGCGACACCGATGAGCCTGTCGCGTCACGACCCGGACGCGGTCAACGCACTGGCCGAGGCGGTTGCGCGCGGCGCGGATGCCCTGCGCATCCCGAACGGCGTGCCGATTGTCCTTGCCATCTCCGGCGGTCCTGACTCCACGGCTCTCCTCCACGGCGCAGCGCACCTGGCACCCTCTCGCGGGTGGCGGCTGACGGTCGCCCACCTCGACCACGCCCTGCGCACCGAGTCAGCCGAGGATGCGGCCGCCGTGGGCAGGTCCGCTGGCGGTCTGCGACTTCCCTTCGCTACGCATCGCGTTGATGTGGCCGCGCTGGCGCGGGCTGAGCATCGGTCCATGGAGGACGCCGGACGGCAGGCACGGTACCGATTCCTCGAAGAGGTCGCCGCCGAACTCGGTTCGGATGCGTTGATCGCCACCGCGCACACCGCTGACGACGCGGCCGAGACGATCCTGCTCCGGCTCGCGCGTGGCAGCGGCCTTCGCGGTCTCCGGGGGATCCCCGCTCGCCGCGGCCGCGTCGTGCGCCCGCTTCTGGGCGAGCGGCGCTCGGCGCTGCGGGGCGCACTGGACGCCGCAGGCATCGCGTTCAGCACCGACCCGACCAATGACGACCCCGCCCACGCAAGCCGCAACCGGGTGCGAGCCGAGGTTCTCCCGGCACTCGAGCGCCTGAATCCGTCGGCGGTCGAGGCGCTCATCCGGTTCGGGCGCCTGGCGGCCGATGACGACGACCTGCTCGACGGGCTGGCGATAGCCGAGCTCGCTCGCCGCCGCGACGCCGACGACGGCACCCTCGATTGGCACAACCCCCCGTCGCGCGCCCTCGGGCGCCGGGTGCTGCGAACGGCGATCGGGGAGCCGACGCCTGCCGCAGAGCGGATCGAGGCGCTGCTCGACGCGGCTGAGGGGCCGCGCGGCGGGCTGACGATCGAGCTCGGCGGGGGTCGCGGCGCATCAGTCGTGGGGCGCCGGATTCGGCTGAGCTAGCCGCCAACGGTCATGGCCCGGATGGGCCGTTTGTTGGCGTTGCCGCCCCGCACCTATACTTGGCGGGCCGCCCACCGGCCAGCACCGATCAAAGGGAAGAGACATCACCTTGAGCAGCAGACTCGTCCGCAACAGCGTCGTACTCGTCGTCCTGGCCGTCTTCGGCATGGCGCTCCTGTGGACGTATCTCGTCGATCCAAGCGGCACGTCTGCGGCGTATACCTATAGCCAGCTCCTGAAGGACGCCGCAGACGGCAAGGTCACGTCGGTGGTGCAGGACGGGACGACCCTCTCGGTCGTCCTCGGCACGAGCACCGCTGACCCGAAGTCGGTGATCGTGCCATCCGAGTTCGTCAATGTGCGCGAAGAGCTCTGCGCGGCGGTCGGCAGCAGCAACCCGGGAAGCTGCTCGATCAGCTACTCCGCGGTCCAGGAGGGCGCGGCGGGGCAGGTGATCTTCCAGCTCCTGTTCGCATTCCTGCCCGTGCTCCTGATCGGCGGTTTCATCATCTTCATGATGCGGCAGGCCCAGGGCACCAACAACCAGGCGATGAGCTTCGGCAAGAGCCGCGCGCGGATGTTCCTTGGCAACAAGACCGTCATCACCTTCAACGACGTGGCCGGAGTGGACGAGGCGAAGCAGGAGCTCACCGAGGTGGTCGAGTTCCTCAAGTACCCCGAGAAGTTCAATTCGCTTGGCGCGCGGATCCCGCGTGGCGTGCTGCTGGTCGGCCCTCCCGGCACCGGAAAGACGCTGCTGGCGCGCGCCGTCGCCGGTGAGGCGGGCGTGCCGTTCTTTTCCATCTCCGGATCGGAGTTCGTGGAGATGTTCGTTGGCGTCGGCGCCAGCCGGGTGCGCGACCTGTTCGAGCAGGCCAAGCGCAACTCGCCGTGCATCGTCTTCGTTGACGAGATCGACGCGGTCGGCCGCCAGCGTGGCGCCGGCCTGGGCGGCAGCCACGACGAGCGCGAGCAGACGCTCAACCAGATCCTGGTCGAGATGGATGGCTTCGACACCAACACCAACGTGATCGTGGTGGCGGCCACCAACCGGCCCGATGTCCTCGATCCCGCCCTCCTGCGCCCGGGCCGCTTCGACCGCCAGGTCATCCTCGACCGCCCCGACATCAAGGGGCGCCGCCAGATCCTGGACGTGCACATCAAGGGCAAGCCGCTCGACAAGACGATCGACCTCGACGAGCTCGCGCGCCGTACTCCTGGCTTCACGGGCGCCGATATTGCCAACCTGGTCAACGAGGCGGCCATCCTGGCCGCGCGAAACAACAAGAAGTCGGTCGGGACGATGGACTTCAAGGAGGCGATCGATCGAGTGGTCGCCGGACCGGAGCGACGCAGCCGGATCATCACGCCCGAGGAGAAGGAGATCATCGCCTACCACGAGGGCGGACACGCCGTCGTGCAGCGCGCGCTTCCGAAGTGCGACGCGGTCAGCAAGGTCACGATCGTGAGCCGCGGCATGGCGCTCGGCTACACGATGAGCCTGCCTGCCGAGGACCGATACCTCCACAGCAAGTCGGAGTTCGAGGACAAGCTCGCCGGCATGCTTGGCGGGCACGTCTCTGAGGAGATCGTCTTTGGCGACACCACCACCGGCGCCAGCAACGACATCGAGAAGGCGACGGGGCTGGCTCGCGCGATGGTCACCCAGTACGGGATGAGCGAGAAGCTCGGCCCACTCACCTTCGGCAAGAAGGACGAGATGATCTTCCTGGGTCGCGAGATCAGCGAGCAGCGCAACTACTCCGACGAGATCGCCGCGAAGATCGACGCGGAGGTTCGCGAGATCATCGATCGCGCCTATGTCAGGGCCAAGGAGGCGTTGACGACTCATCGCGCTGTGCTCGACCGGCTGGCCGCGTTGCTGATCGAGAAGGAGACGATCGAGGGCGACGAGTTCGAGGCGCTCTGGAACGGCGTCCTGCCGCCGCGTGACGGGAGTGGACCGACGCCGCGGCGCCGGGGCGAATCAGCGGCCGGCAGTGAGGGGGAGACGGGGCCTGCAACGACCCCCAAGCGCCGGCGGAAGGCTGCTCCCCAGCCCGCCTGATCTCGCCGGGGTAGCCCTTTTGGCCCATTCCGCCACTAGGAGGCGGGCCGTATACTCCGGTCCGGTGCGCATGGGCACCATGCGCCATCGCGGGTCATGAGGAGCTGGGTTCACCGATGATCGACGATCCCCTGACAGATGCTGGCCAGGCCGCCGTCGCGGACTGGAAGGTCGAGCCTGCGACCGGCACCATCGTGCCGCGCTCAGCGCTCGACGTCCTGACCAACCTCAACGAGCGCATTGCGTCGGGCCAGGTTGACGAGTTCCAGCCGATCCCGACCGGCATGACGCCGCTCGACAAGACGATCGGTGGCGGCCTGCGGCCTGGTGAGTTGATGCTGATCGGTGGAGCCCAGGGGGCTGGCAAGACGACGATGGCCCTCCAGATGGCCCGCAACATGGCCGCTTCAGGCCAGGCCACCGCGCTGTACGTGTGCTTCGAGCATGAGGAGGAGTACCTCATCCAGCGCCTGATCGCCATGGAGTCCCTGCTCTCGCAGCTCCCCACCAAGACGGGCGCGATGAAGATCCAGGACGTCAAGAAAGAGGTCATGCAGAGCTATGCCGCGGCCGCCGAGGCCGGTCAGCGAGCCAAGCTCGGCGCGAACCCGCGGCTGCGCCCCTCGCTCGAGCGCATCGCCCGCTACGGCGGCAACCTCTTCCTGATGCGAGGCACCGCCACCGGCTCCACGATCGAGAACCTGCGCGATCTCGTTGCCGAGTACCGGGGCGAGGAAGGGAAGCGGCTTGTTCTCTTCGTTGACTACCTGCAGAAGGTGCCGGTCATCCCCGAGCCCGCCGAAGAGGCGGAGAAGGTGACGCGGGTGGTGAGCGGGCTGAAGGACATCGCGCTGGCGCTCGGCGTCCCGGTGGTCGCCATCGTTGCTGCCGACCGGGAAGGATTGAAGGCGAAGCGCCTGCGCAACCATCACCTGCGTGGCAGCAGCGCCATCAACTACGAGAGCGACATCATCCTGATCCTGAACGACAAGTACCACATCGTGGCCAAGGTCAACATCGAGTTCAATCCGTACCAGGCCCAGCGATACCGCGACTGGGTGGTCGCCACCGTGGAGAAGAACCGCGGCGGCCAGGACAACGTGGACCTCGAGTTCGAGAAGCTGTTCGAGTTCAGCTGCTTCGATCCGACCGGTCGGGTCACCGCCGAGAAGCTCGTCGAAGAGCGTCTCTACAACGACTGATTGAGGCAAGCAGATGCCCGCCCCTGACCCGTACCGGGTCCTTCAGGTGCTGCCTGACGCTGACCAGGCGGTCGTTCAGGCAGCCTTCCGGGCGCTCGCCATGAAGTACCACCCCGATCGCGACCCCTCCGCCTCGGCCGCGCGACGGATGATCGAACTGAACGAGGCCTACGCCCTGGTGCGCACCGCCGAAAAGCGCGCCGCATTTGACCGTGGTCAGCGTCGCGCGAGTTACGACTTCGACAACACGCCTCGCAACGGTGCTTCGAACGGCGCCGTCCCGCCGCCTCGTGCCGCAAGCGCCGGTACCCAGCTGAAGAGTGGCCGGTACAGCGGATGGACGCTGCGAGACCTTGCCCGCCAGGATCCGGATTACCTGCGCTGGCTGTCGCGGCACTCGTCGGGCCTTCGCTACCGGACCGAGATCTACCAGATCCTGGGCCGGATGGGCACGAGCGCCGCCTGAGTCGTGGTCCCAGCGCGCCGCGGCGCGCGCATCGGTCTGACGCGGTAGGCTTCGCCTGTGCCTGACCCCACGCCGATGAAGCCCCTCCGCGCCGTCTTCCTGGACATCGGCGACACGGTGATGCGTCCGAATCCGTCGTGGGAACATGTGTACGCCATCGCCTTCGAGGAGTACGGCATGCACGTCGAGATCGATGATCTGCGGGGAGCCCTGCGACGCGCCTACCACCATGGAGGCTGGGGCTTCTCCGATGGATTCGAGCCGACCGAGGAGACCTCCTTCGCGCGGACGATGGAGATCGACCGGCTCGCGCTCAGCGAGCTGGGGATCGGACCGATGCCCGAGGCGTTCTTCCGGCGCCTGTCGGAGCTGTTCCTCGTGACCAGCCACTGGCACATCTTTCCCGACGTGCTCCCTGTGCTCGACGCGCTCTGCGACCGCGGCCTGGTCATCGGTGCGGTCAGCAACTGGGTCTGGCAGTTGCCCGAGCTGATGCACTCCCTCAACCTGGTGCGCCACTTCGATTTCATTGCCGCGAGCGCGCGGATCGGCTTCGAGAAGCCGAATCCGGAGATCTTCCAGTGGGCACTGCGCGAGGCCCAATGTGCGCCCAGCGAGGTGATCCACGTTGGAGACCACCTCGATGCCGACGTCCTGGGAGCCCTTGGCGTGGGAATCAGCCCGGTGCTGATCGACCGCCGTGACCGATTCACCGCCTCGGATGTGCCCGATGGGACCCGGTTGATCCGGTCGCTGGCCGAACTGCTTCCCATTGTTGATCAGCGGCTGGCGGTGGCCTCCCATGCCTGATCGGGCCTGGCGTTGCTTTGTCGGGGTCC
>Ga0224510_10000969_pt1 | contig 19848 bp, 17 predicted proteins | sample SF_May12_sed_USG_FD_170161 | JGI IMG/M metagenome (GOLD analysis project Ga0224510, IMG submission 170161) | Sediment microbial communities from San Francisco Bay, California, United States - SF_May12_sed_USGS_4_1 | ecosystem: Environmental > Aquatic > Marine > Sediment | place: USA: California... | reverse complement strand
CATCCGACGCTGTGGGGGCACCCCCACCTGGAATCAGCAGCGACCGGTCGGCGGGGGATCGCCGCCACGGTCGCTTGGGACGGACGAGGGCCCCGATCGGTTGAACGTCGGACCAACCCATCTTCCTGTACCCGGCACCGGACTGGGCGTTCGGAGTGTTGAACACCAGATTGGTGCCGTCAGACCTGGCTACGTCGAGTGCCGCCATCGTCAGATTGCGAAAGATCCCCATCCGTTGGAAGTCGGGATGGGTAGCCGTATCGACCGGGCGCACGGCCCGTACGACCGCTCCCTTCGGATCCCTCAGCTCCCAGCGCATGAAGGCGCGAAGTCCGGCGATCCGTCCACCTGCATCGGCGACCAGGATGATGGAGCGGCCGAATGGGTTGTCGAAGTGTTTCCACCGGAAGAGGGCCTCGGTGCGCTGGTTCACGTCCGACTCTCCGAGTGACGCCCTCATGACATCGAGGACCTCGCCGAGATCCGAGTCTCGAAACTCGCGCACCTCGTAGGCGTCAGCCATCGGCCACCACCTCGTATATGCGTTCATAGGCCTCCACCATCGTTGCCGCACCGAACCTCTCGGAAACGAGTGAAGCACCGGACAAGCCGAGTGACGCTCTTTCTGGGTCCGAGAGAACCGAATCGATGGCGTCGGCCAGCGCGCGGGGGTCAGCGGGTGGAACGAGCCTGCCGGTTTCCCCATCGATCACCACCGAGGGCACGCCGCCCACCGCCGTCGCCACCACCGGTCGGGAAAGGGCGAGGGCTTCGAGTACGACGAGAGGAAGGCCTTCCACATCGCTCGGATTGACGAACACGTCGGCGGCGGCGATGAACGACCGTGCATCGTCGCGTCGACCGAGGAACCGGACACGGTCCTCAACTCCGGCTTGACGGGCGGCGTCGGAGATTCGCTCGAGGTCGCCGGGGTTCTTCTCGCCGCCGATGCCGACGATGGCGAAATCGCCTCGGCGCTCTTGGAGAATCGCCGCGGCGTCGATGAGGTTCTGGTGGCCTTTGAGCGGTCGGATGTTGCCGACCTGCACCACGAGGTTCGTGTCCGCCGGGAGATCGAGTTCGGTTCGGACCCTGCCCGGCGCCTCAGGATCGACGTCGACCGCCACCCCATTCGGGATCACCTGCGGGTCAGGCCCCGGGAAACCGGCGAGGCTGGAGGCCACCGCCTCCGAAACGGCACCCACCGCTCTGTTCCGCCCGTAGGTCAGTCTGTTCGCGGGTCCGGTCGGAAACCGGTACGAGTCTGCGAGGTTGTGCTCGGTGTACACGACCGGCCGCCCCGAGAACAGCCGGCACATGACCCCGGTGGATGGCAGGTGAGCGTGGACGATGTGAGGATCGAATCGCCGGATGAGGTCTCGCAGCCGTCGAATCGTGGCCAGACCCATCGAGCCCCTGGCGCCGCCGATGCATGTCACCCGAATGCCGGCCTCCTCGATCCTGTCGACCAGCTGGTTCTTCCAGGGGAGGATGTATCCGACTTCGTAGTCGAAGCGTTGGCGGTCCCAGAATCGAGCCGATTCCACGATGAGCTGCTCGGCTCCGCCCATGCCGAGGCCTTTGATCATCACCAGTACGCGTCGTTTGTGAGGGCTCACCCTGGTCCTCCCGGTATCAGGGGGCATTCTGGTTGATCTGAGGATGCGAAGGAATAGTCGAGATGACCCATGGACTATGGCGCCGGGACCGGTTACTTTGTGCCCAAGCCCGGTTGCTGTGAAGGGGACAGCGCCAGGCGGACTCCCGCGGCAGGTGGGAGCCCGCAAACATTGGGAGTCCGGGCTGGGTGAGCAGGGGTGGAATCGGCCGACGCGATGATCACCTCTTCTGCCTGTGGGAGACAAGGGGACGGACACCGTGGACCTGTTTGGTCGCGGTTTACCGTGGTGATGTGGGAGGACCGCGTGGAGAGAGCTGACGCGATCGTCGAGGTGGACGATCGGATGGGGGAAACAACGGGCTGGTTCGCCGGCAAATGGGAGCGTCTGCTGCAGGCCGGCCTCCGACTTCGAGCCGATATCTCGTTTGCGGTCGTGGACGTGTTCATCATCGTCGCCGGCTACACGATGGCGACGGCACTCCGGATGCTCGACGGGGCCATCGAGAACCCTTCGCTCTTCTGGGCCGGCCTCGGACGGATCCTTCCCTTCCTCGTCGTCATCCATCTGCTGTTCAACCTGATAACCGGAACGTACGGTCACATCTGGGAGTACGCGTCGATCTCGGAGGCTCGGCGGGTCATCCTCTCGAATATCGCCTCGGTTGGTCTCATCGTCCTCGTCGTGACCCCGGTCGCCGACGCCCTGGACAGCGGTCCACGCTCGTTCCCGTATGGCGTCGCCATCGTCGGTGGAATCCTGGTGTTGCTCGGAATGGGGCTCGTGCGGTTCCGGTCCCGACTGTTCTCACTCCGCCGCAGCATCGCCGCGGACCACCCGATGACGCTGGTCGTGGGCGACGGCAAGTCGGCTGCCGACTTCGTACGAGAGGTGCTCCGCCTCGGCCAGAGCGCCGAGGTCATCGGATTCGTCTCACCCACAAACGCCAACCCGCACCGCCGCCTGGCCGGATTGCCGATCCTCGGTGCATTGGGCGACCTGCCCGGACTCGTGCGCAGGCACCACGTCGAACAGGTCGTGGTGGCCGGCGAGGTCGATTCCGATCTCATCCGTCGCGTCGTCGACGCCTGCACGGCTGTGGATGTGAGGCTGCGGGTGGCGCCGAGCGCCGGCACCGTTCTCGACGGGTCCGAGTCGCCGATCGACATCCGTGACATCGAGTTTCAGGACTTGTTGCCGAGGCCCGAGGTCGCCACCGATCTCGCGTCGGTCGAAGACCTCGTGCGCGGCAAGCGCGTGCTTGTCACCGGGGCCGGCGGCTCCATCGGATCGGAGATCGTACGGCAGATCTTGGCCTTCGCGCCGGCCGCCGTCGCAGCCCTCGACAACGACGAGACCCATCTGCACGAAACGCTTCTGTACACAGCCGCCGATCCCTCGGTCGCCTCTTCGCTCTTGTGCGACATCAGAGATGCCGAGAAGCTCAATCGGATCATGGTGTCCTTCGCCCCCGAGGTGGTCTTCCACGCCGCTGCGCTCAAGCACGTGCCTGTTCTCGAACACTTCCCGGAGGAGGCCGTTCACACGAACATCCTGGGAACCAGGAACGTCATCGAAGCCGTATCGCGGGTCGGAGCCGATCGTTTCGTCCTGATCTCGACCGACAAGGCCGTGGAGCCGTCGTCGGTGATGGGCGCCACCAAGCGGGTGGCGGAGATGTTGACCCAAATGGCCAACCAGCGGCGCGACGGGTGCATCTACACCTGCGTCCGATTCGGCAACGTTCTCGGCTCGAGAGGCTCGGTCGTTCCCACCTTCGTTCATCAGATCCACTCCGGAGGACCGGTCACCATCACGGATCCTGCGATGACGCGCTATTTCATGACCGTTCCGGAAGCTGTGCAGCTCGTGCTCCAGGCCGCGACCCTTGCCAAGGGCGGCGAGGTGTTCGTGCTCGACATGGGCGATCCGGTCAAGGTGATGGACCTGGCCCGCCGGATGATCCGGCTGGCGGGGCTCGTGCCCGGCCGCGACATCGAAGTGGCGGTCACCGGCATCCGGCCTGGCGAGAAACTGTCCGAGAGCCTCTCGGAGGTACCGCTCGAACCGAGCAGCCATCCGAAGATCAACCTCGCCCGCCCGGGCTCCCCGGGAAGCATTGTTTTGCTCGATGCGATCCGGGAACTCGAACACCTCGTTTCGGGGCCCGATCGCGATGACCTCGTCGCCACGTTGAGGGGTGTCGCCGCGATCACCGAACCGACCGAGGTCGTGGACCTGCGCGAGATAGAAGAGGCCGAGGTCCCCCTGCGGGGCTGAGGTTGGCGATTTGTCTCCGCCGGAACTGCGAGACATAGTCGCATCATGATCGGGAATCTGGCCCGCCATGGCCTCAAGGCCGTCTCAACCGTCACCGACCGGTTCACCGGGCCCATCGAGGGCCCGCGTATGCTGATCTATCACCAGGTGGGGGCAGGGAACGGCCTGGAGATGGACGTCCGGCGGGATCACTTCCGTCGGCAGATGGAATGGCTGCAAGGCAAGGTGATCACCTTGGCAGAGGCTCTCGAGCATCGAGACTCGAATGATGAGACCTACGTGCTCACCTTCGACGATGGGTACGAGGACATGTATGTCAATGCCTTCCCAATCCTGTCCGAACTGGGGCTTCCCTTTGTGCTCTATCTCACTTCGGGGCCCATCGAGTCCCGGGTTCCGCTGCGCGACGACGGTAAGTCGACTCCAGTGAGCTGGGATCAGGTTGAGACGATGATCGGGTCGGGGCTCGTGACCGTTGGAGCACACACCCATACGCACCCCGACCTGCGGAGGATCGGGAAAGGCCTCATCGAAGACGAGATCGGAACCTCGAACCGACTCATCGAAGAACGAACCGGTCTCCGGCCTCGCCACTTCACCTACCCCTGGGCCTACTGGTCGCCCGCCGCCGACACGGTGGTCAGGGATGCCTATGAGTCGGCCACGGTTGGAGGGTGCCAGGGGATAGCCAAGGCGCCTGTGCATGCCCTGCCGCGCCTCCCCGTCCAGCTGTCGGATGGATGGGCGTTCTTTCGACCGCGGGTGACCCGTGGGTTCAGGCTCGAAGATGCCGTTCGCAGAGCCGTGGCTCGTTACGACGGCCCCTGATGGCAAAGATCCTTCACGTCATCAATCGATTCGGCACGTCGGGCGGCGCAGAGAACCAGCTGTTCAACAATCTGCGGGCCTTCACCGACAGGTCCCTGTCGCACAGCGTGGTGTACATCTTCCGGAGAGATGTCGAAGACCCATTGCCGGACGTCGACAAACACGGGTTGTTCGAGGTGGGAGCGTCTCCACGCCGCCGGCAGATCATCTCAGCCCTCGATGACCATGTGACCGCTGCCAAACCCGACTTGATCCACTGCTCCCTGGCTGATGCGGCGCTGGCGTCCCGGGTTGTGGGTCGCCGTCGGGGGATCCCCGTCGTCGAGAGCCTCGTGAACATCAGTCACGATCCTGTGAGAACGCAAGACAATCCGAGCGTCAACCTTCTCAAGCTCGCCGGACACAGGCTGCTCGACCGGTTCACGATGCGTTCGGTCGACCACTTCCACGCTCTCACCAAAGCGGTTGCCAAGTCCTGGATGGACAACATCGGGATACCTCCCGAGAAGATCACCGTGATCCCCAGGGGCATCGATCTCGAAAGTATCGACGGCGCCGCCTCTGGCGCCGGGGTGCGGGAGTCGATCGGAGTCCCGGCGGACGCCGTCATGTTGCTGAACGTCGCGCGTCAGGAGCCGCAAAAGGGCCAGCGGTACCTTCTCGAGGCGATGCCCGCCATTCTCAGCCGCCACCCGGATGCAGTGGCGGTGTTCGCCGGTCGCGACGGGAACAGCAGCAAGCTGCTTCGGGAGCTCGTGACGCGGCATGATCTGGCCGACCGGGTCAGATTCCTTGGCGTGCGCGATGACGTGCCGGCGCTGCTCGCGGCGGCCGACGTGTTCGTCTTCCCGTCCTTGTTCGAAGGCCTGGGTGTGTCACTGCTCGAAGCGATGGCTGCAGGCGGTGCCGCGTGCGCGACCTCCGACGCCGTCCCCTTCGACGAGATCATCGACCCCGGGGTGACAGGGGCCATGTTCAGGGCGGGGGATGCACATGCCCTCGCCGAGACGGTTTCGATGCTCGCATCCAATCGTGAGCTGCGCCGCTCGATGGCCGCTGCGGCCCGGGCCGAGATCGAAAACAACTACCGTATCGAGGCTGTCACCGCCCGAATGGAACGGCTGTACCACTCGGTCCTGGGAACCTGATCAGGACTGCCACGCGTCGACCGCGGCGCCGAATCGTTCCGCCAGCCCGGTCATCATCGGACGGTAGATGGAGTCGAGTTCGGCCCTCAGCCGCCGTGGGATCTCCTCGGAGCCGCCCCGTTCTCCAACGGTGTCGGTGCCAGGATGTCCCCGGTCGATGACGGTGTGCGTGGGGAAGTCGGTCCAGTCGACTTCGGTGCTGACTCCGAGGAACTCGAAGAGCGATGTCAGCAGACCCACGGGGTCCTCGACCATCTGGTCGTAGGTGCCGACCCACAGGCGCGATTCGGGGAAGTGGGCGGTCCACCGATCCACGATGGCCGAATAGTCCCCGTTGGCGATGCTGCGCCTTGATCTGAAGTGATCGATGTACTCGTTGTCGGGAACCGTTTCGGGTGCGCGGCCGCGCTGGCGACCCAGGTTCATCTGGGCGTGAGACCAGGCTCGGTCCATTGGATTGCGGATCATGAGGACGAGCTTGGCCTCCGGTACCAGCGCCGCCACCTCGGCGATCCGGGTCGGAGACAACGTTGCGTAGTTGGGTGTGATCTCTCCGGTGATTCGGCCTTCGGCGTTGCGAAAACGGTTGGAGTACCAACGCAGCGTCCGGTGCCGAAAGTGGCAGAAGTAATGCAGTTCCTTCTCCGGCGGCACGAACACGTCGGAGTGAGTTGCGAGATTGTGGTGAAGCCATGTGGTGCCGGACTTGGCGGCGCCGATTCCCAGGAAATCCGGGAGGGTGTAGCGGGTTCGATCGACGACGCCACGGACCACCAGGAAACGTTCGGTTGCTGCCAGCGGGTACGACGCGCGCTGAGCAGCGCGAACTGCCGGCTTCAGGAGCCGCTTCATCCTCGAACCCGCTGTGCGACTCTGGTTCTGGCCGCCACCAGTCTGCCCGTGGTTCCCCGGGGGAGGAGCCAGGAGGAGTCGTTGGCAACGGTGGCACCGAAGCGTCGCTTGTATTCGTCGTCGCCCCGGAGGAAGTCGAACACTTTGGCGCCGGCTCCAGCAGCGTGTTCCATGGCGTGCGCCACCATCACCGATCCGAGGCTCTGTTTGACGTAGTCGTATGACCACCCGGTCTGGTAGTACGAGAAGGTGTCGCCGAACGAGAACCCGTACAACACACCCACGATCTCGCCGTCGCGGGTCGCCACGCAGGCTCTGGGCCCCCACTCCGGAGGGCACCTGGCGACGAGTTCCAGGTGGAACTGCCGACGGGCCGAGTCGAACGTGGACGACCAACCGAGACTCTCGGACCGCACCGCATGAAGCGACAGCAGGGCATCGAAGACCTCGGTGGTCACACGGTCGACCATCTCGAGCGTGACACCCAACTTGTCCAGTTGCCGGGCGTAGTAGCGGAGTTTCTTGCGGAAGTCGTTGGACCCCTGGAACCAGTCGTCGGAGGCGGTCATGTCCACCGTGAGAGTCGGATCCACGGACGTCTGCACAAAGCCGCGTTCCTCGAGGCCCTCGGTGCGGGCGAGGTTGGTGAGAATCACCGGTCCGGAGGTGTCAGACACCATCCAGTCGAGCACCGAGTCGCTCGATTCGCCCAACCATCCGAGGTGATCACCGGCCCCCGCGCCGGAGCCCGTCAGGACCCAGGCATTGACCGCCGGGCCACCGGTCTTGAGGATCGGCTGTCTGGTCTGCGACAGGGCTGACACCGCTTCGGCCGAATCGTCCGCTCGCATCCAGAGGGCGACCTTGGTGGGGGCCTTCGAGGCGAGGTGCAACCACCAGGCTCGGGCCCACGCCGCCGTCTGGAAGAAGGATCCGCCTGAGGCCAGGGCCAGATCGTTCCACGAGTCGACGATGTCATCGAATCGGGAGTCGGCGAGATCGACGACGAGATCCGGATGACTCACGTTTGCCCTTCGTCTGCAGGTCCTGGCATGGCGCCTATCCTCGCATGGTGCTGATCGGTCGCTACCACATCCTCTCGTACGAACGACCCACCGAGATGGAGCGGGTTCGCGCCGACAAAGCGATTCGGCTCGCCACCGAGGCCGACCTCAAAACCCTCAAACCCCTCCTCGCTCCCGGCATCGATCACGGCGCCCGTTTGCGAGATGGCAACGTCTGCGTGTGGGCGGCGGCCCCCGATGGGAAACCTGTCGGACTCCAGTGGGTCAATTTCACGGGGCACCCCGACCCTCACTTTGGGGCGCTCTCGCGACCCGATTCGGTGACGGCATACCTCAACCAGATCGTGGTTGAGGAAGGCTACCGCATCCGTGGGTATGCCCCGCGAGTGATGATCGCGTCGATCGTCGCCGCTCGGGACGCAGGCTTCGGGAGGGTTCGAGGGCTCGTCGCTACGTCGAACGAGACGATGAAGGTCCTCGTCGAGGGGCTCGGTTTCGAACTGTGTGGGGTTCAGAGGGGCGTCCGCATCGGACCCAGGCTGACATTTCGCCGCTCTTGATCCGGCGGACATCTCGAAACCCTTCCCAACTCCCGACTCGGACCGGATCCTAGTGGGCGCTCGAATAGGTGCGTCGGGTTCCTGGCGACGGACCACTGACGGGCGCCGACGGCCGCCCACGGGTCGACCGGTCTTATGGCTCTCTTAGCAATCGATTGGTGATGTCCGAGACGAACCGAGCTACGTTGTCCCCATCACGGGGTTGGGCTTCCTGGGAGTCGGCGTAGCCGCTTGGGTGCCGCGACAGGGCGTGAGAGAGGTGGGTTCACATGAAGGAGAGAGCGATCGCGCGGCCCGGTTGGGCCGTCTTCTGGGTGATGGTCGTCATCGCTCTGATCGCACAGCCGCCCCAGATCGCATTGGCCGCAGACGCTCCGTTCTCGGATGTCGGGGGTTCGGTGCACGGCACCGATATCGCGTTGATCGCGGAGTGGGGGATCACGACCGGCTGCAACCCTCCGGCCAACGACCGCTACTGCCCACGCGACGTTGTGACCCGAGGCCAGATGGCAGCGTTCATGCGGCGGTCGTTCAACACGCCCACCTCCAAATACGACTACTTCTACGACGACGACACGTCGGTGTTCGAGGGTGACATCAACAGCATCACCGGAGTCGGCATCACCACGGGATGCAATCCGCCGTCGAGCACTCAGTACTGCGAGGATTCCAACATCACCCGGGGCCAGATGGCGGCCTTCCTGGTCCGCACGCTCGGCCTCCCCGGCGGGCCGGACGCTTTCGGTGACGATCGAGACTCGGTGTTCGAGAACGACGTCAACGCCCTGGCAGCCGCCGGTATCGCCAAAGGATGTTCGGCCAACGCGTTCTGTCCCGACGACGAGGTGACCCGAGAACAGATGGCGAGTTTCCTCGTGCGGGCGCTCTCCTACCTCGGATGCACGGAGGCCTGACATGGGGATGATCACCAGACGAGAGTTTCTGAAGCGGACGGCAATCGCAGCCGCGGTCGCCGGAGCGCCGGCGGGGGTCCTGCTCGCCAGACCGGCCCCCGCACTCGCCGCCACGGAACGCATCTCGGGCTCACAGACGGTCACCACGAAGACCGTGGCTGCAGGCGACGTGCTCGAATTCGACCCCGATGTCAGCACGACGTTGACGTTGACCGGGAGTGGCGATACCACGATGTTGGTCGAGGGGACTCTGCGGATGCGCCCTTCCAGCGCCTCTGTGGTTCACACGATCCGGTTCACCGGGGGCGGCGAACTCATCGTGAACGGCGGCGGCCGTCTCGACATCCAGGGGACACAAAAGACAGGTTGGAACCGGACAGGGGACGACCCGACCTGGTCGGCCACCGATCAGCTCATCGTCGCCCCCATCGCCAAGGGTGACTACACATTCCGTTCGTTCACGAAGGGATCGTCGGTACCCCAGATCTCCAACCGGCACGGGTCCTTCGCCGCCGAGGTCATGAACCTGACACGGAACGTCGTGATCGAGGGCACCACGTCCACTCCGATGCGACGCATCATGATGATCGGGTCGGCTCCCCAGACCATCAAGTACGCCGAAGTCCGACATGCGGGCGATCCCGACGAGGTCGGCTTCTACCCGATTCACTTCCACCTCATGGGCGAAGGAGCGCGTGGCAGCATCGTGCAGGGGACTGTGGTTCACAACGCTCACCACCACGCGTTTGTGGTGCACGGAAGTCATGGCGTGACGTTGCGCGATTGCGTCGCCTACGACGTCGAGGGCGATGCCTACTGGTGGGATCTCCCGCCCGAGGGTGACTTCGGCAACAGAATCAACAACACCCACGACGTGCTCTACGAGGACTGCATCGCCGCCGATGTGCACCGGACCGACCTCGAGGACCCTGTAACCCGACCCAATGAGCTCTCGGGGTTCCTGATGGGCGCCGGCACCAACAACACCGCCCGTCGGTGCGTGGCGGTTGGGATCGGTGGCGGAGTCCGGACGTCGGGTTTCCACTGGCCGTCGAAGGCAAACGCCCAGACCAGCCCCTGGGTGTTCGAGGACTGCCGCACCCACAACAGCCGGGAGCACGGCATCTTCGTGTGGCAGAACACGGACAGTGAACGTCACGGGATCGATCGTTTCGTCTCGTTCCACAACGGGTTGGGCCCTGTGAAACACGGTGCGTACAACAATCGCGGGTACCACTACCGGAACTGCCTGTTCTTCGGAAACGGAGGCGGGTTCGAGCAGAACGCTCAAACCGCCACCAAGCCCGGGAAGCTGACGGCGGAACGTCTCAGCTTCGAAGAGTGCATCTTCGACGACACCGATGGTGAGTCGCTGTTGCTCAGGGACCACAATCTCGCGCCGTCGATGTACACGCTCTATCTCGACTCGCAGTTCGCCTCCACGATTCGGGTCGCCGACAACGACCGGCTCAACGGTTGGTACGACTTCGTTCGGTGCAACGTGGAAACGGGAGACTTCGACACGTCCGCCATGAACTCGAATTCGATCATCAGGGTCCAGAGAACCGACGGTACGGCGTTCGAGCTCACCCGCTCCGGAAGTCGGACCATTCCCGCCTTCTGGGACGGGTGGAGTTCGTTCGTTCCCAAACCGGGCGAGGAGTTCCCCGACTGGGATCCGACCTGCGGCAACCGCTGACACCTGACCATTGAGCCACCCACCATTGGTGGTACTCTGCCCAACGGGGAAGGGTCCTGTGTCGTTCGGGTGGTTCATCTCACTGTCATGCGCCCTTCGGCGTTGCCCTCCTCTGGACCAACGATGACGAGCGGGGAATTGATGACGGAACCACGTGTGAGCACGGCTGCTCAGACTCGAGGGGTCGTGGTACGCGACGTGACCAAGGTGTACCGACCTTCCAACAAGCTGCTCAGTTTTCTCCTTCGATCCCCGATCAAAGAGGAAGTCCACGCCCTCAACGGCATCAGCTTCAGCGTGCCCCCCGGTGAGATATGCGCCGTGGTCGGACCCAACGGTGCAGGCAAGTCGACCACGTTCCGGATCCTCATTGGGCTGACCACCGCTACAACGGGTTCCGCACAGATCATGGGACTCGACTGCGAAACCGAGTCGCTCGAGATCCGACGCCTCATCGGATGGATGCCGTCCGAGGATCGAAGCCTCATCATGCGTCTGAGCTGCGCCGACAACCTCATCTTCCATGGGCAGCTCCAGGGCCTGTCGGGAGCGGGGTTGCGGAAACGGATCCAGGAGACACTCGACCTCGTCGGTATCGGGCACCGGGCGAAGGATTCGGTCTTCTCGCTTTCGTCGGGGATGCGCGCTCGTCTCCAGCTGGCCAGGTCGCTCCTGCACCGCCCCAAGGTGCTGATCCTCGACGAACCCACTGCCACCGTCGACCCCATCGCCTCGTATGAACTGATCGAAACGCTGAAACACGTCGCAACCGACGAGGACATCTCGATCCTGATCAGTTCCCACCGCCTCGACGAGATCGAGGCCCTTCACTCTCACATCATCCTGTTGGAGGGAGGCGCCATCAAGTACGACGGCGACCTCGACGCCCTGCGCGAGGTGCACACTCGGCCGCGGGTCCAACTCGAGTTCCGCACCCCCGAGGCAACATCTGCGGCATCCAACGCCCTCGCCACGCGCGGCGTTCTGGAGATCGACGCCGAAACGGAGTTGGAGTTGGGCGGCTTGCTCGCCCAGGACATCGAACTCGGCGACGTGGTCGCGGTGCTTCCGGCCGAGGCGACGCGGTCGCTCGTGACGATCCGGGAGGAGGCCATGCCTCTTCGCGACCTGCTGGCAGCGGTGTACCAGAAGGACCAGCCTTGATGCGGCAGGGCATGCGGCGGATCCGCCAGACGTCGGTGGCCTTTCTGCGAGCGGCAATCGTAGAAGACATGAGCTATCCGATGTCGCTCGTCCTCAGCCAACTGGGCGTCGTGGTACCGATCTTCATCTCGTTCTTCATTGCCGACCTCGTGGGGGAGTCGGCAGAGGTCGGCGGGGACTACCTGACGTTCGCCACGGTCGGGCTGGCGATGAGCTCGGCCCTTCAGTCCACGCTGCAGGGCTTTGGGAACCGCCTTCAGCAGATCCAGGACCGCGGCCTGTTCGAGTCGATACTCGTCGAGCCGATCTCGTGGACCTGGATGCCACTCGGGATCAATCAATGGAACATGATCCGGGGTTTCGTCAACGCAATTCTGCTGCTCGGCCTCGGAAGCGTGCTGGGGGCGAAGTTCGATTGGAGCGGGCTCGGGGCGTCGCTGCTCCTGATGCTCGCGGGCACCGCCGCCGTGAGCGCAATCGGAATCCTGGCATCCAGCCTCATGGTGCTGGCCAAGCGGTCCCAGCCCGTCGTCGTGCTCTACGGCCTCGCCGCGTCCATCTTCGGTGGCGCCTTGTTCTCGTTGAGTCAGCTACCGGATTGGCTTCGACCCGTGAGCTACCTGTTTCCCCACACCTACGTGCTGAATGGTGTGCGCAGTGCGCTGATGGAAGACCCGGGCTCCTTCGTCATGACCGTCCCCCAGGCTCTCGCCGGTTTGGGAATCACGACCCTTGTCATCGGTGGCGTAGGTCTGTGGTCATTCCGGCGTTCGTTGGAGATCGCCCGGGAGCTGGGGCTGTTGAGCGGGTACTGATGGCGGGCCTCACCGAGTTGGCGCGGGACAAGCTGTCGGTGGGAACCCGCCACAAGATCGCCTTGTGGCGTGTCAAGGCCCGCATGGCCTTCCCGACCAAGGGCATGCTCCCCAACGTGCTCGTGATCGGAGCTCAACGGGCGGGCACCTCTTCGCTGTACCGATATCTGGGGAGCCACCCCCAAGTGGTTGCTTCGATCCGGAAGGAGGTCGAGTATTTCTCGACCCGGATGTCGATGGGGGAGCGGTGGTATCGGGCGCATTTCCCGTTGGTGTCACGTCCCGAGGTGACCTTCGAGGCCACGCCCGACTACATGCTCCACCCGCTGGCCGCCAAGCGCGCCGCCACCAGGATCCCCGATCTCAGAGCGGTGGCTCTCTTGCGCGACCCCGTCACCCGGGCGCTCTCTCAATACGGTCATCAGCGCCGCCTCGGGAAGGAACCGCTCGAGTTCCTCGACGCGCTGAAGGCCGAACCAGACCGGATCCGTGGGGACCTGGCCCGTTTCGACGACGATCCCGATCATCCGGGGGTCGCCGTTCGAATTCACGGGTACGTGGAGCGTGGCCGGTATGCGCAGCAGCTGCAGAGGTGGTTCGACACACTCGGCCGCGAGCGAGTCCACGTGATCAGAACAGAAGACCTGTGGGCCGACCCCCATGCGACCTACGGCGCGCTTCTCGACTTCCTCGGTCTGGACGAGGTGTTTCCGCAGGCTTTCTCGAATTACTCCTATACACCCCAGGTTGGGGGCGAGCGTGCAGGGATGACTCCCGAAGCGGAAGCGTTCCTTCGTGAGGCGTTGGCCGACGAGATCTCTCGCGTGTCCGAGCTTCTCGGTCGGGACCTGGGTTGGTGACCCGAGACGGCGGGGGCAGGTCCCGGGCCTCCGAGGCACAACTGACGCGTCCGGCGATCGACCCGACAGGATGAGGTTTGGTGCCGGGCCGGGGTCCTAGACGCCCGTCTTGGCGGCGACCAGACCGGCGATCTTGCTGATCGATTCGAAGTTCTCGGGGATGAGTTCCTCGTCGTCGATTTCGATGTCGTATTCGGTCTCGAGGAACGAGATGATCTTGAAGATGCCGAGCGAGTCGACGACCTCACGTTCCAGGAGGGGGTAATCGAGGTCGAGGTCCTCGGGACTCCCGTCCCAACTCAGCTCGCCGGCGATGAAATCGCGAATTCCCATCTCGATACTCACGTGTTGTCTCCTTGTGCCGATTGTGTCAGTGATTGTCGGTTGATCTTGCCCGTCGACGTCTTTGGCAAGACCTCCAAGATCTCGAAGTGCTCCGGGATCATGTATGGAACGAGGGTCTGTTTGCAATGGTGGATGAGGTCGGCCGTTGTCACGCCATCCCTGACGTTCGCAAACGCCACGAGCCGATTGGTGATCAGGTCGTCCGGTACGGCCACCACCGCACACTCGATCACGTCCGGATGCCGGTACAGCGCCGTCTCGACCTCACCCAGTTCGATCCGGTAGCCCCGGCTCTTGATCTGGTTGTCCCGCCGGCCCAGGAACACGAAGTCCCCGTTCGAGTCGACCTGAACGAGGTCGCCTGTCCTGTACACCTTGTCGACTATCTCGGCGGCAAACGGATCGTCGATCAGGCGGTCAGCGGTCCGGTCCGGATCACCCCAATACCCGGCCATCACCGTGCCTGATCGAATCCACAGTTCGCCGACCTCGCCTCGACCCACACGGTTCCCATCTTCGCCCACCACGTATCCGTCGGTGTTGGGGATCGTTTTGCCGATGGGAATGTCACCCGCGGCAGGGTCGGGAAGGGATTCGACGTTGTAGAAGGTGCACACGTTCGTCTCCGTCGGCCCGTACAGGTTGGAGAACCGAACGTGGGGAAGACGTTCCATGAGGACTCGCAGGTACTTGGTCGGAAACACCTCCCCGGCGAAGAGAACCCACCGCAACGATTCGAAGGCGCCATGGGTCAGTTTCCCCCGCTGGACGAGCATGGAGAGGATCGACGGCACGGAGTACCAGACGGTGATGGCATGCTCGGTGATGAATCGGTTGATCTGGACCGGGAACACCGATGCCATCGGTGGCACCAGATACACGGTGGCCCCGGCAGAAGCCGCGGCATACAAGTCGAGGATCGACAGGTCGAAGTGGAACGGCGCGTGGCTGGACAGCCGGTCGGTGTGGCCGACGTCGAACTCGTCGACGGCCCAGTTCACGAAGACCAGGGCGTTTCGATGGGTGAGCTTGACGCCCTTGGGAGCGCCTGTCGAACCCGAGGTGTAGATGATGTATGCGAGATCCTGATCGATGGTCCCGGTCTCGAGCCTGGTGTCGGATGCGGCCTCGATGGTGGAGCGGCCCACGACATTTCCCTGCGTCTCGGCGTCGAGGGCCACGACTCGACGTATCGGGGAATCGGGCTCCAGCCAGACCGACAGCCGGCCCTCCTCGCTGACCATCACCTCCATCCCGCAGTCGCCGGCGATGTACGTCGATCGTTCGATGGGCGCCTTGACGTCGATCGACACGTAGGCCGCCCCGGTCTTGAGGATTCCGTAGATCCCGATGACGGCCTCGATCGACTTCTCCAGATAGAGGCCAACACGGTCACCCCGGCGGACGCCCAGTTCGGACAGCGTGTTGGCCAGCCGGGTGGCAGCCAGGTCCAGCTCCGCGTAGGTGATGGTGCGCGCACCATCTACCACCGCAGGATGATCCGGGAAGCGGTCGGCAGAGCGTTCGAGCAGAGAATGCAGTGTGAAGCTCATCGCCGGCTTCACTCGACCGGTAGGCCGGCCAGCTTGGCGATGGTGTTGCGCATCGACTCCGACGTTCCCGCCCACACTGTGGCGGCGAGGCTGTCGCGCACGTGTTGCGAGATCTCGTGCTCGTGGAGAAAGCCGCGGACGCCGAAGGGCTGCATCGCATCGAGCATGAATTGGCGGTAGCTCTCGGTCACGAACAGTTTCGTCGCGGCGATGTCCTGCATGTGGTCCTGGGTCGACGAACCGTGGCCGAGGCGGCCGGCGATGTCGTAGATGGCCAGCCGGCACATCGTGCGGCGCACCACGAGGTCGGCCACGCGCGCCGAAACCTGCTGAAAGGACCCGATAGGAGCGTCGTACGCCCGCCGTGTTCTGGTCCATTCGACGACCTGGCCGAGCACCCGATCCATGGGGCCGAGCAGGGCAGACAATGCTGCAGATCGCTCCCAGCCGACCGACTCGGCGAGGACCGACAATCCAGCTCCGGCCCTTCCGACCACATGTGACTTGGGCACCCGGACCCCGTCGAAGATCAACTCGCCCATCCGCACGGAGCGAAAGCCGACCTTCTCGAAGTCCCGGCCGTGAGCCGCTCCCGGCCACGACATGTCGACGACGAAGGCTGTCAGCGCAAACGGCGAACGACCTTCACCGGTCTTGGCAAAGACCAGGGCGACGTCGGCCATCGGGGCATTGGTGATGTACGCCTTCGATCCGGTCAACACCCAGTCGTCTCCGTCGCGTACGGCGGTTGCCTCGGTGGAGAAGATGTCACTACCGGAGGCTTCTTCGGTGAAAGCGTAGGCCAGCACGACCTCACCCTGGATGGCCGGCCGCACGACGGTCTCGATGACTTCATCGCTTCCGAGCATGGCGAGCGGCATTTGGACGCCAAAGAGTTGAGAGGCGATCGCGTAGAGCATGCCGGTAGAGGTGACCGCCGAGCCGATTCCCTCGATGGCGGCCACCGCATGCGAAACCGATCGGCCCTGGCCGCCGAGGTGCTCCGGCATGCAGATGCCGAGGACGCCCTCCTCGGCAGCGGCCCGCCACGCCCGCTCGGGGTGCCCACTTGGCTGATCCCAGGTTTCGAGCGGTCCCGCGAGGTGTTCGCTCGCGAACTCGGCGAACGAACGTCTGGTGACATCGAGGCTCGAGTCCTGCCACGGCTGCATTACCAGTAACTCTCTTCCGCCTTCGTGACATCGATGCCCACGGAAGCCTTGCCGACATAGCGGAGGCAATCATCGGACTTTGCGGGCATGAGCCCGCCGCATCGGGCATCGCGATAGAGCCTCTCCAGCGGCATTCGTTTGGAGATGGTCGATCCCCCACAGATCCGTATGGCCATCGATGCCAGCTCGGGCGCGACCTCGCCGACGATGAACTTGGCGCGGTGGATCGCAACGTTGGCCTCCGAGCTTCCAGGCCTCTCTGTCACCAGCCTGGCCGCCTCATAGGTGAGAGCCCGGGCCGAGGACAGCTTGATGTCCATCTCACCCAGCTGATGCTGGATCACGGGGTCGCTTGCAGCGGTGAGCTCGGTCCCCGGGATCGCCTTCTTCGACAGGTACTCGGTGGTGAAGTCCATGATCGCGGTGCTGATCCCGAGGTAGGCGCCGTTGTAGCCGCCCACCTGCCAATGAGGCTGACTCAGCAGCTTGTAGAAGGCCATCCCCTCGCTTCCCATGAAGAGGTGCTGCCTGGGCACGAACACGTCCTGGAGGTACATCGTGTTCGAGGTGGTCGCCCGCATGCCGAGGGTGTCCCAGACGTCCTCGATCGTCACTCCCTCGCTGCCGTTGCCTATGCAGAAGTACGAGATCGTGGGAACAGAGCCGGTTTGGGGCGCAACCGGCCTGGCGGCCACGACGTAGAAGTCGGCGTGCCCGGCCATCGAGACGAACGACTTGACGCCGTTGAGCACGTACCCGTCGTCGACCTTCTCGTAGGTGGTCTTCAGCTGGCTGTACTTGGCGCCGACTCCGGGTTCCGTGGTTGCGGAGGCGAACAGCTTCTTTCCCTCGATCGCCTGTGCGAAGAGCCAGGTGGCGAAGTCTCGCATCCTGTCACCGTGCCGGCCGGGGATCTCGTCGAGATCCAGTTCGGCGACGCCGCCCATGACGATGTTGTGCATGTTGTAGGTCAGGGCGGTAGCTGCATGACCCTTCCCGATCTGCTCGAGCACCTTGGTATAGGTCAGGAAGTCGGTGCCGATTCCTCCGTGGCGCACTGGGACCATGATCCCGAGAAGCCCTGCGTCCCGCAGGTCCTTGAAGTCGTCAACCGGGAACGAGCCTTCACGATCGTGGGTGGCAGCGCGGGTGGCGAACACCTGCCCTAGTTCTGTCGCCAGATTGATCAAATGGTCGGGATCGAGCGTCGTGTCCACAGAACCTCCCCTGGCCCCTCGTTCTCAAGAGTGCCTGACTCCCCCAACGCCGTTGGACCTGTATCCGGGCAATGCGCCCCGATTCGATCGCTCAACGGGAATCGACTCCCCTCATACATCGTAGTGGTGCGAGTCGACCGCAAAAGGGGGTGATCTCGATCAGATGGCCCTGGTGTGACCGTTTGACGGGGCGACTCCTCGATCGGCTGCGACGGCCAGCAACGCCGAGGACACCGCTGCCGCCACCGCCGCCACCCCCAGCGCCGCCGTCCCCGATCCGGCGACGGCGATGACCCTGCTCCCGGCGACCACCATGATGAGCTGCGCCACTGTCCACGCCCAAACCGGTGTCCGGTCGAACCGTTTCACACCGATGAGCGCCAGCAGGAACATTCCGGTCCACGCTCCGAACACAGATACCGCCCGGGCAGAGCCGCCGTAGAGAGTCGCAAACGTGGCGAGACCCACGAAGGCTCCTACCGCCGGTCCCAAGAGAAGCTTCTTGCCGCCAAAGACGGATGCGAGAGAGACGGCGAGGGTTGCGCCCAACAGCGCCCGCGGGATCTCGGTATCGGGCACGCTGGCCCACACCGCGGCGGCGGCGCCCCCTATCACGATTCCCAGGACCCGCGGGTCCGCCCGCTCGAACCGGCGTGGTCCCCAGGCCGCCACCACCGCCACGGCCGCTCCGATCCACACGGGCCACGAGATCTGGGGCCTCCACGAAACGTCGGCCAGGACGAACGCGATCGTCAGGATCGCCACCTCGGCCAGCACGGGCCGGGCGAGCAGTCCGGTCACGAGGGCGAGGCCGGCGGACGCGACGAGCGGAAGCGGTTCGAACACGCCGACGATGAACGTCGACCCGGTGACACCGAGGAGCAAGGCACCCGCTCCCATCCACCCGAAGTTCGAGCGGGCGGCCCACGACACGAACAAGGTGGCAAGCGCGATCGCCAGCGCGAACAAGAACCAACGGTCCACGGCGAGCTCGGTGAGCGTGTCCAGTTCGGAGATCATCGCAGCCCCATCAAGAGCCAACCGGCGCCCGCCACCAGAATCGCCATGGCCACGACGGCAGAGGCGATGAGCAGGTACCTCGTCTGCATCTGAGCGAGGCTACACGGATCGGTCCGGAACGCCCGGACACCTGGCCCACGATCCGTCGCCCCAGGTGCACTACCCTCGCGGACGACGAGCATCCTTCGAAAGGACGGACACGTGTACGACATCGTGGTGGTCGGCGGCGGCCCGGGTGGATATGCCTCAGCGCTGTACGCGCACAACTTCGGCCTGTCCGTGGCCCTCGTCGATGAAGAGCGTCCCGGGGGCACCTGCCTGCTCAGGGGCTGTATCCCGGCGAAACAATGGCTTCAGATCGCCGAGGTGTTCTCCACGGTGCGTCACGCCTCGGATTACGGCGTCGTCGTGACCGAACCCCAGCTCGATTGGGAGGCAGCCCTCGCCAAGAAGAACCAAACCGTGGAAGCGCTCGTCAAGGGTCTCGGCGGCTTGCTGAAGCACCGCAAGGTCGACGTCGTGGAGGGTTTCGGACGGCTCGATGGCCCTGGCCGGGTCGTGGTGTCCGGGCCGGAGGGGGAGAAGGTGGTGGAGGGCCGAGCCGTGATCATGGCCACCGGATCTCACGCACGCTCACTTCCCAACTATCCGATCGATGGCGTCCGAATAGTCACGTCCGACCACGCACTCGACTGGCCGGCCCGTCCCGATCGCGTGGCGATCGTCGGTGGCGGCGTCATCGGTTGTGAGTTCGCGAGCCTTCTGGCCGACCTCGGC
>Ga0224510_10000967_pt1 | contig 19864 bp, 18 predicted proteins | sample SF_May12_sed_USG_FD_170161 | JGI IMG/M metagenome (GOLD analysis project Ga0224510, IMG submission 170161) | Sediment microbial communities from San Francisco Bay, California, United States - SF_May12_sed_USGS_4_1 | ecosystem: Environmental > Aquatic > Marine > Sediment | place: USA: California... | reverse complement strand
CGAACTTCACTTTCAGGTTACCCTTGGCCAGCTCCTGTATGGGCCGTTGTAAATCGGATATCGACACCAGGGCTCTGCGCAATGCATGTTGCCCGTAAAGAGAAAACAGGATCAGGAACAACAGCAGTACGAATACCGCCGATCGAATGTTCGAAAGCAGACGATCGTGGAACATCACGAAGTCCAGATTCATCTTCACAAAACCCAGCAATTCGGTTTTGGACGGCGACTCCGGATCGGCCGCATCGAAACCAAACAAACCGTCGTTCGGCAGGGACTCGATCCAGACCGGCGCAGTGATCTCGAATTGCTGCGGATTGAGTAATCCACCGCGCATCAGATACGGCGTCTGTTCACCAACGACGGCAACCGCATCCTCCAGATCGTCGGACGCAAGTGCCTCGACCGGATCCTCATCATCGGATGCGTTAACCGAGTGCAGAACCTCGCCACTTTTTGAAAAGAATATGACCTGGCTGATTTCCGGGTACCGGTCGACGAAGTTTTCCAGGCTGATCTGCGCTTCCTCGTCGTCCGCCAGGTAGAAGGGAGCGCCGATCTCATTCAGCTGCTCGGTCCATTGCAGCGCCCAACGGCTGTAGTTGTCCTGCAACACCCACTGCCCACCCCAGTAAAGTCCGCTGATCGCGAGGGCCCCAACCACTGCGGCACTCAGTACCTGGATAGACAGAATTTCATGTACCAGGGCGCGCTTGATGTTCTTGGTATTTTCGCTGCGACGGCCCAGCCGTTGTGCTACTACGCTCGCGAATGCAGTGAGTTGCGCTCTCACCGGCTCACAACTTCGACGTTATCGCGGGTGACCACTCGAACAGCGGATAGTGGGCTAATGTCGGGAACATTCTGCAATCCGTCAGAGTAAATCTTGCGAATTACCCGGGCGATGGTATCGGCGATGTCCTTGGCCTGCGTACCAATGCTGAGCGTCGCACCCATGCCCAGCATCGATTCGTTCGGCACGGCGACCGCAATGTTACTGCGATTCGCCGTTTCAAGAATTTTCTGGATTGAGCGCGCGCTTAAGATACGGTTGTCGGGAAACAGCCAGAAGCCGTCGATGTTCTGCGCCATGCGGCGGAAAATGTAGAGCGTCTCCTGATCTGAATGTGCGACACGTACATGCAGATTGATGTTGTGTTTGTCCGCGGCCATTTGCGCTTCATTAATCAGCTCATCGTGGCCCTCCCCGATGATGATGCCGATGCGTTGGATAGACGGATCCAGCTTTATCCATGCTTCAAGCTGGGCATCGAGCGGCGCCAGCGGTGAAATGCCACGACTCTTTTCCGTTAGCAGGCCGTGGTCCTGGTAGTTGAATACCTGGGCGAAAATAACCGGCGACTCGGCCATCGCGACAGACGACGTAGCGGCTCGCAGTCCAATGGCAACGACTGCTCCGGAATCCGAATCATTGATGGCGCGGAGAACGGCGACGGGCGTCTGACTTTCGTCGCTAAGATCAAAAATTCTGGCATCGTCGAGTTGACTGGCAAGCGCATCTGCAACATCCAGAAATGCCGGCAGACGGCTCGTCAGTACAATGGCTACCGGTGGCGGGCGTGGCGGAGCAGGGAGTTTCACAACTGGCTCCGGTTCGACCTTGGCCGGCAATTCGGGAATTTCAGTCTCGACGACCGGCTCAACGACCGGCTCAGCGACGGGTTCGGCGACCGGATCGGTAACCTGCGGCGCAAACAGTGAACAACCGCCGAGACCCAGGATTACGAGCAATACCAGGCAGAGAGGGGCTTTCCTTGTGACGTTGCCAGTCCGCGGCATCGAGATCTTCCCTATTTGGTCAAAAAGTCACACAGATTGACAGGGATCCCCTGCAATCACCTTTTGTAGCCAAATTGGGCGATTTTTTCTGTGCTGTAGGTCGCCAAAACCGGGTTGCTAGGGAGAGCTCGAGCGTGCCCTCTGCGCCAGCACCAGCCAGACGCCACCGAGCGTCGCGACGGTCGCAAGCAACAGCCGGAGCGTAATGTCTTCGCCCATGAACACGACCCCGCCCAGGGCGGCGATCGCCGGAACGGAGAGCTGGACCGTCGCCGCCCGGGTCGCGGTCAGTCCTCTCAGCGCCCGGTACCAGATTGCATAGCCAATGCCCGATGCCAAACCGCCGGACGCGGACGCCAACAGCGCGCCCTCAAGGGTCATGTGGTAGTTGTCTAGAAAGATCAGGCTCACGGCGAGAACCAGCGGCACGGCGAAGATAAAATTCTTTGCTGTCGCCGCCAATGGCTCAGTCGTGCCCCGGCCCAGTAGCGAGTACACACCCCAGGAGACCCCGGCGACGGCCATCAGCATCGCGCCGACAGGATCGGGCGCTGTAACGCCCGGCAACACGAGGTAGAGCAAGCCACCGAAAGCAAACAGGAGTCCGAACCAGGACATAGCACTGAAGTGCTCGCCCGAACGTAAAGCCACCGCAAACATCGTCAATTGAACCGCGCCAAACAGGATCAGCGCGCCGGTTCCGGTGCTGAGCGTAAGGTAGGCGAACGAGAAAAAGGCCATGTAGCTGAACAGCATCAGCACCATTCGCCAGTTCGCTGGCGTTCGCGATCGATTTCGCCAATTCGGAATCATCAGCAGAGCGAGAACCACTGCACCAGCGACGACACGGACCGTCGAGAATGACGCCGCATCGATCAATCCAACGCCCAGTGCCAGTCGACACAGTACCGAGTTGGCGGCGAAAGCGATCATGGCCAGCGCCGTCAACGCGATTGGGTTCACGACTTCGTTTCTCCAGCAGGCTGTTGTTTGACGAGATCATTAACGGCCCAGCAAAGCTGGATCTTGCCAGCCGTCCCGGCGATGAATACCAGGTGCACGAACCATGGCACGTCATGCCATACGATCAGAACCGGCAGCAGGAAGAAGAACAAAGCCATGGCCCAGCGGCCGTACGCCAGGTGCGGCACATGCAAGTCCGGATAGCGTATTCGCGCCGAGATAACGTAGAGCTCGAGCATTACCAGCACCGGCAAATACGGCAGCCAGTACTTCGGAAAGAAGCCGGGGATCAGCAACCACAACCATAGCAATGTCATGACACTGAGAAACAGATCGGCGAGACCGTCCAGATCGACATCCGATGCAGGTGGCGACGCGCGTCGCGCGAATATTCCGTCGAACAAATCGGTAAGTGCAGCGGCGATGTAAAGCGCGAAGACCCACCATTTGAGCTGGTACCAGGCCAGCACCGTTATCGGGACGGCGCTCCAGATCCGGGCCCAGGTAAGGCCATCGGCAATCTTGCGTGCGGTGTCTTTGTTCATGGTGTGGCCGCAGCTTAGCAGAGCGCCACGCAAACTTGACGCGCCGCTACCCGGGCAGGGATATTCGGCTAGAATAGAGCGCTTAAGCGGGCGTCGTATAATGGCATTACCCTAGCTTCCCAAGCTAGAGACGAGGGTTCGATTCCCTTCGCCCGCTCCAGACTTTCGCAGTGTGTTCCTGTCACGCTTATCATTATGTGAAATCATTCTGTCGCTGAACTTTCATCAATCTCCTCTATACTTCTCAGCACAAGAATCAAATCAGGGGAATACCGTGAATTTTGCCAGTCGCTGCGCGCGCATTGATGTCGTGCGCTTGAGTTACGTTTCTGTTCTGTTCGTCCTCGCCTGCTTCGCATCGCAATCCGCGTTCGCGCAGACCGTTTTTATTAACGAGTTTCATTACGACAACACCGGCACTGATGCGGGCGAAGCGATCGAAGTTGCCGGCCCAGCGGGCACTGACCTGACGGGTTGGAGCGTGGTGCTTTACAACGGCAGCAACGGCACGGTTTACAACACCATCGCGCTATCAGGCGCGATACCGAATCAGCAAGTCGGTTATGGCACCGTTACGGTCAGCCTGCCCGTCAACGGACTGCAAAATGGCAGCCCCGATGGCATCGCGCTGGTGGATGCCGGCAGCACACTGATTCAGTTTCTCAGCTATGAGGGTTCTTTCACGGGCGTTGGCGGCGTCGCCGACGGAGTGTTGAGCGCCGACATCGGTGTGGCTGAATCGAGTTCGTCGGCAATAGGCGACTCGCTGCAGCTGTTCGGCACTGGCACTCTGTACACTGACTTCGTCTGGGCCGGCAGCGCACCAAACACGTTCGGTAATCCGAACAATGGCCAGACATTCTCCGGCGGTGGCCCGGTGGTCATCATCAACGAAGTTGACTCCGATACGCCGGGAACCGACGTTGCCGAATTCGTCGAGCTTTACGATGGCGGTGCCGGCAATACGTCGCTCGACGGTCTCGCAGTCGTATTTTTCAATGGCAGCAACGACCTGTCCTACGCAGCCTATGATCTGGATGGCTTTAGCACCGATGCCGATGGCTATTTCGTGCTTGGCAATGCCGGCGTCATGCCCACACCATCGATAACGTTCGCGAGCAACGGCTTGCAGAACGGTGCCGACGCCGTGGCCTTGTACATGGATGACGCGAGCAACTTCGCGAGCGGCGCAGCGGTGACAACTACCAACCTCGTTGATGCGCTGGTATACGACACCAGCGACTCGGACGATGCCGGGCTGCTGGTTCTTTTGAATGCCGGCCAGCCGCAGGTGAATGAAAATGGTGCCGGCAGTGGCGCCGACCATTCCAACCAGCGTTGCCCGAACGGCAGCGGTGGTGCGTTGAATACCGGCACCTATGCACAGTTCGCACCGACCCCGGGCGCGCTCAACGTGTGTGTGGCGCCGGTGCGCTTGCTCAAGATTCACGAAGTTCAGGGCAACGGTCCTGCGAGCCCCGAGGTTGGCAATACGGTTGCAATCGAAGGCATCGTCGTCGGTGATTTCCAGGATGGCGCGAGCGGTACGAATGGCGACCTGAACGGCTTCCATGTGCAGGAGGAGGATGCCGATGCGGATGCGGATGCATCGACCTCTGAAGGTATTTTCATTTTCAACGGCAGTTCGCCTGCCGTCGACGTGCAGATCGGCGACCTCGTGCGTGTGGAAGGCGTGGTTTCCGAGTTCAACGGCATGACGGAAATCACCTCGTTCACAGGCGTGACCGTGCAGAGCTCGGGCAATCCCCTGCCCACCGCTGCAGTCCTGTCGCTGCCGGTATCGTCAGTGGACGATTTCGAAGCCTATGAAGGCATGTACGTGACCTTCCCGCAAGCACTCATCATCTCGGAGTATTTTAATTTCGATCGCTTCAACGAAATCGTACTGACCTCCACAAGGCACCTGACACCCACCGCCGAGTTTGAGCCGGGTGCTGACGCCATCGCCGCCGCGAATACATTCCTGCTCGACAAGATCACGCTCGACGACGGGCGCACGACGCAAAATTCGGACCCGGCCATACATCCGAACGGCAACGCGTTCGATCTGTCGAACCTGTTCCGCGGTGGCGACTCGCTTACCGACGTCACGGGCGTGGTGGACTATTCTTTCGGCCTGTATCGCATTCAACCTACCCAGGGCGCGAACTACGCCAGCAACAATCCACGAACGACGGCACCGGACGACGTGGGCGGTAGCATGCGAGTAGCCTCGTTCAATACCCTGAACTATTTCTCGACACTCGACGACTCGGGCCCAATTTGCGCTCCGTCGCAAGACCAGGACTGTCGCGGTGCCGACAATGCCGAAGAATTCACACGGCAGCGCGACAAGATCATCGCCGCGCTGGTCGCCCTGGATGCGGACATCGTCGGACTGCTCGAGATCGAGAACAACGCCAACGATGAGGCAGTCATGGACCTCGTTGCCGGATTGAACGACGCAACGGCACCAGGGACGTATGACTTCGTGGCGACGGGTTCGATCGGGACTGACGCGATCAAGGTCGCCCTGTTGTATCAGCCTGCATCCGTTTCCTTGCTCGGCGGCTACGCCATTCTCGATTCGTCGGTCGACAGCCGATTCATCGATACCAAGAATCGGCCAGTGCTGGCGCAAACCTTTATCGACGATACGACCGGTGGCGTGCTCACGGTCGCTGTCAATCACCTCAAGTCGAAAGGCTCAGCTTGCAATGACGTCGGCGACCCGGACACGGGGGACGGCTCGGGCAACTGCAATCTGACGCGAACGGCGGCAGCGGCAGCACTCGTCGACTGGCTCGCCGGCGATCCTACCGGTAGTGGCGACAACGACTTCATTGCAGTAGGTGACTTCAATTCCTATGACAAGGAAGATCCGATCGATACCATCCTGGCGGGTGGCTACACCGACCTGATCCATGCCTACCGCGGCGAGGATGCCTACGGTTATGTTTTCGACGGCCAGATCGGCTATCTCGATTACGCGTTGGCAAGTGCCAATCTGTCACCGCAAGTGACCGGCGCGACCGAATGGCACATCAACGCGGATGAACCTGACCTGCTCGACTACGACACCTCGTTCAAGGGGCCGAACCAGGATGCCATTTATGCACCTGATGCGTATCGCGCATCGGATCACGATCCGATCGTTGTCGGGCTTGAGACCTGCGATGAGATTGCCCCGACGATCGACGCGATTTCCGTCACGCCGAACGTGCTCTGGCCCGCCAATCACAAGTACGTGGATATCACGGCAACGGTTCTGGCCAGCGACAACTTCGATCCGGACCTCACGGTGACACTCGTTTCGGTCACATCGAACGAACCGGATAACGGCGTGGGAGACGGCAATACCGATAACGACATCGTCACCGTCGATGATTTCAATTTGATGTTACGCGCGGAACGTTCGGGACGCGGCAGCGATCGGGTGTATACGCTGACTTACATTGCAACGGACGATTGCGGCAATGACTCGGAAACTGCGTCTGCGACGGTTACAGTGCCGCACAGCAAGGGAAAATAGGGAACGACGATTCAGCAGCCTGGGGCTTTCGTTTTCGCCCAGGCTGGCTTCGCTTCAATAAGACGACGGGCCGTGATCGGCCCGTTTTCTTTTGCAATGTTTGGTGCCGGCACCAGGAGTCGAACCCGGGACCTACTGATTACAAATCAGTTGCTCTACCGACTGAGCTATACCGGCCTTGGTCGCCGAAACGGCGGGGGAGCGGGATTATTCCGGTTTCAGCCCCCCCTGACAAGGGCTTAGCCGACTATTGTGGGCAGGTCGCCTTGTCGCGCAGCAGGACCCGGTCTTCGCCGTATTTCTCCATGATCGCCCCGGCGCCCTTGCCCGGCGGCAGGCCGATATCGACGAAAAACACGTCGCCATCCCGGGTTCTGGCTGATATTTCGGCGGGCAGATCCAAAGACCTCGCCTGCAGCTCGATCTTCTCGGCGCGTTCGACATCGCCGAACAGACCCAGCGATATTTTCAGGCCTTCATCCTCGGTACGGACCAGGTAAGCATCGCCCAGCCCCCCTGCTTTCAATTGTTCCAGAATCTTGTTGGCGGCGGCCTCGTCGGGGATGTTGCGAATCTGAACCCAGTGGCCGACGAAGATCTGCCCGACCATCGTACGCAAGGACGTTTTCATGCCTTCATTGGAATATTCGAGAACCGCCGTGTCGGCGTCCGCGCTGTCGCGAAATGGACCGATCGACACGCAAGAACGACCCACTACAGCCTCCAGTGCTGATGCCTCGCCCGATCCCAACACAGCGCCAACGCTGGCAACCGTATCGCTGTCTCTGTCGACGGTGACTTCGAGTGGCGGACCGAGATCGGATTCTTCGACGAAGGCAACGCCGGGCTGCGCCTCTTCTTTAACGAAATAGCCCCACATGAAGTAGAGAATGTTGGCGAGTAGCAGAATCAGCAGGATATTCTTCATGGATCGTTTTCCAACATGTGTGCGAGCCCGCTCAGTACCAGGTTCGGGCGATGCAGCGCAGGCTGTTCAAGCGCACCAAGAATGCGCGACGCTCCTCCGCCGGTCAAGACGATTATCGGTTTGCGCGTACTGGCACTTAGTGTTCGATAGGCCCGTTCGACCGCACCCGTTATGGCGTTTTCAGCGCCTTCACGAACAGCAGCACTCGTGTTGCGACCGAACATCTTGAGCGGGTCTTTGGTGCTTTTTCCCGATGCTTTTACGAGCGGAATATCGCTGGTCGCGGACGATAGGGCGTTCAGCATGGTTTCCATACCCGGAATGATCTGGCCGCCGAGGTGCACACCTTCACGGTCGATCGCATCGATCGTAACCGCCGTTCCTGCATCGACGACCAGGCACGCCGACCCCACCTCAGCCCAGGCACCTATCATCGCCACCCAGCGATCCACGCCGAGACGCCGGAATTGCCGGTAACTGTTCGTCACTCCCCAGCCGCGCTTTTCGCTGCGCGCGAAACGCACATCCAGGTTGCAGTGCATACCGATGACACCCGACAAGCGCGTCGCAAAACTCGTGCCGGCGACATTGCTTGCGTAAACCGCATCCACCCGGCGCGGCAGCCGGGTGGTTAAAACGGAGAGTCCCTGCTGGCGAATATCGTCTTGCGAGATGTGCCCTGTTCGACGGACTTCGCCGTCGTCCAGAACACCCCACTTCAATCTTGAGTTACCGACATCGAGCAGCAATGCGCTCACTGGCGTGGTTTCCTCGATCCGGCGATAACTATGGTTCCCGATGTAATTCGCCGAATGCCCGATTCCGGGGTATCGATCAACAACGCTCCGTCGTCGGCAACACCCGCTCCACGGCCCGAAATTTGCGTACGCCCCGTGTCGATCGTTATCTCCCTGCCCAGCAACCAGTCGTACCGCGACCAACGTTCTGCAACGGTCGCAAATCCGAACTTTTCATAGTCGCCAAAAGCCTGTAACAAATAGGTCGTCATCTTCCCGGCAAGCTCTTCGTGGCTGGGCACGGCAACGCAAACACTCTTGAGGTCGACCGTACGCCGGGCCCAGTCGGACTCCAGTCCAAAGTCCAGCTTGCCCGGTAAATCAATGTTTACGCCAAGCCCCGCTACAACCGTGACTGCAGTGCCGGACTGGTTTTGAACTTCGGTCAGAATGCCACCCAATTTCCCCTCCATCGCCACCAGGTCGTTCGGCCACTTCAATTCCAGGTTACTTGCGCCGAGTTCTTCGAGTGCATCGATCGCCGCCAGCCCCAGCGCCAGCGTTAGCGCAGGAAGATTGTCCGGCCGGGCGGCAAAGGTATAAGCGACCGACATGCATAAACCGCTACCCGGCGGCGACTGCCAGGTTTTACCGTGGCGGCCGCGACCCGCAGTCTGGTTGCTCGTCACGGCAATGTTGATGGTGCCCGGTGCGGGCCCCGGTTTTCGCATCAGGTAACTGTTTGTCGAGTCGATCTCGGCGAATGCCTCAATGTCTGCAAGCCTCTCCGAGCCGTTTGCGAAGCGCCGGATCGCGTTTACGTCAAGACTGATCATCGCCCTTACTTGAGTCCTTGCGGCGAAAAATCATCAACCTGTTGTTGCGGTGTTCAGTGCCAGCTCGCATACGTTGAATATTTGATCGGTGCCAGAAAATAATGAGCATGGCCATCACAACTGTGTAGATGAACAAGGGCTGCTGGTCCGGCAGAACAGCGACGCCAAGGAATATCGGCAAAGCCGTCGCGGCACTCATTGTTGCAAGTCCCACGAATCCCGACAAAACCAGTACCCAGGCCCACACAAGCAACAGGCCGAGAATCAGGCTCGGACTCAGTATTACCATGGTACCGACGAAAGTTCCGGCGCCCTTGCCGCCCTTGAAGTCGTGAAATATTGGCCAGACGTGACCCAGTACGGCCGCCATCGCGCAACAAATGGTAAGCCAGGCTCTCGAGAGCATCGGGTCTTCGGGTATGTACGGCAGATGTAGTTCCGGCACGATGCCGGCGCCGATCACGCCTTTGCCGATATCGATAATCACCACGCCGAGCGCGAAAAAGACACCCTGGGTACGCAAAGCATTGGTACCCCCGGCGTTGCCGCTGCCCATCGTTCGGATATCGACGCCGCCGCGCAAGCGGCCCATGACCATCGCGCCCATCACGGAACCGATGAAATAGCTGATCAGGAATTTGACACCCAGTTCCAACATTAAGGCGCATCCGTTTTTATGGGAGAAAACTCGCCAGCATTGTAGCATCGGCAAATGCCAGCAGACACGTTGCACCTGTTTCTCAATCCGACGGCCGGTCGTGGCCGCGCGGGCCGGCGCCAGTCCCGGATTATTGAACTGATGGGCCAAAGCGGACTGGCAATTGAGTGCCATACGAGCCGGTCGCCCGGCGATCTCGAGGAACAGGTACGCCAGCATGTCGATAACGGCGCGAAACGTGTCGTTGTTGCGGGCGGCGATGGCAGCATCCACGAAGCGGTCAACGGCCTGCTGAGATCCAGGAATCGGGCGGCGTTCGGCGTTATTCCGACGGGCACTGGCAATGATTTCGCGAAAGCCTGCGATATTCCGCTCGACTGGGAACACGCCGCACGATTGCTTGCCGACCGGATAGCCGCCCGGGCGACACCGAGGAAAATCGACGCAGGGCGTTTTAACGATCGCTTCTTCGCTAACGGTGCCGGTGTCGGCTTTGACGCGAAAGTGACGCGTATCGCGCAATCGATGCGCCTGCCGATCGGAGATCTTGTCTACCTGCTGGCGATTTTCAAAACCATGGCCGGCGGAATTGCGAGCCCTAAACTTCGAATCAGCGCGGATGACTATGTGTGGGACGGTCCGTTAACCCTGGCGACTGTCAGTAACGGACCCTGGGTCGGCGGCATGTTTCACATCGCGCCCGGCGCCGACAATTCAGACAACATCCTGCAATTGCTCATCGCAAAACCCGTCACGCGCCGACGCATCCTGACCTTGCTGCCCAAATTAATGAATGGCGAACATCTGCAGGAGGCCGAAATAATCCACCGGCCGGTCACACGCCTGACAATAAAAGCAGAGTTGCCGATTGCATCGCATCTCGACGGCGAAGTTCAGCCGCTGCAGACCGATTTCGAAGTCAGCGTTCTACCGGGCGCTCTGGATTTGCTTTGACGTCGGCCGCGAGCCGAGATAAATCGCGATGAGCGCAAGGCTTGCGCCTGCGAGCTCAATCACCGTCATCTCCCGACCGAAAATCAGCACGTCCCAGACGAAACTCAAGGTTGGTTGCAGCAAGAGTGCAATGCCGGCCTCGACTGCAGTCACTTCCGACAAGCTGCTTGCGATGAACAACCACCCGAGGCAGTGCGACAGTACGCCGTAGCCAACCAGCCACCCAAAATCCTCGTACGTTCCGATGGCCAGCGATTCCCCTTCAGCCAACACCGTTATAGCCAGAATCACGGAACACATCATGGACACGACGGCCATCTCGCGCGTCGGCACGCGAAAGCTCGAACCCTCCCGTATCAGCCGCAGTGTCAGCAAGTAGCATGCGTATGCCAGCGCCGTCAGCAATCCGAGAACAACGCCGAGCTTGTAGTCCTTCGGCAGCGCAGCCCAGTCGAAACCGACAATCATGGCGAGACCGAGTAGCGCGAGAGGCACCGCCACGATCTGTGCGGTTCGTGGTACCTGCCGCAGGAAAACGATACCGGCGATCATCATGAAAAAGACCTGGAAATTGGCGAGCAAGGTCGACAGGCCGGGGCCAACGTAGATGATGCTGCGATGCCAGAACCAAAGGTCCAGCGAAAGAAACACTGACGCAGCGACCAGCAACCACCAGGCGCGTTTTGACAGGTGTAATTGCCTGCGCGTCACTAGCAGGTAGATTACAAGCGCTGCACCGCCGATCAACACACGGTAAAAGCCGCTGACGGAAGGTGCAACGTCGACGAGTCGTACCCAAACGGGTGACAGGCTGATCAGCGCCGCGCCTATGAATAATCGCAGCGTCGGATTGGCCAAAAGGTTCACTGCGATTTCAGCCAGCGGTCGCGATTCGAGATGGCAGCAGCTGGCGCATCGTTGGATTCGACCAGGTAACAGGTGTCCTCAGGCGCCGCCGCCCACCGTAGCTTCAGGGTCAGCAATTCGTCGCCGCGGAACAGCGTCAGCACTGACCTGTCGCCCGGCCGATAACGGCGGATTCGAGTATCGCTCCCGGATACGTCGACACGAACGCCGTCAAGCGCAATCAGTTCGTCGCCCGGTGAAACGCCGGCGACCTCGGCGGGTCCGCCGTTTGCAAGACTGGCAAAGGTCGCTTTGCCATTACGCATTTCGAGGTTCGCACCGAGCCAGACGACAGGCAGTTTGCCCTCGTCAACCGAATCTCCGCCCTTGTCATTGCGGCCCTTGGACTTGCGCAAGCGGTAGTCGACACCGTGTTCGGACAGCAGTTGTTCAAGCGGCAGTTCGCCGGTGCCGCGCACGGTGGCGTCGAAGAAATCGCCCAGATCGAGACCCGAGACTTCCGCACTCACCTCTTCCAGCCCGCGCTCCGGCATGCCCTCCCCGGTTTCTCCCCACTTCGCCCAGCACACCCGCATGACATCATCCAGGCTGATGCGCCCACCGGTTTCGGAACGAAGTTTCAGGTCCAGGGCCAGCGCGATCAAAGCGCCTTTCGCGTAGTAACTCACAATCGCGTTCCCGGCATTCGCGTCCGGTTTGTAGAATTTTGTCCACGCATCAAAACTGGAGTCAGCGACGCTTTGCCGACGACGGCCAAGGCCGCGAATGACGCGCGTAATCATCTGTCCGAGCAGCTCCCGGTAGTCCGATTGTGAAATGAGCCCCGAACGCAGCAACAGCAGATCATCGTAGTAGGACGTGATGCCTTCGAATACCCACAACAGTTCGGTATGCGTTTCCTGGGACAGGTCGTACGGCGTGAACGCCGCAGGTTTCATGCGTTTGACATTCCACAGGTGAAAATACTCGTGGCTGACCAGGCCCAGGAAGGTGCGGTATTCGGGAGATACGCCCTCATCACCGCGAATCGGCAGGTTGTCACGGCTCGACACGAGGCTGCATGACCAGCGGTGCTCAAGGCCACCGTGCCCGCTTCCCGGCGCATGCAGCAGGAACACATAGCGATCAAGGTCCCGGGGTATGCCCAGGAATTGCAGCTGAAAAGAACACAAGGTCTTAAGGTCATGACACAGCCGTGCCATGTCTGCCTTGGTATTGCCGCGAATCGCGATGACGTGCGGTATGCCCTCTGCCTGGAACTCGCCGATGGAAAGATCGCCGATCTCGACAGGGTGATCGATAAGCTCTGCATAATCGGCGGCAACGTAGCCACCAAAACCGTACGGCTCCGCGCCGGCCCGGTTCATCGAGGTCACCACGCGCCAGGATTTGAACTGCGGTAATTCAGCCGCCTCAATTTCCAATTGGCACTCAAGCTCTTCTTGCCCTACCACTGCGGGAAACATGCAAGACCCGTTGAAGTACGCATGGGTATTGTCGAGGTGCGCGCCTCGAACACTCTCGTCGTGCGCGTAAATCTCCAGCACCAGCGTTACCGCCCGGCTGCTCGCTTCTGTCTGCCAACGGCTCTTGCCCAGTTTTGTGACTGCGCAATTGACGCCGTCGGATTCCGCGCGGATAGCAACAACGTTTCGCGCATAGTCCCGGATCATGTAGCTACCGGGTATCCACGCCGGCATCTCAAATACCTGGCCCTTTGGGTCGGGGCTCTCGACGGTCAGTCGCACCTCGAAAAGGTGCGCGGCAGGATCAAGCGGACGTATGCGGTAATGATGCGAGTTCTTCATCTTCAATTTACCGGACGGGCTCGGTCAGTTTTAACGTCAGGCACTTGGCGGATCCTCCTGCTTTAAGAAACTCCGACAGCTCAACCTCGTGAACTTCGAAGCCTTCAAGCATCAGACGAGCTTTCAGTGAGTCCGACGCTCTGTTTAAAATCACATGATTGCCTATATTGACCGCGTTACACGCAAAACTGCCGGCATCTGCCGTGTCAGCGATGATGCGTTTGTGCGGAGGCACCCGGCTTTCAATCGCGATCCGCGAGTCGTAGTCGAAAGCGGGTGGGTGATACAGCAGGTACCCGTCCGTGAGCGGGCAGAAACAGGTATCGATATGGTAGAACCGTTCGTCAGTCAGTCGTATTGACACTACCTCGGTATCAAAAAACTTGCTGATTTCTGCGTGGGCTTCAATTTCGGTTCGGAAACCATGCCCGGTCCACAGCCACGGTCCGCGCCGATCGAACAGGCAATCGCCTGCCCCTTCAAAACCGATTTTTTCGTCCAGATCCAACAATTCGAATCCGTAGTCGCTGAACCACTTTTTGAAATGCGGCTCTTCCGGGCGTCTTTCATGCGGCATGAAATGACTGGCAATCGCCTTGTTGCCGTAGACCACGCCCGCATTCGCGGTGAAAACCATGTCCGGCAGATCCGGCTGCGGCTGCATCACCACGATGTCGGCGAACTCGCTGAGTTTTGCTCGCAGCGCATCCCATTGCCGGCGAGCTACGTCCAGGCTCAGGTCATCTTCATGCCCGGCCATCCAGGGATTGATCACGTACTCCACCGTAAAGTGATCCGGTGGGCACATCAGGATTTTTTCTCTGCTCATTCTACTTTTCTTCTTATCCGACAGACCGCAATAGTGTCACGTTCCCTACCGCAATGCAGGCAGGTGAATTTCGGCGAGCATGCAACGCACGCTGCCGCCGGCAGAGTCCTCGATGTTATCAATGGCCGCATGGACTACCCGGCCATTGGCGCGCAGGATCTCGCGTTGACCCGCATCGAGAGAATTCCAGGCCCGGGTCGACATGGCGATAACTCTCTCGCCATCAGTGTTGCGAAGCTCCAGCATGTTGCCGGCAAACGCATCGAGTTGATCGTAGCCGATCAACAAAACATCGTGACCTGTGTTGTGCAGTCTTGCCAAAACGGCCGCGCGCTGGCTCTCATCGGCTATTGTATCGGCGCAAACCACCGCAAGCGCTTCCCCGACGTTCATGACGACATTGGTGTGATAGATTGGAACGCCGTTACGGTCAACCGCGTCGAACGAGACAAGGTCGTAATCCATACGTTGTGCGAAGTCGCCAAGCGGGCCGAGCTGTGTACGAGACGAAAGACAGGCGTAGGCAATCCGGTTGCTCCGATCAAGGACCATGCTTCCAGTGCCCTCAAGGTAGTGCCCGGCATTCTCATGTCCGCTGAGATCCAGAATGTCGCTTACCTGAAAACCGTATTCGCCGGACAGGCTGTCGATGATATCGGCACGGCGCTCCGTGCGGCGATTGGCGGCCTCCATGGGGTACAGGACCACACGGCCGTCACCGTGGAAACTCACCCAGTTATTCGGAAAAATCGAATCCGGCGTGTGCGGCTCCGGCGTGTCCTGTACGACGACCACATTAATGTGCGCGGCACGCAAAGCGTCAACCAGCCCATCAAACTCGCGAATCGCGGCCTGATGCTGCTCGCCCGGCGTAGCCGTGGTGCGTCCCTGGAACACATTGGAGGCGGCAGTCAGGGGATTACTTTCAAAGCGGGCCGGCCGAATCATCAGGACGGTCGACGCAAGTTGTGATTCTGTTGCAGGCATGGTGCATTATACGGCCGTGACGCAACGATTTCGCAATGCCATTCTGAACCCGGCCTGGGTCTGTTTTCTCTGGGTCGGCATGACCATTGGCATCTCGATGATCGCGACGCCGGTGCGGTTCACAGCTCAGACGATAACCCGTGAGATAGCACTGGACGTCGGGCGCGTCGTATTTGCCGCCCTGAACAAAGCCGAATTGGTCGCACTGGTCGTACTCCTGGTCGTCGTCAGGGTCTCCGGTTCAGCCGCGAAGTACTGGGCATTTTGCAGCGTTTTGGCACTGATCGTGCTCGCGCAATCCGTGTGGCTGATGCCCGAACTGGCGGAACGCACGCAGATGATCATCAACGGCATTGAACCGCCGAAATCCTACGCACACGCGATTTATTCGTCGCTGGAACTGGTCAAGATAGGACTGCTCTTCTACCTGGGCTTTTATTCACTGGGACATCGGCCATCAGGCAGCGGCGCTGGGCCGGCCTGATACGACCTCGTACCACCGTTTCGCGTTCATGGCCTCACTCGATAATGACAACTTGAGGCGGTTCGCGAAGTCCACGGTTACCAAAGCAGAGATATCGGCGATTGAGTAACGATCCCCGGCAATGAATTCATTGTTCGCCAACTGCTCGTCCAATCTGCGAAAGAACTGCTCGACCCGGCTTCGGCCACGTTCTGCGAGTTCCGGTATTTGGGCATACGATACCGGACCCGTTGTCGCCCGATTCGCCAGCCCCCTGGCCGAGTTGCGGAACGCATCGGCCACTGACGCCAGTCCTTGCTGTTCGACCTTGACGTTCCACATCAGGATTTGCGCGCGCTCCTTGGGGCTGACGCCGAATAATGCAGGCTCGGGGAACCGCGATTCGAGATAGTCACAAATTGCGAGCACCTCGCTCAGGCAACTGCCATCATCCAGTTCGAGCGCCGGCACAACGCAGTCCGGATTAATCGCCTTGTACCAGTCGCTGAACTGTTCGCCGTTCCCAAGATCGACCTGTACCGTCTCGCAGTCGATGTTTTTCTCCGCGATAAAGATCCTGACTCGTCTCGGGCTCGGCGCTGTTTTGCAGTCGTAAAATTTCAAGCTACCTCCTCTTAGCCGCATTTGCAGCATCAAAGACCGTCTTTGAATTCTGGCCGAACATGATCGAGCGCGCCATATCGCTCCCGCTTTCATTGCGTTTCCAGTCGCGGCCCAGATCCACGCCTCTTCGCACCGCCGGACGCCGTTTCAACACGTCGAACCATCGCTTCAGGTTCTCGAACTTGCTGAGATCATTTCCGAGGCGCTTGTAGGGCAACACCCAGGGAAAGCTGGCGATATCGGCGATCGAATAGTGTCCCGCCAGAAATTCCCGATCCCTCAGGCGCACATCCATAACGGCGAGCAAGCGATCGTATTCATCAGAATAGCGTCGGAGTGCGTAAGGCACTTCTTCATTCGTGTAGTTAACGAAATGACTAAGTTGCCCGGCCATGGGGCCGAGTCCGGCTGCCTGCCAGAACAACCATTGCAGGACTTCAGTGCGGTCGGCTGTTGCGTCTGGCAGCAGCATGCCCGTCTTCTCGGCAAGGTAGATCAGGATGGCACCACCTTCAAAAACCGAGACTCCATTGTCGGTGTCAACAATCGCGGGAATACGATTATTAGGTGAGATCGTAAGGAAATGCGGCGCAAACTGGTCGCCGTCCCCAATGCTAATGGGAATTACGTTGTAGGGCAGATCACACTCTTCGAGCATGATCGAAATTTTGTGGCCATTCGGCGTTGGCCAGTAGTAAAGATCAATCATGTCTTGCAGTATAAGGTGATCCGTCATGAAGGGGATACCCGGACACCTGATATGCAAGGCGAAGACTTCCAATTACAGAGTGCAGATCAGCACACGATTTACGGCACACATTGGCGGGCCTCGGGCCCTGCTCGAGGTGTTATCCAGATTTTTCATGGACTGGGTGAACACCGCGCTCGATACGCGCGTTTTGCAGGATTGGCGGTCGCGCGTGGGCTGTCTGTAATCGCCCACGATCATCGCGGCCACGGTGCGCACGCAGGCTTGCCCGGGCATTTTTCAGATCGTGACGGGTGGCAGCTTCTGGTCGAGGATGGGTTGCGCGTCAATGACATGGTCGGCGACCAATACCCTGGGGTTCCGATCGTTCTGCTTGGTCACAGTATGGGCTCATACCTCGCGCAAAGCTTTTCAATGGCGCACGGATACCGGCTAACGGCACTGGCTTTATCGGCATCCACGTGGCCGAACAAAGTGCAGCTGTTCGGGGGCCGGGTGCTGGCCAGGATCGAATCCTGGCGTATTGGTATTCGGGGCAAAAGTACCTTGCTCGACAAACTGGGATTCGGCAACTTTAATCAGCCGTTTACGCCCGCGCGAACGGAATTTGACTGGCTGTCGCGCGATGAAGCCGAGGTCGATGCGTATGTCGCCGACCCCTGGTGTGGCGGACCTTATTCCTGCGGACTGTGGAGAGATCTGTTGGGCGGACTTCGCGCGATTGCTTCGGACAAGGCATTGCGGCGTATACGATCTGAACTTCCGATACTGGTGACTGGCGGCTCCGACGATCCGGTCGGCGGCGAACGCGGCCTCACCGAGCTCGCGATGCACTATACGAGATCCGGGCACAATTGCGTTGCGGTAAAAATCTATCCGCAGGGGCGCCACGAGATGTTTAACGAAATCAATCGCAATGACTTCTCTGCCGACGTTCTGGACTGGATAGAGAAGCAGCTGCCCGGATAGGCAACTTGTGTATCATGTCGTTACCGCAATCGGTGGCCAGACAAAGCGCGAAATGCAAAACAAAAAATCAAAAACCGAGCACGGAAGCGAAGTCTGGAAGGTGGACCGACGGCATCAGTTGCACCCGTATCAGCATTTCGCAAGCTTCGACCATGAAGGATCGCTGGTCATGAAGTCAGGGCACGGTTGCTACGTGTCCGATGAAAACGGCAAACGTTATTTCGACGCTGTCGGCGGCATGTGGTGCACCAACATCGGTTTGGGTCGCGAGGAGATGGCCGACGCTATCGCACAGCAGGTTCGGGAATTGGCGTTCGCGAACCCGTTCGTCGACATGACCAACGAACCTTCATCAAAACTGGCTGCCAAGCTCGCCGAACTCGCTCCCGGCGACCTCAATCGTGTGTTGTTCACTTGTGGCGGCTCTACTGCAAACGACCTCGCCTATCGCGTGATACGCCTGTACCAGCACGCTCGCGGCAAGCCGGAAAAGCGGCATATCCTGGCGCGGATCGATTCGTATCACGGCGCGACGTTTCTGTCTGCCTCCATCGGCTGCAAGCCCGGCGACCGTATTGCGGAATTCGATTTCATTACCGACTGGGTGCACCACCTGTCCAGCCCGAACCTGTATCGCGCCCCGGAACCTGACATGAGCGCCGAGGCTTTCTGCGATTACCTCATTAACGAGATGGAACAGAAGATTATTGATGTCGGCCCCGAGAATATTGCCGCCTACTACGCCGAACCGATACTCGGCGTTGGCGGCGTCATCGTTCCGCCGGCCAACTACAATCGCCGAACCTGGGACCTTTGTCAGAAATACGACATTCTTTATGTTGCCGACGAGGTCGTTACTGGATTCGGGCGTCTGGGTTGCTGGTTCGTGTCCAAGGACAGGTTCAATGTGCAGCCCGACATCATTACCTGTGCAAAAGGCCTGTCATCCGGATACCTTCCCCTGGGCGCCGCGATCATTTCTGACCGGATTTACGAGGTCATGGCGAACGATGACGAGCGTTTTTTTGCGGCAGGGATTACCTACTCCGGGCATCCGGTGTCCTGCGCGGCAGCGCTGAAGAATATCGAGATCATGGAACGTGAGAAGCTGTTCGACAACGTGAATGACGTGGGGCCGTACTTCGAGGAGCAGTTGCACACCTTGCTCGACCTGCCTATCGTCGGCGATGTTCGCGGCGAGAAGTTGATGATGTGTGTCGTCAATGTTCAGAACAAGAAGACAAAAGCGTTTTTTCCGGCGGAGGTCAATATCGGCAAGCGAATTTCGGACCACGCTGAAGAACTTGGCTTGCTCGTCCGACCCATTGGCGAGCTCAACATCATGTCGCCGCCGCTGACCATGTCGCGGGACGATGTGGACTTCATTGTAGCGACCTTACGAGAAGCTATTGAACTGACATTGAAGGACCTCCGCTCCGAAGGGCTCTGCTAAATGCCATCTGAAAAAGATATTCGATTCCTTGTTTGCGAGCGGCCGAGTCTTGACCCCGGAGAAATCCGCAGAATGGTCAGCGACAGCTACGGCATCGAAGGTGATTACCACCCACTACACGGTGAGCGGGATCAGAACTTTCGAATCTCCGTCAATGGAGATGATCGTTTTGTACTCAAAATCTCGAACCTGATCGAGAAAT
>Ga0224510_10000966_pt1 | contig 19882 bp, 16 predicted proteins | sample SF_May12_sed_USG_FD_170161 | JGI IMG/M metagenome (GOLD analysis project Ga0224510, IMG submission 170161) | Sediment microbial communities from San Francisco Bay, California, United States - SF_May12_sed_USGS_4_1 | ecosystem: Environmental > Aquatic > Marine > Sediment | place: USA: California... | reverse complement strand
GCGCGGCTTCTCGAAGTACACGCGCATCACGACTTCCAGGTCGGCGGCGTGTCTGGCGCGCTCGGCCTTCAGGCGCTGCGCGTACTCCTTGGCTGCGTCCGGGTCGTGGATCGAACACGGGCCGATCACGACGAGCAGCCGGTCGTCCTCGCCCCCGAGAATGCGGCGCACCGACTCGCGCGTTTGCCCGATCAGCGTCTCCACCGGCGTGCCCGCAATCGGAAAGAAGCGGATCAGGTGCTCGGGCGGCGGCAGTGGCGTGACGTCGCGGATACGCTGGTCGTCGGTGCGGCTGGTCTTCTCCGACAGGGCCAGGCCGCTGTCGGCGGGGGGCGTGATGTGCTTGGGGCTCATGTTCCTGAAGTCCTTCTTCGTGGGCGCACAAAGAAAAACCGCCGGGGTTGCCGGCGGTTTGTCTGGGTGTTCGGGTCGCTTCGCGCTTACGCGTTCGCCTCTCCAGCCGCCGGTCGGGGCGAGAACCAAAAGTAGGCAAAAAAGGGCGCGCGCGGCAAAAGCATGGCCGCGAATGTAGCACGGCGGATCATCAGGCCGTGCCGCCCACGGTGAGGCCGTCGATGCGCAACGTGGGCTGGCCCACGCCCACCGGTACGTTCTGGCCGTCCTTGCCGCAGGTGCCCACGCCGGTGTCGAGCTCGAGGTCGTTGCCGATCATCGTCACGCGCGTCAGGCATTCGGGCCCGCTGCCGATCAGGGTGGCGCCCTTGACCGGGTACTGGATCTTGCCGCGCTCGACCCAGAACGCCTCGCTCGCAGAGAACACGAACTTGCCGCTCGTGATGTCGACCTGTCCACCGCCGAAGTTGGTGGCATACAGCCCGCGGTCGATGCTGGCGACGATCTCGTCCTTCGTCTTGTCGCCGGACAGCATGTAGGTGTTGGTCATGCGCGGCATCGGCACATGGGCGTAACTCTCGCGCCGGCCGTTGCCGGTGGGGCGCACCCTCATCAGGCGCGCGTTCATCGCGTCCTGGATGTACCCCTTCAGGATGCCGTCCTCGATCAGCACGGTACGTTGCGTGGCCTGGCCCTCGTCGTCCACGTTGAGGCTGCCGCGCCGGTCGGCCAGCGTGCCGTCGTCGAGCACGGTCACACCCTTGGCGGCCACGCGCTGGCCGACGCGGCCCGAGAACGCGCTCGAGCCCTTGCGGTTGAAGTCGCCCTCCAGGCCGTGGCCGATCGCCTCGTGAAGGAGAACGCCGGGCCACCCGGGCCCGAGCACGACGGTCATCTCGCCGGCTGGCGCCGGGCGGCTCTCGAGATTGACCAGGGCGGCGTTGACCGCGTGGTCGACGTATTGTTCGATCACCGCATCCTGGAAAAACCCGAGCCCGAAGCGTCCGCCGCCGCCGCCGCTTCCGACTTCGCGGCGCCCGCTCTGCTCGGCGATGACGGTGACCGACAGGCGCACCAGTGGGCGCACGTCAGCTGCGCGCGTGCCATCGGCGCGCGCGACGAGCACCACGTCGTGCTCGGCCGCCAGACCCGCCATGACCTGGACAACGCGGGGGTCTTTGGCACGTGCCAGGCGCTCGACCTTCTCCAGCAGCGCCACTTTCTGCGTGCTGTCGAGCGTACCGATCGGGTCGGTCGGCCCGTACAGCGTGCGGCTGCCGGCGACCTGCGGTGTCACGCCCAGCTTCACACGCCGGCTTTGGCCGGCTGCGGCGATGGTGCGCACGGTGCGCGCGGCGTCCTGCAAGGCCGCATCGGAAATGTCGTCGCTGTAGGCGAAGGCGGTGCGTTCGCCAGCCACCGCGCGCACGCCCACGCCCTGGTCGATCGAGAAGCTGCCGCTCTTGACGATGCCCTCCTCGAGGCTCCAGCCCTCGTGGCGCGTGCTCTGGAAATACAGGTCGGCATCGTCGATGCGGTGCGACGCGATCGTCGCCAGTGCCGCCGCGAGGTGCGACTCGGTCAGACCAAAGGGCTGCAGCAACATCCGCTCGGCCGTGGCCAAACGCTCGAGGGTGGGTTCGCGCGCGATCATCGTGAAGGTCATTCTAGGTGCGTGCCGTGCGTCACCCGGCGGCGGGGACATTCACGCTTCTTTACCTAGCCGCAACGGAACTGCGTCGCCGGCCGTCGCTGCCAGGCCGTTGTCGAGGGGCGCGTCGCGCCCGCCCCAAGAGCGGGGCGGCCCCAGACCGATCCGACAACCCCATTTCAGGAGTTCCCCATGAAAACCTTCTCCCCCCTAGTTGCCGGCGCCGCGCTGGCCCTGGCTGCCGTCGGCGCGTCCGCCCAAACCGCCGCATCGGCACCCGGCACCAACACGCCGCGCATCGACCAGCGCCAGGCCAATCAGGAACAGCGCATCGACAAGGGCATTGCCTCGGGTCAGTTGACGCGGCGCGAGACGCGTCGCCTCGAGAAGGAGCAGGCGGTGATCAACCGCGCCGAAGACAAGGCCAAGGCCGACGGCAGTGTCACCGCCAAGGAACGCAGGCGCGTGACCAGGATGCAGAACAGGGCGAGCAAGGACATCTACCGCCAGAAGAACGACGCTCAGGTCGCTAAGCCCTGATCGTCGCCACGCAGCGCCAGCGCACGCGCGTACAGCGCGTTGCGCGGCGCACCCGTGATCGCAGCCGCCAACGCCACCGCCTGCTTGAGCGGCAGTTCGGCCAGCAGCGCCGCCAGCGTGTGTTCGGCCTGCGGATCGAGCGCGTCGGGCGGTGGCGTGGCCGCGGGCAAGGCGTGCAGCACGAGCACGAATTCGCCGCGTGCGCGGTTCGCGTCGGCGGCCAGCCACGCGGGCGCCTCGCGCGCTGCCAGCCCGACGACGGACTCGAACTGCTTGGTGAGCTCACGCGCAATCGTCAACTGGCGCTCGGGCCAGCGCGCGGCGAGTTCGTCGAGCAACATGGCGATGCGGTGCGGCGCCTCGAACATCACCACTGACCCCTGTGCGATCGGGGCGATGCGATCGAGCGCCGCGCGCCGCTCGGCGGGCTTCGCGCCGGGAAATCCGATGAAGGTGAAGCCACCGCCGGCCGCATCGCCGGCCACCGACAGCGTGGTCGCGACGCTGCTGGCCCCCGGGATCGGCATCACTCCATGACCCGCGGCGCGCACGGCGCGGACCAGCAGTGCACCCGGGTCCGAGATCGCCGGCGTGCCGGCGTCGCTGACGTAGGCCACGCGCTCGCCGCGCGCGAGGCGTTCGATCACCGCCGCCGATGCCGCGCTCTCGTTGTGCTCGTGCAGTGCGATCAGCGGCTTGACGATGCCCAGTCGCGAGAGCAACACGCCGCTGACGCGTGTGTCTTCGCAGGCCACCGCATCGACGAGGCCGAGCACGTGCACCGCACGCAGCGTCAGGTCGGCGAAGTTGCCGATCGGCGTGGCCACGACGTACAGCGCACCCGGCGGATGGTGCTGGCCGCCGGCCGCCACGGCGGCGGCCTGGGTGATGATCGCGGCCGAGGAGGAGGTGGTGGCGACGACGATGTTCTCCGGGGATGGGCGCAGGCGGGGGGACGATCCGGCACAACGCCTGCAGCGTGGTCACGCTGCCGAGGACGCCGCGCTTGCCCACCTGCAGCGTGCCGGCCTAACGCTGGTGGCGCGCAATTATCGGGTGGCACGGGGGCCGCACGCGCGCGGCGGCGAGGTCGACCTGATCCTGCGCGAACGCGACGGCACGCTCGTGTTCGTCGAGGTGCGCTCGCGTGCCGACGCTCGCCACGGCGGAGCCGCGGCGAGCGTCGGCTCCGCCAAGCGGGCCAGCCTCGTCTTCGCGGCACAGCACTATCTCGCGCGCCTTCGCACCTTGCCCGCCTGCCGTTTCGACGTGGTGGCAATCGACGGCGAGCGCATCGAGTGGTTGAAGGCGGCGTTCGACGCATCCTGACGCCGCGGACCCGCACGCCGGGACGGACCTCGCGGAATCCGTGTCATATGATCCATCTTCATGCTCGAACAGCGCATTCAGCAGCAGTTCTTCGAGTCCGCGGACCTGCTCTCGCAACACGCCGATGCCCTGTCCCGCCCGATCGCCCAGGCTGCGAGTGCGCTCGTGGGCTGCGTCACCGGTGGCGGCCGGTTGCTGATCGCCGGTGGCGGGGGATCGAGCGCCTTGGCGGCGTACGCCGTCGCTCTGTGGGCCGGGCGCTTCGAGCGCGACCGCCCGCCGCTTGCAGCGATCGCGCTGGGGCTGCAGGCGCCGCTGTCAGGCCTGCTGTCGGAGGCCGGCGATCCGACGCGTGCGCTGGCCAAGGAGGTGCAGGCACTGGGCACGCCCGGCGACGTGCTGATCGTGGTCGCGGCCGGCCGCACAACGCCGAGCCTCGTGGCCGCGGTGCAGGCGGCGCAGGCCAAGGACATGACGGTGATCGCGTTGACGGGCAATGACGCCGGAGTGGGTGAACTCCTCGGCGAAACCGATGTCCATATCGCAGTGCCGCACGATCGTGCGGCACGCATCTTCGAAACCCACACGCTGGTTCTGCATTGCCTGGCCGACGCGGTGGATCTTCAGCTCATGGGCGAACAGGATCTGGCATGACTCTTCTTGAATTCAAGTTCCCGCGCGGCGCCTGGCGTGCCGCTGCTGGCGCGCTTGCGCTGCTCTCGCTCGGCGGTTGCGCTGCCTTCGTGGTGGGTGGCGCCGTCGGCACCGCGATGGTCGTCACCGACCGCCGCACCGCGGGCGTGCAGCTCGAGGACCAGAACATCGAGCTGAAGTCGCTGACGCGCATCCGCGAGGCGGTGGGCGACCGTGGCCATGTCAGTGCCACCAGCTACAACCGCATGGTGCTGCTTACCGGTGAGGTGTCCAGCGAGGCCGATCGCAGCGCGGTCGAGCAGGCCATCACCCGCATCGAGAACGTGCGCTCGACCGTCAACGAACTCGCAGTCATGGGAGCGAGCTCGATGACCGCGCGCTCGAACGACACGATCCTCACCAGCAAGGTCAAGGCGAGCTTCATCGACGCCAAGGACCTGCACGCGGGTGCGCTGAAGGTGGTGACCGAGCGCGGCGTGGTCTACCTGATGGGGCGTGTCACCGAACGCGAGGCCGACCGCGCCACCGACCTGGCGCGAGGCGTGCCCGGCGTGCAAAAGGTGGTCAAGGTCTTCGAGATCCTCACCGAGGCCGAGCTCGCGGCGCTGGGCAGCGAGAACAAGAAGTAGGGCACTAGGCGCGCGGTGCCGGCGCCTCATCGGCAGCCGGGCCCGAGCTACCTCAGTCGCCTGATCAGGCTGGAGGTGTCCCAGCGCTCGCCGCCCATCGCCTGCACGTCGGCATAGAACTGGTCGACCAGTGCGGTCACTGGCACCTGGGCCCCGTTGCGCCGGGCTTCGTCGAGCACCAGACCGAGGTCCTTGCGCATCCAATCGACCGCGAAACCGAAATCGAATCGGTCGTCGATCATCGTCGCGCCGCGGTGGTCCATCTGCCAGCTTTGCGCTGCGCCTTTGCCGATGACGTCGAGCACCAGTTTCATGTCCAGACCGGCACGCTGGCCGAAAGCGATGCCCTCAGCCAGACCCTGCAGCAGTCCGGCAATGCAGGTCTGATTGACCATCTTGGCGAGCTGTCCCGCGCCTGCAGGGCCGATCAAGGTCACCGCCTTGGCGAACGCCAGCGCGACCGGCTTCATGACCTCGAAGGGCTCTGCGTCGCCGCCACACATCACGGTCAGCGTGCCGTTGACGGCCCCGGCCTGGCCGCCCGACACCGGTGCGTCGACGAAGTGCAGCCCGCGGGCCTTGGCGGCCGCATGGAGTTGCCGCGCCACCTCGACCGAGGCGGTCGTGTGGTCGACCATCACCGCACCGGGAGCCATGCCGGCGAAGGCGCCAGCGTCGCCAAGCACCACCGAACGCAGGTCGTCGTCGTTGCCGACGCAAGAGAAGACGACCGCGGCGCCCGCTGCGGCGTCGCGCGGCGTGGTCGCGGCGCGGCCGCCGTACTCCGTGACCCAGGCAGCGGCTTTTTCCGCGCTGCGGTTGTAGACAGTGACCCGGTGGCCGGCGCGGGCGAGGTGGCCGGCCATCGGATGCCCCATCACCCCCAGGCCGAGGAAGGCGACGGTGGTGGCCGGGACGGGAGCGTAGCTGCGGGAGGCGGTCATCGGCGATGAGGAAGTGATCGACGGGGACTCCGATCATCGCAGCGCATCGCCGACCTTGCTCGGTGGGAGGCGTTCGGCCTCGCGCAGGTGGCGGTACACCGTGTTGCGTGAGATCCCGAGCCGTCGCGCCGTCGCGCTGATGCTGCCGCCCTGGCGCTCCCACTCGCGCAATACACGCGTCGTGGTCTCCTGCTGCAGCACCGAGGCATGGGTCTGCGCCGCAGGCGCCGGCCCGAGCAGCGCTTCGAGGCGTGCCGCATCGATGGGCACCGATGTGTCGCCCGCCGGTGCGCCCAACGCGTACCAGGCACGCGTCAACACCGACTGCAGTTCGCGCCAGTTGCCGGGCCACGGCTGGCGCCGCAGCAGCTCGACCGCACGCGCATCGAGGTGTGCCTGCGGTGCGACACGCGCCAGCGCGTGCCGCGCACATGCCTCGAAGTCGCTGCGGTCGCGCAATGGCGGCATGTATACGGCCACGCCCTGCAGGCGGTACAGCAGGTCGGCGCGGAAGTCACGTGTCGAGACGGTGGCGCCGAGGTCATGCTGTGTCGTCGCGATCACGCGGCTCGCGCGCGGAGACTCCATCCGTTCGTCGAGCCAAGCCAGCAGGGCAGCCTGCGCGGCGGGCGCGAGCTCGCCCACCTCGTCGAGCAGCAGCACAAAGGGCACGCCGGGGTTGGCGCCCAGTTGGTCGACGAGGCGGTCGACGGTGAGGGCCGCACAGCGCAACACCACCAGGCGCCCACCGAGGCCAACAGTGGCAAGCGCCTCGCGCACCAGGCACTCCTTGCCGCTGCCGGTCTCGCCGCGCACCAGCAGGGGCACCGCCCCGCGCAGCGCCTGCTGAGCGGCGCGCAGGGCCTCGGCAACCGCGCCGTCCTCCGCCACGAAGCCCGCCGCCGGCACGCTCGCCGTGGCTGCGGCAGCCTTCGGGGCCGCATCGGGATGGCTCGACGCGGCGTGCGCCGCCGCGGTGCGCGGGCCGACCCAGCGCGCGACCATCGCGCTGCCGAAGCGGTCGGTCAGGCGCACCTCGCCCTGGACGTGCAGTCGCGCAAGGAAGCCCGCGAAGCGCTCGCCGAATAGCTGCTCGAAGTGTCGGCCGCGCTGGGCATCGAGCCCGGCCAGCAGCAACTGGGCACGCGCGTTCAGCGCGGTCAGCACGCCCTCGCCATCGAAGGTGAGCAGGCCTGCGCTTATCGTACGCAGGAACTCGCGACGCGGATGGATAGCCACGAGCAACTGCCCGGGGCGCTGCTCGGCCAGCAGCACATTCTCGATGTGCGTGGTGGACATCTGCACCAGCGCCTGCGTGTGGCGCTGGCGTGACTCGACATACGAAGAAGCATCGAGCAGCCCGACGATCTGCCCGTCCGCGTCGCGGATCGGCGAGGCGGTGCATGAGACCGCCGCGAGCCGAAGGAAGTAGTGGTCTGGCCCTGTGACAGCGATGCAACGCCCGGTGCGCAGCGCGGTGCCCAGGCCGTTGGTACCCGCCACCTCCTCACGCCAGCAGCTGCCGATCGCGATGTCCTCGTCGCTGCTCATCGCGAATCGATTGTCGGCCAGCACGTCCAGCACGGTGCCGTCGGCATCGGCGAAGGCGAGCAGGAAGTTCGATCCGGCGATCTGCTGCATCAGCGTCTCGAGTTCGGCCTGCGCCAGGCGTCGCAGCGCGCCGGCCTGGTCGCGCCGCCGCACCAGCTCGGCCGTATCGACCACCGGCAGGCGCAGCCGCGCCGCGTAGTCCAGGCCATGATCGAGACAACGAGCCCAGCTCTCCAGGATCTCGTCCGCCGGGCGAAAACCGGGCGGCAGCGTCGAGCCGCGTCCGCGCAGGGCGCGGGCGTGTACGAGGGCGGGATCGGGAGACGAAACCATGTCGAGCCCGCGCGTCACGAGCCGGGGCGCGCAGGGCAGGAAATCTAGCAGTTTGGCTGCCGCTGTGCGCCACGACGGCACGGACGTTCAGTTTTGGCACAGGGTTTGACCCAGGATCGCGAAGCGTCGCTGTGCGTGCACGCTCGCGCCCCTGGTTCACCCCACCCGCGCGCGGCGGTGGCCCACGAGCAGACCACTCAACGAGGAGACGTTTCCATGAGATCGCACAAGCACCTCAGCAATCTGTTGACGCCGCTGGCCTTGGCCGCTGGCCTCGCGCTCGCCACGCCGGCGGCGCTGGCGCAGACCAATATCGAGAAGTTGAAGCAGATGAAGGTCGCGACCACCGACCTGAACATCCCGGTGGTGCCGCAGACCGGTGCCAACGCAAACGCGATCAAGGAGAACCTGAAGAAGGTCAAGCTGCCGCCGGGATTCAGCATTTCGCTGTACGCCATCGTGCCCGACGCGCGCCACATGGCCGTCGCGCCGAGCACTAACATGTTGTTCGTCGGCACGCGCAAGACGACGGTGTGGGCCGTGACGGATCGCAACAGCGACGGCACCGCGGACGAGGTGAAGTCCTTTGCGCCGAGCCTGAAGTTCGTCAACCCCAACGGCGTGTGCTGGACTAAGGATGGCTTCCTGATCGTCGCCGAGCACAACCGGGTGCTGAACTTTCCGGCGGCCGAATTCTTCTACGAGGGCCCGGACGTGGCCGTGATCGAGGTCGTCGGTCAGGGCAAGCTGGTGCCGCCGGAAGAAGAGAGCTACAACCATGGCGCGCGGACCTGTCGCGTCAGCGACGATGGCAAGCTCTACATCACGCTCGGCCAGCCCTACAACGTGCAGCCGAAGGAGAAGGTCGCGCTGTACGAGCAGTTGGGCATCGGCGGCATGATCCGCCTGAACCCGTTCGACGGCACGGGTCGCGAGGTGGTCGCGCGCGGTGTGCGCAACTCGGTGGGCATGGACATCAATCCCAAGGACAAAGTCGTCTGGTTCACCGACAACCAGACCGACGGCATGGGGGACGACACGCCGCCCGGTGAGCTCAACCGCATTACGAAGGCCGGCGGCGAGCACTTCGGCTACCCGTTCATCCACGGCAACAACGTGCAGATCGCAGGCACGGCGGCGGCGCCCGACCTCAAGGGCATGAACCCGCCGGCCCAGTGGACCAAGCCGCAGATCGAATTCCCGGCGCACCAGGCGCAGCTCGGCATGACCTTCTACAACGGCAAGATGTTCCCGGCGAAGTACCAGGGCGGCATCTTCGTCGCGTCGCACGGCTCGTGGAATCGCACCAAGGCCAGCGGCGGGCTCATCAACTTTGTCTCGATGAAGGCCGACGGAACAGCGGACAAGTCCGAGGTATTCGCTGATGGCTTCCTCGACGCCGACACCGGCCTGTACCGGGGTCGGCCGGTCGACGTGGCGGTGATGAAGGACGGCTCGCTGCTGATCAGCGACGACTTCGCCGGCGCGTTGTACCGCGTGACCTACACCGCGCCGTGAGTTCGCAGCGAAGGTGCGCCGCCGCACTGGGCGCGGCGGCCTTATGCTGTCTTCCCCTGGGCGCCGCGTCGCAGGACGCCGCCCAGGGCCGCGTCAAGGCGCAGGCCTGTGCCGTGTGTCATGGTCCAATGGGCATCAGCACGGCGCCGGACGCACCCAACCTGGCGGGTCAGCCGGCGATGTACTTAGCGGCACAGCTGCGTGCCTACCGCAGCGGCGAGCGACGACATGAAGTGATGGCCGTCATGGCCAAGAATCTGAGCAATGATGACATCGCCCACCTCGCCGCCTGGTTCGCCTCGATCCGCATCGACGTCAAGGCGCCATAGTCGGCGTTGCGCGCTCGCATTGGCTGCGGGAGTGGCAGTCGGTGGTGCTGCGGCACAGACCGACGAATCTCGCCAGCAGATCGTGATCACCGGCAGCGGCGTCGAGCAGCGCGCCTTCGACACGCCCTACGCGATCAGCGTCGTCGATGCCGAGACGCTGCGAGCGGCCGGTCCGATGGTCAACCTGTCGGAGTCGCTCGCGCGGGTTCCGGGCCTGGTGGTCAACGCAAGGCAGAACTACGCGCAGGACCTTCAGATCAGCTCGCGCGGATTCGGGGCGCGTGCGACCTTCGGCGTGCGCGGAATCCGCCTGTACACCGATGGCGTGCCGGCGAGCACGCCCGACGGTCAAGGGCAGGTGGCGCACTTCGACCTCGCCGGTGCCGAGCGCATCGAAGTGCTGCGCGGCCCCTTCTCTGCGCTTTACGGCAACTCGTCGGGCGGCGTGATCGCGGTCATCAGCGCACGGCCTCAGCAGCGCGAGACGCAGTTGGGAGTCGACGCAGGGACCGATGGCCTGCGCCAGTGGCGTGCTGCGGTCGAGGCGCCGCTCGAAGGCGGTTTCGACCTGCGGGCGTCGGCCAGCGGGTTCTCGACCGACGGCCCGCGTCCGCACAGCGCGGCCGATCGGCGCTTGGCCATTCTCCGTCTGGGGTGGCAGGGCGAGGCCGATCGCGTCACCGTGCAGGCCAGCCTCCACGAGCAGCCCGCCGACGATCCACTCGGACTCACGCGCGCCCAGTTCGACGCCGATCCGCGCCAGACCGCACCGCAGGCGATCACGTTCGATACCCGCAAGACCATCGATCAACAACAGGTCGGGGCCCAATGGCGCCACCGCTTCGGCGCTGCCGAGGGCCCGTGGCCCGTGGAATCGGCGTTCAGTGTCTATGCCGGCTCGCGCGAGGTCACCCAGTGGCTGGCGATTCCCGCGGCGACCCAGGCCAACCCACGCCACCCGGGTGGCGTGGTGGACTTCGATCGGCATTACCTCGGCGCCGACCTGCGCTTCGTCTGGCGCTGGGCGCTGGCCGGGGAACGCAGCGCCGAGTTGATCGCGGGCTTGGCCATGGACGAGCAGAACGAGAACCGGCGCGGTTTCGAGAACTTCATCGGCAGCGGCGCGACGCAGCAACTCGGCGTCACCGGCCGTTTGCGCCGCGACGAGGCCAATCGCGCGCGCAGCAACGATGTCTATGCGCAAGCGCGCGCCGATCTCTCAGCGGCCTGGGCGGCCACGCTGGGGGTCCGCAGCGGACGACTCGATGTGCGCACCGAGGACGCGTACCTCGCCAATGGCGACGATTCGGGTTCGCTGCAGTATCGCTACACGGTGCCGGTGGCTGGTCTGCAGTGGCGTGCGACGCCGAACGTGAACCTGTACCTCAGCGCCGGCCGCGGCTTCGAGTCGCCGACGCTCACCGAACTCGCGTACCGCCCCGACGGGTCGGCCGGGTTCAATACCGCGCTGCGGCCACAGCGCAGCCGCCAGGTCGAACTCGGTGCCAAGTGGCGCGGTGCTCAGACGTCGCTCGAGGCGGCGCTGTTCCGCGCCGACACGAGCGACGAGATCGGCATCGCCACCAACGCTGGCGGGCGCAGCACGTTCACCAACGTCGGCCGCACCCGCCGTGACGGCGCCGAACTGGCCGCGCGTTGGCAGGCTGCGCCCGACTGGCGCACGCAGGTGGCTGTGACCTGGCTCGACGCCACGTACGTCGACGGATTCCTGACCTGCGCCGGCGTTCCCTGCGCTGCACCCACCGTGCCCGTGCCTGCCGGCAACCGGATCGCCGGCACGATGAGGAAGAGCGGTTTTGCCGAAATCGCGTGGCGCGCCGCATCGCACACCGAAATCGGCGCCGAACTGCGGGCGCAAGGCAGCATGGCCGTCAACGATCTCAACAGCGATGCCAGCAGCGGCGCCTGGATCGGCGCACTGCGTGCCACGCACCAGATCCCGATTGGCAGCGGCCGTCTCGACCTGCTCGCCCGGGTGGACAACCTGACCGACCGCCGCTATGCCGGCAGCGTCATCGTCGGCGACGCCAACGGACGCTATTTCGAACCGGCAGCAGGCCGCACCTGGCTCTTGAGCGCCACCTGGCGCGCGACCTGGAACTGACCCAGGAAACCAGTCTCCTTGGGGGACAGGCCGCAAATCGGCCGCGGGCTCACACGATCTGCAGGTGCTCGGTGCCCGCGGCGAGATCCTGCGATCGGGCACGCTGGCTGTTGAGCTTGATCTGCAGCCGCAGGTCGTTGACCGAATCCGCATTGCGTATCGCGTCCTCGTACGTGACCATGTTGGTCTCGTAGAGATCGAACAGCGACTGGTCGAAGGTCTGCATGCCCAGTTCACGCGAGCGCTTCATCAGCTCCTTGATGTCGCCGACCTCGCCCTTGAAGATCATGTCGGCCACCAGCGGCGTGTTGAGCATGACCTCGACCGCGGCGATCCGGCCCTTGCCTTCCTGGCGCGGCAACAGGCGCTGCGACACCATCGACTTCAGGTTGAGCGACAGATCCATCAGCAGCTGGGTGCGCCGCTCCTCGGGGAAGAAGTTGATGATGCGATCGAGCGCCTGGTTGGCGCTGTTGGCGTGCAGCGTGGCCATGCACAGGTGACCGGTCTCGGCGAACGCGACTGCATGCTCCATCGTCTCGCGGTCGCGGATCTCGCCCATCAGGATGACGTCGGGCGCCTGGCGCAACGTGTTCTTCAATGCCGCGAACCAGTCCTCGGTGTCGATGCCGACCTCACGCTGCGTGACGATGCAGTTCTTGTGCGGGTGCACGAACTCGACCGGGTCTTCCACCGTGATGATGTGGCCGTACGAGTTCTCGTTGCGAAAATCGACCATCGCGGCGAGCGAGGTGCTCTTGCCCGAGCCGGTCGCGCCGACGAAGATCACGAGGCCGCGCTTGGTCATCGCCACGTCCTTCAAGATCTGCGGCAGCCCCAGGCTGTCAATCGTCGGGATCTGCTGCGGAATCGTCCGCATCACCAAGCCCACGTTGCCCTGCTGCACGAAGGCGTTGCAGCGGAAGCGTCCGACGCCCGTGGGCGAGATCGCGAAGTTGCACTCCTTCGTCCGCTCGAACTCCGCCGCCTGCTTGTCGTTCATGACCGAGCGCGCCAGCGCGATCGTGTGCTGGCCGGTCAGCGGCTGCGGGCTGACCTTGGTGATCTTGCCGTCGACCTTGATCGCTGGCGGGAAGTCCGCGGTGAGGAAGAGGTCCGAGCCGTTGCGGCTGACCATCAGCCGCAGCAGGTCGTGGACGAATTTGGATGCCTGGTCGCGTTCCATGAGGGTCCTTCAGTTCAACCAGGGAAGTTTTCCGGGAAGCGGGCGCGCATGCGGGCCTCGGCCGGGGAAACGACGTTGCGCCGCACGAGCTCGGTCAGGCATTGGTCGAGCGTCTGCATCCCCAGGCTCTGGCCAGTCTGGATCGATGAATACATCTGGGCCACCTTGTTCTCGCGCACCAGGTTCTTGATCGCGGAGGTCGCAATCATGATCTCGTGCGCCGCGACGCGGCCGCTGCCGTCCTTCAACTTGCACAGCGTCTGCGAGATCACCGCGATCAGCGACTCGGACAGCATCGCGCGCACCATTTCCTTCTCGGCCGCCGGGAACACGTCGACGATACGGTCGATCGTCTTGGCCGCCGAGCTCGTGTGCAGCGTGCCGAACACCAGGTGGCCGGTCTCGGCAGCGGTCAATGCCAGTCGAATCGTTTCCAGGTCTCGCATCTCGCCCACCAGGATCGCGTCCGGATCCTCGCGCAGCGCGGCACGCAGCGCGTTGTTGAAGGACAGCGTGTGCGGCCCGACCTCGCGCTGGTTGACAAGGCACTTCTTGCTCTCGTGCACGAACTCGATCGGATCCTCGACCGTCAGCACGTGGCCGTACTGGTTCTCGTTGAGGTGGTTGACCATCGCCGCCAGCGTCGTGCTCTTGCCCGAGCCGGTGGGGCCGGTGACGAGAACCAGGCCGCGCGGGCGCAGCGACAACTCGGCGAAGACCTTGGGTGCGTTGAGCTGCTCGAGCGTCAGGATCTTGCTCGGGATGGTCCGGAACACGGCGCCGGAGCCGCGGTTCTGGTTGAAGGCGTTGACGCGAAAGCGCGCCAGGCCCTGGATCTCGAAGCTGAAGTCGCACTCGAGCGTGTCCTCGTAGTGCTTGCGCTGCGCGTCGTTCATGATGTCGTACACCATGTCGTGCACATGCTTGTGCTCCAGCGGGTCGACGTTGATGCGGCGCACGTCGCCGTGCACGCGGATCATCGGCGGCAGGCCGGCCGACAGGTGCAGGTCCGAGGCCTTGTTCTTGACCGAAAAGGCCAGCAGTTGGGTGATATCCATTCGAGCGCGCTTCGCGTGAGATAGGTTTAATCGATTATGGCGAGCATCGAGGCGAAGTTACAACAAGTGCGACGGCGTATTGCGCGGGCATGCGACAGTGCACAACGCCCCGTGCAAAGCGTCACGTTGATGGCGGTCAGCAAGACGTTCAGCGGTGCGGCCGTTCGGGAGGCGCACGCCGCGGGCCAGCGTGCCTTCGGCGAAAACTATGTGCAGGAGGCCTTGGCCAAGATGGCGGCGCTGGCGGATCTGCGGGCCTCGATCGAGTGGCACTTGATCGGCCCCTTGCAGAGCAACAAGACACGCGAGGTGGCAGCCGCGTTCGACTGGGTGCACACGATCGATCGACCGAAGATCGCCGAGCGACTGTCCGCGCAACGCCCGCCCGGGCTGCCGCCACTGCAGGTGTGCATCCAGGTCAACGTCAGCGGCGAGACGAGCAAGGGCGGCGTGGAGCCCGCCGCGCTGGCGACGCTCGCGCGGCAGGTCGCCGCGTTGCCAGGCCTCACGCTGCGGGGCCTGATGTCGATTCCCGAACCGACCAGCGATCCGGTGGCGCAGCGCGCGCCCCACCGCGAACTCGCGCGGATGCTGCGCGGCCTCGTGGCCGAAGGGCTCGCCGTGGACACGTTGTCGATGGGCATGAGCGCCGATCTGGAAGCGGCAATCGCCGAAGGCGCGACCATGGTGCGCGTGGGCACGGCGATCTTCGGCGCGAGAGGCTGACGCACGAGCGGACCGGCGGCGCCGGCCCAGGCTCAGAGCGCGAGCTGCTGTGTGGACTTGACCTCTTCCATCACCGCGTAGGTGCGTGTTTCTCGCACACCCGGCAACGCCCAGATGCTCTGCCCCAGCAGCGACCGGTAGGCTGCCATGTCGGCCACACGCGTCTTGAGCAGGTAGTCGAAGCCGCCAGCCACCAGGTGGCATTCGAGGATCTCGGGTCGCGCCTGCACCGCGGCGCGAAAACTCTCCATCACGTCGGGCACGGTGCGGTCGAGCAGCACTTCGATGAACACGAGCAGGCCCGCGCCGAGCTGTGCCGGGTTGAGCCGCGCTTCGTAGCCCAGGATCACGCCGTCGCGCGTGAGCCGTCTCACGCGCTCGAGCACCGCAGTGGGCGACAGGTGCACCGCGTCGGCGAGCTTGAGGTTCGTGATCCGGCCGTCGGACTGCAACTCGCGCAGGATGCGTCGGTCGATGGCGTCCAGGGGATAGGTGGGCACAGGCTCGGACATGACTGGATATTTCACCACATTCAGTCAACATCATCGAACTAAATCCACCCCAATGGCCGATACGCTAACCAAGTTTCCTGAGCGAGGTGCCCATGACGACCGCGAACCCCACCGACCGTTTGCCTTATCCGTACCGACCCGAGGCGGCCGTCGTCGATGAGTCGCTCGCTGCGGTAGCGAGCCTGGACTGGGCGGCAGTCGTGACGAAAGCGACGCCCTGGGTGCAAGGCGTGCGCGCACGCCCGGCGCCGTTCTGGGCGATGGAATCGCTGCTGCGCGAATACCCGATAACGAGCGCGGAGGGCCTCGCGCTGATGCGCCTGGCCGAAGCGCTGCTGCGCGTGCCGGACGCCGAGACGGCGATCGCGCTGACCGCGGACCAGCTCGGCCGCGCCGAGTTCGACGACAGCGCCGGCGGCCCTCACCGCATGCTGGCCAGCCTGTCGAGCACGGCCATCGCGTTGTCCAAGAACTTCCTGCCCAGCGATGCCGAGAGCGAGGGTGGCTTGTTCACGCGTCTGGGCGCCAAGACCGTGGTCGGCGCGACCGTGCGAGCGATCCAGTTGCTGGGCCGCCAGTTCGTGCTCGGCCGCGACATCGGCGAGGCCATGCGCGAAGCCCAAGCGCAGCGGGGTGCAAACACGGCGCTGCGCTATTCCTACGACATGCTTGGCGAAGGCGCACGCACCGACCGTGATGCCGAGCACTACCTGCTGGCCTACCGCAACGCGATCCCGGCGATCGGCCGCACCGGCACAGCGTCAGCCGACGGTCCCGAGGCCGCCGACGGCATCTCGGTCAAGCTGTCGGCGCTGTTCCCGCGCTACGAGGAAGCGCAGCGCCAGCGCGTGCTGGCAGAACTCGTGCCGCGCGTGTGGACGCTGATCGAAGCCGCGGCGCGCGAGGACATGAACCTGACCATCGATGCGGAGGAGTGCGAGCGGCTCGAGCTATCGCTCGACGTCTTCGACATGCTGGCCGAACGCGTTGCGCGCGACCATCCGTCGTGGCGTGGTTTCGGCGTCGCGGTGCAGGCCTACCAGACGCGCGCGCTCGCGGTGGTCGACGAGGTCGCGCGCATCGCGCGCGCGCATCGGCTGCACTTCATGGTGCGGCTGGCCAAGGGCGCGTACTGGGACGGCGAGATCAAGCGCGCACAGGAGCTGGGGCTGGCTGGCTATCCGGTGTTCACGCACAAGCAGCACACGGACATCTCCTACCTCGCATGTGCGCGTGCGCTGATCGGCCATGCCGACGTGATCTATCCGCAGTTCGCGAGCCACAACGCTGGCACCATCGCGGCGATCGCGCAGATGGCGCGTGCCGCGGACGCGCCGTTCGAATTCCAGCGCCTGCACGGCATGGCCGAAGGCGTGTTCCGCGAGGTGCTGGCGACCGACCCTGAGTTGCCGCTGCGCATCTACGCACCGGTGGGCGAGCACCGCGACCTGCTGGCCTACCTCGTGCGCCGACTGCTCGAGAACGGTGCCAACTCGTCGTTCGTGCATCAGCTGTCCGACGAGGGGGTGCCGCCCGAGCAGTTGCTCGCGTCGCCGCTGGCGCGCATCGACGCGCGCAGCCTGCCGCTGCCGCGAGAGCTGTACGGCGCGCACCGCGCCAATTCCACGGGCGCCGACCTCGTGTGCGTGCACGACCGCGCGCCGCTCGACGCCGCGATCGGCGCCGCCCGGATCGGTGCGGTGGCCGAGGCCACGCCGGCCGAGATCGACGCCGCGATGGCCAGGCTGTCCGCCGGTTTTTCGACCTGGAACGCATGCCCAGTCGATGTGCGCGCGGCCGTGCTGCGCCGTGCCGCCGACCTGCTCGATGCGCGTGGGGCCGAGTTCTGCGGCCTGCTCGTGAAGGAGGCGCACAAGACGCTCGGCGACTGCTTGGCCGAGGTGCGTGAGGCGGTCGACTTCCTGCGCTACTACGCCGAACAGGCCGAAGACCAGGCGCTGGATCGCCCGATCAACGGCGTCGGCGTGTTCGTCTGCATCAGCCCGTGGAACTTCCCGCTCGCGATCTTCGCCGGACAGGTGGCGGCGGCCCTGGTCGCCGGCAATGCGGTCGCCGCCAAGCCGGCCGAACAGACGCCGTTCGTGGCGCAGCGCATGGTCGCGCTGCTGCACGAGGCGGGCGTGCCCGCCGACGCTCTCATGCTGCTACACGGGGCGGGCGAGACGGTGGGTGCGCGCCTGGTGGCCGATGCACGCTGCGCTGGCGTGGCCTTCACCGGCAGCACACAGGTCGCGCACGTCATCCACCGCGCGCTGGCGGCCAAGGAAGGCCCCATCGTGCCGCTGATCGCCGAGACCGGCGGCCTCAACGCGATGATCGTCGACAGCACCGCACTGCCCGAGCAGGTGGTCGATGCCGTCGTGCAGAGCGCCTTTCGCTCGGCCGGCCAGCGCTGCTCGGCGCTGCGGCTGCTGTGCGTGCACGAGAGCATCGCAAGCGGGCTGATCGACATGCTTGCCGGCGCGATGGCCGAACTGAACGTCGGTGTCGCCGCGAAGCTCGCAACCGATGTCGGCCCGCTGATCGACGCCGAGGCGCACGCGAACATCGCGCGCCACGTCGAGCGGCTGCACCGTGGCGCACGGCTGCTCGCCGCCAGCCCGCGCGGCGCGGCGGGCCCGAACCACCAGACGCCGATGGCGTTCGAGATCGGCCGCATCGAGGACCTGACCGAGGAGGTGTTCGGCCCGGTGTTGCATGTGGTGCGCTGGTCGGGCGACGTCGACGCGCTGGTGGATCGAATCAACTCACTGGGCTACGGCCTCACGCTCGGTGTACAGACGCGCATCGACAGCCGCGCCCAGCGCATCGCCGAGCGGGCGCGCGTCGGTAACGTCTATGTCAACCGCAACATGATCGGCGCCGTGGTCGGGGTGCAGCCCTTCGGTGGCGAAGGGCTGTCCGGCACCGGGCCCAAGGCCGGTGGGCCGAACTACCTGGCCCGATTCTCCGCCGTGCCTTCTTCGCGATCGCCATCGCCTTCGCCGATGACGCCGCTGGCGGGGTCGCAGGCGGTCGACGAGGCGGCGCTCGCGGGGCTCGCGGCGCGCAGCGTGCCCTGGGCGGCGCGGCCACTTGGCGAGCGGGTCGCCGCCGTGCGTACCGCAGTGGCGCGGGCCCAGCGCCTCGACGTGCTCGAGGACCGTCTGGCCGACCGCACGCTGCCAGGACCGACCGGCGAGTCCAACGAGTTGCGCCTGCATGGCCGCGGCGTGTTTGCGTTGCTGGCCGACGGCGCTGCCGCGGCCGACGCGGCCGAGGCGGTCGGCCTGGCGCTGGCTGCGGGCAACGCCGTGGCGCTTGTCGGTGCCTCGCTCGATGTCGGGCCAGCGCTTCGCGCGCTCGTGCTGGAAATGCCGACGCAGACCGCGCGCGCGCTGCTCGACGATCCCAGGCTTGCAGGGGTGTGCATGGTGTCCGGTCGCGATACCGACGCGCGCGCCGTTCAGCGCCAGATGGCCGCGCGGCGCGGGCCGATCCTGCCGCTGATCACCACAGCCGAGTGGCACAGCGACGCGCACCTCGTGCGTTTCGCCGCCGAGCAGACCCTGACCATCAACACCGCGGCTGCGGGCGGCAACGCCGCGCTGCTGGGCGGGTTGGCCTGAGCGGGCGCGCCGTCAGTCGAGCTTGATGCCCAGCCGCGAGATGACCGGCCCCCAGCGCTTGACGTCGGCATCGACCGCGCGCTTGAAGTCCGCAGCGCTGCCGCCGACGACCGTGAGACCCTGGGCGTCGAGCGCAGCGCGCACGGCGCTGTCCTGGAGTGCGTCGTTCACGTCGGCGTTGACCCGTGCGATGACCGCGTCGGGCGTGCCTGCGGGCGCGACGATGCCGTTCCACGCCAGCGACTCGACGTTCGGATAGCCGGCAGCGGCCAGCGTCGGCAATTCCTTCAGCGAATCGGGCCGCTGGGCGCTGCTGACCGCCAGCAGGTGCACCTTGTTGTTGCGCACGTGCGGCAGCAGGGCCGGCGCGACCATGAAGGTGGCATCGGCCGTGCCCTGGGCGACGGCCATCGCCGCCGGCGGCGAGCCGTTGAATGGCACGTGCGTCGCACTGAGTCCGGCCTCGGCAAGGAACAGCTCCATCGTCAGATGCGCCGAACTGCCGTTGCCGAGCGACGAGTAGTTCATCTTGCCGCCTTGCGCCTTGGCCCACGCCACGAATTCGGCGACGGTCTTCGCGGGCACCTTGTCGGTGTTGACCGCCAGGACGTTGGGCTGCGAGGTCGTCATCACCACCGGGACCAGGTCCTTCGCCGGGTCATAAGGCATCTTGCGGTAGAGGAACGGCGCGAACGCGAGCGGGCCGTTGAAGGCGATCGCGAAGGTGTGGCCGTCGGTGGACTTGGCGGCGACGTCCACCCCCAGCGTGCCGCCGGCGCCAGGCTTGTTCTCGACCACCACGCTCTGGCCCCAG
>Ga0224510_10000965_pt1 | contig 19882 bp, 14 predicted proteins | sample SF_May12_sed_USG_FD_170161 | JGI IMG/M metagenome (GOLD analysis project Ga0224510, IMG submission 170161) | Sediment microbial communities from San Francisco Bay, California, United States - SF_May12_sed_USGS_4_1 | ecosystem: Environmental > Aquatic > Marine > Sediment | place: USA: California... | reverse complement strand
CCTGAAGTACCGGCCGCGTTCGCCTCCCAGGCTCGCGCCATCCGCAACAGTTCATCCCGGCCCGGCAGCGAGTTCGCATGGCCGTCCAGCAGGCCGCTCCCGGCGATCTCGGCGATGGCCGCGAGCGCCGCCGGCAGCAGCACGGCATTGACGTCGTAGGGGTAGCGCCCGCCGACGAGGCCTTCCTGGCTGTCGCGCCAGTTGCCGACGTTGATCCCGTCTTTGATGGCTACCAGGTTTGTGCGGTCGGGGTCGTCGACAAACGCTCGTGCCTGCCGGACCACCAGCTCGAAGTTTCTTGCCAATCGCGATTTCAATGTCGCCGACGACCGACCGCGGCCGGACAGGAACTGCTGTGCGCGATCGACCCCGAAGGCGTCGACATAGTCACGCAGGACCGGCGCGAGCATCAGGTTGTCGTCAACCATCGCATAGTCGTAGACCGGCTCCGCCGTCGGCTGGTTGCGCTCGGCCAGGTTACGCATGACCGCGAGTTCGCCGATCTCTTCCTCGTGCGCCACCTCGCCCTGCTCGTTGATTCGCACGAGTACCGAGGCGATGCCGATCTCGGCGGCTTCGGGCGTCAGTTGCGGCATCAGCAGGCGAGTCGACAACAGCGTGTCGCGCCCGAAGTAGGTCAGGAATCGCCACGAGCCGGCCAGCATCTTCGTTTCGTAGACCAGGAACGTCAGGGCGTCTTCGAGTCGCTCGTTATCGCCTGCGCCGTTCGCAAGCAACCGCGCTGCAGGAACAGGGACCTCGAGCGGATCGCCGCTGGCCGCCACAAAGCGGATTCTCAGCCTGCCGCCGGCATCGGCGACGAAGCGCGTTCCCTCCCCGGTCTGTAGCTCGCCGGCGAGCAGGGTCACCTCCAGCAGGTAGCTCGACTCCCCGTCCGGCCGCTCCCGGGTGAATAGAATCCGGTTGCCGTCTGTCTGCATGGCCGGCGGCGCGCGGGGCGGGAGAGTCGAGTAATCGACGGCCTCGCGCAGGAACCGGACGCTGCCGACGTCCGCCTTTTGCAGGCGCAGGCTCTCCGCCTGCATGTCGATCACGGCCTCGATCCCGTACAGGGTCCGCCCGGCGTCGTCCTGGCGCTCGATAGTCTGGAGGCCCGTGACCGCGCCCCAGGCCGGACCCTCGTCCGCCGCGTCGAAAAAGAGCGCGGCCCCGCTGTTGCCGGCAGGGAAAGCGACGACGAGCCTCGGCCTCGGCCGGGATTGCAGGTTGAGGTGCGCCGAGATCCCGTCCTGCTGGATGAAGTAGTTATCGGACTGCCCTTCCGGGACGGCAAAGCGCAAACCGGTGTGCGGTTGACCGGCGCTTTCCGTGCCCGGCCCCGAGCAGCCGGCGTTTGCCAGCAGGAGGGCGCCGAGAATGAGTGCGCCGCGACCTGCCGGTCTCAGCATGTGCTGCGGAGCTCCCGCATCAGTCGCAGCAGGACGGCGTTCGTCCCGCCGAAGCCCTCCTGGACCTCGTATTCGCCGCCGCTGCCGGCCAGTCCGCAGTTGATCACGTTGTACTTTTCGAGCAGGCAGCCGTGCTCACGGTAGACGGCAATGCTGTTGTCGACCCAGCGCGTCGCGCCGGCGTGGGCTTCCTCGTGAAACCCGTAGCGTTTGAGCCCGGAGTACGTAATCCACTGCATGGGCGCCCAGCCGTTCGGACTGTCCCATTGCTGTCCCGTTGCGTAGTTGGACGTTACCCAACCGCCCGCTTTCAGGTAGTCGCGCTGGATACACTGCGCGACCCGCTCCGCCTGCTCTTCCGTGGCAATGCCGAAAAACAGCGGATACGCCGCCGCGATCGACAGCGTTCCGGTAACGCCGAAGTCCGGCAAGGCCAAGTCCATGAACATGCCGGTCTTCTCGTCGAAGAAGAGTTTCTGCAGCAGGAGCTTGCGGTTGTCTGCACGCGCCCTGTACTTCCTGGCGTCGGCTTCCGATCCGTGCGCTTCGCTCGCGCGCGCCAGGGTCGCCTCGAGCTTGTACAGCAGCGAGTTGAGATCGACCGGTATGACCCGGGTCGTCCGAATGCTCTGCAGCGTACGCCTGTCCGCTAACCAGCGCGAACTGTAGTCCCAGCCCGATTCGGCGCCGGCACGGATGTCCCTGTATAGCTGCTCGGGCCGACCACTGGAGGCGGCGAGTTCCAGGTCTTCGGCGTAGCTCTCCTGGCGCGGAGTCGCCGCGTCGTCCCAGTAGCGGTTGAGTGGCCCGTCCGGCCCTGCGACGACGCGTCGATGTTCCGTCTGTCCGGCCGCGAGGGTTTCGACTCCCGCCATCCAGAACGCATACTCGCTGATCAACCGGGGCAGGAACCTGGCGTAAACGGACTCGTCCCCGGTGACCTCGGCCAGCAGGTCGACCATGAGAGTGAAGAACGGCGGCTGCGAACGCGTGCAGTAGTAGGTCCGGTTGCCGTTGGGGATGAATCCGAACTCGCCGATCAGCCAGGCAAAATTCTCGACCATGTCCTGGATCAGGTCGGTACGACCGGACTCGGCCAGGCCCAGCATCGTGAAATAGCTGTCCCAGTAATAGACCTCCCGGAAACGACCCCCGGGCACGACGTATCGATTCGGCAACGGTATCAACGACGAGTGTTCGACGCGCTTGTCGGCGCGGCGCGTGAGTTGGTCCCAGAGCTGCTCGATGTAATCCTGTATCGGCAGGTCGGATGGTTGTGCAAGCGTGCTGAGGTCCGGCGCCGGCAGCTCGAAATGGGAGGCGACGAATTCGGCGAGATCGAAGCCCGGCCGGTCGTGCTCGGCCCGGAATGCGCGCAGGATCTCGTCCGGCTCGGTCGTCGCGATTGCATCGACGAAGACTTTCGAATCGCCGAACAACCGGCTCGATTGCACCGCGTCGAACAGCTCGGCGTAGAGGCGATCGGGTGTCTGGCTGCCGTTCATGCCTGCCGTTCGCGGGCCAGGTGCTCGTCACTGAGGCGCTTGAAGAAGACCAGCGCAACGATGATCAACGCGATCGGCAACAGCGAGAAATAGAATGCCGTGCGCCCGCCGAAGTGCTCAAAGAGTGTACCGGTGATCATCGAGCCCGAGGTACCGCCGAGTGCCGAGAAGACGACGATCAGCCCCGCCATCGCGCCGTGCTGGTGCATCGGAAGCGCCGACAGGATGACCGAGTTGATGGCCGGGTAGACGGGCGCGATCAGGAAACCGATCAGTGGGAACACGAAGGCGGCAAGGGGCGCCGCGGCCCAGGTCGTGACGTTCGCCCCGCCGCTGCTGCCGGCCAGCGGCAGCGCGAGGAGCACCAGCACGGCCGCGGCAACGAGCCCGGTCACCAGCACGCGCATCCAGTCGTAATTTCGCAGCAGGATGCCGGCTGACAAGCGGCCGAGTGCGGTGGACGCCGCCAGAATGCTGGCCATCTGGATGCTGAGCGTCGGCGCGAGATTCAGGATGCGGCTGTTGAACGTTGGCAGCCACGACATGATGCTCTGCTCGATCAGGACGTACAGGAAGGCGCTGACGATGAATACCAGCACCAGCGGGCGAATGCAGAGCCTGAGCATGCCCGTGAATTCGGCCGCGAGCGACTCCGGTTCGTTGATATGGGCCCGGCTTTCATCGATCTTCGCGACATAGAGCAACAGGAAGGCTGCCGTCGACATGGCTGCAAGCACGTAATAGACGTTCAGCCACGCGAAGGATGAGGGATCCGAGTCGCTGACGAAGCTGCTGAAGATGAAGTAGCCGGACAGTACGCCGACCATGAAGAACGACTCCAGGAAATTCATAAGGCTCACATGCTCCTGGCGTGAGCTGGTAACGAGCCCGAGGGTCGCGAAGACCGACACCTTCACGAGGGCGAAGCCGACACCCGTGGCGGCGAACATCGCCTTCGCCATCCAGAAGGTCGGTAGCTGGGGCATGGCGAGCGCGACGACGGTGATGAAGCCGAGCGCGAACAGCATCGCCCTCCGGTAGCCGATCCTGACGATGAACGACGCCACCAGGAATGAGGTGATCGCTATCGGCAGGTCCTTGAATGCCTCGAGGAGGGCGGCGGAGGATTCGGTTACGCCGTAGGTGTTCTGTACCTGGAGAATTACCGTACCGACGCTGTTCAGCAGGATTGCGAAAACGAAGTAATTCAGGAACAGCGATATCTTGACTAGCCATCGAGTCATGCTGGCTCCAGGGAGCGGCCGGGTACCTCGGATTGCGGGGCAGGCCTGACGGCCTGCCCCGCCCCGGTTCTTTTTATCAGAATTCGTACCCGACGCTGAATTCGAGCGTCCGCGGCATGATGAACCGGCCGTTCGGCGCGGTAATGTTGCGCGGATCGCCTTCGGTCAGGGCGTCTTCGTCGGTTACGTTGTCGGCCGATAGCTGGACGACGAACTGCTCGTTGATGCGCAGGATCACGCCCAGGTCGAGCTTCTCGTAGCCCTCGAGGATGTTCACGTTCTCGGGCTCGCTCCAGCGATCGTCGATGGCGCTCAGCGTTCCGTAGACGGTGCCGGTCATATTGCCTGCCTCGAACTCGTAGCGCGGCGTCAGGCGGAGCTGCCAGCCGGGCTGCCTCTGGGTCTCGTTCCCGTCATTCGGCCCGCTCTTGATCTCGGAGTCCTGGATCGTCGCGTTCAACGAGATCGAGAAACCTGCGTCGTTGGCCCAGAGCGCATCGACTTCGACACCGGTCGACTCCTGCGTCTGGATGATGGCCTGCTGGCCCGTCAGCGCGGTGAAGAAGGTGGGGTCCACCTCCGTGAAGAAGGCGGTCGCATAGACGCTCATCGCATCGGTCACCCACTTGAAGCCGAACTCGAACTGGTCGACCTCCTGGATCAGCAGGTTGCCGCCCGCGTACGCGCCGCGGTTATCGCGGAAGTCGTCGAAGTAGGGCATCTTGCTGCCGCTGTTGATCCGGCCGAACACGCCCATCGTGTCGTTGATGAGGTAGTTCGCCGCCGCGGTCCAGGAGACTTCCGACTCGTCGTAATCGATGGCCAGGGTGACCTGCCCGTCGAGGCCTTCATCGACCGAGTAATTCACCTGGTGATTCTCGGCGCGGACGCCGACGTCGAACGTGAGCGCGTCGCTGAAGTCGAAGGTCGTGGCCGCGTAAAAGGCCGTGGTCGTTGCGTCGCCGGTGGCATCGATGTCGTAGTTCCAGTTGCAGCTGCTGCTGTCCGGGTCGTCATTGCACTCGATGCCGGTCACGACCTCGCCACCGTGCTGCACAACCTCGTACTTGTGATTGCCCAGCGACCACCACTCGTCCGCCGACGCATTCGCCGCGTAGAAACCGAAAGTCGCCGTGCCGCGATCCCAGCCCCTTGCGATGCTGAGGTCGTTCGTGAACGCCTCGATATCCTTGCGGACCTCCCACGCGCCCCAGCGCTGGATGTAGTCCGAGCTGGTGATGGCTCGGCCGGTGACCGCACCGGACAGGGGACCGGTTACCACGGCCAGGGTATCGATGGACGGATCGGCCAGCAGGTCGCCCACGTTGACGGCCCCGCCGTCCGGCACAAGGCCGAGGGTATCTGCAGCACCCGAGGTGTAGCTGAAACGATCCGTGAGTTCCCAGTCGTCGGTGATGTCGAGGACGATGGAACCGCCGGTCATCGCGCCGTCCCAGCCGCGGCCCTCGCCGAGGTCTATGGTCTGCTGTTCGTTGTCCGGGCCGAAAGTGATCTGCCGCTGCCGGTTGAGCGTCCCGATCTGGCTGTACTCGGCGTCGACGCCGGGCACGTTGAGCGGCGACGGGAGGTACCACTGGCCGTGGTCGTCGGTCTGGCGATAGAAGACGTTGATCGAGCCGTTGTCGAGGTCCTTGGTCAGGTTGATCGTGACCTGGTTGCCTTCGCGGGCGTTGAACCCGGCATCGCGGATGCCCGGTGAACTCAGCAGGTAGCCGCCGACCATGTAGTAGAAGCCTTCGGACAGCTCGCCGCTCAGGTAAGCGTCGAAACGACGCAGGTCGTAGTCCGAGGTCGTGTACTTGACCATGCCCTCCGTTTCCTCACCGCCCTCGCGCAGGATCATGTTGGTGGTCAGGCCCGGCTGGCCGTTCGAGAAGACCGGGTTCGGACCACCGCGCAATGCCTCGACCCGCAGGATGGTTTCGTCGACCCGGAACAGCGTCGTGTTCTCGAGGAAGGACAATGTCGGCGGCGGGAAGATCGGGGCGCCGTTCACCTGCAGCGTGTAAAACGGGGCGTCGCCGCCGCCGGGAAATCCGCGGACGAACACGTTGGCGCCCGATACACCGCCCGAGCTCTCGGACCACACGCCGGGCACGAGCTTCAGCAGGTCGGCCGTGCTCTGCGGCGCGTACTCGTTGATGTCGGAATCGCTCATCGTTGTGATGGCAAAGCTGGCATCGAATTTCCGGATCTCGGCACCGCCTGCCGTGCCCGTTACGATGATTTCTTCGATCGTACCGAACTGGTCTTCGTCTTCTTCTTGCGCCTGGGCCCCGGCCTGGAAAGGCAGTGCCAGTAATGCCAGGCCGCCGGATGCCAGCGCCAGCCGGCGCCAATCGGTAACTTTGGTGATCATGTTCGCCCCCCCCTGTTTGCAGAATTTTCCGGCCAACCGTACTCTGCTTTGAAATGCATTTCAATAATTTTGAAATGCATTGCACAAATCGCTATATTGCGCACTTCGGGCGAGAGGAATCCCTTTGACGGACAAGGAAAAACGCGCGGTCACTATGGCGGACATCGCCCGCCTCGCGAACGTGTCGAAACCCACGGTATCGCGGGCGCTCAGCAACAGCCCGCTGGTCAACAAGGCCACCCGCAATCACGTGCTGACGGTGGCCGCGCAGCACGGCTATGCGGTCAACCGGAATGCCCAGAAGCTCCGCCAGAAGCGCACCAACACGATCGCCGTGTCGATGGATTTCCGGTCGCATCGCGAGAACCACATTTCGGATCCCTTCATGTTCGACCTGTTGGCGGGCGTTTCCGAGGCGCTGGGCGATCACAACCAGGACCTGCTGCTGTGCGCGCCGAACCATAACGACTCGGTCTCTTTCCGGCAGATCCTCACCGAGCGCGGCGCCGACGGTTTCGTGATACTGGGCCAGGGTCATCGCGAGGCGATGCTCAAGGAGTTCGCGATGACCGGTGCGCCGATAGTCGTCTGGGGAGCCGCCGCGCCCGACGCGAACTACTGCGTCGTCGGCAGCGACAACTTCCTGGGCGGCAAGCTTGCCGGCGAGTACTTCCTGGAAAAAGGCCGGCGCCATTTCCTGTTCGTCGGCGACACGTCGTTTCGTGAGATGCACCTCCGGCGCGAGGGCCTGGTCAGCGCCATCGACGAGTCGGGGCAGGACATACTGCTCGACGACATCGAGCTGCACAGTTTCAGCTACGACTCGGCCTATGATGCTGCGACGCGCTATCTCGATGCCATCGAAGCGCGGCCGGACGCGATTTTCACCTGGAACGATACCGCCGCGATGGCGTTCATTTGTGCGTTTCGGGAAGCAGGGGCGAGCGTGCCCGGCGAGGTCTCCGTCGTCGGCTACAACGACATTCCGGCGGCGCAGTATTTCAGCCCGCCTGTCACGACCATCCGCCAGGATACGCACCAGGCCGGCCGCGTCCTGGTTGCCAAGCTCCTGCGAATCATCGACGGCGAGTCGCCGCAGTCCGCGTCGATTCGCACCGAGCTGATTCGCCGCGCAAGCTGATTACTGCATTGATCCGCGCGCGCTGCAGGCGCCCAGGCGGATGCTATCCGCCCGCCATAGGCGAGCCCTGCGCGCGATAGTCTTCGCGCAGCCCCTGCAACAGGCCGGCGCACATCAGCAACAGGATAGCCGCGAACGGCAACCCGGCGGATATCGTCAGCGCCTGCAGCGACGACACGCCGCCGCCCAGTAGCAGCGCGATCGCGACGAGGCCGGCCAGCACGCACCAGAACACGCGCTGGAAGACAGGCGCATCCATCTTGCCGCCGGCCGTGATGATGTCCATGACCAGTGAACCGAAATCGGCGGACGTGACGAAGAATATCGCGATCAGAAAGACGCTGATCGTTGACCTTCGAGTGCGAGGACAGGATCTGCTCGAGGAGAGTCGATCCCGCACGCGGCAGGCCGACGACGAAGCTCGGGTCGGGCGCGTCGCGCACGCCAGTTTTGGCTGGAGAATGGGGGGATGGTGGCAAGATTCAGAAATTCAGGGTCGGACCCGGATCGCATCTGGCGTCGTAGTGCAAATCGGGGTATTTCGTCGCCGGAAATGGGCGATTAACGGTCGAATCGCTGTCCGATAGACGTCTTTTCTCGGTCGAATCAGACCTTTACGCAGGTCCGACCCCACGGATTACGGGTAGATCGTCGCCCAGTCCTTTTTCATGTCGACGATGGTCCAGCCGCGCGCGGGGCCTTCGTCGAGGCCGCGATTGAGCCTGCCGACGTGCGACTCGCGGTCGTAGGCCCATTCGCGGTCGCCGTCGGTGTGGTGCACGATCAGTCCGAAACGCGCGCCGGGGCCGCTCGTCGTCCATTCGAGCATCTGGAAGTCGCCGTCGGAATTGCCGAAGGCCATGGTCGGCCGGCGCCCGATGTGCTGGTTGATGCCGACGGGCTTGTCGCTCTTGTCATCGATAAAGTTGATTTCCGGCAGGCGTACGAGCACGGGCTTGCCGTCGCGCAGCTCGTACCGGGTCTTGATGCTGCTGCCGATGACCTGCTCGGGGGGGACGCCATAGATCTCGTACACCCAGGGGCGCATGAACTCGATCCCGCCGCCCGAAACGATGAAGGTCTTGAAGCCGTTCGCGCGCAGGTACTGCAGCAGCTCGAGCATCGGCTGGTAGACCATTTCCGTGTAGCGCCGGCCCGTCGTCGGGTGGCGCGCGCTGGCCAGCCAGTCGGACACGATCGCCTGGAACTCGTCGGTCGTCGTGCCGGCATGCGTCGCCATCGCCATTTCCAGCAGCGCGTGCTCGCCGCCGGCGAGCGCTGCGGCGGTGTCGCCCTTGAGCACGGATGCGAAGGGCTCCTGCTCTTGCCACTCGGGGTGCTGCGGCACGAGTGTCCTGATGCGATCGAACATGAACAGCGCCTGGAAATACACCGGCTGCTCCGACCACAAGGTTCCGTCGTTGTCGAAAACGGCGATGCGCTCGGCCGGTGGCACGTAGTCGGGCGACCCGGTAGACGTCACCTTGTCGACGAAGGCCATGATCGCTTGCTTCGGCCCGGTGTCGTTCCAGGATGGCATCGGGTCCTGCGCGCACGCAGCAAGCAATGCGGCGCAACAGTACGCAACGAGCAGTTGTGGATATCTCATGTATCGGTTACCCGGGATCGAGTGCCGGGGACAGGGCCGCTCCAGGCGGCCGTGTCCCGGCGATTATTTGCTAGCGACCGCCTGCTGCGGACCTCAGCTGTTCTTCGATCTTGGAGAGATTGAACGAACCGGGTGCCTGGCTCGGCGGATACTCTTTCATGGTCATCAGAAACCGCGCCGCCATACCCTGCAGCGGCACGATGATGAACGGACGATCCAGGAACCAGTCGTTGTACGTGTTCGAGTTGTGCTGGGCCTTCTCGAACGGGTCGCGGCGCAGGTTGAACAGCAGGGGCACCCGCAATTCGGTGAACGGCTCGCGCCACACGCCGAACGCCTCGCCGCGATTTTCCAGGAACACGACCTTCCAGGCGTCGTAACGCGCGGCGACGACCTGGCCGTCGTCGTTGACGTACCAGAACTCGCTGCGCGCCGACTGGTCGGTCTCGCCGCGCAGGTAGCTGAGCTGGTCGTAGCCGTCGACGTAGTTGCGGTAGCGGCGGCCGTTCAGCCTGACGCCGTCCCGCAGCTGCTGCTTGATCTCCGGCGCCCCGGCGGCCGCGGCGAAGGTCGGCAGCCAGTCTTCGTGGGCGACGATCCCGTTCAGCGTCTTGCCGGCCGGGAACTGGCCGGGCCAGCGGATGAACGCGGGCACGCGGTACGCGCCTTCCCAGTTGGAGTTCTTCTCGCTGCGGAACGGCGTCGTGCCAGCGTCCGGCCAGGTGTTGTAGTGCGGGCCGTTGTCAGTGGAATAGAACACGATCGTGTCGTCGGCAACGCCGAGTTCGTCGAGCAGTGCGAGGAACTGGCCGACGTGCATGTCGTGCTCGATCATGCCGTCGGTGTACTCGTCGTTACCCGGGTTGCGGAGTTCGTCGCGCACGTGCGTGCGGAAGTGCATACGCGTGCCGTTCCACCATACGAACCAGGGCTTGCCGGCGCGTTGCTGTTCGCGGATGAACTCCATCGCACGCTTCGAGGTTTCGTCGTCGACGGTTTCCATGCGCTTCTTCGTCAGCGGGCCCGTGTCCTCGCAACGCTGCTTGCCGACCCGGCCAAAGCGCGGATCCTCGGTCTTGTCTTCCGTATCGGTCGCGAAGCAGTGCATGACGCCGCGCGGGCCGAACTGCTGCAGGAAGGTGTTGCCGTTCTTCAGCACCATGTCCCGCGGGTAATCCTCGTTCTCGGGTTCCTCTTCGGCGTTCAGGTGGTACAGGTTGCCGAGGAACTCGTCGAAACCGTGCATGGTCGGCAGGTGCTCGTTGCGGTCGCCCTGGTGGTTCTTGCCGAATTGGCCCGTCGCGTATCCCTGGCTCTTCAGTACCGTCGCCATGGTCACATCGGATGCCTGCCAGCCCTCGAGAGCACCGGGCAGCCCCACCTTGGTCATGCCGGAGCGCACGGGCACCGAGCCGCTGATGAATGCGGCGCGCCCGGCGGTGCAGCTTTGCTGGCCATAGTAGTCGGTGAATGCGACGCCTTCGCTTGCGATGCGGTCGATGTTGGGCGTCTGGTAGCCCATCATGCCGCGGTTGTTGTGGCTGATGTTCCAGGTGCCGATGTCATCGCCCCAGATCACGAGGATGTTCGGCTGATCGGATTGCGCGGCCACGGGACCACACAAGAACAAGAGGGCCGTTGCGAGCGGGGCCGCAAAACGCCGATGAAAGCAATGCACGAACTTCATGAGTCTCCTCCAACCCGGGGGTCTGATATTTGCTGCTTCTCGGTTGCGTCGGCATCGGTGCCGGCGCGCGGCGAGTTGGCCGATCAGGCAGTCGCATGTGAGTAATGCGGCAGGCAGGTTAACCGCTTAACATTGAACCTTTCCTACCAAATGTACGTTTTGTGCAGGTGGTCAAATACCGGGGGCCACATCATGCGAGATGTCGCGACGCCGGTGGCGTCAGAGCCGGGATCCCTGGCCGAGGCCTGGGCGCGGCTGGAGTCCCGCGGCTGGCTGGCAGAGTGCATTGCGCCGGTGCGTGCGCTGCTGGCCGGGATCGCGCGGCTGCGGTCATTCGAGGCAGGGGACAGCCTGTTTTTCGCGGGCGACGCGCCGGATGGCGTGTACGGGCTCGTCGAGGGCGAGCTGGATATCAGCATTCCGCGGCTCGACGGCGAGGAATGCCTCGCGCACCGGGCCGAAACGGGCTTCTGGGTCGGGGACCTGGCGCTGTTCGCACGGCAGAAGCGCCTCGTCGGCGTCCGGGCGGCGACCGCCTGCCGCGTCGTGCACCTGCCGCAGGACGAACTGGCCCGGCTGGTCGGGCAGCATCCTTGCATCCTGGCCGACTTCTATACCCTGACCCACGCGAACATGGCCACGGCACTGCGGATCCTGGGCAACCTGGCGGTCACGGGCGCCGAGAACCGGGTCGCGCTGCGGCTCCTGATGCAGGCCGACTCGCAGGCAGGCAACGCGGAGTGGCTCCACCTTTCGCAGGCCTCGCTTGCCGAGATCGTTGCGCTTTCGGAACAGAGCGTCCGCCGGTCCCTGCACAGCCTGCAGGACCGCGGATTGATCGAGGCGGCCTACAGCAAGGTGAGGATCATCGACCGGGAAGCCCTCGCCCGGTTTTGTGGCTATACCGCCGCCGGTCGGCGGTACTGACAGCCGGATCGCAAGTGGTCTTCGCCGCAGCCGCGAGCCGATCAGCCGGCGAGCTGCGGGTGCTCGTTCCCCTCGGTTGCCGCGCCAATGCCAGGCACGGGGTCCGGGCTCTTGTTAATTGTGTCCGGGAGATTTCCGCCAAGCGGCGCGACCACGATCAGGTTCTCCGTTGTCGGCGGCGCCAGCGGCGGCAAGCCATGCGCGGCACGGGCCCGGTCGCAGCGCTCGTTGTGTTGCCCGTCTACCCACGAAGCCTGGAAGTCCCGGCACGGTGACGCGCGCCGCTCGTATATCGTGCAGCGGACGGAGCGGCCGATGTCGCCCTCGAGGGCGATGCAGCGGGGCGGATTGCGGTCGGTGCCGCGCATGGCAACCAGGTGCCGCGTTACCGGCAACGTCAGCTCCGCAGGCGTAAGGCCGTCGGGAGCGGCGTTCGTCTCGAGCCAGTGAAAGGATGCGCGAAAGAAACTGCAGCAGGCGCCGCAGGACAGACACGGGTTCGACATACACGCCGAAGCGGCACCTGCCAGAGAGGAAAAGGTGCGCGATTCTGCTCCGGAAACCCGGTCCTGGCAAGCGGTGGCCGGAGGCCGGTCACAGGCTTACGCTGCCGGGATTGCAATCCCGCGGAAATGCCCCACCCTTTGCGATAGCGGCGGCGCCGCGTTTCGGAGCAGGGAGTTAACATGGCGGACTCGCCGTACATCATCGACGTCACCCGCGAAAATTTCCGGCAGGTCATGGAGGCTTCGTTCGAGGTCCCGGTGCTGATGGACTTCTGGGCGAGCTGGTGCCAGCCGTGCAAGGTACTGATGCCGGTCCTGGCGAAGCTGGCCGAGGAATTCCAGGGCGGGTTCCTGCTGGCCAAACTGAATACCGAGGAGCAGCAGGACATCGCCGCGCGGTTCGGCATCCGCAGCATTCCGACCGTCAAGCTGTTCCGGGACGGTCAGCCGGTCGACGAGTTCATGGGCGCGCTGCCGGAGCCGGCCGTCCGGAAATTCCTGGACCGGCACGTGGCGCGGGAATCGGATGCGATCGTGCAGCAGGCGCGCGAGCGGCTGCTCGCCGGGGATGCCGACGGCGCGATCGCCCTGCTCGAGGAAGCCCGCGCGGCCGACCCGGCCAACCCGCGGGTCACCCTCGCACTGGCCGGTGCGCAGGCGGCGGCGGGTGAGGTCACGGCTGCCGAGGCGAGCCTGGCCGGCCTGCCGGCGGACGAGCAGGCAAAGCCGGAGGTCGTGGCCCTGCGCAGCCGCCTGTATTTCGAAGGGCAGTTGGCCGGGGCGCCCGTTGTGGCCGAACTGGAGGCCAGGTTCGCGGCCGATCCGGGCGATCACCAGGCCCTGTTCCAGCTCGCGCTCTACAGGGTCGTCGCGGCGGACTACGAGACGGCCGTCGAGCTGCTGCTGCAGCTCATGAAGAAAGAACGCGGCTTCGGGGACGGTGCCGGTCGGCGCGCGTTGCTGAAAGTGTTCGAGCTGCTCGGCGATGACCCGCGCGTCAGCCAGTACCGCCGCCGCATGGCGAGCCTGTTGCACTGAACTCGCGACGACACGATGCGCGGCTTCGCGCTCGTCTCCCTGCAATTCGAACTACAGTGCTTCGGCCATCTCCCAGATCTTCGTCGCGCTGCCGCCCGAGCGACCGAAAACGACCAGTGGCCGCTCGAGCCCGGCGCAGGCTTGCGCAAATGCCTCGACGGTGGGCCGCGAAATCGTCCCCGGCTCAACGGGAAAGTGCACGAAGCTCATCCCGAGTTCCGCCGCCACCCTGGCGAGATCCGCCGCTGCCGGCTGTCCGGGTGCATCGTTGTCGGGCCTGGTGTTGACGATGCTGCGCACGCCCTGCTTCGCCACGAGCTTCAGGTCTTCTGCGAACAGCTGCCCGGACGCATAGACCTGCGGCGCCACTTCGAGTACGCGTATCTGTAAATAGTCCTGCTTCAATTGCCCGGCCTCGGCATCTGCATATAAGGTGTCAAATCTACTGGCTCAAACAAATGTACCTGGCAGCTTTACTCGCCTGACTGCCCAGAAAGCGGCCGCGCCGACCAGCAGCCCCCCCAGCACATCGCTGAGGTAATGCCCGCCCTGCACGGGCAGGCTCAGCAGGGTGCCGATGTTCAGCGCCAGCACGATCCAGCCGATCGCGCCGCTGCCCCGGAACGCCATGACGACCAGCAAGCTCAGGCCGGCATGGTAGGACGGGAAGGCGATCAACGCGACCGGCTTGAGCAGGAATACCTCCATGCCGGTGCCGTCCCGCAGCTCGAAGAACGTACGCTTGTATGCGTCGTCGAATACGACGAAGTGGTCTCCGTAGAAACCCGGGTCCGTCACGAAGTAGCCCGAACCGCCGACGCTGGGGACGATCCCGGACAACAGCACGCACAGGATGCCGCAGAGGGCGACCGTTGCCACGATCTCGCTGGCCCGATCGAAACGTGCCGCGTAGCAGTCCCGGAACAACGCGACCCCGACCAGCGGCGGCGTGATGACATACAGGACCAGCGACATCGGGCGCAGCCAGTCATCCTGCAGGACGAATGCGGTATAGCCCTGCCAGTCGAAACCGAGCCTGCGGTCGAAGGCGGCGAACCAGTCGTCGCGAACTGCCAGTCCATTCTCGATGGCCAGGTAGCTGAATACGAAGCCGACCGCGCCGAACAGGACCAGGATGTAAACCTCGACGGCAAAGTGCCGCGCGGCCGGCGAGAATTCGTAACGGCGTTGCAGCCGGCCGGCCACGAAGAACAGGCCCACGATCACCGCGACGACGGCCAGGTTGGCCGCGCCGAAGGTGAGCGCACTGAACGGCAGGCCGACCAGGTCCGCCACCAGCACGGCTGCGATCATCGACAGGCTGAAGCGCCGCGCGGGCGAGCCAGTCCACATCAACTGATCAATCTCGGTCGCCATCGGGCAACGGGTCCTTCCGCTCCAGGAACCGGATGATGCCGGCCACTACGTCTTCGAGTGGCGGGTCCTGCCGGGCGCCCGGTGACCGGTCGCGCGCTTCGCGATAGCGCGAGTTGTCGTACAGCTTGTACTCCATCGCGGCGATGTTATCGACGGACTCCACCAGGAAGTCGAGCAAGGGATACAGCGCATCGTCGCGCGTGCACCGGCGGATGACCTCGGGAACGAATTCCCTGAGGGGAAACGCCGCGAATTCGATGCCGGTCTGTGCGCTGATGATCTCCGTGATCCGGGGCATGATCTCGAGCCGGTCCCGCGTGACGTGGAAGGTTTGCATGATGGTATCCGGCCGGCGCGCGATGGCGGCGATGTTGTCGGCCGTCACCTCGACGGGCATCAGGCTCACCTGGTTACCGGTATCGACACTCAGCCCGTGCCGGATCATGAAGGCAAGCAGTCGCAGCGTGATATCGAGGCTGCTGCCGCGGCCGTCCAGGGCGGGCGTGATCAATGCGGGCCTGAAGATTCGTGCCTCGAGCCCCTGGTCCATCGCCGACAGCACGAGCTGTTCCGCGACCCATTTCGACTGGCTGTAACCGAAGTCGAGATGGTCCATCGCGCTGTTGCGATCGCTTTCGTACAGCACGTCGCGGGTGGCCCAGCCGAAAACGAAGGTCGTGGAAACGTGGTTCAGGACTTTCGGCCGGCCGCTGAATGCCAGGTCGATGACCTGGGCCGTGCCGGACACGTTGGCGGCCCGCATCTGCCGGTACTCGAGCAGGTAATTGACCAGCGCGGCGCTGTGATAAATCGTGCCGACCTCGAGCAGCAGCGCTCGCCACTCCGGTTCGGGCAGGCCGAAGGCCGGCCGCGACAGGTCGCCGCAGAGCACGTTGACCCGGGCATCGTAAGCCGCCAGCGGCGCTGCCGGCCCGACGACCTCCCTGAACTCCCGTCGCAGGCGCTCCGCCGCGTGCTCGCGGTTCCTGCCTCGGACCAGGACCTGAATCCGCTCGTCGAACTGCTGCAGCAGGCTCGACAGCAGGAACGGCCCGAAAAATCCCGTGCCGCCGGTCAGCAGGATGTCGCCAGCCCCGGCTGCCGCTGACGGAACTCCTGCTGCGGCGATGGCGTGCTGCGGGCGACGGTAGACGCTGTCCGCCCGCATCTGGCGTTGCTCCTGTTCCAGCCGGGCACTCATGGTCTGGCCGATCAGGCCCGCCAGGCGCTCACCGGCAAGCCCGGGAGTCTGTGCAAGGATATGCCCGGCCTCGAATATTTGCCGGACCGTCAGGCTGCCGAACAGCCGGACCGTGATGCGTGCGGCCAGCCCCCCGGCGCCGATGGCCCGGCACTCGTCCCGGACCCAGTGCAGGAGCGTGATGAGGTCCAGCGAATCCACGCCGGCTTCGAGCAGGGTGACTCCTTCGTCGCCGGCCAGCCCGTAACGCTGCTGCAGCGACTCGAGCAGATCCGGCAGGCCGTCCTGGCCGCCGGCCGGAACACTCCCTGCACCCGTTCGACTCCGGGAAATCACCTCGAGCAGGCCGTGTTCGAACAGGTCGCGCGTCTTCGCCCGCCGGATCTTGCCGGAACTGGTCCGGGCGATCGCGCGGGGAGCCAGGAAGACCAGGTTGGCGATGGACACCTGCAGGCGTTCGCGTATGGCGGCAATGACGGGAGGTGCTTCCGGAACGTCACCGACTCTCACGAGTTCGGCGAGCACGGTGATCGTCCCGCTCTGCTCATCGGCAAAGGCGACGACGCTGTTGCGGCGAACTTTCGACGTCTGCTTCTCGACTTCGCTCTCGATATCCTGCGGGTAGATATTCCGGCCATGGACGATCAACATGTCCTTCGTGCGGCCGCAGATGAACAGCTCGCCCCGGTCGACGTAGCCGACGTCGCCGGTGCGCAGAAAGCTCTCGGCGCAGCCCGAAGCGGGATCCAGCCGGGCGTCGAACACGGCCGCGGTCAGGTCGGGCCTGTTCCAGTAGCCCTGCGTCTTGCTGCTGCCGGCGAGCCAGACTTCCCCGGTCCTGCCATCGGCAACCGGCAGCAGGGTGTCCGGATCGACGATTGCCATGCGGGTGTCGCCCAGCAGGCGGCCGCAGCTCATGATCTGCACTGCCGGCTGGCCTGCCGCGGCCGCCCTGACTCTGCCGAGGCCGAGCGCCGCGCGGTCGATGGAGATCGCCCGGCGACCGTAGCTGCTGACGGCCAGTGTGAACTCCGCCAGCCCGTAGGCCACGAACATGCTCTCGCGCCGCAGCCCGCACGACGAGAACCTGTCCAGGAACGCTAAGAAGCTGTCGGCATCCACGGGTTCGGCCGCCACCATCAGGAAGCGCAGCGACCCGAGGTCGAGTTGCTGCAGCAGCGCTTGCGGAACGCGGCGCTCGTCCAGGCACAGCTTCAGGGCGAAGTTGGTGATCGAGCTTGCCGTCGCGCGGTAGCGACTCATGGTTTCCAGCCACAGGGCCGGGCGCCTGATGAACGAACTCGGCGCAAAGCCGTAGCTGCAGCCGCCGCTGAGCAGGACGTTTATGTGGTAGCCGATCAGTCCCATGTCGTGATGCTGCGGCAGCCAGCTGACCGCTATCGACTCGCCGTGATCGACGACTGCCTCGGCGTTGGCGATCAGGTTGGCGTGGCTCACCATGACGCCCCTGGGATCGGTCGTCGAGCCGGACGTGTATTGCAGGAAAAACGTTTCGCAGGGCTCGCATTCGGGGAGTCCGCGTCCGCGAGCCGCCGCGCCGGTAGTAACCAGCGGGCCGAGTTCCAGCAGCCGGTCGCGAACGGCACGTTCACTCACCGTGCCGGGCTGGCATGCGTCGAGGATCTTCCACGTCGTGCTGCACATGGCGACGCCGGCCGCCTGGCTGTCGTCGAGCACGTGGCTGATGCTGTACAGCCATGCCGTCGGCTGGTGCACGCTCAGTGGCAGGGCCGGCACGCCGATGTAGCCCGCCTTGTTGCAGGCGAACAGTGCCGTGATCAGCTCCAGGCCGGGCTGGTAGCACAGCAGCACCCTGGCCCCGGTTTCGCCGCGGATAGTTTCGCGAAAGTATGCCGCCAGCCTGTCGACCTGCAGCGCGAATTGCGCGTAGGTCAGCCGCTCCTGCACGTTCCCGCGGCTGTCCAGGAAACAGAACAGCATGGCGTCGGGCTGGGCGCCGACCCAGTAGTCCAGGATCGGGAACAGGTTATGGTCCGACAGCCTGGGGATGATCGAAGTAGGCTTCGCGTCCTGCATTGTTTACCGCGATGCTGCCGGTGTGGTGGAGCCGCCCGGTCATGGTAGTCTAATCGCAGGTCCCGGTTAACCCGTCGCGAGACGCGCGGAATGGAATTCGCAACCGGAGCTGAGTCCACCTTGCACGCCCGAGCGGGGTCTTGTGCGCCTTGCGGGCCTGGGCAACTGGCCGGAAGCGGCCGGCGGCCCTGGCCGGGCCGCGCCTGCCGGTGGTGCACGCAACGTCCCTGGCGCTACCGGGTAGCAGTATGTTCAAGGGCAGGATCACCAACGCGCCGCACGTTCCCCGGTGGCGGGCGTTGCTCGACACGCGGCACATGATCCGGAATCCTCTCGAGGTATTCGAAAGGTACCGGGCCAGGCTGGGCGATACCTTCACATTTCATTTCGGCGGGACCCGGCCGACCATCGTGTCGAGCGATCCCGATTTCATCGAACACGTCCTGAAGGGTAACCGGGACAACTACCAGAAGTCCGACATCCAGGTCGAACGCATGGTGGAGTTCCAGGGCAAGGGGCTGGTCAACAGCCATGGCGACGAGTGGCTGCGCCGCCGTCGGGTGCTGGCGCGCGGTTTCCTGCCGGCCCGGCTCGCGCAGCAACTTCCCGTCCAGCAGGAGGTGCTGCGTGACCTGATGTCGGCATTCGACTCGGCTGTGCGCCGGGGCCCGGTCGACATGCACCAGCAGATGGTGCGCTTCACGCTGCGGCTAATCGGCAATGCGCTGTTCGGGCGCAGCATGCGCGGCGACGAACTCGACCTGATTGCCGACTCGATCTCCGAGATCCAGGCCTTCATCGTTCGACAGATCATCCGGCCCTACATGATCCCGTGGTACCGCATCAGCGGTATCTCGCGCCGGTACCAGCGCATGCGGGCTACGGGCGACGAGATCGTATTGCGGCACATCGCGGCGCGGCGTGCGGAAGGCGTCGGCGAGTCGGACTTTCTCCGGCTGATGCTCGAGACGCCCTACCACGACAGCGGGCGAACCATGACGGAGGACGAGGTCAGGGTCGAAAGCCTGCAGCTGATGGTCGCCGGCAACGAGACGTCGTCGATCAGCCTGACCTGGATCTTCTACCTGCTCGGGCGCCACCCGCAGTACATCGCCCGGATCCGCGCGGAGATCGCCGAGCTTATCGGCGACGATGATGTCGACTTCGATAAGCTGCACAGGCTCGAGTTGACGACGCGCGTCATCGACGAGGCCCTGCGTTTGTATCCGCCGTTCTGGACGATCGACCGGGTCGCCATGCAGAGCGACGAGATCGGCGGGATACGGATACCGCAAGGCACGATCGTCCTGCCCTACATCTACGGCGCTCACCACAACGCGGCGCGCTGGCCGGAGCCGGAGCGTTTCGATCCCGATCGCTTCCTGCCCGAGCAGAGCGGCGAGCGCCACCGCTTTGCCTACCTGCCTTTCGGCGGCGGACCCCGGCTGTGCATCGGGCAGAACATGGCAATCGTCACGATCCTGCTGATCATCGCCACCGTCGTTCGCCGGTACGACTTCGAGTTGGCGACCGACGTACCGGTGGGGAAGCGCCCGATGATGCTGCTGCGTCCCGACGGGCCGGTGCACATGCGGTTCCGGCTGCGCGAGGAGCAGGCCCGCTGATCCGGGCAGGGATCGAGCGCGCGTATGTGTGCGCTCAGTCCCTGGCGCCTTCCGATTCGGGCGCGCTGCCGAAACGATACGCCCGCATCGAGGCCGTCGAGTTCCACAGGACCCGCCACCAGGGCGTACACGGCAGTGGCAGTGAGGCATCGCCGAACCGATCGACGTAATAGCT
>Ga0224510_10000963_pt1 | contig 19919 bp, 12 predicted proteins | sample SF_May12_sed_USG_FD_170161 | JGI IMG/M metagenome (GOLD analysis project Ga0224510, IMG submission 170161) | Sediment microbial communities from San Francisco Bay, California, United States - SF_May12_sed_USGS_4_1 | ecosystem: Environmental > Aquatic > Marine > Sediment | place: USA: California... | reverse complement strand
AATCGTCAAAAACCCCCAAAAATCGAATTTCCTATAAGGGGGGGGTATTACAGGCACATCGTCAAAAAATAATAAGCTGAAAACAAGTGAAGTCCCCAAAATTGAAAACACCTTCTAAAATATTGGCAAAGATAACTGTTTTCAGTGCTTTTATCTAAAATTTCCAATAAAAAAATCCAAAAATGACGAAAATTTTGTAAAAAACGACAAAAAAAGCTAATTAAGAAAAATAAGAAGTTTAAAACATTCCATCCTCACTCATCAAAACTTTTAAATTTTTTTACAAAAAAAAAATAAACCTTAAGTAAAAACAAACCAAAGTAAAAAAATCGTCAAAAACCCCCAAAAATCGAATTTCCTATAAGGGGGGGGTATTACAGGCACATCGTCAAAAAATAATAAGCTGAAAACAAGTGAAGTCCCCAAAATTGAAAACACCTTCTAAAATATTGGCAAAGATAACTGTTTTCAGTGCTTTTATCTAAAATTTCCAATAAAAAAATCCAAAAATGACGAAAATTTTGTAAAAAACGACAAAAAAAGCTAATTAAGAAAAATAAGAAGTTTAAAACATTCCATCCTCACTCATCAAAACTTTTAAATTTTTTTACAAAAAAAAAATAAACCTTAAGTAAAAACAAACCAAAGTAAAAAAATCGTCAAAAACCCTGAAAATTTTATTATTTTTTAAAAGATTTACATCATCTTCAACCAACTCAACCTAAATTTCTAAACAACACCACGTTCTCGTAGCATTACTATGTTACAGCTTATCCCAATTTGATTATAAGGGCAGCGCTGGGCGATTTGTACGCACGTCATTTACATCCATTCAAATTTCTTTACTGAAAAATTTTACTAATAAGTACTTGTTCATACGCGAATTTCATCGTTTCGTAATCCCTGAAAAGTAATGATTATATGCAACTCAGCTAAGCCCTTTTCGTACCAACACGTCTACCTGAATTACTATACATTATTGATAATTCAATTTATTAATATTTGTCACTCCCTTCTAAAGTCCGTTTCCATGGAAATTTTTCAACGGCGGTATACCAAGAAAAGAAAAGGTAAAGTTCACGAGGATCATCGGTTTAACCGCCAAGTTTCCCTTAATGGTTGTGACGCACCGCCAAGTCCCTTGATTTTTAAGCACATCGCTCGTACTCCTCGCGTATATTAAGGCATCATAAATAAAGGGGTCTCTAATCCCTGTTTTTATTACAGATTTTCAAGATTTTAAGCGTCAAAGTTCCCCAGATCAAACTTCTTGCGTATTTCACCACGATAAGAGAGCTTTATAACTTAAAAATATTTCTTTTCCTTTAACACCTGATTCATTATCTTTGGGGTCTGTGGTCTAACCGCAGGTGCTGGCACCCCTATTACCTGCCCCTCTTGTTACTCGTTAGTTATACCTCTCAGTATTCTACGACCAATCTTAACCACTGAAGCAGAAATACGTATTTAGCAGTCTTCATTTACTAAACCAAAAATTAGTTTTAATTTAATCTTACTTTTATTACTGATGAAATTAGAGGCCCTTATTGTATTTAACCCGACAGCGACATCCCATTAATTCATTCTCCTTTCACCTCCACATATGGTAACATGCATAATCCGTAATAGCCTACTTACAACCAGTGCCAGGACCATACACTCTCAAAACTCTAAACAACACCACACACTGTGGTATTACTACACTTTTTTATACTAACACACAAAAACTACTAATACAAAAATATACCCCCAAAGGAAGCACCATCTCTATTTATGCTAAGAGCTGAGCTAGAAATACAGAGATCTCAAAAATTGTCTCAAACCATACCCGCAAATAGATTTCCCTGTAAACTAGACCATAAAAAACCAATAAGCAGTAAATATAAAAACTATTAAACATAAGAATACACCCCTCCAAAGGGAGCACCATCTCTATTTATGCTAAGAGCTGAGCTAGAAATACAGAGATCTCAAAAATTGTCTCAAACCGTACCCGCAGATAGATTTCCCTGTAAACTAGACCATAAAAAACCAATAAGTAGTAAAAATAAAGAAGCACAATTTTTATTATCACTACCCCTACCGACCCCTGAAACACTCCAAAAACCTATTTAGATAAGGAAAACAAAATATTATTAATCAAAAACATCTCATCCACCCCAAAAACTCACATCCAAAAGCACGACCTTATATAATTACAGCCAATCTTACCCAACCCTCACAACTTTTCACAAAATTTTCACGCTAAAAAAAAGGCAGTAAATCCAAGACATTCAAAAACTCGTACTTTTGACAAAATTTTTCATTTTGACACAATCGTCACTCCCCTAATTTTACTTAATTTCAGGGGAATTTACAGCCTAACAACACTTTTACTCCCAAAAATTTTTAGAAAATAATTTCCAGAAAATTGGACTCTCCCCCTCCCTCCCCCCCCGCACCCCCCCCTCCCTCCCGACTTACCGGCCGGCTCTCGTGGTGGCCGGCCGGAGTGGGGTCGGGTGCATGGGGAGGGGGCTAGTCACTAGAACTACTAGGGAACTAATCTCTCTTTACATGTCCTTAACACTCTTTTCGATCCTTAGGGGCCGCTTTCGCTCAAAGCACCTTAAACACCAACAAGGGATACCTTATATTCCTCCTTTTTTTTTTTTTTTTTTTTTAGTCTGAGAAAGTTCATAGGAAGGGTAAGGGTTCTCTCCTCTGGGAGCTCTACACTACACAAGCAGTATTTAACACTATACCAGAACGTAAAAAGTCAATCGCCCGGGAGATGGACAACCTCTCTTACACTGCTTACACAGCACAAAAAAGCATTATACAAGAATGAGATATACAACGAAACAATTCACTAAAGAGTTAAGATCTTTTTAAGTAAATAAAGAAAAATAAAAGCTTTTTACTTAAAAAGAAATAGCTATAATAAAGTAAACACATAACACTTTATGGTTGCAGCCAACAACCATAAAATTAAAATAAAAATAGTCGTAAAACAAATAAACATATTATTATTACAACGACAGATTCTTAAAACTCTAAACAACACCACACACTGTGGTATTACTACACTTTTTTATACTAACACACAAAAACTACTAATACAAAAATATACCCCCAAAGGAAGCACCATCTCTATTTATGCTAAGAGCTGAGCTAGAAATACAGAGATCTCAAAAATTGTCTCAAACCATACCCGCAAATAGATTTCCCTGTAAACTAGACCATAAAAAACCAATAAGCAGTAAATATAAAAACTATTAAACATAAGAATACACCCCTCCAAAGGGAGCACCATCTCTATTTATGCTAAGAGCTGAGCTAGAAATACAGAGATCTCAAAAAAACACAATAATAAATCATACATAAAACCACACTTTTAATTTCTAGAGAGACTACAACTCTCACCTTTTAGATGAAAACTAAACGTGGTTATTCCACTACAGAAACATTACCTATTTTTAATTTCTAAAACAAAAAAAATCTATCAAACTTACTATAACCACTTAGGAACAAAAAAAAAATTAGCATTTTCCTCTCTCACTCAAGCACTATCCACACCACCTAAATTAGAATCAAGTCCTTGAAGAAACAACTTTCACAAAAAACACTCAAACCTATCAAAATGTGAAACCAAAAGAGAAATAGGCATACTTGAATGATTTAAACCACACATCTCAAAACAATTTCCAGAAAAAACACCAGAAAACTCAGGACACAACGAAAATGTATTTGTTCGACCTATTACAGCATCCATTTTAAAAGCTAAAGCCGGCACAGACCATCTGTGTAAAACATCACCAGTTGTTACAGACACCGAAGTAACTTTATCATAAGGTAATAAACAAAGACAATCAGCCATACCAACACGAGAAATAAAACCTTCATCGTCATTTAACCCTTCAACGAGAAATCTAGCATAACAAGTTTGATTAAGAATAACCCCCTTATGGACAGCATCAAAAAAACTTCTCTCTTTTTCTCCTAAACTTTCTCACGCAGAAGAAACTAATTCCAAATAAGTAACTTCCCTCCTACGCAGCCCTTCGTAAAGAGGTAAAACTTCAGTTCAAACCTCTTTTCTTTCTTCCAAATCCTCTAAACCATCTGAAACTTTAAAATACTGCTGAAGAAACTCATTAGAAGAAAAAGAACAACTTCAATCAGAACCAAAAAAACTTGGCTTACCAAAATAATCTTTGTTATCTACAGCCAGACCACATAAAAAAACAGAATCTAATAACCAACGGAAAAAAAAAGATTGAAAAAATAAATTAGACAAAAAATACTCGTACTCTCAATTTCACTGATGACCAATTACTTTCAATCGATAATCAATCTTCTTTCCCAACTCCATAGCGTATAAGTTATCTAAAGAAAATAAAGACAAAACACACAAAATCAAAGTAGGAATAACTGTCCACCCTAACTCCAAAACCTTAGACTCCGCCCAAGACTTCTTCATAGCTTTTCGCCCCCCATAACCTCTAAAAACAACAATAACTATTCCAACAAAAACAACAATTACAAGTGTTACTCCGGTCACAAAATCATAGTACCTTAACAAAAAAGAATACAACTTAGTTACAAACTCAACAACTCCTCATCTATTATAATCAAACATCTTATTTCATTGTAAAACAAACCAACTTAAATTAAACAACAACTTATTAACACACTTAAGAAATAACTACATAATAAAAAAATTAATTCTTTTTAAATAAACCTATTTCTTAAAAAAAAATCCTACCCTAATAATGCATCCGGATCCTCTCGTACAATGGAAACTTTTTATAAAGATAGAAACTGACCTAGCTTGCGCCGGTCTAAACTCAGATCATGTAAAGCTTTAAAGGACGAACAGTCCTACTTTTTTAGTCTCTCCACCAAATAGGAGCTTTAGTCCAACATCGAGGTCGCAAACTTTTTATTCGATAAGCCCTCCAGTAAAAAATTACGCTGTTATCCCTACGGTAGCTTTATCTTTTTATCCTAAAAAAGGGATCCTTTACTCAACAGCTACTAACTACAAAAAAAGTTTTCCTTTTCTACTGCCCCAGTAAAACATTTGAACTGATATAAAAACCAGCCCATAACCAAGCTCGATAGGGTCTTCTCGTCTTTTACAAATACCTTGGCTTTTTAACCAAAAGAAAAATTTCAAAATTCACTAAAAAGACAGCTGCTCCCACGTCAGTCCATTCATTCCTTTCCCCAATTAAAGGACAATTCATTGCGCTACCTTAGTACAGCTATTAACTGCAGCCGTTAAACTCTCGTCACCGGGCAGGTCCGACCCTTAATATTTATATACTTTCTAAGAGCGATGTTTTTAATAAACAAGCGAGAAGCGATATTTGCCGAGTTCCTATTCTATGATTATAAACCCTATAAAAACAATATAATTTCCATAACAAACTTTTACATTTTCAATAAACTTACGATGTTACCCTGCTATATTTCATCACTTATGCTACACAATTTCTACTCATCTTATACTAATTTAAATAAAAAAATTTTTTTAAAAAGAAGAATACTAAATTAAAAAACTAAAAAACACTCTATTTTCTCAACTACCATCGCCCAGTAATTCCACTGCACATTCATTATGTTTAAACTATCTTTATTCTTACGACCTTAGCACCATAAGACTAAATAAAACTTATAGAACCAATAATATACTACCAGAACTGATATTAACACAACAACTAGAACCTTTTTATAAAAAACTCAAAGCATTTCAAACGTTGTATTAACCTAAAGCTTATTAGTACGAACATACTTTTTTTCTTCAACCAGCTATCAACTTTTTCGATGGCATATAACCGACAAATAGACTCTATGTCCCTAACTATACAACGTTAAATCCTAAGCCTATTAGCTCTAAAATTTTCAGGAATTAATATCTATTTTCTCACTCTATAAACCATGATACAAAAAGTAAATAAATTTAATACCTTTATAAAATTTAATAACCCAAATAAAATTAAACCTCATAAAATTCCCTCACAGTACAATTAAAGATAATTATAAAATCACCTTTACAATTACATATATTTCTTCGTATCAAAAATTACTCATAAAACTCTACTAAAACACCAATTTATACCATCTAGAAACTTCTTCTATCCTCATTGCCACAAAATGATATTTTTACAACTAAACTAAAATGGCTAAAAATTGCTTACATTTATAAATAAAACCAAATAAACAAAAATAAGTAAACCCTGTTAAAAAAAACACCTATAACACGATTAAAACTTATAACTTACTTAAGAAACCCGTTCTGAATAATCTTTTCTCATAAAACCTTAGGCCAAGAACAAGTAATTATATAAAAAAAGTAAAAAGCGGTAAATCAATAACCAGACTCCTCATAAGGAGACTCAACAGCACAATGCCCAATATACGTAAGAAAAAAAAAATTAATAATAAACAATCAATAATATAGTTTCGCTAAGGGATTAAACTGATACCCTCCAATACGCCTTTTAATTGATAAAGAAGGAAGCAAAAACAAAATAAGAATAGACCCTAGTAGAGCAAGGACACCTCCAAACTTTGTTGGAATAGAACGTAAAATACAATAAGCAAATAAAAAATACCATTCCGGCTTAATATGTTCAGGAGTCTCATTTGAATCAGCTATAATCAAATTCTCAGGCTCTCTAAAAAGATCTGGAAACAATCAAATTCTCAAGCTCACAAAAAAAAACTGGAAAAAAAAAAAAAAAAAAAAAAAAAAAAAAAAGATACCACATTATTCCGAGAACATCCTTATAAACATAAAAAGGATGAAACGACACACTGTCACAAGATGACTCAACACCAAGAGGGTTTCTAGAGCCTGTAATGTGTAAAAGAGAAAGATGAATCAACATTATAATTAAAAGAACAAAAGGCAAAAGAAAATGAATTGTAAAAAACCGCTTTAACCTTGCATCACAAAGATAAGATGCCCCTCACAATAGGTTTACAATTTTATCCCCCACTACAGGAACAACCCTAAACATATTAGTAATTACAGTAGCCCCTCAAAAAGACATTTGACCCCAAGGCAAAATATAACCTGTGAAAGCAGTTGCCATTAAGACAATTAACATAACAACCCCCGAATGTCAAACCCTTCCAAGATTATAAGACTCATAGTATAACCCTCGAGCAATATGAAAATAAATACAAATAAAAAACATAGAAGCACCATTTATATGCACACCACGAATTAATCACCCATAATTTACATCTCGAACAATATGTATAACTGATATAAAAGCATCTTTTACATTAGGACTATAGTGAACTACTAATAAAAGACCTCTAACAATTTGAACAACCAGGCAAAACCCTATTAAAGAACCAAAATTTCACAACCTATTTAAATTTTTAGGAACCGGGAAACCAAAAATATTTTTAATAACTAAACGAAAACCAGAATGACGACCTCATCTCATTAAGAAGAGCAAAAAAACCACTTGCAAAATTTAAGCCAGAACCTAATAGTTTTATAACTTTCTTCTTAATAAAACTAACATTATTTTAGAAAAATACTTAAAAAATATAATTAACATATAAAATATCATAAGCCATTAACCACTTCCAAACCTATTACTTTAAAATAATACTTTTCCTAGGAGAACGTCTATTAGATCGTATATTGAGGGGATGAGCCCCATAACTTTATTTAGTTTACCTCCTACTATTTTATATATCATAACAAAACAACAACTCTTTCACCACCACAAATAAACACTTAAAAGAGCGAACACTCGCATGACAGGGTTATGAGCCCCACAACTTAATTTTAGTTTATCTTCCACTATCTAAACCGAACTAAAGAACCAGAACAAAAATCCAACATTCCTATCCTTCCCACCATTACTAAAAACAAATGAAATGACAAAAACATCATAATATAACACCAAAAATAAGAAACACACAAACTTCAATGAGACGCTGGAATTCACTCTCAACTCTTAACTACTTGAAGTAAAAAATCTACATTCGCAGGCAACTTTCCAACTATGCACCAATAAACTCAATTAAAAAAAAGAATAAGAAGAAATAAAAAAATAAGAAACAAAAAAATATTTAACAAACTAAAAAACCTACCTTTATTAACATCTTCCTCCCTATCCTTCTTCAGCAAATCAAAAGGAACTAAAGCTATACAATAACAAATAAGAACTAAAACCCCAGAAATAATAGCCATATAAAGAGCAAAACCTAAAAAACAACTATTTAATACATATAGTCAAAAAGAAACCAGTAAATTAACCCTAAAAAGAAAACACAAAAGAACATATTCTCTAGAAAACTTAAAAAATAAATATCAAAGACAACCAAAAGATAAGCTGGAAACAAAATACAAAAACAATTCTCAATTCATTATCTTCAAGAACACCATATCAGCTAAAGCCTATTTTGCTAACATTAAAATATTAACGATAAAATAAGATTATTAAACTAACATTTTACTTTTCATAAACTCACCTATTAAATAGACAGTAATAAGAAATAATACATAAGAATCAATAATCTTAAAGGAAGTAACTTTTTTCAACAAACAGCCATCAACAAATCATAACGATAGCGAGGCATTCTTCCACGAATTCTAATAATCAGCAAACAAAAAATAACCATTTCAAACGATAAAAGAATATTTCTAAGAAACCTACCTAAAAAAACCCTACCAAACAAAACTGAAATAACTATTCTTATAAAATAAATGTTTCCATACTCAGCCAATGCAATCAAAGCAAAACCTACCCCACCATATTCAACAGTGTACCCAGATACTAGCTCAGACTCCCCTTCTACAAAGTCAAACGGCGCCCGATTTAACTCTGCAAGAACAACAATAAGCCATAAAAGAAACACCTCAAACATTAGTACAACCAGAGGAAAATAAGATAAACGAAAAATAACAAAACTATAAGAACCTAAAACTAAAAGAGGACACAAGAGAAGGGTCCTAAAAACCACCTCATAAGAAATTCTTTGAGCTACTCTCCGCATAGCCCCTAAAGAAGAGTATGAAGAATCTACACTTCAACCTACAAGGAAGGTACCAAACACATGTCTTCTAGAAACACAAATTATAAATAAAACCCCTAACTCAGTAGGATTGATCGTAAAAAAAGAAGGAAAAATAACTCAGGCTCCATAAGACAAAAAAAAACAAATAAACGGACCTAGAAAATAAATATATCCAGACCCAGAAAACCCTCAACAAACCTCTTTAGTAAAAAGCTTTACCCCATCAGCCAAAGGTTGTGCTAAACCTTTAAAACCAACTTTATTAGGCCCCTGACGAAGTTGAATTATTCCTAACCACTTTCGTTCTACAACAATTAAATAAGCAACATTAATTAAGACTATAACTAATACTAAAAAATGAGACATTAGAAAGAGAGTTATTAACTCGTAAAGAAGTTTACAGCTTCCCACTTCCACAGACGCCTTTCCAAAAATAGCTTTAACATACACCTAACTTAAAGACCCTTAGATGAGTCGAACACCCCAAAAACAGTTTCAAGCTGTCATTTGCCCACGCAAAAGATCTAGGAAGAAAATTTTATTTAAAAGAAACTCAAATTATTTCTGCTATAAATGAAAATTCCATAAGCTATCCTCCTAAATAACTAAACTGTAAAAAAATCTAACCCAAAAACACCTAACACTAAAAAATAACCTAAAAAAAATGCACTATATAAATAACGATCTGATAAATACCTTAAAGGAATTAACAGACTCCTAGGGTTTCCGTGAGAAACAGAACTATAGGCACACAAACAATATACCCCCGCTAAAAAACACATTATTCCTAAAGGGATACAGAAAACCCAATAAACTCAAACCCCAGCTGTAATACATATTACTTCTCCCAAAAAATTTAACGTTGGTGGTAGAGATATTCTTAAGACACAAGAAAAACATCAACATAAAGCAAAGCTAGGAAAAACTACTAACAAACCCTTATTAATTACTACTCTCTGACTCAAACTCCATTGATAAAAAGACCCAGCCATTATAAACATCAAAGGAGAAGATAACCCGTGAGCAAAACAAAGACAAACACTTCCAGCTCATCCCACCTCTGTACAACTAACAATTCCTACCAAACAAACACTTATATGTCCAATAGAAGAATAAGCAATTAAAGACTTAATATCCCTTTGACACAAGCAATAACACCTAGTAAATACACCTCCTCACACAGCTATAGATAAAATACCACAAGAAGCAATATTAATTATAAAAACATTGAACACTTGCGTTATCCGAAGTATCCCATAAACCCCTAATTTCAAAAGAATTCCAGCTAAAAGCATAGACCCTGCAAGAGGTGCTTCAACATGAGCCTTAGGAAGCCAAGAATGAAAACAAAAAATAGGTAATTTTACTAAAAACCCCAATATTAAAAGCATTCAAACTGACCAACCAGCATCTTTTGTTCATATCTCATATCAAACAGGACTAAAAAAAACAACAGAATAATCAGCAGATTGTTCTTGAATACATAAAAAAACCAAAACTCCTAGTATTGGAATAGAAGCACAAATAGTATATAGTATTATTGCTACTCCAGCTTGAATACGCTCAGGATTATTTCCTCAACCTAAAATTAATCACAAAGTAGGAAGAAGACTAAACTCAAATAAAAAAAAATATTTTTTACAATGAAACAACCTAAAGAACCTATTAAAACACAATACACACCTAAATCAAAACCTTCTTTATAAAAACAAAACTCTTTTCTTCCTTTTTCATTAAAGTAATAATCTTTACATCTAGCAACATAAGTTCTTAAACCCACTAAAAAAGTCATAATCCTTATAACATAACCCAACTGATCACAAAACGCACTAACCCCAACTCAAAAATCTACCTGCAACCCAACATACTCTAGAACTAAGGGAATTAAAAGAATACTAATTATAAAAACTAACCTGCCACCTAAAAACAAAAAAATGAGACAACAGAGAACTACAAACAAACTTAATAAAACTAATTCCATTTGGCCTCAGGGCTTTAACCCACCTCGGAAGCTTCAACTCCATATTCTATTAAACTATTAAGGCCCAAATAAAATAAACTTACAAACATAAAAACAGTACAAAAGTAAGCTTTTTAACATGCACTACTCTATACCATTAACTCTTTCACTACTTTTTCTCTTTCTTTGTTCTACTTTTCTTCGTCCCCTTACTATCTATTTTTCTTCCTTTTCTATCTTGAACCTTTTCTATTTTTTTATTTTCTGCTTTCTTAGCCGAAACCCCTCCAAATAAAACCCGAGTCTTTCTAATATTATAACTATCAGAAAAATAAGAACTTTCAAATTTGAAAGTCGTTAAATTACCCCATAAAGATGAGCACCATAAAGAATTAAGACCAGTCGCCCGCCTGTGACGAGTACAAGAACCCCCATCAGGAAAAGAATAGCAACCAGTAATAAATGATCACCACACTCAAACATAAGTAACAATAAAAACAAAAATAACTATTAATCTTAAAAATAAGCTTGCCTCCATCTATATTTAAATTTTAAAACTTTTTAAAACTCTTTCAAACTATCTAATTTTATTATATTAAAAAAAACTAATAAACCTCAACAAAAAAAACCCACAAAAAAATTGAAATAGGCATACAACAAAACGCAAAAAAAAAGAAAACCTCCCAACTGATCTAAAATTTAAAAACGACACATGTTGTCCTCCTACTAAAAACAACTGAACTAAAAGGCTTAGATAAAAATACGTACTAAAAGCTGACCCTAAAACCAAAACAATTGCTGCAGCCCTATCAAAATCCCAAATAGGAAAAAAACTAATAGTCTTTGCACCACCCCCTAACAAAGGAGGCATACCAGAAAGAGAAGCAACATGAATCACAACAATAAACCCAGAAAACCCCCTTCTCTCACATTCTGAGAATGTATAATGATCTCTTACACTAGATAAATTAGAATAATGCAACTCAATAACAACTAAAAACAACATTACACCATAAGTAAACAAATAAATATAACAAAGAAACTGAACACCAGAACATGCCAAAATCACCAACCACCCAGACTGAACAAGAGAAGAATAAGCAATAATAGAACGATATTCAACAGTATTTATTCCAGCTAACCCTCCTACTAAAGCAGTAAGCATACCAAAAGTCCCAAAAATACTATAAAACAACTCTTCTGCTCCTAAATTACACAAAAAAAAAATAGGACCAACTTTCTGAACTCAACCAATAAAAAAACAATTCATTCAAGAAATTTTTCTTATTACTGAAGGAACTCAAAAGTGAAAAGGAAATAACCCTAATTTAATTAAAAACCCCAAAATAAAAAAATTAAAAAACATTAAAACTAATAGCTTTCTAGCCACTAATATTAAAAAAGAAATAAAAACAAAAAGAGACCCTAAACACTGAAAAATAAAATATTGAACAGCTCCCTCCAAACTTCGAGCCACCCTTACATTTAGTAAAAACATTATCCCAAAAAAACCACACTCTATTCTAAATCAAACCCCCATTAAACCTTTGCTCAAAATAACCCCCCAAGCACCTCCTAAAACCCATAGTAAATAAATAAAATAAGAAGAACCTATAACGCTAGGCCTATAAGAACTTTTTAAAATTTTAAAGCCGAAAAAACATGTGAACTAAAAGAAGATCAAAGACGAGAGGACCTCACTAACAAACACAAACCCACAATAGCTTCACATACCGCCAAAGACAAAAGAATAATAAGAATAAAAACCATAAACTTAAAACCTGAACAAACACAAACATAAGCACAAAAAAAAACCATTCTTACAAGCAAGATTTCAAAACCAATCAATAAACTTAATAACCTTTCTGCAAAAACAAGTGTTACTAAAATCCAACTTCTCACCAAAAATATTCTCACTCCAATTTGTAACACAACATAAAATTATTATACTTACCACATTAAACACTTCAAATTAGATAATAGCTTTTATTTAGTAAAACTTTTATAACTGAGTTTACCTAAAATGGTACACGCCGATTAACAGTCAGCAAGTCTTTCTTAACCTAAAACCCAAAAAAATTTTATTCAACTAAAATTAACACTAAGATCTAAGTATATAAATTACTTTAAAGAATTTTTAGAATCAACCCGATAACTAAGCTTCTCTCTCATAGTCTTCCGTAGTTCAGAGGGCTGATAAGACACGCATCGTTGCATAAGCCCATGGAACGGAACAGGATAAACTCGATACATTCACTCTACCTCCGTCTTAGGAACTAAAGGGAAAATTAAAGAACGTTGAGAGTACATTCCCTCATACATAATCCACAAGAAAAAACAAAGACTCCCAAGAGAAACACTAGACCCCCATCTTGAAATATAATTAAAAAAGAAAAAATTATCCCTATAAATAGGATATCGACGAGGCATTCCCCCTAAGCCTAAAAAATGCTGCGGAAAAAAGGTAAAATTTACACCTACAAATATAGAAATAAACTGAGCCTTTCTTCAAACACCATGAAGCCCAACACCAGTAAAAAGAGGAAACCAATAATGAAAACCAGCAAACATACCAAAAACAGCTCCCATTCTTAATACATAGTGGAAATGTGCAGTCACATAGTAAGTATCATGTAAAATAACATCTAAAGACGCCCTAGATAAAACAATACCAGTAAGACCCCCCACAGTAAAAAAAACTAAAAATCCCAGTGCCCAATACATTATAGGTCATCTACGTATTTTTCCTCCTCACAAAGTTGCCAATCATCTAAAAACCTTTACTCCAGTTGGAATCGCAATAATTATAGTCATAGTCCTAAAAAAAGCTCGTGAATCAACATTTATACCCATTGTAAACATATGATGTCCCCAAACAATAAAACCCAACACACCAATAGAACACATTGCCCAAAACATAGCAACCTTACCAAAAATTCGACTCTTCCCTACTCCTACTTTTATTACATGAGAAATTATTCCAAATGCAGGTAAAATTAAAATATAAACTTCAGGATGTCCAAAAAATCAAAATAAATGAACAAATAACATTGAATCTCCTAACCCAACAGGATCAAAAAAAGAGGTATTTATATTACGATCTGTTAATAACATAGTTAAAGCACCCGCAAGAACTGGTATAGCTAGAAGCAATAAAAACCTAGTTACCCCTAAAGATCTACAGAAAAGAGGAACACGAAGAAAATTATGACAACCAGAACGACTATTACCCCAAGTCCTATAAAAGTTCAAAGAAGCCATAATTGACGACAAACCACCTAAATGAAGAGACAAAATTAAAAAATCTATAGCTGGACCAGAATGCGCAATATTTCTAGATAAAGGAGGGTAAAGAGTTCACCCACCACCAAAACCACCTTCACTAAAAAGAGAAAAGCCCATTAATGTAAAAGAAGAAGGAAGAACCCAAAATCTTAAATTATTTATACGAGCAAACGCCATATCTGGAACAGCTAACATCAAAGGAACTAATCAATTACCGAAACCCCCTATTATCATTGGCATAACCAGAAAAAAAATCATAACTAAACCATGTGTTGTAACAACCACATTATAAAGTTGAAAATCTTTTAAGAATCTCATAGGTCTTGACAACTCAAGACGAATAATAACCCTAAAACCTGTTCCTACCAAACCTGCTCAAAAAGAAAAAATAAAATACAAAGTACCAATATCTTTATGATTAGCCCTTCCTATTCAACGAACAATCCACTCATACGAAAGACACACACGATTAAACACTCTAAGTAAGAGTTTTTCAGCAAAACCTCCTACAACCCTAACAGAACTGTCCGATAAAAAAACTTTTTTTGTAGAAAAAACAACTTCCTTAAAAAAACGCTCAATAAAACTAGCATAAAAACGAACTATTTGTTCAATTTGATAAATAAAATCAATTTTATTTTGAGTATTATTAACATTCAAACTCATTAAACGAAAAAAAATTTTCTTAACCCTATTAATTCTCTTACCAAATAATTTCAAATTCATCAATATAAATTACATTAAAAAACTAACTTTCTTACAAACTAAAAACGCACAAAACAAATAAAATATTTGGGAAGATAACTCTCGTGATTAAGTCTTAAGCTTATCGCATACTCCTCTGCCACCCAAATAAAATTTCTAATTAGCATAAGAGAAACTAATCCCAATTTTGAAATGCAAATTCAACTTTTTACTTAAAATATTACGCTATAAAGAAGGAGACAGAACGATTCGAATCGCCCACTAAAGAAATTAGAAGTAACCTAGCAACCTATTGCCCCCTACTCTGAAAGGATCACCCTCTTCTAAAGATTAAAAGTCTATAGCTTTATTATAAGCTACCAGAGCAAAAAATAACTAGCACTATTGTTTTTCTTTCTTAAAAAATAGACTATGAAATGTTTTATCTAAACATAATATCCTATTCAAATAAATCTGTAAATTTAAAACCATACTGTTAACACAAAAAAATTTAATCTTTTCATTCTAAACTTCCCTCACGATACTCATGCATTACACCTAACAATAAAACCACTAAAAAAACACACACATAAAAAAACTGTAACCAACTAAAACAAAGAACTTTAGACTTATAATTAAAAACTAAAAGACTAATAAGAATCACCTCCAAATCAAACAAAAGAAATAACAACCCTATATGATAAAACTGAACACAAAAAGTTATTCGAACTTTGTTAATTTTATCAAAACCACATTCAAAAGGTAATTTCTTTGCATAATGTAAAAATCGCCGTCGCATCCTTAAAAAAAAAGCTAATAAAAATATAAAAAAAGTAATAACTCCAAGAAAAAGTAAGTAAAAAACTTCTCCAAAGCTGTTTCTTACTTCCAAACGAACATCAACCCTATTTATAGGCCACAAATTAAACTGATTCAACATCTATAGCGAAAGATTTTTCTAAATCTCTATAAAGACCAAAACAATATGTGCTATATACACCATTTCGCTGATATAAACAAAACACCAAAACTTATTAAACCAGCTGAACAACAGCACCTAATACTCCCAAAGCACTAATTCTTATTAAACTATGATTTACTTATCTAAAATTAAACACTAAAATAAAAAACTTTTTGCACACCCTACAAAAAAAACTGTATAAACTCCCTAAACTTATAGAGGTAATTAGGCCAAGCATAGACGAATCTTAATACTAAAATTCAAATTGCATCAACAAAATGTCAATACCAAACAACAGCTTTAACAAAAAAAGCATCTGTACCCTTAAAAAAATGGTAAGAAAACAAACGCCATAAAGTAATACAAAGCATAATTAACCCTAAAATCACGTGAAGACCGTGAAACCCTGTCAACATAAAAAAACAAGAACCATAAGAACTATCATTAACATTAAAAGGCAACACTCTATACTCTTCAAATTGAATTACTACAAAAGCCAACCCCAAAAGAATTGTAATAACAAGATAAATTATAGCTCATAGACGACTTTCATTAGCTTCAACCGTCCCATATCAACACACATTAAACACTACAATTCGTTTATGAGCACATGTTACTCTAACACCAGACCTCAATAATAAAGCTAAATTAAACCCAGGCTCAAGATGCCAAGCAAATAAAGGAATTCCACGAGGAGGTCAACCAGGAGCACCTTTTAAAGTATTTCTAACCTGTAATTCACCAGTCCCACAATTAAACCAAGCTCAAAAGAAACTTGCAAAGAAAAAAAATTCGGAAACAAGAAACATCTTGTACCCCAGACGGTAAGACTTCCGAACCAACATAGTATGTCGACCCTCAAAAGTCCCCTCAAAAGCAACCTCACTTCATCAACACGCAACGGAAATAATTAACAACCTAAAAAAAAATCAAAACAATGTAAAACAACCCCCATACATAAAATTTACACCAGAAATAGCCATTCCTCCTAAACTGAAAGACACTACTAAAGGTCATAAATTCAACCCAATCAAAGGATAACCTGTTCGTCCCATAAGGTGTTGAAACTTTTTTCTTCTTATGAGCCGAAATCACACACATTTATATATGCTAAACACCTATCAAATAAAGAAAACTAAAATGGATAAGCCCAAAACTAAAGCCCTAAGAGAAATACCAACTTGCATTTTACGATGATGACCAACAAAATGATCAGTCAAAGCTTTTATCATTCCACTTCCAAAAATATAGGAACATCAACCCTTTTCCAAATAAAAAAAGCAAGTTGAAATTAACTTTAACGACCCCGAACTTACAGGATTACCAGTTAAATCTCTCAAAAATCACATTTTTCTAGAAAACCAAGAAAAAAAACTTTTCCTTTTAAACCTTAAAGAGTACAAAAAGACTTCCTCTTCTCACCGAACCATTCATCAAACCCCACAAAACAACACAACCAATATTAATATCTTAGCCGACAAAGACAAAAAAATATACTCTGAAAAACTTAAAACAAAACTTTGAAAAAAAACACCACTTAACACTGCCCCAAACCTGAGAGCCATAATAGGAACAACAGCAAAAAAATTTCTATCGTTTATAGAATCAGAAGGAAAAAAACACCTACTTCAACAACTTTTTACTATCAACCGCACAGAATAAAAAACAGTAAGTAAAACAGAAAAAAAGATCTCAACTACACCAAAAATACCAATTTCAGCCCAAAAACAACCCTCTACAATCATATCTTTAGAATAAAAGCCAGCTGTAAAAGGTAACCCTATTAAACAACTAAAACACACAACTATAAAAGATGAAATTACAGGCATTTTATACCACAACCCCCCAATAAACCGATAATCCTGAAGACCCCCTCTTAAATAAATTACCACCCCAACACACAAAAATATTATAGATTTAAAATAAGCGTGCGTCAACAAATGAAAAAAACACACATCCACCATCCCGACAGACAAACTGAAAAGCATTAACCCAAGCTGTCTTAAAGTAGAAAAAGCAACAATTTTTTTCAAATCTATTTCAAGTAAAGCAGCTAAACTTGCAAGCATTAAGGTGGCTACAGACCTTCTCAACAAAATCCTCGAAATAAAACCCCTAGTTAAATCAGAAAATCGATATAACACATAAACCCCTGCAGTCACCAAAGTAGAGGAATGAACAAGCGTAGAAACTGGAGTAGGAGCCGACATAGCAGCGGGCAACCAAGAAGAAAAAGGCACCTGAGCACTCTTAGTCATTCTTCCAAAACTTACTAATATTAACAAAGCTAACCTCTCACCACAAAACCTTAAATCTCAATAATTTCACCTATGAAAACAAGCCCCAAAAGCCAAAAACAAAATAAAAAACCTATCTCCAACACGATTAACAAAACTAGTTAACAAACCAGCAGCCAAAGCCTCTCTTCTTTTATAATAAGAAACTAGAAGATAAGAAGTTAAAGCAAGACCATCTCAACCTATTATTATTCCTAAAAAACTAGGTATATAGATAAAGAGATTTATAGACAAAACAAAAAGCATTAGAAGCCTAATAAAACGATGACTATTATCATCTCCTATATAAAAAACACAATAAAAACAAACTCAACAAGTAATGTAAAGCACTGTAAAGGAAAAGGAAACGGAAGCAAAATCTATTACAAGAGCCGTTGTTATACTATAACTCCCAAAACTAGCAAAGTCAAACCTTAACACAACCCCCAAAGATGATCTTAATAAAAAACTGAAAAACCTTATAACAATTATTATCCTTAAAATCAGCCAAAAAAAACAACATATATAGACTTGTTTAGAAGATCAAAAAACTCACATAAGTCAAGACCATTTTAAAGATATTTGAAATTTACAAGATTCCCGTTTTTTTTAAACTACTTGACCAAAAGAGAACCTAATTTATGGCAACTCAAGATCGACAACCCTACATTATTATTTAACTATCTCTTCTTTAAAGGGAAGAAAAATAATCTACCTAACTGTCGTAAACAGCCCACACTTTTTATGCTACCCCTTTTCTCGAGTAGTAATACAACCACCTTCTGAGCCTAAATCAAATACATTTATTCTGCTAACCCGAGAAAAGTTCCGAGGCACTTATACCTTCCTTCGAGGCTGCAACTCATTATTCATACTAAACTACAGAACCAGGTATCGGAATATTTTTCTATATTCGTAATTATTACATCAAAATAACCCATATTAACTCTGGCACGACACCACACAACCTATCAAGGAGTGAGGTACAAACACCCCTCTTTCTTGTTTGAAGCAAGACGGTCTAATAACCTAACCCCCTCATTTTAATTATCAAAATCAATTTGCTTTACATAACTTGAACAAAGGTGGAAAAACAAAAAGGATTGTAAAAAACAAACAAACACCTCTCAACAAATATAAAACAAAGTAAAAGCTACAAACAACAACTCGAAAAAAAAAGTAAAACTAACATTAAGAAAACAATCAAAACAATTAACACATATAAACTCAAAAACTGCCCTTGAAAAGAAAATATTAATTCAAAAACGAAAAAACAAGACAATAGGTCGAATTATTCATCCAACCAACTCAGCAAAAAAAACAACAATAAGTAAAAAAAGACTTTCCTGACCCTCATTAACAAATTGATTCAACATATCAGATCAGTTTTTAGTTATACCCATAAAATACACAGGCAAACAAAAAACAAAAGAGTAAGTTATCACTACCAAAAAATCGTCACAAACACTTTCATAAGCTGGCAATAAACCAAACACTCTTAAAACCACTAAATAAATAAACAAAACCCTATAAACAGTCAATAAAGAAAAAGTAATAGGAGAATGAGAATTACCTTTCTCCTTTACCTCTATTAAAATTAAAGACTCGATAACCCTAAGAAAAAACATTTCGAACCGAGTATACACATACCCAGAATAATTTAAAGAAAAAAAAAAAAAAAAAATTTTAAATAAACTTAAAAAAAAAAAAAAACAAAAAA
>Ga0224510_10000962_pt1 | contig 19925 bp, 16 predicted proteins | sample SF_May12_sed_USG_FD_170161 | JGI IMG/M metagenome (GOLD analysis project Ga0224510, IMG submission 170161) | Sediment microbial communities from San Francisco Bay, California, United States - SF_May12_sed_USGS_4_1 | ecosystem: Environmental > Aquatic > Marine > Sediment | place: USA: California... | reverse complement strand
CAAGTGATAAAGAGAATTGGTGCCACGCGGATTGACACATCTAGTCATGGTCGCTCATGTCAGCGCCACCATGGCAGGAGGCGGCGCGTGTATATAAAGGGGCGATCGGGCCCCCGCTACCAAATGAACGAAGGGCCCCTTGTGGGGCCCTTTTCATTTGGAAATGGAGAAGGCTTGAGCCTGCTCAGTATTTGTACACGGGATAATTGTATCTGGGGCGTTCGATGCCTTCGTACTTTGATTCCAGGAACGCCACGATATCGACCAATTGCGTTACAGTCATGATGTCGCCATAGATTGGCATGATGGATTGACCGTCATTTGATATCGGCTGCTTGAACGGATTCCGTGCCAGACGATGTGACGGATTAATGACCGACGTCACCAGTTCGCCGTAGGACTTTAATTGCGACACTTTGCCTCCGAGTGTAATCGTAACCGGGCCCAACTCCGAAGGCGAGGGCAGCTCCAGGTCTTTGATGATGTGACAAGCCGTGCATTCCAGTGCCACGAACGCTTCTTGACCGCGTATGGCATCGCCTTCCGGAAGGACAATTTCCTGATTCGCATTACTTCCGCTTTCGCACGCAGGAATACCTGCAATAGAGGCCGCAATCGCAACGATTAGCAGTGCTCGTTGCATATGAACTCCTTTGGTTGTGGCTTTATGGTGAGGTTCCGGGTTCCATAGTTAACACGCGAGCAACGTACAATATCATGCAGACGTATGGGTCTGCACGAAATCGTCAGCGGCCTGGAAAATGCGGGATCGTCGGTCGCCATCAAGTCGATCGAGTGCTTTAGTCATCATCACCTGGCGAGGATTGCCAGAGAAAAACGCCCTGTGCTTCTCGATGAAGCGCCAGTACAGGCCATCCACGACGTCGCACCAGGGGCCTTTACTGTAGTCGCTCATCTTGAGGAGATAGTTGGAACCGCAGATATAGGGTTTGGTGGCAAAAATACCGCCGTCGCTGAACAGCCCCATTCCATACACGTTCGGTCCCATGACCCAATCGGACGAGTCGACAAACATCTCCATGAACCAACGATGGGCGCTTTGCGGACGTATCTCACACAAAGTCATAAGATTGCCAAGCACCATCAGTCTGGGAATGTGGTGGGTCCAGCCGAGTCGCTGCGCGGTTTGTATCGCATCGTCAAGCGGCGGGATGCCGGTTGTACCCTCATACCAGGCATCAGTCATCTCGCGTTCGTGTGACCAGAAATTGCGCTTGTTCTGTTCGTCGCTGAACGATCTATAGATCCCACGAACAAACTCGCGCCAGCCAATCACCTGGCGTACGAATCCCTCGAGGCTCTGCAACGGAATCTCATCGGCACGATTCAGTACCTTACTGATGACTTCGGCCGGAGTAAGCAGCCCGAGATTTAAGCAGGGGCTCAGCAGACTGTGAAACACTGTCCGGGATCGCGTCGTTATGGCATCTTCATAGGGCCCGAACTGCCCGATTCGTTGCTCGACGAACCTGTCGAGCCAATGCAGCGCCTGTTCGCGTGTGGTCGGCCAGCGAAATTCTTGCGCGTTACCAGGGTGATTCGAGAATTCCTTCGCAACCAGATCGATCGCATCGACGACATGATCCGTAGGGCTTTCCCAGGCTATCGTCGGAGGCGTTACGCTCGATGGCAACTTGCGGCGATTATCCGCGTCGAAACTCCAGCGCTCCCCAAGCGGATGACCCGCATCGTCGACGAGAATGCCAAGCCTCCGTCGCTGTTGCTTGTAAAACTCGCCCATCAGCAGCCGCTTCTTGCCCTTGGCAAAGGCTGCAAACTCGTCGCGCGAGCACAAAAACATTGGCGATGACAACTCGGTTCGTTGCAAGTCTCGCGACGCTGCGAATTCGACCAGACGCTCTTCCATCGGCTTGTCTTCGATTTCAAAATGCGTAATTCTGCTCGTGTTCGTCTCTTGCAGCGCCTCGGCGAGTCGTGATTCGTAGCTCTGTGCATTCCTCGTATCAAGGACGTGGTAGTGGACGTCGTAACCGGCAGACACCAGTTCATCGGAGTAAGCGCGCATGGCCGCGATAAACAGCACAATCTTCTGCTGGTGGTGGCGAACGTAGGTGCAAAGGCCAGTGTCTTCGGCCATGAAGACACTGACTTCGGCTGCAGGTGGCAGGTGCTCGAGCGGAAACAGCTGATTGCCGAGAATGACGAGCATGGCTTTCGAATGTTTGTCGCCGGGCACTATGCTCGCCACTTAGCCTGCAATTGGTACATGAGCGAGTTCCTGCACAACACTTGTCTAGTCGCCCGTCGCAACTTGTTCAAAATCCTGGATCTCGATCATGACCTCGTTCCGCCGCAAGAACCAAGGAGTGAATGGGGCGTTGTAACGCGCCGAAACCGGCGTGCCGAGCGTCGAGATTCCATCATCGTCCAGTGCGCCCAGCAGCAAGCGTTCATGCTCCGCATAGTTTTCCTTGCTCCACGACCCACTGTAGCGGTGCACGGCAACCGTTCTTTCCGGTACCGAGCGGATGCGAACTCGCGGATCGTTTGGCACCGGCAGTGTTTCCAGTGTGTACTTTCGCTCCATTACAAACGCGTAGGTATAGAAGCCAATATCAGTACTACTTGCGGAGGATATGACAGGTGCAGTCATATTCATGGTCACGCTATCCCTGGCAGCGCGTGATTCGACTGGCGCTGTCATCGCCATTTTCTCGGACGTCTTGTTGTTACCGAAGATGTAGCCGGCCAGAATATTGAAGGCCTTGTTGCCAGCCGTCGCGTAAGTACCCTCGACGACGGTCTCGGCGACGATGTAGGGCTCGTAGTGGCGGATTTCGTAAGCGTCCGTCGACACCAGAACTTCGTATTGCGGTTTCTCTGCGGCCATTGCATTCACTCCGGTCAGCACCAATGCCGCCAAGGCCCACGCCAGTACCTTTCGACTCGACATGACCACTATCTCCTTAAGCTAATTCAACCAGAATAAGGCTGTGTCGAAAACGGAGGCTTCTGCTTCGTAAGCATTTGTATCCATATGTATCGGCAGTAGCCGCAATTTTGGATGTTGGCATCCGGATTTGATTGAATTTCCGTAATTCCACAGGCATGGTCGCCGAATGACTCAGCATGAATACGTGTTCATTGCCATCTCGGTAATTCTCGGTCTTGCGCTGACGCGCCTGCTTCATACCGCCGCTGGTCTTATCCGTGCACACAAGCGCGTGACCTTTCACTGGGCTACCGCGCTGTGGGGCGGCGTAATCATGCTTTTCATTTTGCAGCTGTGGTGGGTCGGCTGGGAGCTGCGTACCGTCATGGATTGGACCATAATCGATTTTTTCGTACTGGTGATTGGTTCGATATTCGTCTACGGCGCAGCCGATCTCGCATTGCCGACGGAGGACTACGATATTTCCAGCAATAAAGAGCTGGTCTTTCTGCAGCACAGCCGCTCATTCGGACGATGGTCGGCGCTCTCGATGCTTGGCTATTTTTGTGTCGGTCCGCACGTCAACATAACAATGCTCGGAAATTCGCCGCTGCTTTCGGTCTTGTTCCCGGCAATTGGCGCCGGTCTCATGCTGCTGGTTGCATTGAAGCCGACATGGTTTGAGTTTCTTTCAGTCATGTTCGCAGGCTATGCAATTGTTATCCTTTACCTGACGGCCTGATTGTTCAGATCTCCGGGTTTCTCCGTGCGCAGGCAACTCCGCGTCAGCCAAGCAGATTACGAGCACGGCTTGCGCCGCTTCGACCAGGGATCCCTGGCGTCGCCGGCGCTGTTGTAAGGATCGGTACGCACGACCTGAAGCGGTTCGAGTTCCAATACCTCGATTTCACCCATCCACACGTTGCGGCCCCGGGTGTCCGTGAAGACCCGGGGAGGGGGCCGCTGCAAACGTACGGTATCGCCCGATTTGGGCTCGGAATCGCTGCTCATTCGCTCTTTCCCTGCTACTCCAACCTGGTCGGTAGACTACAGAGCCTTTACATAACATTGTGTGAACTCGGTCAAGAATCGGGCCTGGGTCGCCGCTATGCGCGGTTCCGCTGAGTCTCAACCCCGACTGTTTGTCACGATCAGCCGGACTATCGACGTTGCGCCTGGTGGGGCGGGTGCATTATAATCGCGCGCCTGCTGCATGGGCCGGCCCTTTGGGCGGGTCTTCGCAGGCAACCGCTCACCACGGTTATGGCAGATGGAAAGCCCCTCGATGGGCTTTTTTGTTGCCCGATCGAAATTGCCCGGTGGCGAATGGAGCAGTATACGAATGGGCCTTGAGCCCATTTTTTATTTGTAAAACAATGAGTTAAGTGTAGGCGTAAGCATCGCATGGTTCGGGACGAACTGAAAAACCTGCTGGAACCGGTTGTCGAGGGTCTCGGCTACGAGCTTACGGATATAGAAGTCAGGGTTGGCGGCAAAGACGGGGTAGTCCGGCTTTTCATCGACAGGCCGGAGGGCATTGGCCTGCAGGACTGCGAAGCAGTCAGCCGCCAGGTCAGCGCGACGCTCGATGTCGAGGACCCGTTGCCGGGGCATTACGTGCTGGAAGTATCGTCGCCCGGCCTGGATCGGACACTGACGAAAGTTGAACATTTTCAGAGATTTACAGGGGAAATGGTAAAGGTAAAGCTGCGATTTCCGCTCGACGGGCGACGCAATTACCGCGGTTCGCTGAAATCGGCCACCGAAGAAAATATCGAGATCGAAGTCGACGGCGAGTCGTACCGACTGCCACTGGCGACGATCGAATCTGCACGACTGGTCCCGTCTTTGTGACGGGAAACACCGGAGTTTTGAGGACATGAGCAAAGAGATTCTGATGGTTGTCGACGCCGTATCGAACGAGAAAGGCGTCGAAAAACAAATCATCTTTGAGGCCATTGAGGCCGCACTGGCATCGGCTACTCGCAGACGACATGGCGAGGATATCGACGTGCGCGTCGCTATCGATCGCACAACAGGGGAATACGACACCTTTCGCCGTTGGCTGGTGTTTGCCGACGACTCGACCGAGCTCGAGTTCCCCGATCGTGAACTGCGCATGATCGATGCAGTGGATGTCGATCCGAATGCGGAGCCCGGCGGGTACGTCGAAGTACCGATGGAGTCCGTCGAGTTCGGCCGCATTGCAGCCCAGACAGCAAAGCAGGTCATCGTGCAGAAAGTGCGCGAGGCGGAGCGCGAGCAGGTGGTTGAAGAGTACAAGGACCGCGAGGGAGAGCTTCTGTCGGGCCTGGTCAAACGCGTTGACCGTAACGGCGTCTACATCGACCTTGGCGGCAATGCCGAAGGATTCGTTTCACGCGACCAGATGGTGCCGCGCGAGCCGGTACGTCCGCAGGACCGCATGAAAGCGTTGCTGACCGAGGTTCGTTCCGAGCCGCGCGGGCCGCAATTGTTCATGACCCGTACCTCGCCGCAGTTCCTGGTCGAGCTGTTCAAGATCGAAGTACCGGAAGTCGGGCAGGGCCTGATCGAAATTCTCGGGGCTGCCCGCGATCCGGGTCTGCGGGCAAAGATTGCCGTCAAGAGCAACGATACTCGAATCGATCCGGTCGGCGCTTGCGTCGGCATGCGTGGGTCGCGAGTTCAGGCTGTGTCGAACGAGCTCGCGGGTGAGCGGGTTGACATCATCCTGTGGGACGAAAATCCGGCGCAATTCGTTATTAACGCGATGTCTCCGGCTGAAGTGCAATCGATCATTGTGGACGAGGATGCTCACAGCATCGATATCGCTGTGGACGAAGACAAGTTATCCCAGGCAATCGGTCGCGGCGGCCAGAACATCCGCCTTGCCAGTGAGTTGACCGGCTGGGAACTGAACGTGATGACGGAAACCGACGCGGAACAGAAAAGCGAGTCGGAGATGCGCGAGCTGCTCGAACTGTTCACGAAACAATTGGACGTGGACGAGGAAGTGGCACTCATCCTGGTACAGGAAGGATTTTCCACGATAGAGGAAGTGGCTTACGTGCCGACCTCCGAACTGGTCGAGATCGAGGAGTTCGACGAGGATATCGTCAACGAACTGCGAAATCGCGCGCGCGATGTATTGCTCACGCAGGCAATCGTTCGGGAAGAAAAAATCGACGAGGCAGAGCCCGCGGACGACTTGTTGAGTCTCGACGGGATGGACCGCGGACTGGCATTCAAGCTGGCGAGTGAAGGTGTCGTCACACGCGAGGATCTTGCAGAACTCGCAACGGACGATCTTCTCGAAATCAATGATATGGATCAGGAAGAAGCGGCGGCGTTGATCATGAAAGCGCGTGCCCACTGGTTCGAAGCCGAGCAGCAGGCCTGATCGCTGTTATTTCTGGAGATGGACAATGGCTGAAGTCACGGTCGCACAATTTGCCGACGTACTGAAAGTACCGGTTGAGAAGCTGATATCGCAACTCGACGAGGCCGGTATAAAGGTTAAGGGGTCGGACGATACGATCAGCGAGGATGCGAAGCTCGAGTTGCTTACGCACCTGCGGCGCAGCCATGGCCAGGACGAAGGTTCGGCAACCAGCGGAGCACCGCGTCGTATCACTCTGAAGCGCAAGTCGCAGACGGAATTGCGGCTGTCCGGCGCGCAAGGCCGGTCGCGCACGGTCAACGTCGAAGTTCGGCGCAAGCGCACCTACATCAAGCGCGATGTGCTGGAGAAGCAGGCGCAGAAAGATCAGGAAGAGCTGGATCGAAAGCGCCAGGCAGAACAGGACAAAATCGACGCGGAGCGTAGTGAGCAGGAGCGTCTTAAGGCCGAGAAAGAAAAGCAGGTTCAGGCAGCAGAAGAAGACAAGCGCCGCGCGGAAGAGGCGAAACAGCAGGCCGAGGTTGAAGCCCGCGAAGCTCGAGAAGCGCGTGAGGGCCGTGAGCAAGCGGCCGCCGCTGAAGAAAAGGCCCGTATTGAGAGGGCGGAACAGGACGCGCGCGAACGACGCAGCAAGGAAAAAGAGAAGCGCAAGAAAGCACCGGAAACGCGCTATGGTCGTCAGGAGTTGCATGTTGCAGGCGACAAGAGCGGCCGGCGCAAGCGCAAAGCACCCGCCCGCCGCAGGGCGGTAGCGGTGAGTGGCGACAGCCAGCACGGCTTTGCCATGCCGACGGCTCCGGTAGTTCGCGAAGTCGAGATTCCGGAGGGCATTGCCGTATCGGAACTGGCACAACGCATGGCCGTGAAAGGTAATGAAGTCGTCAAGGTGCTGTTCAACATGGGCGCGATGGTGACGATCAACCAGGTCATCGATCAGGACACGGCTATTCTGGTGGTCGAGGAACTCGGCCATATCGCAAAGCCGGTCAGTGGCACCAGTATCGACGAGCAGCTTCTGGCCAACGAAATGCCGGATGGCGAAGGCGAAAAAGTTCCGCGCGCTCCTGTGGTTACGATCATGGGCCATGTCGACCATGGCAAGACCTCGCTTCTCGACTACATACGTCGCACCAAAGTGGCGGCGGGCGAAGCCGGCGGCATTACCCAGCACATCGGCGCATACCATGTCGAGACCAGCAAGGGCCAGATTACGTTTCTCGATACGCCTGGCCATGCGGCATTCACGGCAATGCGGGCACGCGGAGCGCAGGCCACGGATATCGTGATTCTGGTCGTAGCAGCCGACGACGGCGTGAAGCCACAGACAGTCGAAGCTATTCAGCACGCCAAAGCGGCGGGTGTACCGATCGTTGTTGCGATCAACAAGATCGACAAAGAGAGTGCCGACGCAGAACGGGTCCGCAGCGAACTTTCGCAACACGAAGTCATTTCGGAAGCATGGGGTGGCGAGAACCAGTTTGCCGAAGTGTCGGCACATACGGGCGAGGGTGTCGATGCATTGCTGGACGCGGTGCTGCTGCAGGCCGAAATGATGACGCTCGAAGCGGTGGCCGAGGGCCCGGCGCAGGGCATCGTCATCGAGTCCAGTCTCGAGAAGGGACGAGGCGCCGTCGCAACGCTGCTGGTACAGGCAGGAACCCTGCAACAGGGTGACATGATCATCGCGGGCGAGGAATACGGACGCATCCGTAACATGTTCGATGAAACGCAGCAGTCGATTACGTCCGCAGGCCCGTCAACTCCGGTGCTTGTGCTGGGCCTGTCAAAGACACCGAGCGCGGGCGATGACTTCCTGGTAGTGAAAAACGAACGCAAGGCAAGAGAGGTCGCCGAGTTCCGACAGGCCAAGGCACGTGAGTCGAAACTCGCGCAGCAGCAGGCTTCGAAACTCGAAGACATGTTCAGCCAGATGAACGAAGGCGGCACTAAAGTCGTGCCGGTGCTGATCAAGTCCGATGTTCATGGCAGTGCCGAAGCGCTGCGTGACGCGCTCAACAAACTGTCGACAGACGAAGTAAGCGTCAAGGTGATCAGCTCCGGCGTCGGTGGAATTACCGAGTCGGATGCGACCCTTGCCGCCGCGTCGAAAGCAGTCATCATCGGCTTTAACGTTCGTGCCGATGGCGCGGCGAGATCGGCGATGAAAGAGTCGGGCGTGGATGTTCGTTATTACAGCATCATTTACGAAGCCATTGACGACGTTAAGGCAGCGCTTAGCGGACTGCTGGCCCCGGAAATTCGGGAGAACATCGTCGGCCTGGCCGAGGTGAAGGACATCTTCCAGTCACCCAAGTACGGCAACGTTGCGGGTTGTATGGTGACGGAGGGATACGTCAAGCGATCCAATCCGATTCGTGTGCTGCGGGACAACGTGGTTATCTACGAGGGCGAGCTCGAGTCACTGCGCCGCTTCAAGGATGCCGTGAACGAAGTTCGTGCCGGAACCGAATGTGGTATAGGCGTTAAGAACTATAACGATGTCAAGGTCGGCGACCACATCGAGTGTTTCGAGCGCGTCGAAATAGCGCGCACGATCGACTAAGCGCCGCCGGCTTTTGGTATTGGATTTTTTGACATGCCACGCGAGTTTTCACGACACCAGCGCCTCGCTGCCGAACTGATGCGCACACTCAGCGATGTGCTGCGCTTCGAGATCAAGGATCCGGGGGTTGCGGGTGTCTCGCTGACGAAAGTCGATTTGAGTCGCGACCTCAGTGTCGCCGTTGTGTATTTCAGCCTGTTGCAACCGGATGACGATCCGCAACCTGCAATCGACGGATTGCGGCGAGCGGCTGGGTTTCTGAGGAGCAAGCTGGGACAGGCGATGAAGATCCGGCACGTGCCCGAATTGCGCTTCAAGCACGATGACAGCATGGCACATGCGGACCGGATCAGCCGACTCATTGACGCTGCGAATCGAACCGGCAGCGAAGGCTAAGGCTGCATGAACGCGGGTACTCAGAGCCGGCCGGTGCGAGCGGCGGTTGACGGCCTGTTGCTGCTGAACAAGCCGGCGGGCCTTACATCTAACCAGGCCTTGCAGAAGGTCAAACGGCTGCTGAACGCGAAAAAGGCCGGTCACACCGGGAGTCTCGATCCGGCCGCTACGGGCATGTTGCCGCTGTGTTTCGGCGAAGCCACCAAGGTTTGCGCCTACTTGCTGGAAGCGGATAAGACCTACCGTGTCACGGGCCGACTGGGCGAGGCCACGGATACGGGCGACGCGGACGGCGAGGTCATCGATACCGCTGATATACCGGCGCTCGACAGGGACGACTGGGACCGGGTATTGCAGTCATTTGTCGGCAATATCGAGCAAGTTCCGCCGATGTACTCGGCGTTGAAAAAGGACGGCAAGCGACTGTATGAACTGGCGCGAAAAGGACAGGTTGTAGAGCGCGAAGCTCGGCCGGTAAGGATTAACTGGATTGAACTCATAGAGTTGAGCGGCAAGCGGCTGGTGTTCCGCGTGAGCTGCTCGAAGGGCACCTACGTTCGGACACTGGTCGAGGATGTCGCTAAAGCGGCCGGAACGATAGCCCATACCGCCAATTTGCACAGGGAGACGGTCGGCAACTTCAGGGCCGAAGACATGCTCGATCTGCCCGGTGCCGAACAGGTGGCGGCGGGCGGCGCAGAGGCGCTCAGAGCACGGCTGTTACCCGCTGATAGCGCACTGTCCGACTGGCCCAGCGCACGGGTCGGCCAGGCCGATGCAGAGCGGTTCAGCGGTGGCCAGCGTATCGGACCGGGCGCGATACCTCAGGGACTTACCGGCTATGTTCGTGTTTATGACGAGGCAGACCGCTTTGTCGGTATCGGGGAGCTGGCAGAAGACGGCAGATTGGCCCCGCGGCGGATATTTCGTTAGCCGTGCCGATGGCAAAATGACCGCGAAATACCCTGTTTTTTATGTGTCTTAGACTATTAACCGGCCGAATGAGACGCTAGAATAGCGCGCTCAAAATAAGGGCCAGACGATACAGAGAACGATTGGAGTTTCTTAAAGATGTCACTTACAAGTGAGAGCAAGAGCAGCATAGTCGCGGAATACGCCCGCGCAGAATCCGACACCGGTTCGCCTGAGGTTCAGGTGGCACTGTTGTCCGCACGTATTGCAGAGCTGACCGACCACTTCGGTAAGCACTCAAAAGATCATCATTCCCGTCAAGGTCTGCTGAAGATGGTTAACAAGCGACGCAAGTTGCTCGACTATCTCAAGAGCAGAGATCAGGACCGGTATCGCGAGCTTATCGAACGGCTCGGTTTGCGCCGCTAGTTTCTACGCGGCATTTCAGGCAATGAAGCAGCTGATCGGTCGGCCCTGAGACGGGCACACGACGGATTCTTCGCGCCTCCAGTATTTAATCAATCAGGTATTACAGTGAAATCGACGACAAAATCGTTCCAATATGGGGAACATCAGGTAACTATAGAAACGGGCGCAATTGCGCGGCAGGCCGACGGCGCAGTACTGGTCAACATGGCCGACACGGCCGTGCTGGTCACCGCGGTAGGCAGGAAGCAGGCAGATCCGGGCCGGGATTTCTTTCCGCTGACGGTCAACTACCAGGAAAAGACTTACGCAGCCGGTAAGATTCCGGGTGGCTTTTTTAAACGCGAAGGCCGTCCTAGTGAAAAGGAAACGCTGGTATCGCGTCTGATCGATCGACCGATTCGACCGCTTTTTCCGAAAGGATTCAAGAACGAAGTCCAGGTTATTGCGACTGTCGTGTCGCTCAATCCGGACGTTGATCCCGACGTGCCAGCGCTCATCGGTGCTTCCGCCGCACTGGCTATTTCCGGAATGCCCTTTGCCGGACCGATAGGTGCCGCCAAGGTCGGTTACAAGGACGGACAGTACATATTGAACCCGGGCGTTGCGGCTCTTGCGGATTCGCAGCTCGAACTGGTTGTCGCCGGCACCGCCGACGCTGTACTGATGGTCGAGTCCGAAGCGAAATCGCTTTCCGAGGAAGTGATGCTTGGCGCCGTGGTCTTCGGCCACGAGCAGATGCAGACCGCCATCAAGGCAATCAACGAACTCGCGGCCGAGGTAGGCAAACCTGCATGGGATTGGGCGGCTGCACCGGCCGATGCCGATCTGGACACCGCGGTTGCCGCGGTTGCCAGCGAAGGCCTGGCTGCTGCCTATAAGATTTTCGACAAGATGGATCGTCAGGCGAGCGTGGCAACGATAAAGGCGGCCGCTGTCGAAACCGTTGCGGGCGCCGCGGATGCCAAGTGGACCGCGGAGCAGGTGCAGGGCGCGTTGTCAAAACTCGAAAAGAAAATCGTACGGGATCGCGTTCTCGGCGGCGCACCGCGAATCGACGGGCGCGATCACAAGACAGTTCGCCCGATCGATGTGCAGGTTGGCGTGCTGCCGCGAGCACACGGCTCGGCAATTTTTACCCGCGGTGAGACGCAGGCAATCGTCGTAACCACGCTGGGCACGGGCCGAGACGCACAGATCATCGATGCGATAGAAGGCGAGCGCAAAGAAGCGTTCATGCTGCATTACAATTTTCCGCCGTATTGCGTCGGCGAAACCGGCTTTGTCGGCTCGCCGAAGCGCCGCGAGATCGGCCACGGGAAGCTGGCGAAACGCGGCATCCAGGCTGTCATGCCGTCGATGGAAAAATTTCCGTATGTTATTCGCGTGGTCTCCGAGATTACCGAGTCGAACGGATCGAGCTCGATGGCTTCGGTTTGCGGTACCAGCCTTGCACTAATGGATGCAGGCGTACCAACTGCTGCGCCGGTTGCTGGCGTGGCCATGGGCCTGGTCAAGGAGGGCGAAAAGTTTGCGGTATTGACGGATATCCTCGGTGACGAAGATCACCTCGGCGACATGGATTTCAAGGTAGCCGGAACCGATGGCGGCATCACTGCGCTGCAGATGGACATCAAGATCCAGGGCATCACCAGGGAAATCATGAGCAAGGCTCTGAACCAGGCAAAGGATGCCCGGCTGCATATTCTCGGAGAAATGGCGAAAGTCATTTCCGTACCACGGGAAAAGATGTCCGAATGGGCGCCTACTATTATTACTTTCAAGATCGACCCGGAGAAAATTCGCGAAGTCATCGGCAAGGGCGGCGCTGTCATCCGTGCGATGACGGAAGAAACCGGTGCCACGATAGATATCGAAAACGACGGCACTGTCAGAATTGCATCCGTTGATGGCGCATCCGGCAGAGAAGCCCTTCGTCGAATCGAACTCATCACCGCGGACGTCGAAGTTGGCCGGGTCTACGAAGGCAAGGTCGCACGCCTGATGGATTTCGGTGCTTTTGTGACGATTTTGCCGGGTAAGGACGGTCTGGTGCATATCTCGCAGATCTCCAACGAGCGTGTCGAGAAAGTGAGCGACAAGCTGGCCGAAGGCGATGTAGTCAAGGTCAAGGTGCTGGAAGTGGACCGTCAGGGTCGTGTTCGCCTTTCGATGAAGGAAGTCGAAGCCGCCTGAGCAGCTTCACAGACGGACAAAAAACGGCGCTACAGGGCGCCGTTTTTTTTTCTAGCTAAGAAAGAGAGGTATAGAAGCGGAGTGGTTCACATGCCCGGCAGCGCATGGCCATCGGGTGATGGTTCGTTGATCCTGGCTTCCAGAAATTCAATGATCCGATGCGGCAGGTAAAACTTGGGCCGCCACGGCGTGCCTCCGTTTATGAAACCTACGTGTCCGCCACGGTCGCTGACTTCCAGCGTTACCGAGCTCGACAGCATCTCCTCGCCGGGAATGATATCCGGCGTCATGAACGGATCATCAAGTGAGTTGATAATCAGGGTGGGGCGTTCTATGCCGGCCAGAAACCCTTGCGAACTGCAGCGGTTGTAGTATTCGTCCTTGCCTGAGAAACCATGAAGCGGCGCGGTCACGGCGTCGTCAAATTCAGCGAAGGTACGCGCCGCCATGGTTCGCTTCCAGTCAAATGCGGCGGTATGCGGGTCGAATTTTCGCCGCACAGACACTTTCATTCGCTTTAGTAAGTGTGCTTGATAAAACCTTGAAAAACCTTGACTTAATGCGTCCGCACACTTGTGCAAATTCAACGGGACGCTGACCGCGGCGGCGGCGTGCAGTGGCGTTGCCATTCCGTCTTCGCCGAGGTATTTCAGCAGGACGTTACCTCCCAGCGAGTAGCCCGCGGCCATTATGGGTCCGGCGTAACCGTCCGTTCGAAGCTTGCCGAGGAAATACCGTAGGTCGTTCGTTTCCCCTGCGTGGTATCGGCGTGGGAGGCGATTCCTGTAGTCGCCACAATCCCGGAAATGCAGTACGGCGGCGTTCCATCCGTGCTCTTTTGCCGCCTGCAGGAGTTGCCTTGCATAAGCCGATTCGGCGGAGCTCTCGAGCCCGTGCAGGACCACCAGGAGCGGCGATTCACCCGACGCCGCATCCACGGACTCTGACAGCCAGTCAACGACGGTTACGTCGCCATCCGGCAATTCAAGTTCGCGGCGGGTCAAGCTGGGGCGCGGAGCCCTGGCCATCGGCAGCGACGGGTAAATTGTCTGTGCATGGCGGTTTTTCAGCCAGTTGGCGGGCCGGAAAGGGCTGCTGATGATGCGGTTAACGGGCGAGCTATCCATAGATGAAATATGCAATTCGACTTCTCGGGAAGCCAGTGCAGGTTTTGCACTCCAGCTAAAAAAAAGCCCCCCGCTTGCGCGGGGGGCTCGCCATGGAGTGAAAACTCCTTCAGGCATTCACAGCAGGGGGCGGGGGAGCGTGTCCCTGCTGCAGTGCACAAAATAGGGGATTGGCCGCTGGCTGTCAAGCAAAAAAAGTGGGCCTAGCCGACCTTCTTGCGGTCCTCGGTCTTGGCGTTTTCGCCGTCGCTGTCGCGGGAGCCGCCCATTAGCCGTTGAAGGACTTCTTCCTGCAGCGATTTCCAACGGCTGAAGTTCTTTTGGGCGATGTCTGCGACGGCACCGACCGGGTCAACGCCGACAACGCGTTTTACCTGCCCACGGATGTTTTGTTGCTGGGTCATGAACAGTTTGAGGCTCTGCTCCATGTAATTTGCCATGAAGCCCGGGACCACCTTGCCGTAAGAGCGAATAACCTGGGACAGGAAGTCCTCGCTCATTATGGCCTCGCCATGCTGCTCCTGTTCACTGATGACCTGCAATAGTATGGAGCGGGTGATGTCATCGCCGCTTTTCTTGTCGATGACCACAAAGTCTATTTTCTTTAAGACGAGGTCTTTGACGTCCGAAAGCGTGATGTAGCGACTTTCGTCGGTGTCGTACAAACGTCGATTAGGATATTTCTTGATGACGCGGGCTGTACTCATTGATTAATCCTTTGTGGCCCTGCCTCGAACCGGACGGCGATTACTCTACATCTGAACAGTCACCGGAAGCCCGGCGGCGGTCAAAGTGTGTAATAGGTCGTTGTTTCAAAAGGCTCTGAGCCGGAATGCCGCCTACGATAGCCCATTTCTTGCTGCAGCCAAAGCGTATTTGCTCCATGGGATCGCTGTTTGGCTAACCAGGCGATTGATGTCCCAGTTCTGTATCGCCCAATCCCAGATATCGCAAAGCCTGCCGGACGCCAGATCCTGTGGTGGCATCTGGCCGAGCGCGTCCAGGGCAGCCGCCAGGGTTTGCGTCGCCAGATCCGCTTGCAGTGCGGGCGCACCGGTTTGTTTGCTCAGTTTCTGACCCGCATCGTTTTTAATGACCGGAATATGTAAATAGCGTGGAGCGGCGAATCCGAGCAGGGCCTGAAGATACAGTTGGCGAGGTGTCGAATCCATGAGATCGATTCCTCGCACAACCTCGGTGACTTTCTGCTGCTCGTCGTCGGCAACCACGGCCAGGTGATAGGCAATCAGGCCGTCACGGCGCTTGATTACGAAGTCGCCCGATTCCACCTCGAGCCGTTGCATCTGATGCCCCTGCAAGCCGTCGTCGAATGCCACGGGCTGACTGTTGGTCAGGACGCGTATGGCTACTCGTTTGCGGGATCGGTTGCCGTTTCGGCAGGTACCCGGGTAGATGGCACCGAGCGGCCCGCGCGGCACGCCTGCGAGGTCTTTTCGACTGCAGGAACATGGGTATGCCAATCGGTCCAGCCGGAGGCGCTCGATCAATTGGATATGGCGCGCGGCGTTGGCGCTCTGATAACTGACCGGGCCGTCCCATTCGAAGCCGAACGCCTCCAGTATCGCGACGATCTCGTGGTCGGCCCCCGGCTGCTCGCGCGGTGGGTCGATGTCCTCGATACGCAGTAGCCACTTGCCGCCCGCCGACTTGGCCTGCAGATAGCTGGCACAAGCGGCCAGCAGTGAACCGAAATGCAAGGGCCCGGTCGGAGACGGCGCGAACCTGCCTGTATACGGCGGCAATTCACCGTCAGATAGGTTGTCAGCTGCTGATTTCGAGTCGGTCAATCGGACTGCCGAAATGCTGGACCCTTATCTATAGCGGTCGTCACGATCCCGAAATTGCCGTTCGGACATCTCACGGCGTTCCTGTGCTTCAAGGCACAATGTCGCAACGGGGCGAGCCTCCAGTCGTTTCAGACCGATCTCTTCGCCGGTTTCCTCGCAGTATCCGTACGAGCCATCTTCGATTCTGGCGATCGCCGAGTTGATCTTGCGCAGAAGCTTGCGCTCCCGGTCACGTGTTCGAAGCTCCAGCCCGAACTCGGACTCCTGGGTTGCTCTGTCGTTCGGATCCGGGAAGTTCGCAGCCTCATCCTGCATGTGATGAACGGTGCGATCGACTTCGTTCATGAGTTCCCGTTTCCAGGCATTCAGAATGGCAGCGAAGTGCTCCAACTGCTCTTTGCTCATGTAGTTCTCGCCGCGTTTCGCAACGTATGGCTCGATACCGTGAATCGGACCGGTTAGCATATCGCTACGCGATCGGGACCTGCTTGCCGTCGCAACCCTTCCGCGCGACTTTGGTAACGGCGACTTCCTGCGGCTAACCGCCTTTTTCGCTGATTTCTTGCGACTGGTCGGTTTCTTTGCCGTTACTTTCTTCTTGCTTACCGATTTCTTGCGGCTCGCAGTTTTCTTAGCCGACTTCTTCCTAGCCGGCTTGTTCTTGGCCGCTGGCTTTTTGGCAGCCGCCTTTTTCCTGGAAGGTTTCTTTTTCGCAGCCGGCTTCTTGCGGGCAGCTTTCTTCTTCGAAGCTTTCTTTTTCGAGGTTTTTCGACTTGTAACTTTCGATTTGGTCACTTTGGATTTCTTACCTGCTGATTTCTTTCGGGACGACGACTTACGCGATGCAGCCTTCTTGCGTGAGGCGGCGGCGCTGGCGCGCTTCTTGCTCGCAGCTTTTCTTGCGGCCATTATTGACTCCTGCCGGTCCGAGAAAAACGCGGAATTATACATTGCCTGCGGTCACATGGAAGCCCGAAAACAAGGCTTTTTCGACCCATTTCGTATTGGCGGTGCCGGAACGCCTTAAGCAGGCGATTCAGGACCGGCGGCCGTGCGTCCATCCTGTGCCCGGGGCGCTCGTTCAAGGACACAATACGGCAAAGGAAGCTGCCGACCTTTTCAATCGTTTTGTCGAATGAATTCCATTACACTAGCCGAATTTGACGGGCAATTGGCTAACACCATCAGATGCGATTAAGCAAGATCAAGCTCGCCGGCTTCAAATCGTTCGTAGATCCCACAATCATTCCGTTTCCCAGCAATCTCGTCGGAGTTGTTGGGCCTAACGGATGTGGCAAATCGAATGTCATCGATGCCGTGCGATGGGTAATGGGAGAGAGTTCTGCCAGCCGCCTGCGTGGCGACTCGATCACGGATGTCATTTTCAATGGATCGAGCTCCAGGAAGCCGATTGGCGCCGCGTCGGTGGAGCTGCTGTTCGACAATTCCGAGACTACGCTTGAGGGGCAGTACGCCAAGTACGCCGAAATTTCGATCCGCCGTGAAGTATCACGAGACGGCATATCGAACTATTTCTTGAACGGCACGCGTTGTCGCAGAAAGGACATCACCGGTGTCTTCCTCGGAACCGGGCTGGGCCCACGAAGCTATTCGATTATCGAACAAGGAATGATCTCGAGGATTATCGAGGCGAAGCCCGAAGAGATGCGCGTTTTCATTGAAGAGGCGGCCGGCATCTCCAAGTACAAGGAACGTCGGCGCGAGACTTCCAACCGAATCAAGCACACACGCGAAAACCTGGATCGACTGCAGGACCTGCTCGAAGAGGTTGAAAAGCAGCTCAAGCATCTGGATCGTCAGGCGAAGACAGCAGAGCGCTACGGTCGCCTCAAGGAAGAAGAGCGTAGAACTGCGGCAGAATTGCTTGTGCTGAGACTGTCCGATCTGGACAAGCGTGCCAAGTCTTCCTCATCGGTGTTGAATGAGAAAGAAACAGCGCTGCAGGCGATCATCGCCGAGCAACGAAAGATCGAAGCGCAAATGGAAGAAGCGCGTGTCAGGCAAACTGAGTTTGGCGACGAGTTCAATGCGGTCCAGGCGCGTTTCTACAAATCCGGTTCAGAAATCGCCCGGCTCGAACAATCCATCGAGCATGCCAGAGAACTGCGCGAGCGGCAGAAACAGGACTTGGAGCAGGCGATTCTCGGCGCCAAGGAAATTGCCGATCACATAAACAAGGATCAGAGCGAAATTGCACAGTTGGAACTGTCACTGAGTGAGCTCGTTCCGGGCCTTGAACAGGCCAGGGAGGTTGAGCGCCGTTCGATCGAGTCGCTTGGGCGTGCGGAGCAGGCACTTGCCGACTGGCAAACCCAGTGGGACGAGTACACTCTGAAGTCGAATGAAGTTCTGCAAATTCGAAATGTCGAGCATTCCCGAGCGGAGCAAATCGAGTCACGCGTTCAAAGCCTGGCAGAACGTCGCCGCAAACTGGACGAGACTGAATCTCTTACAAGCCTCGACGAACTAAAGTCCAACTTCGAGAAGCTGCAGGTGCAGGAACAGCGCAAGCGGCATGCCCGAGACGAGTTTGACCGACACCTCACCGACGTCAGCGAGAAAATCCAGAAGTTGCGCGAGCAGGATCAAAAGCTGACGAAGCTGGTCGATGAACGTCGCACAGTACTGCAATCGGCACAGTCGAAATACGCTTCACTTGATGCAGTTCAGAAAGCAGCGCTCGGTCAAAGTGACGAGAGCATTCAGAGTTGGCTCGCAGCAGCCGGAATTGACGGCGCAAATCGCGTTGCACAATCACTCGATGTAGAACAGGGGTGGGAGCGAGCGGTTGAAACTGTGCTCGGCGATTACCTGCAGGCAATTTGCGTGGCCGACGTCGCATCTGCCGCGGCGAGCCTGGCCGAGCTTAAAGACGGAAAGGCGACACTGCTGGTTGAGTCGCCTGCCGTCGAATCGCTCGAGTCGGGCGCAGCGACGCTTGCAGGCAAAGTTAGTAAAGCACCCCAGGCGGTGCTTGATTTGCTGCGCACTGTCAGGGTAGCTGAGTCACTGCCAAAGGCGCTGGCGATTCGCGAACAGATTGGTGACGCTGGCTCCGTGGTAACGCGGGATGGCATCTGGCTCAGCCAGCATTGGTTGCGCGTTACGCGCGACAAGGACGCCAACGCCGGCATTCTCGGTCGTGAGCACGAGATGCGGCGACTGAAAGCGGAAATCCGTGAGATTCAGGCGCGAGCGGATAGTGCGCGAAAGCTAATGCAGGATGGCCGTACACGCCTGGTGCAACTCGAGGAAAGGCGCGAGGCACTGCAGCGAGACGCAGCGGCATTGCTCAAAGAATATTCGGAAACGAAATCCAGCCTGGATGCGGCTCGGTATCAATTTGACCAGGCTACCGCACGACGCGCGGCGGTTGCAGAAGAGAGCAGTGAGATCGAGCGGGAGCAGTTTGCCGCCGAAGAATCGATCCGCCAGTCCAAAGCGCAACATGCTCAGGCGGTATCCAATCTTGCGGAGCTATCCAAGCAACGGGAAGTGCTCGAGTCACGCCGTGAGGAATTGCGCGCGGAGTTGCAACGAGTTCGGGCGCAGGCAGAACAGGACCGGCAGATCGCGCAAGACATGGCGATTCAGTTCGAAAGTCGAAAGACCAGCAAGGAGTCCGCCGCCCAAAGTTTGCAACGGATGGAATCGCAGCGCCGTCATTTCAGGACCCGCGAGCAGGACATCACGCAGCAATTGGCACAAAGCGAAGAGCCATTGGCACAAAACAAAGCGTTATTGGCGAAGCAGCTGCAGGTCCGGGTTAACGTCGAGGCCGAAATGGCCGAAGCGCGGCGGAAAGTGGAATCCGTTGAGAATAATTTGCGAGATCTGGATCAGACTCGCATGCAACTGGAGCAATCCGTAGACACAGCGCGATCCGAAGTCGGTGAAGCGAAAATGGCCGTGCAGGAGATTCGTGTTCGCCGCGAGGGACTGGCAGAGCAATTTGACAAGACAGGTTACGATCTTGAGCCGCTCGCTCAGGGTATGGACGAGAACGCAGCTATTGCGGGCTGGGAGGAAAAACTTGAGCGAACGCGCGGCAAGGTCGATCGCCTTGGGCCGATCAACCTTGCGGCAATTGATGAGTTCAAGGAGCAATCGGAACGCAAGGAATACCTGGATTCGCAATTGACGGACCTCAACGACGCGCTTGCTACGCTGGAAGGCGCGA